>Ga0209401_1000298_pt1 | contig 33999 bp, 32 predicted proteins | sample M_140807_MF_Meta_FD_187318 | JGI IMG/M metagenome (GOLD analysis project Ga0209401, IMG submission 187318) | Freshwater microbial communities from Lake Montjoie, Canada to study carbon cycling - M_140807_MF_MetaG (SPAdes) (version 2) | ecosystem: Environmental > Aquatic > Freshwater > Lake... | reverse complement strand
CTAATATTTACTCAATAATCACTTGTTTATCTAAAATTTATCTAAAAGTTATAAAGGCCAACGCACAATACCTAAAGTAGTACTTAAGGGTCTATAAGTAGGTTGAAAAAGCCCCTAATCTTTAGGCCATGGCCAATAAGGATTACGATTTAGCAAAACTGTCCACCATATTTACCGCAGCATTAGCCTCTGATTGTTTAGATCATATGGATCTGCGTAATCAAGTTTTAAAATCAGATATCCAAATGATTTCAGGTGATGGTGTGATGATGGGATACGCCTTTCCAGTAAGAGTTGAAGCAGTTTATAAAGCCCCTGATGTGCCATATGTTGGATTACTTAAAGCATTAGATGCAGTTGGTAGGGATCAAGTTTATGTAACACCATCTAATCGAAACAATGGTGGTGATCATCCAGCAGCATTTTGGGGTGAACTACTTTCAACTGCTTGCAAACACAAAGGTGTGGCAGGTGCGTTAACTGATGGACCGGTGCGAGATACCACCAGGATGCAAGCGTTAGGTTTTAAAGTTTTTGGCGTGCAAACCTCACCCCTTGATATTAACTCTAGGTATGAAGTGGTTGAACATAATGTGGCAGCTGAGATTGATGGTGTAACTATTAATCCAGGAGATTTAATTGTTGGTGATATTGATGGTGTTGTAGTTGTTCCAAAGGCTGCAATTGATGAGGTCATTGCCCGAGTCGAAGAGAAAAACTCTGGGGAGAATTTATTTAGAAAAGCTGTTAAAGATGGCATGGCGCCCAGTGAGGCATTTGCTAAGTATGGAGTTTTATAAGTGAAACCAATTGTGCAAGTTTCCTTAGATCTAACCGATATTAAAGAAGCGATGGAGATGGCCCATACTGCCATGCGCGCAGGAGTTGATTGGCTAGAGGCAGGTACGCCATTTATTTTGGCAGAGGGATTACATGGTGTGCGAGCGCTTCGAAAAGAATTTCCAAATACACCAGTGGTAGCAGATTTAAAAACTATGGATGGTGGATATTTAGAAGCGGAGATGATGGCAAAGGCTGGCGCCACTCATGTTGTTGTAATGGCAAGAGCGCATCCAGAAACAATTAAAGTTGTTGTGCAAGCTGGTAAGGATTACGGCATCACCGTTATGGGAGATAACTTAGGTTGCGAAGACATGGTTGATGGTGCACGACAACTTGAAGATTTAGGTTGTGACATGATCATTCATCATATTGGTTATGACGAAAGACGCGGCATTGCAGCAAGGGGTGAGGTAGCACCAAATCCACTTGATCAATTAAAAGCAGTAGTCGGTGCTGTTGGGATTCCAGTGCAAGCAGTTGGTGGTTTATCACTTGAACAAGCAATTGCATCTCCTTCATATGGTGCACCTTTAGTAGTCATTGGCGCCCCTCTTGCCATTGATGCTGATTCATTTTCAAAGGGTGCTGGAAATGTTGAAGAAGTTCTTAGGAAAATTTGTGAAAAGGTTCATGCATATGGTGATATTCCAATTACGCCAAGGGTTAGGTGATTAGATTATGAAATCAATAGGTGTTGTTAATTTCTCCTCAAAGCCTGGCAGTGTTGAATTACAAGAGATTGAGTATCCACTCTTTGGAGATGATGATGTAATCATGCAGGTGGAGGCGGTAAGTGTTTGTGGCTCAGATCTTCATCAATGGCATGGCACTAACTCTTGGGAGGTTAATTACCCAGTTGTTTTAGGACATGAGTTTTGCGGCGTGATAAAAGAGTTAGGCAAAAATGTTAAATCTGCTGGCAAATGGCAGCTTGGTGATCGAGTAGTAACTGAGACTGCTGCAGTAATTGATATCGATTCACCATTATCTAGGCAAGGTAAATACAACTTAGATCCATCTCGAAAAGGATTTGGTTATGGTGTTAACGGCGGTATGACTAGATATGCCAAGGTTGCAGCCCGCTTACTTCATAGAATTCCAGATAATATTTCATTTGATTATGCAGCAATGACTGAACCGTGCGCCGTTGCCTATAGCGCAACTATCGCGCCTGGATTTGTTAGACCAGGTGATCGAATTGTGGTTTATGGACCTGGCCCAATCGGTGTTTTATGCGCTGCAATGGCGAAGTTAGCAGGCGCTGAAGTTGCATTAGTTGGACTTGAAAAAGATAAAACTAGATTAGAGATTGCAAAATCTTATGGCTGTGAAGTAATTATTGGTGATGCAAGCACTTGGGCAAAAAGTGTTGATGGCTTAGGCGCTGATGGTGTGGTTGATGCAGCTGGTGTTAGCGCCTCTCTAAAAAATGCCTTATCAGTTATACGTCCTAATGGTTGGATATCAAAGGTTGGTTGGGGACCACAACCTTTAGATTTCTCACTTGATCCATTGGTAGCAAAAAATGTCACATTGCGTGGAAGTTTTTCTCATAACTGGCCGATGTGGGAGCGAGTTTTAAGATTATTAGAAAGCGGGAAATTAGATTTAAAACCAGTTTTAGGTGGAGTATTTCCAATTAAAGATTGGCAGGTTGCTTTTGAGAAGATGCAATCTGGTGAGATTTTAAAATCTGTAATCAGGCCTGAATAAAAATGAGATTAAAAGATAAGGTAATTATCATTACCGGTGCTACCTCCGGTATTGGTAGCGCAATTGCAGTTAAGGCAGTTAGTGAAGGAGCTAAGGTATTAATCCATGGCATTGATCAAGCCGGTGGCCAGAAGGTAGTTGATCAATTAGGAAATAGTTCTGCCCTTTGTATTGCAGATTTAGCGCAAGATTGGGCGCCAAAAAAGATTGCAGATGCTGCCATCTCAGCTTTTGGAAAAATTGATGGATTAGTTAATAACGCAGCCATCATTGAGCGAAATAACCTTTTGCAATTAACGCCTGAGGCCTTTGCAAAAACTATTACCGTTAATTTGCAATCAGCACTTTTCTTAATTCAAGCTTGCTATGAATATCTTAAGAAGAGCAAGGGCGCAGTATTAAATATTGGTTCAATTAATGCCTACAGTGGTGAGTCATCTCTTTTGGCATACAGCATTGGCAAAGCCGGCCTGCAAACAATGACAAGAAATTTAGCTAATGCTCATGGCGTAGACCAGGTTAGATTTAATTTGATTAATCCAGGTTGGATTTTGACGCAGCGTGAGTATGTTGATCAAATTAAGAAAGGTATGCCAGATAAGTGGCCAGAAAAGTTAGGAAAAGAGAATATTCCCTTTGGTGTTATGAGCACGCCAGAGCAATTAGCTGCTGCTTGTATTTACTGGCTTGGTGATGAGTCCAGACCATTTACTGGCTCAGTTGTTGAGTTAGAGCAGTTCTCAATTATTGGCAGAAATCCTGAGAAGTAAATGCCTAAGTTAGCCGCATTTCCAAAAGGTTTTATTAAGCAATTAGTTTCAGGGCAAATGAGTATTTATGAGTGGATTAAATTAGGCGATGAATTAAATGTTGACGGCCTTGAGTTTTATTACAACTTTGCTGATGTGAAAGATGCAGCTAACTGGCCAAAGATTAGAAAAGCTGTTGAAGATACTGGCATGGTTATTCCGATGATGTGTGCCTCCCCTGATTTCACAATCCCAGATGAAAGCTTGCGAAATAAGGAGATAGAAAAAGAAATTTTTGCCATCGAAATGAGTGCAGCCCTCGGCGCTAAATACTGCCGCGTCTTATCTGGGCAGCGACGAAAAGATATTACTCGGGATGAGGGAATGAAATATGTAGTTGATGCAATTAATGCATGTATTCCAGCAGCCAAAGAACATGGCGTGACTTTGATAATTGAAAATCATTACAAAGATGATTTCTGGACAGAGCCAGAGTTTGCGCAAATGATGGAGGTCTTTGTTGATTTAGTTTCTCGGATTGATTCACCACACTTTGGAGTTAATTTTGATCCTTCAAATGCGATCGCAGCAGGAGAAGAGCCACTTGAGTTACTAGAAAAAGTAAAACACCGAGTTTTAACTATGCATGCCTCTGATCGCTACCTTGCTAGTGGCACCATTGAAGATTTACGCAAAGCAGAGGGTGGAAGCGCCGGTTATGTTTCATTTTTTAAACATGGCGTAATTGGTAAAGGGTTAAATGATTATGACGCCATTTTTAAAACATTAAAAGATGTCGGATTTGATAGCTGGATTTCAATTGAAGATGGCGTGGATGGCATGGAGCAGATGCACCAAAGCGCAGATTTCTTACGGGAAAAGATTAAAAAGCATTGGCCTAATTACCAGCCACGATAACATTATCTAGCGATTTACCCTGCGCTAATAAATTTAGCTGCGATTCAATTAATCTTCTAGCCCGTCTATCAAAAGCTGATGAGTTGCCGCCAACATGTGGTGATATTAGAACTCCCTTTGCAGACCAAAGTGGATGACCTTTTGGCAGTGGCTCTGGATCAGTAACATCTAATGCAGCAGTAATTCGACCAGAGTTAAGCTCTTTTACTAACGCGTCAGTATCAACAATTGGACCTCTTGCAACATTTACCAATAACGCACCATCCTTCATTAAGCCTAAACGGCGGGCATCAAATAAATGTTTACTCTCTTTTGTTAATGGCAAAATCAAAAAAATGACATCAAGGGTTGGTAGATGCTTATCTAAATCGGTGATCGCGATGGTGTTATCCCGGCCGCTTTGCGTGAAGGCAACAATGTCAACTGAAAAACCAGAGAGCATTCTGGCAATAGTTGAGCCAATTGAGCCGTAGCCAATAATTCCAATTTTTCGATCATTAATTGAGTTATATGTTTTATTAACCCATTCACCCTTATCTTGATCTCGAACAAAAGTAACTAAGCCGCGTAAGGATGCAATGGCAAGTGCAACTGCTAACTCAGCAGTTGAATCATCATGAATACCACGGCCATTACACAATGTAATTCCAGGCCTTAGAAACTCAATTGCATCGTCATAACCAGCATTTGGAACTTGTAAAACTTTTAAGTTTGGCATCTTTTTTGTTAATTCAAGGGCTGGTCTGCCACCCATATAGGTTGGAACATAAAAAGTAACTTCAGACATATCCCCGGTTTCAGCAGGAGTAGTAGCAGGTGATAACCGCTTAAATTTACTTGGAACATTTAAATCATCCCACTGCGTCCAAACTACATGTTCACTCATTATTTAATCCGATCGTTAATATCTTCAGGTATTAATGCAACTTTGTTAACTAAAGTTCCAATTTGATCAACGGTAATGGTAACTACATCCCCTGCCATTAGTGAAATATCAAGGGGTGGCACAATTCCAGTTCCAGTTGAAAGAACTACACCGACTGGGAAATGTTGGCATTTAAATAGGTAATCAATTAAGTCATCAAAGCTTCGGTTCAAAGATTTAAGTGAGGTCTCGGCCTGCCAAACTATTGAGCCAGCTCTTTCAATCTTTGCATAGATATCTAGCTTTTCATGATCAACAATTTCCCAAATTGGTCTAATCATTGGGCCTAATGCATTTGATCCGTAGTAAATCTTTGCTTGCGAAAGATAAAGTGGATTTTCTCCCTCAATATTTCTTGAGGTCATGTCATTACAAATACTCATGCCAATTAACTCGCCAAATTTATTCATCACAATTGCAACTTCAGGCTCTGGTACAGAGGTTTGAGCATCGGCTCTAATTCCAACCTCACCCTCATGGCCAACAGTTCTGCGAGCAGTTGCTTTAAAAAATAACTCTGGTCTATCTGCTTCATAAACTAATTGATAAACATCTGGAATTCCGCTCTCCTCTTTACGAGCATCACGTGAGCGTTGATAGGTAACACCGGCGCCCCAGACTTCAGTATCGATTGCAACTGGGGCTACTAATTTGCCCTTGACTTCAGTACTACCGACTGCATCGTAGGCTTTTCTAAAATCTGCCATATGTAATGAAAGCGCGTCAGATAAGGTTTTTATCTTTTCTATTTCAAAATACTTGCCATTTATCTCTTTGACTAAGTGATAAGGATTAGATTGAGTTTGAATTACCGCTAAATGGCTCATGGATTAAAGTTCGATTCTATTCACTAAGCCAGATTCCTCAAGAGCGTCCCACACAGCAGCTGGAATATCACGATCAAAGTCCGCAATATTTGAAGTTAACTCTTTAACATTTCTAGATCCAGTTAATACTGAGATAACAGCTGGATGGCGAAGTGGGAATTGAATTGCTGCTGCAGTAAGAGGAATGTGAAAATCAGCAAGTAGTTGCTTGATTTGTTGGGCACGCTTAATTAATTCATCACTTGCTGGTTCATAATTATATGTTGCACCAGCAACTGGGTTTGCCAAAATTCCTGAGTTATAAACGCCACCGACTACTACTGCAGTATTTTTCTTTTTACACTCTTTAAATAATTGCTCTTGTGCTGATTGGTCTAGGAGAGTGAATCTGCCTGCAATTAAAATAATATCTAGATCCATCTCTTTAACTGCCCTAATGGATGGTGCGCAGTAATTCATGCCAACACCAATTCCTTTTAAGACACCCTGGGAGCGAAGTTCATCAAGTACTGGGTAAGACTTCTCAATTGCTTCACCGATTCGATCATCAGCATCATGAATATAGGCGATATCAACGGTAGATACATTTAAACGTTTTAAGCTCTCTTCAATTGAGCGAAGAATTCCATCTCTTGAAAAATCAAATACCGGGATTACATTGGGATCCACATCGGCAAAGCTGCCAAGTGAATTATCAATTATTGGTTTGTTTGGATCAATTTTTTCAAGTACGCGGCCAACCTTTGTTGAGAGCACAAATGGTTTGCCTGATTTATTTAAAGCAGCGCCTAATCTTCTTTCACCAATTCCATAGCCATATAAAGGTGCGGTATCAAAGTAATTAATTCCGGCATCAACTGCTGCCAAAATTGTTAATTCTGCTTCTGAGTCGGCAACAGAAGTGAATAAGCCACCAAGGGGGGCGGTTCCTAGTGCCAACTTTGTTATGTAACGATCTATGCGCGGAATTTTTACTAATTCGCTATGCCGGGCCATATTCACAATAGTATAGGAGCGTGTTGGAATAGTGAATACTGTTCACCTACTGGGACGCAGATCGGAATTGAAGTTTATGGAAAAAGAGTTTGCCGGCTTAACCGCAATAATCACTGGCGCTGGCTCTGGTATTGGCCTTGAAGTTGCAAGAGGACTTAAAGAGCGAGGCGCAACTGTATTTGGTTTTGATATTAATCCAGGTGAAATGGCAGCTTTTGCAACATATATTAAATGCGATATTGGTGATGCCGCCTCAGTTGAATCAGCTTTTAATGAGTTTAAGAAATCAAGTAAAGGTTTAGATATCTTAATTAACAATGCTGGAATTGGTTCCTTAACTACCGTCGAGCATGAAACAGATGAGGTATGGCATAAAGTTTTAAACATCAATGTGGTTGGCACAGCGCGAGTATCAAAACAAGCAATTCCACTACTGCGCGCAAGTAAGCATGCAGCCATTGTTAATACCGCATCAATTGCAGCAATTGATGGAATTCCAAATCGCGCAGCTTATAGTGCGTCAAAGGGTGCAGTTATGACTTTAACTCTTGCAATGGCAACTGATCATTTAGCAGATGGCATTCGAGTTAACGCGGTAAATCCAGCAACAACTGATACTCCTTGGGTTAAGCGATTGTTAGATCAATCAGAGGATGCACAAGCTGCTCGAGTTGCATTAGAAGGGCGACAGCCAATGGGGCGCCTTGTCTCTCCTGCTGAAATTGCTAGCGCAATTATATTTTTAGCAAGTCCATTGCAAGCATCAGTTACTGGTACAGCAATCAACATTGATGGCGGTATGCACTCATTGAGAATTCCTAAAAAATGAATCCATTAAATAATTACCGGTTTGGCTCTTATGCAATCTTGGCGATGGGCTTGATTAATCTGCGATACCAAACTGGAAATGCTGCAAACCTTTCAAAGAGCTCACTTTTAATCATCCTTGGCGCAGTAGCATTTATTGCAACATTTATCCCAGCATTTAAAACTTTGCTACTTAAGCAAGTTAGCAAAATACTCGCACTTATCATTCTCATCTTGGCAATTGCATATGGATTTTTAATCTAATTAAATGCAACTTGAGGATATTAAAAGCCGTTGGAATGAAGTCTTAGATCTCCTTTTAGAGAAGGATCGAGTTACCTGGCTTGCATTCTTTGATGCCAGATTGGTTTCATTTGAAAACAACCAACTAACCTTAGATTTTGCTGATAGTCAGAAGTTTGCTAACCCCCATGATTTTAAGAAAACTCGTAATCCATCCCACACTAACTCTTTGATTGAAGCGATTGAAAGGGTTTTTGGCTTTACACCCACAATAATAGAGCGGTGAAAAGAGTTGCATTCTTCCTAGCTCTAGTAGTAACTGCTACTGGCTTTAATCCGGCTGCAAATAGTGCCACAGCAAAAACATCTCTAACATTAAAAGTTGAAAGTACACCAAATGCTGGTGAATCTTTAGTTACCTTTTATGGTCAGGTAAAGCCGGCAGCAAAAGGTGCAATCACAATTGACACATTTGATGGTGTGGCCTGGAAAGTAACTCCATTGAAAACAACGTCGGCAGCAAGTGGAGCTTGGCGAATTACAACGGTTGCCACTGCGATTAAGGCAGAGGGTCAATACCGCGCTCAAGTAATCGTTGGCAAAAAGAAAACACTTTCTAAAAATGCAAACTTTAAAGTTGATTTAACAAAAACCTTTGCAACAACTGATGATTTATTTATCCCAACCGAGACTGGCAAATTAACTGGTGGGCGTATTCAAGGGTCAGATATCAGCCGCTGGCAGCACCCAAATGATCAACCAATTGATTTTAAGCAGATGTTTGATGCTGGAATGCGCTTTGTATTAATTAAAGGATCAGATGCCCAAGAAAAGGCAGATATTGAAACCATGCGATGGTTGGTTGGAGATCGAAGCGCAGCACAAGCTGCTGGTCTTTACACCGGCATGTATCACTTTGCTTATATGCCAAATAGCGCCGATGAGGCATACATAATTCGAGATGCTAAAGCACAAGCCCAAAAAGTTTTATGGCGTTTAGCATCCCTTGGTGGTTATAACGAACGTGATCTACCAATTGCACTTGATTTAGAAAATAGTTGTATTAAGAAAAACTCTTCAGGTGATTGCATTAAAACTTTGCCAAGGAGCTTGGTCACCTTATGGGCTGAGACGTGGTTAGAAACTGTTGAAGAAAAAACAGGTAGAAAACCATTTTTATACTCCTACGCACAATTCTTAGAAGGTGCAATGGCGCGCAGTGAAAAACTAAGACAGTACCCACTTTGGTTAGCCCACTATGGAATTCATCCAGCAGATCCAATTTCTAAACCAGGACAGCGAGCAACAATTGGTTGCTTTGTGCACTCTTGGAGCACAGCCAACTGCTCATCTCAGTGGCAAATCTGGCAGTACTCATCTTGTGGAATAGGTAAAAAATATGGCGTACCAAGTGCTCGCCTTGATTTAAATGTTTTTAGAGGAACACCAGAAACTTTCCTTTCCTTAATAAAGGGCAAGTGGCAACCAGAGCAGGTTGATCTCATGCCGGTTAATGAGCCAACTAAGTTAAATTTAATCTCAGTTACAACAACTGATACCAACAAACCAGTTCTTATCAATGTTGAGGTTTTCAGGTCTATTGGCACACCAGTTGTTACCGGTACTGTTGTTTTTAGACCAACTGATCCTAAAATTAAAATCAAGAAACAAACCCCAGAGCGAAATGCCAGCGGCCGATGGGAAATAAAGATTGAAGGTCTGCCAGCAGGTACTACCGCTGGAACTTTGAATTATGTAGATATCTCAAAAACTCATGCCGATAATGAGATGCCATTAATTATCAATTTAGCGCAGGGGCCAGATCTACCTACGCAAACACCAACTCCAAAGCCAACAATTACTAAAAAACCAACAGATGGCTGCGCTAAACAAATAAAGCACTAATCCTTTGCACTACGCTTAAGCCTTATGGCCAAACAATTATCGGGTGGGGTATTCCGCTCTGACTTACAACTTTCAGATGGCCGGCAAATTTCTTATTACGATAGTAAAGAGGTAGCACGCTCTGCAGTAGATCAACGTGATGATAAAGCTCAACCTGGCATTGGACACTTACGTCTTGATCCACTGGTTAATGAGTGGATTGCAGTTGCATCCCATCGCCAACACCGAGTATTTCTGCCACCAAAAGAGTTATGCCCGCTATGTCCAACTGTTGATAGCAAATTAACTGAGATTCCAGATAAAGAATATGAAGTTGCTGTCTTTACCAATCGCTCACCAGCTCTAACCACCCCAAGTAGTAATTGGAAGCTTCCACAAATTTCTGGTCTTGATACCCCAAATGCAGATGCAGCAGGTGCTTGTGAAGTTGTTTGCTACACCCAAGATCATGGATCTAGCTTTGCAAAATTAAGCACAAAACAAATTAGAACAGTATTGGAAGCCTGGAAAGATCGAGATGCAGTCCTTTCTAAACTTTCATTTGTTGAGCATGTATTTCCCTTTGAAAATCGAGGCGAAGAGGTTGGTGTAACCCTGTCTCACCCACATGGTCAGATTTATGCATACTCATTCCTGCCACCGCGAATTGAAAAGATGTTAGATGCTGCAAATTCACACCTTGCTAAAACGGGCAGAGTGTTACTTGATGATGTGATTGCCCGTGAGATGAAGGACAAAAAGCGAATCATTTGTGAAAATGCCGAATGGATTGCATTTGTGCCATATGCAGCTAGATATCCATTTGAAATTCACATTGCACCTAAGCGTACAGTTGCTGGCATGGCAGATTTAGATGAAAAACAATCTGATTTATTTGCACCGATCGCTAAAGAGGCTTTAACTAGGTTAGATGGCGTATTTGGAATTGAAATGGCCTATATCGCCTCTTGGTATCAAGCCCCAGTAAATGTTGGCCGAGATTCCATGCGTTTGCACTGGCAAATAGTTTCCGTAAGGCGTCAACCTGGGAAGTTAAAGTATTTATCTGGTTCAGAATCTGCAATGGGTGCTTTTATTATGGATTTAGAGCCAGAGCAATCTGCAAAGCAATTACAAGAAGTTAAGTATTAATCCACTGGGGTAATTGAAATTACCTCAACCCCACCGATTGAAGTTAATACATTTACTAAATCTGTTGGATCACTGCCTGGAACTGCAATTGTGATGTCATCGATTCCTCGACCATTTTCACTGCGCAGCACAACTAAGCCACGAATATCTCCACCTGCAAATCCAATTGCAGATGCCACCGCACCAAGTGAACCTGGACGGTCAGGTAATGAGACCTGTACTCGATATAGCGCCATGCTCCCTGACTTGGACTCGAACCAAGAACCTGCCGGTTAACAGCCGGCTGCTCTGCCAATTGAGCTATCAGGGAATACATCAATCTAATTAAAGATCGGTGAGGGTAAATAGTATCGAAAAAATTAAGCCACTCAAACCTACGCCTAATTTATTCGCTTTTTAACTCTCCCCTAATGCTAATTCTTTTTGCACCCGGCGGGCTGCCTCCATGCCAACTAATTGACCAAAGATCTCTTGGTATTGCGCATCATTTTCAACCGGATTTAACCGTTGCAAAGTGGATTTAATCTCCGCAATTGCTCTGCTTAATGCAACCTCGCGCAAGCGAGCAAAGATGCTGGTGATGTAGCGATCTGAAACCTCACCATCAGTTCGTATTGGTTCAACTGTTAACTCAGTAATTAAAGATTTAAGCTCATCACTTTCAGCCTTATCAATTAACTCTTGGATATTAAACTCTGTTTGATTATCAATACCAGCGCGTAATTGATTATAAAGAGGAAATGAAAAGGCGGTTGGCTCAAGATCAACCCAACTATGAGAAAGTGTTGGTAGTTGTAGTCGAACCTTTAGAACCTCACGCTCTAAGACTAAAACTGGATCAGTTAAATTGATTCGTTTATCACTTGTTGCTGAATTTGTGCCACCACTTCGCTTCACTGCAGTTGAAACAATATCTACCTCCATACCGAGCCAGCCGGCAAGTAAGCGCACATACTCCGGACGTAAGGATGCATCTCTAATTTTGCCAATTAATGGTGCTACTTGGTTTAACGCATTTACTCTGCCTTCAGCAGCGGTAATGTCATAGTTAGCAATCACAGATTTTATTGCAAACTCAAACAAAGGAACTCGTCTTGCAACTAAATTGCGAACTGCATCATCTCCATGGGCTTGGCGTAACTCACAGGGATCCATGCCATTTGGCTCTACTGCAACAAATGTTTGGGCAACAAACTTTTGATCATCTTCAAATGCACGAAGTGCTGCCTTTTGCCCTGCCGCGTCGCCATCAAAGGTAAAGATAACCTCACCTCTAAATGCATCAGCGTCCATTAATAATCTTCTAATTATTCGAATGTGCTCATCACCAAATGCTGTGCCGCAGGTTGCAACCGTTGTTGTTACCCCTGCCAAATGCGCAGCCATTACATCGGTGTAACCTTCCACAATTACAACTTGGCGACTTTTTGCAATCTCTTTCTTAGCCATATCTAAGCCGTACAAAATTTGATTCTTTTTATAAACTGGAGTTTCAGGTGAGTTTAAGTACTTAGGCCCGGTATCTACCTCATCACTTGCTAACTTTCTTGCGCCAAATCCAACAACATCACCAGAGATATCTTTAACTGGCCAAATTAATCGATTTCGATATCGATCAATCATTCCCTTGGTGCCTTCTTTAACCAATCCAGCAAGATTTAACTCTTCATCGGTAAAGCCTTTTCCTTTAAGGTTTTTATAAAGACCATCCCATTCATCCGGGGCGTAACCAACATTAAAGTTTTTAGCTGCATCACGATCAAAACCTCGTTTAGTTAAGAAATCTCGACCATGTTGAGCTGCTGGAAGTTGTAATTGCTCCTGATAAAAAATTGAGGCAGCCGTGTTGGCAGCAACTAATCTTGAGCGATTAATTGATGGACCTGTGCTAACTCCACCTGATTCATAACGAAGCGTGTAGCCAATTCGATCCGCTAAACGCTCCACCGTCTCCATAAATGTTAAGTGCTCTAATTTCATAATAAATGCAATTACATCACCACCTACTTGGCAACCAAAGCAATGAAAAAATCCTTTGCTTGGTGTTACATGAAAGGAAGGACTTTTCTCATCATGAAATGGGCATAAACCTTTTTTCTGACCGCCACCAGCATTTTTTAGCTGCACATAATCACCAACGACATCATCTATCGGTGAGTGATCGCGGATGTATGTAACATCCTCATCTTTAATACGTCCGGCCATACTTCCTATCCTAGTTTCAAAGTGGACAACTTAAATTATCCCTTGTTAATAAGGCGATTATGCAGTGCAACTGCGCCAGGATCGGTTAAAGATGCCACCTGATCTATTACTACGCGAAGGCGAGCTTGATCATTTTGAGCATTTTGCCAATCTTGCAGGAAAAAACTTTCTAAAGTATTTGGGGCACTCTCCAGTATTGCTTGCACCAATTCAGTTAACAATCTTTGTTGCTCGCCATATCTAATCTGAGAATCACTTGCATTTATTACATAATGCCCAGCCATTGACTTTAGTAATGCCACCTCAACTCGTTGCGCTCTAGGCACAACTAAATTTGCGTTATATCTAGTTAAATCACCGTCGCCGTACTCCTCTTGAGTTGCAACCTCAGCAGCCTGGGCAAAGCGGCCAATTAACTGACTAGCTAAATCCTTTAATCGCGCGAGTGAGCGATGAGTGCCATCGTAATAACGAGGCCAGCAAGATAACTTCTGCAATGCCGCTAATGCTAATTGCATCTCACTTTCGGTGATATCAGCTAAATACATATCCTGAGCAACTTTAAATAATTTAGGTAGATCATTACTTAACTGATCTAATTTAACTTGACCAGAAACTAATGAATCTTCTAAATCATGAACGCTGTAGGCAACATCATCAGACCAATCCATGATCTGCGCCTCCATAGAGGTTTTTCCAGATTCCACACCGCTTCGATACCAATTAAATATCTCAAGATCATCTTCATAGACGCCAAACTTTCTAGCATTTACCGCCCGACTCCATGGATATTTTGTTGCAGCATCTAGGGACGCCCTTGTTAAATTCAATCCAATTGATTTGCCATCAGGTAAAACTGTTTTTGCTTCTAATCTAATTAACAATCTAATACTCTGCGCATTTCCTTCAAAGCCACCACATGAGGCAGCAATTTGATTTAATGCCTCCTCCCCATTGTGACCAAATGGTGGATGACCAATGTCATGGGCAAGACAAGCACCCTCCATTAAATCTGGATCAGCGCCAAGGGCTGCGCCAAGTTCACGTCCAACTTGGGCGCACTCAAGTGAATGTGAAAGCCGAGTTCTTGGAAAATCTGTTGCCCATGGAACTGCTACTTGAGTTTTCGCTGCTAAGCGGCGAAGAGCAAAGGAGTGAATAATTCTTGCGCGATCTCTAGCAAACTCAGTACGACCACCACGTTTTGCAGGTTCATCTAAAAATCTTGAGCGATCAAACTCAGAGTATCCAGGATGCTCATTAGCTGCTCTGATAACCATTTGGGAATCCTACCTGCCAACAGTTGCGTTGGTAATTTCGCTTATTTTAAGCCTTTTTATTGGAGTTAAATTTAGGTAGATGTAGATCAAAATAAATTGAGATGATTCTAGTAATTACCACCACTGCTGCTCCGATCACAGCCGATAAAGCTAAATCAATCTCCACCTGCTGCAACCAAACGAAAGTTATTGCTCCTATCAATGAAGATGTACCAATAGTTTCACGGTGCAAAAGCACTGGCTCAACCTGGCATAAAACATCACGAAGTAGGCCACCAGTTACAGCAGTGATAAGACCTAAAATAATTGCAGCAAGCCAAGAAACTCCTTGTTGAATCGCAAGATGTGAGCCTGAGATTGTGGCTATTGCTAAGCCAAATGTGTCCATCACAAGAAGTGTCTTTCCAATTCTAGTAACTCTTCTAAATACCAAAGTAATAACTACCGCACTTAAAACTGCAACGGTTATCCAGGGATCACTGATCCATACTGGTTTTAATCCAAGAAAAACATTTCTTAATGTTCCACCAGATACCGATGCGATCGCGGCAATAAATGCGATACCGCCATAATCTAAGCCCTTATCTGCAGCGATTCTTGCGCCAACTAATGCAAAAACTAAGGTTGATAAAAGATCTAGAAAAGGTAGTAATTCCATGGCTTAAGAGTATAGATTCCTTGCAATTAATCGATCACTTAACTTAATACCTAGCTTGCCAACTGTTATATAGGCTAGATACGCACCAGTTTCTCTGGCTAAATACTTATACCCTGAGTTTGTAACTGAAGCTGGACCAGTTTTAACTGGATCACATGTAGCAATTAATCCTAAGTCAGTGGCCATTTTTACTGATCGATAGCAGTGATAAGGATCTGTCACAATAATTACCGATGCATATTTTGCCTTTTTCATTGCCTCTGCATATGCCTGGGTACTGCTTAAAGTATCTCTACCTTTTGTGATGGATAAAATATTTGATTTTCTAACGCCATTATCAATCAACCAATTCTTACTAGCTGCTGCCTCAGTAGTTCTATCTCCTGGAGCACCAGAGCCAATTGTGTAAATTCTTGGCGCAAGCCCTGATTTAAAGATTTGTAAACTTTCCTGCAATCTTGATTGCAAAATATCACTTGGCCGGCCATCAAATTGGGCTGCCCCCATCACAAGAATTACATCAGATTTTACGGCCTCTGAATTTCTTGCTGAATACCAAATACTGCCCGCCACATAAAGTGGCACAACAATTATCAATAGCAATACGAATGAGATTATTCTTCGAATGAATCTAAAAATAAACAATTACTTTAGCCACCTGAAATTGCATCATCAATTGAAATCGTTGCCAACTCATCTGGATCATTTAGCCAACCATCTGGAAGTTTTACCTCACGGCCATGGCTAGTTCTACCTCGCGGTCCATCACCAACCTCTTGTGGATATGGTTGATCTTCTAAACCTGATAACAACTCTTCCATCTGAGTTAGTGAATCAACCATCCCAAGGGAGGATCTAATCTCTCTAGGCACTGAAAAACCCTTTAAATACCAAGCCATATGCTTTCTAATATCGCGCATTGCTCGATCCTCATTTTCAAAGTATTCAACTAATAATTGACCATGACGTAACATAATTTTTCTTACCTCAAACAAATTTGGATTTACTCGTTTATTTTCACCATTTATTGAGCTAACTAAATCTGCAAATAACCAAGGTCTACCTAAACATCCTCGTCCCACCACCACGCCAGCACAACCAGTTTGGCTAATCATTCTTACTGCATCTTCACCCGACCAAATATCACCATTGCCAAGTACTGGCACATCACTGCCGGAAAGATGTTCAACTAAATCAGTAATTTTATTCCAATCTGATCTGCCTTCATATAACTGCGCTGCAGTTCTTGCATGTAGTGCAACCCAAGTGACACCTAAATCAGCTGCTGATTTTGCTGACTCTAAAAAGGTGTGATGATCAGAATCAATTCCAACTCGCATCTTCACCGTTACTGGAATTCCATACTTATTTGCACTCTTTACCGCTGCTTCAACAATTGCTGAAAACAACCTTCTCTTAAATGGCAATGCTGCTCCCCCGCCACGACGAGTTACCTTAGGAACCGGGCAGCCAAAATTTAAATCAATGTGATCTGCAAGATCTTCACTACCTAATAAATCAACCGCCTTGCCTAACACAATTGGATCAACGGCGTAGAGTTGAACTGATCTTGGCGACTCACCAACTCCTGGCTTGATTAATCTAAAAGTTTCTTCACGTCTTTCAATTAAAGCACGAGCAGTAACCATCTCTGAGACAAAGAGTCCTGCGCCTTGCTCTCGACATAATCTTCGAAAGGCGGCATTGGTAATCCCTGCCATTGGCGCTAAAACAACTGGAGTACTTAATACAAACTCATTATTTTCAAATCTGCCATTAGAAATTGGCAGACGAAGTGGTTTAACCTGCGTAAGCAATTAGCAACCTAATAATTTAGGGGCTAAGTAATTTTGAACTTGATCAATTGCAATTCGTGATTGCGCCATGGTGTCACGCTCTCGAATTGTTACCGCTTGATCATCTAGGCTCTCAAAATCTATTGTGATACAAAATGGTGTACCAATCTCATCTTGACGGCGATAACGTCTACCAATTGCGCCAGCATCATCAAAATCAACATTCCAATGCTTGCGCAAAGAATCAGCTAGATCTTTAGCTTTTGGAGATAGATCAGCATTTCTAGATAATGGCAGCACGCCAATCTTTACTGGGGCTAATCGGTAATCTAATTTCATTAACGCCCGCTTTTCCATTTCACCCTTTGAGTTTGGTGCTTCATCCTCTGTATAAGCATCCATCATGAATGTAAGAGCACATCTATCAACTCCAGCTGCTGGCTCAATTACATATGGTGTCCATCGCTCATTTTTTTCTTGATCAAACCAGGTTAAGTTTTCACCAGATGCGCGTGAATGTGATTTCAAATCAAAATCTGTTCGGTTAGCAATTCCCTCTAACTCACCCCACTCAGTACCCGCAAACTCAAACTTGTACTCAATATCTGCTGTTCGCTTTGAGTAATGGGAAAGCTTTTCTTTTGGATGTTCAAAAATACGAAGGCGATCTGAATTAATACCTAAATCTTTATACCAAGCCAATCTGGTATCAATCCAGTACTGATGCCACTCTTCATCAGTTCCTGGCACTACAAAAAACTCCATCTCCATCTGTTCAAACTCACGGGTTCTAAAGATAAAGTTTCCAGGCGTAATTTCATTTCTAAAAGATTTACCAATCTGGCCAATACCAAATGGCGGCTTCTTGCGAGAGGTTGATGCCACATTATCAAAATTAATAAAGATTCCTTGCGCAGTTTCTGGGCGCAAATAAGCAAGACCAGATTCATCCTCAACTGGTCCTAGATAAGTTTTTAGTAAACCAGAGAATTGTTTAGGAGCGGTGAACTTTCCCTTAGTGCCGCAGTTTGGGCAATTTACTTCTTCAAGTGAGGCTGGTTTTTTCTTATGCTTGTTCTCATAAGCCTCTTCCAAATGATCTGCGCGATATCTCTTATGACAACTTGTGCACTCAGTTAATGGATCAGAGAAAGTTTCAACATGACCTGATGCTTGCCAAACCTCGCGAGCTAAAATTACGCAAGAATCTAAACCGACCACATCATCGCGGCCTTGCACCATTGATTTCCACCATTGGCGCTTAACATTATTTTTAAGTTCAACTCCTAAAGGACCGTAATCCCAGGATGCGCGAAGTCCGCCATAAATTTCAGATGAGGGGTAAACAAAGCCACGCCTCTTGGCGAGTGAAACAATTGTTTCTAAACGATCTTGCGCCATTTAATCTCCATCCGGCTGGCTGTCGGCGGCTTGCTGTTAGTAGATTACTTTACGCTAGATTTAGCAAATGTTAGTTATCGCTCTAGCTGCCACCACTGTATTTGCCACGTTTGCAGGTGGAATGTTGGCTTTGCGTGCTAAAGATCGCTTCCATTTAGTTCTTGGCCTATCCGCTGGATTACTTCTTGGCCTTGTTGGTTTTGATCTCTTGCCTGAGATTTTTGAGATGAACCAAAATAATCTCATTGGAGTTCGGGCAGTTTCAATTGCTTTAATTATTGGCTTTCTCTCCCTTCACTTTATAGAACAATTTGTTGGTTCCCATGAACCAGCAGAATCAGATTACGGACATGATCACACCCATGCAGTTGAGATTGCCGGCACTGTCGGCGCAATTGCAATGGCTGGGCATATATTTCTAGATGGTGTTGCCCTTGCCTTGGCATTTAAAGTAAGTGATGCGCTAGGTATTGCGGTCTTTGTTGCGATGTTAGTTCATGCATTTAGTGATGGCTTAAATACTGTTGCCCTACTAATTAAGACTGGGCAGTGGAAAAAGCGTGGCAAGTACCTACTAGTAATCGATGCGATCGCACGTATAGGTGGCGCAGCGGTTGGCTCCGCGCTAACAATTAGCGATAGTAATCTTGCAATTTATCTTGCGGTATTTTCTGGAATTGTTATTTACCTTGCTACCTCACATATTTTGCCGGAGGCTCACTCTAAGCATCCATCAAAGGTAACTATGTTGGCGACTTTATCTGGAGTCGTAATTATGTGGGCGGTAGTTTCAAATCTTTAATTAAGCCTTACCAAACCGTCTTTCACGTTCGGCATATATCTCTATCGCCTTCCAAAGAGTTCGCCGATCTGCATCTGGCCAAAGCACATCTAGGAAAACCATCTCAGCATAAGCTGATTGCCACATTAAGAAATTGCTAGTTCTTTGCTCACCGGAGGATCGTAGAAACAGATCAACATCACTCATTTGCGGAGCGTAAAGATATTTAGTAATCGATTTCTCAGAAAGTGAATCTGGCTTAATTTTCTTTTTCATTGCATCTTTTGCAATCGCAACCGCGGCGTCTAACATCTCAGCCCTGCCGCCGTAATTAACACACATATTTAAAGTTAATACTTTGTTGTTTTTAGTTAACTCCTGTGCCTCTTTTAACTCTTTTAATACTCCACTCCATAATCTTTTTTCTCTGCCAACCCAGCGAATTCTTACACCTAAATCATTCATCTCATCTCGTCGCTTGCGCAAAACTTGGCGATTAAACTCCATTAGGAATCTAACTTCTTCTGGCGAGCGCCGCCAGTTTTCAGTTGAGAACGCATAAGCACTTAACTCTTTAACACCAATTTCAATTGCGCCATGGACCATATCAAGTAAGGAAGCCTCCCCTGCTTCATGGCCTGCAGTTCTTGCTAATCCTCGTTGCTTTGCCCATCTGCCATTGCCATCCATTACTAAGGCAACATGGTTTGGAATTTGTTTTGCATCTAATTTTGGCGGGGTAACTCCAGTGCGATGGGGAGTTGGCGGCGTATTTTTTTTGCGCCTACTTACCTTGCTCTTCTTTTTAACCACGACTTATTCTCTCAACTAATGGCAGAGAACGTAAGCCACGCTCTAAGTGCCACTGCAGGTATGCGGCAATTAAACCTGATGCCTCATTCCTATTCTTACTCTCACTTCGTACCGCTTGCTCCCAGTCCCCAGTTAGCAAGTGCGCCATTAAATCTAGAGTTGCCTGCGCTGGGGCAGCAGAGGCAGATGGCTTACAAGTTGGACAGACTGAGCCACCGCCTTGTAGTGAGAAGAACTTATGTGGGCCTGGTGCATCACATCGTGAGCAAACTGTTAATGATGGGGCGTATCCGGCAACTGCTAATGATCTAAGTAGATAGGCATCTAATATCAAAGATGCGTCATATCTTTTTTCAGCTAAAGCTTTTAGTGATCCACTAACTAATATAAATTGCTGCAACGCTGGCTCATGCTCAGCTAAGGTAAAGCGTTCTGCCGCCTCCAAAATAGCGCTAGCAACTGTCCAACTTTGGTAATCACTAGATAAAACATCACCGTAATTTTCAATACTTACCACCTGAGTTATGGTGTCAAAGGTTCGACCGGTGTATAACTGCAGATCAACATAACTAGCAGGCTCAAGCCGAGCACCAAATCTTGATTTAGTTCTGCGAACTCCTTTAGCCACCGCTTTAATCCGGCCATGTTCTTTTGTGAACAAAGTAATGATGCGATCTGCCTCCCCCAACTTTTGGGTGCGCAGCACAATCGCCTGATCACGGTATAAAGACATACCCCTAAGTTACTAGAGGAGTAAGACAGAGGCAGTTAGCGAACTGCTCGATTGATTGAGGAGATAACTGCTTTTAGCGCTGCAGTTGTTGTGCTTGGATCAATTCCAACTCCCCAATAAACCTGGCCCGCAATCTCACACTCTAAGTAGGCAGCAGCTTTTGCATCCCCACCAGCAGATAATGCGTGCTCGTAATAATCTAAAACCCGCAGAGAAAGTTTTGGTTCATGCGCATTAACAATTGCCACAAAGGCTGCAATTGGACCATTGCCCTTACCAGTTAACTTCTTTGAAGCCCCTTGATCTAGTAACTCAATTGAAAGATCAACATCTTGATCCATCTGAGATGTTTGAGAGAGTGCGGCTAATTTAAAGCGGCCCCATTGATTATCTTTTGCAGGCAAGTACTCATCTTCAAACTTATTCCACATCATCTCCGGTGAAACCTCACCACCTTCTAAATCAGTTAATGATTGAATTACTTGGCTAAATTCAATTTGTAACCTGCGGGGCAGATCTAATTGATGTTCATGCTTCATTAAATAAGCAACCCCACCTTTGCCAGATTGGCTATTAACTCGAATTACTGCTTCATATGATCTGCCAATATCTTTTGGATCAAGCGGAAGGTATGGAACTGCCCAGGTGAACTTATCTTTTGCAACCCCAGCTGCTGTGGCATCTTTTTCCATATGCTCAAAGCCTTTTTTAATTGCATCTTGATGCGAGCCAGAAAATGCAGTAAATACTAAGTCGCCGCCATATGGGTGCCGCTCTGGCACGCGCAATTGATTGCAATACTCAACTGTTCGCCTGATCTCATCAATATCTGAAAAATCAATCATTGGATCAATTCCATGAGTTAGCAAATTAAGTCCTAAGGTAATTAAACAAACATTTCCAGTTCGCTCACCATTACCAAATAATGTTCCCTCAATTCGATCTGCTCCGGCCAAGTAGGCAAGCTCAGCTGCTGCAACACCGGTGCCACGATCATTATGTGGGTGCAAACTTAAAATCACACTATCGCGATACTTCAAGTTGCGATGCATCCATTCAATTGAATCAGCGTAAATATTTGGTGTTGCCATCTCAACTGTTGCCGGCAAATTCATAATTGTTTTCCAGGCAGGTGTTGGCTTCCAAATATCATTAACTGCATTACAAACCTCAACTGCAAACTCAAGCTCAGTTCCAGTGTATGACTCAGGTGAGTACTCAAATGAAACCAAGGTGCCTGGCAATGTTTTAACTAAATCTAAACAGATCCCAGCACCCTCAGTTGCAATCTTCTTTATGCCCTCTTTATCTTGGCCAAAAACAACCCGGCGTTGCAAGGTTGAAGTTGAGTTATATAGATGCACAATCGCCTGTTTTGCTCCCTTGATCGATTCAAAGGTTCGCTCAATTAAAGGCTTTCGTGCTTGGGTTAATACTTGAATAACTACATCGTCTGGAATTAACTTCTCTTCAATGATTTTACGAATGAAATCAAAATCAGTTTGGCTAGCTGCTGGAAAACCGACCTCTATCTCTTTGTAACCCATCTTTACTAACAACTTAAACATGGCTAATTTGCGGTTAGCATCCATTGGATCAATTAATGCTTGATTGCCATCTCGAAGATCTACTGAGCACCACTTAGGTGCGACACTCATTTTCTTGCTTGGCCAAGTTCGATCAGCTAAGCCGCCAGCATTTGGAAATGGATTAAATGGGGCATAACGCGATATTGGCATTGCTGATTTACTTTGTTCTGGAAAGTTACTCATTTTTATTTCTTCTCCTCGTCGGTTAAAAGTGGTCTACCGGTATGACCAACCTCCGCGACGAGGGAGCCGGTTACTTGGCCCCGCCGCGGCAGATAAGAAGCAGTGATGACAGGTGTAATGAAGAGTTAAGTAATGAGGCATAACCTGTAATTAACATGGCTAAAGGTTAACTCACCTTTGAGAAATTAACCAAATTACCTGGCAAAGACCATTCTCTTTGGGTATCAAATTGCCTATCGTTTAACCATGAGCATTGCAGCATCTAAGCCTTACTTTGCCCCACGGCCACCTGAGTATGCACAAATTCCAGATCCGATAAGACGAAAAAATTGGTTTGGTGATTCAAATCTTCCTGGTCCAAATCCAATATTTGCAGATTTTATAACAGCAACATTCATGATTAACACACCAAGGTTCATGCATAAAATGCAGAAAAAATATGGAGATAGTTGCTCTTTCTTTTTATCTAGAAGATTATTCATTGGACTCTTCTCTGCCTCCGCAGTTCATGAGGTAACAGTTGCTCAACAACATAAATTTGTTAAAGGTGTTGGTTTTGCCAGAATGCGCAAAGTATTAGGTGAGGGTTTATTAACTAATGAGGAGCCAATTCACTTAGCCCATCGCCGAATGATGCAGCCACCATTTCATCACGGCAATTTAGATTCTTATGTTGCAATTATGCACAACCTAGTAAATGAACACACAAAAGATTGGCAAGATAAAGAAAGCATCGAGCTAGCCCCGGAAATGATGGCGCTCACCCTTGAGATAGTTTCAAGATGTTTATTTGGCTTAGATTCACATCAATATACCAAGGCAATTGCCGAATCTATGGAGGTGGCAATTGACCGAATTGAAAGAACCATGCTGCCTGGACTTGAAAGATTTGATAAATCAGGCATTAAGTACTTCAAAGAGTTTGAGGTGGCATCTGATCGACTAGTTGAAATTGCCGAAGCGATTATCAGCAAGCGCATTGAAAGTAAAGAAGAGAAAAATGATGATCTGCTAGGAATTCTGCTCCAGATGAAGGGTGAGATCTCAGTTGATCACATTCGAGATGAGGTTTTAACTTTGATTTTAAGTGGGCATGAAACAACTGCCAATGTAATGAGTTGGGCATTCTCATACCTTTCAAAAAATCCGAAGGTAAGAAAACAGTTAGAAGATGAAGCAGATGCAGCAAGTTGGATTAAAGAAAATCGCACACCTACCTATCAAGAGTTAGAGGATTCATCCCCTGTTGCATCAGCTATTTTGCAGGAGACCATGCGCCTTGCACCACCTGTTTGGATCGCACCAAGAATTGCCACCGAAGATTGCACAATTGATGGCATTAAGATTCCAAAGGGTGCTCATGTATTAGTAAGCCAATATGTAACACATAGAAATGCAAGATTTTTTCCAGAACCAGAAAAATGGGATCCTTCTCGCTGGGCAAATGCCAACTTTGAAAAATCTCTACCCCGTGGTTCCTACTTTCCATTTGGTGGTGGCAGCCGTAAATGTTTAGGTGAGTACTTTGCTATCGCTGAAGCTAGATTAATTTTGTTAATGGTTGCCAAGAACTTTAGATTAAATGGAGATTTTCCTAAAGCCCAACCACGAGCTACCTACCGCCCAAAGGGTGCGGTTAAAAATAAGGTTTCGCTGCGTTAGTTAAGTGAAAAAGATGGATACTCATCTGTTATCAATAACAGTGCATATCCATAAAGGCGATTCCAATAAGCAATTACCTTTATTACCTCTTCAGCTTTTTCCTCTGGGTAATGACCTTTAGTAACTACGTTAAACCAAGCAACCAGTGTTAACGCAAGGGCGTAGATAGCGTAGATAAGTCCTAGTAAGAAAAGTGGAATTGCTAAAAACCACTTAACTAGTGGCATCCAAGGTGAAAGCTTTTTACCACCATCAATTTCTGGGTAGATCAAGCGCACCTTTTGGTTAGCTTCAATTGATGGGTATTCATCAGTTAATAGAAGTACATAAACATTAATTCGATTATTTAACTCAAGGAGTGCTTTATTAAATGCTAAAACATATGATGGATAAACATTTCTAAATAGCAATGAGAGCGCTACTGGCAAAACTAGGAAGCCACCGATTACTCCTGGCAGGTTATCGGCAAACTCAGAGAAGCTGCTTAGGAATATCAAAACTGGAAATGCTAAAAATACTCTAAATAGGGCGGTATTTTTATCGCGGTTATCAAGGTCAACATGAATCTCAGTAAGTATTTGATTGCTCATTAGAAGATCCTACCTATAGAACTGGCAAATACCTGTTTAATTCATAGGCACTAACCTGTTTGCGGTACTCATCCCATTCAGCCCGCTTATTGCGCAATACATACTCAAATACATCATCTCCCAAAGTTTTCTTAACCAATTCACTTTTCTCCATTGCGCTAATCGCTTCAGCTAAATCAGATGGCAAAGGAGTTGGATTCAAGTTCTCCTTCAACTCATACTCACCCTCAACGCCTGCAATTCCTGCAGCAATAATTACTGCAAAAGCTAAATATGGATTGCAAGCAGAATCTGGTGATCTAATTTCAATTCGAGTTGATGCCTCTTTCTTTGGTTTATAAGTTGGAATTCTCACCATCGCGTTACGATCTGCTTGAGCCCATGTGGCATAGGCAGGTGCTTCTCCGCCACCACTTAATCTCTTATATGAGTTAACCCATTGATTAGTAATTGCAGTTATCTCAGATGCGTGCTTAATAAGTCCGGCAGTAAATGATCTACCAACCTTAGATAGTTGCATTGGCGCACCCTCTTCATAGAAGGCATTCTTCTCACCATCAAATAATGAAATATGAGTGTGCATGGCAGAGCCTGGATGATTAGTAAATGGCTTTGGCATAAAGGATGCGTAAAATCCTTGATCTAACGCCACTTCTTTAACTACATGTCTAAAAGTCATGATGTTATCTGCAGTAGATAACGCATCGGCATATCGAAGATCAATTTCTTGCTGGCCTGGACCACCTTCATGGTGTGAGAACTCAACTGATATTCCCATTGCTTCTAAAATCGTAATTGCTTGTCTTCTAAAGTCATGACCAACCACAGATGGTGTGTGATCAAAGTAGCCGGCCGAATCAACTGGAATTGGCTCTTGTCCTGGTTTTGGTTCATCTTTAAATAAGAAGAATTCAATCTCTGGGTGTGTGTAACAGGTGTAACCAAGCTTTGCTACTTTTTCTAAAGTTTGACGCAAAACTCTTCTTGGATCAACAGATGCTGGCGTGCCATCAGGAAGTGAAATATCACAAAACATTCGAGCTGCCCCTGGAGATTCAGTTCGCCATGGCAGAATTGAAAAACTTGCAGGATCTGGTTTTGCCAACATATCTGCTTCAGTTACTCGAGCAAAGCCTTCAATCGCTGAACCATCAAAGCCAATTCCTTCGGCGAATGCATTTTCTAACTCTGCTGGTGCAATCGCAACAGATTTTAAAAAGCCTAAAACATCAGTAAACCAAAGGCGAACAAATCTAATGTTGCGCTCTTCTAATGTGCGAAGCACAAAGTCTTGCTGCTTGGTTAAATCACTTGGGGAGGTCATAGACAGTATTAAAGCCAACGTTGGTTACGGCTATGTTAACTGGCAAAAATATGCCCAACTTAAGCGTGATTAGATTGCGAAAAACTCCGATGAATCCACACTAGTGCTGGCAGGAACACTTCTACTTACCACCATGTTGGCAGAAACTTTGGCGCCATCGCCCACGGTGATATCACCAAGTATCCGAGCGCCCGCACCAATCACCACATTATTTCCAATGGTTGGATGGCGCTTGCCACTACCACCTGATTTAGCACCCAATGTCACATCATGATAAATCATTACATCATCGCCAACTATTGCAGTTGCACCAATTACTACACCCATGCCATGGTCAATAAAAAATCTTCGACCAATTTTGGCAGCTGGGTGAATCTCAACCCCAGTAACTGCGCGAATCCAATTTGAGTAAATACGAGCCAAAAGTTTAAGTTTTATTTGCCAAAGAAAATGCGCAATCCGATATCCCCAGACCGCATGCAAGCCTGGGTAGGTAAGTAAAACCTCTAATCGATTACGCGCAGCTGGATCCTTAGCTAGCGCAGTATCAATATCTTCAACTATGCCTTTGATCATTTAATCTGTTAAATCTTCATACAAAACAGTTGAAAGATAACGCTCACCAAATGAAGGAATGATTACTACGATATTTTTTCCAGCAAACTCGGCTCGCTTTGCCACAACCGAAGCTGCCCAAAGCGCAGCACCTGATGAGATACCAGCCAAGATTCCTTCTTCACTGCCAGCACGGCGGGCATACTTAATTGCATTTGCAGCAGAGGCATCTAAAATTTCATCGTAAACATTTCGATCCAATACTGGTGGCACAAAGTTTGCACCAATTCCTTGAATCGGGTGTGAGCCTGGAGCGCCACCATTTAAAATAGGTGATGCTTCTGGTTCAACACCAATCACCTTAATGCTTGATTTGCGCTCTTTGAGTAGTTGGCCTGTTCCAGTAATAGTGCCACCGGTTCCAATTCCAGAGATTAAAACATCAACTGTGCCATCAGTGTCTCGCCATATTTCTTCACCAGTTGTTTGGCGGTGAATGATAGGACCGGCAGCATTTTCAAATTGGCGAACCATTACAGCGCCAGATTTTGCTAGCTCCTCAGATCTTGCAACAGCGCCCTTCATTCCCTCTGCAGCTGGAGTTAAAATTAATTCAGCCCCGTATGCTCTAATTAATTTACGACGCTCCTTTGATACAGACTCTGGCATCGATAAAATTACTTTGTAACCACGGGCTGCCCCGACCATAGCCAGTGCAACTCCAGTGTTTCCCGAGGTTGCCTCAACAATCGTGCCACCAGGCTTTAGTTCACCACTTTTTTCAGCGGCATCAACCATGGCAATCGCAAGGCGATCTTTAACAGTTGCAGATGGGTTATAAAACTCAAGCTTTGCCCAAACATTCGCGGCGGCGCCATCCATAATTTTATTAATTTTAACTAGCGGGGTATTTCCGAAAATCTCAGTAATGTCGTTGTAAATCTTCATTTATTTCTCCTAAAAATTAATTGGTTGATTTAAAAAAAGGGTAAAGCGGGATGAGGTTAAAGAAAGTATTAGCAGCTACAAGATGTTACAAGACCAAAATCAATTACCCGACGGCGCGTAAACAGCCACTTGCCAATTGATTTAATCACGAGCTAAATCTAAAGTACCAATTGGGTTAAGGCTAATTGCAAATCATTTGCGTGTTTTAACAATTACGCTTAAAAGAGATTAAGACTCATTCCAATGTGATGTAATCGGCAATCTGCGATCCTTACCAAAGGCCCTATTTGAGATCTTTGTTCCAGGTGGATACTGCCGGCGTTTGTACTCAGCTCGATCAACTAACCCAACCACCTTATCGACAAGTGCTGCATCAAATCCGGCAGCGAGCGCGGCTGGCTTTCCACCATCTTGATCAATATAGATTTCTAAAATCTGATCCAATATTTTGTAATCAGGTAAAGAGTCAGAATCCTTTTGATCAGGGCGAAGCTCAGCACTTGGCTCTTTGTTAATTGAGTTAACTGGAATAGGTGGAGTTTGCCCCTGCAAGATTGCTAATTCATTACGCCATTTAGCTAATTGCCAGACTTGAGTTTTATATAGATCTTTAATCGGGGCAAAGCCGCCGACGGCATCCCCATACAAAGTTGAGTAGCCAACTGCTAACTCAGACTTATTACCGGTAGCAAGCACTAAGTGCCCCTCTTGATTTGATAATCCCATCAAAGTAACACCGCGCACGCGTGCCTGCAGATTCTCCTCGGCGACTCCTGCCAAATGCAGATTTTCAATAAAGTTTGAAACCATCGGTGTGATCTCAATAATTCGATAATTTAAACCAGTATTCATAGCTAACTCTTTAGCATCAGATAATGAGTGTTCGGAGGAAAACTTACTTGGCATTGCCACGCCATGAACTCGGCTAGCACCAATGGCATCTACAGCTAATGCTGCAACTACCGCTGAATCAATTCCACCAGATACGCCAAGGATTACGGATTTAAAATTATTCTTCTCCACATAATCTCGCAAGCCAACCACCAGCCCTTGCCAGATCTGCTCTAGATCCCCCAGCCTTCTTGCCACACCAGCTTTAATCTTTTGATACTTTAAAATTGGTGGGTTGGAGATAATTAAATCTGGATCACTAGATGCTAACTTCACATCAAGATCAATCACCATTAAGCCATCTTCAAATTGCGGAGCCCTGGCAATTATCTGCCCAGTTTGGGATGTGACAATTGTGTCGCCATCAAAGACTAAATCATCTTGCCCACCAGTCATATTGACATAGGCAAGTGGGGCGCCGATTTCCAGTGCGCGCTGTTGAACCAGAGATAATCTGGCATCATCTTTATTTAACTCAAATGGTGAACCATTTGGCACAAGTAGTAATCCAATATTTCGCTTTGCTAGCTCTGCTACGGGTCCACCTGCTTGCCAAATATCTTCACAAATGGCAATACCAATATCTACCCCGCAAACTCTGATAACTAGTGAGTGATTTCCAGGGGCAAAGTTTCGATACTCATCAAAGACCCCGTAATTTGGCAGGTGGTGTTTGATATAGGTCGCCATAATCTCACCGCGATAAATAACTGCCACACAGTTTTGTGGCCGGCCTGCTTCATTTTGGCCTAGGTAGCCAACTAATAAAGTTAAATCTCCATTACCTTCACTATTAATTCGCACTGCAAGTTTTTCAACCGCTGCAATGGAGGCCGCTCTAAAGGATGCTCTGTTTGCTAAATCCTCAACTGGGTAACCAGTTAAAACCATCTCCGGATAAACAACTACTACCGCCCCGGCATTGGCAGCATCAAATGCGTACTTGGAAATTAGATCAGCATTCTTACTTAGATCACCAACTGTTGGGTTGATCTGCGCTAGGGCAATTCTGATTTGGCCGGTATCACTCACTTTTCAAGAGTACCTCAGGTAGCGCACCGGGTGGGAGTTAAGTTAAAGTAAGGGGACCTAGTAAAGACAGGGACCAGTAATGGCCTTGATCTAAAAGGAGTTAAGTAATGAGTAATGCTCATACATCACGTATTTCCATCGCCGATTTGGCCGCCAAGAAAAAGGCTGGCCAAAAGTGGGCAATGCTCACCTGCTATGAACAAATAACCGCTGAGATCTTTGATGAAGCAGGTATTCCAGTTCTGCTTGTTGGTGACTCTGCTGGCAATAATTTCCTTGGCTTTGAAAACACAATCCCGGTAACAGTTGATGAATTAATTCCAATGGCTAGAGCAGTTGTTTCAGCAAGCCAAAAAGCGATGGTAGTTGCAGATTTTCCATTTGGTTCCTATGAGAGCTCCCCTGATCAAGCACTTGCAACAGGAGTTAGATTTTTTAAAGAGGCAAAGGTAGGGGCGGTAAAACTTGAAGGTGGCGCCAAGGTTGTGCCACATATCCAAAAATTAATAGCAGCTGGAATTCCAGTAATGGGCCATCTTGGTTTAACCCCACAATCAGTCCATGCCTTAGGTGGCTTTAAGGTGCAGGGCCGAGGGGACGATGGGCAAGTGATTATTGATGATGCAAAAGCACTTGAGGCTGCTGGAGTTTTTGCAATCGTGCTGGAGGCAGTTCCTGCTGATCTGGCAGGTGAAATTTCCAAACAACTTTCCATTCCAACCATTGGCATTGGCGCTGGTGTTGATTGCGATGCCCAGGTATTAGTTTGGACAGATCTAATGGGGTTAACTGCAAAGATGCCTAAACTGGCTAAGGCCTATCGAAATCTGCGCCAAGAAATGCGTGATGCTGCCAATGAGTTTGCACAAGATGTGGCAGCGGGTAGATTTCCTACTGCAGATCAGAGCTTTAATTAATTAAATTTATGCCAGGGGGTAGTAATGGCGAATCTAGCAATAGATTTTTCACCCCTTAAAAAGTATCCAGATTTTAGGCGGCTCTGGCTTTCAGGTTTGATCTCCTACTTCGGCTCCATGTTCACCTATGTGGCATTGCCCTTTCAAGTTAAAGAGTTAACTGGCTCCTATTTGGCAGTTGGCTTAATTGGTTTAGTTGAGATTATTCCTTTAGTGGTCTTTGGCCTCTATGGCGGAGTGCTGGCAGATCATATGGATCGCAAAAAGATGATCTGGGCAACTGAGTTTGCAGCCCTTTTCTTATCAGCCATTCTTTTAATTAACTCACTACTGCCTTCACCTAGTCTGGCCCTGATTTATATAGTTGCAGCACTCTTTTCAGCAGTTGATGGTCTGCAGCGACCAAGTGCTGATGCGATATTGCCAAGATTGGTTGAACATAAGGACTTACCAGCAGCTAGTGCGTTGATGAGTTTGCGTTGGCAGATAGGAATGATTGCCGGTCCCTCCCTCGCTGGTGTTTTAATCTCGATTTTTGGCGTTAGTGCTGGTTTTATTTTAGATATTGCCACTTACTTTTTATCACTAATTATTTTGATCAGAGTAAAGAGTGTGCCACCCATTGAAATCAGTGAAAACCCTTCATTTTCCAGCCTGGTGGCTGGGGTTAAATATGCAACTAGTCGCAAGGATTTAATGGGCACATACCTTGTAGATCTATCTGCAATGTTTTTTGCAATGCCAACTGCCCTCTTTCCATTCTGGGCAGAACAAGTAGGTGCGCCATGGGCGCTTGGTTTGTTCTATGCCGCCGGCACTATTGGTTCAATCTTGGTAACAGTGACAAGTGGTTGGGTTAAAAATTACACAAAACATGGTCGGGCAATATTTTTAGCTGCCCTTGGATGGGGGGTGGCAATAACTTTTGCTGGTTTAGTAAATAACCTGGCACTAATTCTTATATTCCTAGTCTTAGCAGGTGCTTCAGATATGGTTTCGGCCCTATTCCGTTCTGTGTTGTGGAATCAATCAATACCGGATGAGTTTCGGGGCAGATTAGCTGGGGTGGAGTTAATCTCTTACTCAGTTGGACCATTAGGTGGGCAAACTCGCGCCGGCTTTACCGCCGAACGCACCTCACTTCGCACTTCTGTGGTCTCTGGTGGCCTACTTTGCATCGGTTTTGTTCTCTTTTTCACCGCCTTATTGCCAGATTTTCGTAAATATGACAGTGAAAGTAATGAATTTGCGGTTTCAGAGGCAAAAAAACGCAAAACTGCACCAAATAATTAACTCACCAGTAGTTTTTTACCAATTTTGACCAAAAAATTGCAAAAGTTTTATTAAAAAATGCATAAAATGTTAAATAAATAAAGTTGCGACACGCTTCATATATTTTGCCAAATTAGTGGAATATTTTGCTAATTAGTGACACGCTTGTCCATGAAACAGGTTCGGTGACGGATCGAACCACTTTGATAGGAGATCTACGTGGCTGCAAAGCGTCGTAAGAAAGCAGCAAAAGCTGCACCAAAGCGTCGTCGCAAGAAGGCAGCAAAAGCTGCTCCAAAGCGTCGTCGTCGTAAGAAAGCAGCAAAGGCTGCTCCAAAGCGTCGTCGTCGTAAGAAAGCAGCAAAGGCTGCTCCAAAGCGTCGTCGTCGTAAGAAGGCTTCAAAGTAAGTTATTAACTAAAAAATCCCGCCAGTCAAATGGCGGGATTTTTTATTGCCCAAAATTAATATAAGAAAAGATAAGGTTGGCCCATTATGAAAAGCGGCCTGGACCTAAAGCACATTGATCAAGGGGTTCGCCCCCAGGATGATCTATTTAGATTTATGAATGGCAAGTGGTTAAAAGAATCCACCATCCCAGAGGACCGTGCCAGTGATGGCGCTTTTTATTGGCTATATGAGCAGGCTGAAAAACAGGTTAAACAAATCATTTTAGATCAGGCAGCTAGCAAAGCGGCTACTGGCAGTAACGCCCAAAAAATTGGGGATTTATATAACTCATTTATGGATGAGGCTGGCATTGAAAAATTAGGGTTGTCCCCTATTGCAGATGATTTAGCAAAGGCTGCTGGTATTAAAACAGTTGATGATTTTCTTAAAACTTTAGGTGAGTTTGAAGCCCGTGGTTTGTCTGGTCTTTTTTATACCTATGTCTCAACTGATAATAAAGACTCCACAAAAAACATTGTCTACCTTGGTCAATCAGGGCTTTCACTGCCTGATGAGGCTTACTACCGCGAGGATGAGTACAAAGAGATTCGCCAAGAATTTTTAAAGCATGTTGCCAAGATGTTTGAGTTGGCAAAGCTTGAAAAACCCAGCGAATCTGCCCAACAAGTTCTTCAGATAGAAACTGAGTTAGCCGCCTTCCACTGGGATCAAGTGAAGGATCGGGATGCTGAAGCTACCTACAACAAGAAGAGCTTCACTGAGCTAAAGCAATTAGCAGCTAGCTTTAATTGGCCACTTTGGATCAGCGCCTCAAAGACGCCAGCATCTGTTTTAGATCAAGTGATTGTTAGACAGCCCTCCTACCTTGAAGGATTATCAAAATTATTGGCCACCTTTGATCTGCCTAAGTGGCGCAGTTGGTTGACCTGGCATGTCTTATCAGGTGCTAGCCCATACCTGAGCACCGCCTTTGTTAATGAGAACTTCCACTTTTATGGCACCACCTTGTCTGGAATTCCAAAACTTAAGGATCGTTGGAAGCGCGGGGTTGGCTTAGTTGAAGGCGCGCTAGGGGAAGCAGTTGGTCAGATTTATGTAGAGCGCCACTTTGGTGAGATCGCCAAGACCAAAATGGTTGAACTAGTTGCCAATCTAATTAAGGCATACCGGGTAAGTATTGAAGGCCTTTCTTGGATGAGCCAAGAGACAAAAGAGCGGGCATTTATAAAGCTTGAAAAGTTCACACCCAAGATTGGTTATCCAGATAAGTGGCGGGATTATTCAAAGCTTGAAATTAAGGCTGGTGATTTAATCGGCAACCTTGCCCAAATTGCTAGCTACTCCCAAGATTATGAATACAACAAGATTGGCAAACCGGTAGATAAATCAGAGTGGTATATGACCCCACAAACTGTTAACGCCTACTACAACCCAGGTATGAATGAGATTGTCTTTCCAGCAGCTATTTTGCAGCCGCCATTTTTTGATGTGGCAGCTGATGATTACGCCGCCAATTACGGCGGTATTGGAGCAGTGATCGGACATGAGATTGGCCATGGCTTTGATGACCAAGGCTCTAAATATGATGGTGATGGCAACCTAGTTAACTGGTGGAGTGATATTGATCGAAAAGAGTTTGAGAAGCGAACCAAGAAATTAATTGATCAATACGACCAACTTTCCCCAGCTGCTGCCCCTGATGTGAAGGTCAATGGCGCACTAACAGTGGGTGAAAATATTGGCGATCTTGGCGGCTTAACCATTGCTTATAAAGCTTATGAGATCTCACTTAATGGCAAGCAGCCACCAGTAATTGATGGCTACAACGGATCGCAGCGATTTTTTATGGGTTGGGCGCAATCTTGGCGAGGAAAGTATCGACCCGAAGAGGTAAGAAGGCGC
>Ga0209401_1000297_pt1 | contig 34126 bp, 51 predicted proteins | sample M_140807_MF_Meta_FD_187318 | JGI IMG/M metagenome (GOLD analysis project Ga0209401, IMG submission 187318) | Freshwater microbial communities from Lake Montjoie, Canada to study carbon cycling - M_140807_MF_MetaG (SPAdes) (version 2) | ecosystem: Environmental > Aquatic > Freshwater > Lake... | reverse complement strand
AGTCGTTTCCACCGCGATGTTTCTACTCAAGGAGACTCCTTGTGTCGGATAAAAATTTCTACTCAAGAGAATTTGCCCGCTCATACTCAAGAGCCTTTGCCCGTCAGCTCAGTGTACTTCTTAGCGATCGGCTCTGCGTAGCGGATGAACTCTGTACGCATGTCGGATGTCCAGGCTTCAGGCTTGGATCTGTTAGTGAACCACTGACTAACTTTAATCAGCGGAAAGAAGAACGGCTTGCGCTCGCTTGGTACGGATGTCGTGATCGGATCAGGCAGCATCTCTGTCCACAACATGATCTGACGCAACACAGTAGGGTCACCGTCTTGCAGTTTCTTTTGATGTAACGCAACGCGCTCCAACCGTTTGCCTTGCTCATCAGTTAGATCAACTGACTCTAGCAACGCAGACACGTTCTCACCTTTAGCCCTTGCGTTAGATATGATGGCACCGGCCTGTGCTGCCAAGCCAATCACCTCACCCATCTGCTCAAGCGTTTCTGTGCGTCTCTTGTTTAGCTTCTTAATTATTTCTTTGAGTTCTTGCATCTGTCCCTGCCTTTCAATAGTGCGGCATTGTTAAACTTAGGAATCTGACGACGCCGCTTGTCGTGGTGTTTCCTTGCCCTGAGGTCATATGCCTCACGGGCCTTTTGACTTTTCTGCGCCCTAACAGGCAACCCAAGGCGATCGGTTAGCCCTAACACTCGCTTGCTGAACGCCTGCTTAGTTATCTTGTGCTCTTTAGCCAACTGGGTCATAGACTTTGTTGATCTGTTAAGCACAACCGACAGCACAGACTGCTCTAACGTATCGGCCATGTTCTGAACGGCAGGGTGATCTGGCGCCTTAGTTATCAGGTAATAAAACACCTGGGTGGTCAAAGCCACTGACGACGTTGTAACAGTCAGACCAAGCTCACAGAACGCCTCATGCACTAAATCCGCTATCCCATCAATCCGGGTGGATATGTGGGCTGAACCGCATGGGATCCGTTCTAACGCTTGCTGATCTATCATATTAAATTAACCCCGCTGGTGCTGTGCTTGGTGCAGTAATGGAAATGACCGTCTGCATTAGTGCAATAATAGGGCCTATAGGCCCTTTATTACTGCACCTACATGCTCCCCAATACTGCACTAGTGCAATAAGGGTTACTGCACCAACTTTAGAATGGTTCATTTGTCACCTTTTTGCTGAATAAACCATCGCTGGCTTCTTCGATTAGACCGTCCTCTTTTGCCTGCTTTATGCGTGCCTTTGCCTGCCGTTCCTGCAGCCCAGTTACCTTCTGCACATAGGCTACCACTTGGCTGTATTTAGCCCCTTCGGTTAGCTTGCCCCAATCGATCGCGCTGGCTTTACGACCCACGGTCTTTTCAGGTGCGCTTGACTCAATCCACGCCAGCCCCACTTGCGAATGCTTTAAGTGAACACACGGCTGGACGTTAGACGCTATGAAATCGCTCGCAGTGCGGTTAGGACGCAACCCAGACCGCTTCCCGCGCTTGGTCACCTCTAGCTTGTAGGTGTACGTGCCTTCCTCATCCTGGCCACAAGGCGCTAGGGTTAATACGCTCCGCGCCCAGTTCGTCAGCTCCGACGATCCGAATCCGCTGTAGGCTTTGTCGTGGCCCTGATACCCACTGCCGTCCCGCGTCGGCTTGGGCGTGTGGTGCATCAGCATCCATGCAAACCCACCGGCTAGAGCCAAAGGGTTAAGCAAATTACGCAGGAATCCGCCGGCCGTCTCCTGGCTGGATAGATCGCCACCGATAAACGCCAGCAACGGATCCACCCAGGTTAAATGCGGTTTATGTCTCTCTGCTAATCTGCGCATCCGATCGACAAACCGTTCGCCCGTAGAGGTGCAGTCACGCACGATGACTATGTTTTCTTTAACCATTTGAAGCTCCTCTGGCGTTAAGTCTAACGCCTTGAGAATACCCTGTAGCGCCTCTGCCACGTCGCCTTCATCGTTCTCGGCCTGCACGATGAGCGACTTAAGCGGCTTACCGTGTGGCGATATGCCAAACAGATCACGACCACATGCCCAAGTAATCGCGGCCTGTAAGCACAGCACCGACTTTCCCAGCCCGCTACTGCCCACCCACAGCGCCGATCCGCCACGGCAGATCCACCGTTTGCCCAGCAACTGCGTCGGGTCGCAATCCTCTTTAAAGTTTACCAGATCCTCCCACTTGTACGGCTCAGGCAAATCGCCATACATCGTGCGCTCCTGCCATTCGATGTAGGTCAGCGTCGGTGCGCCACACTCGACCAACTCCTGCTGCTGACCAGTCGCCGTCCTCATAGCCCCTGGCAACCGGGACAACCGGCCGGCGTCCTTGTTGGCAGAGTCAGGCTTCGAGTGCTCGAGGTGCTTGTAAATAAAATCTACACGCTCGGCAAACTCCTTGGCATTAGCCGCCCTCACGTCCACCCACGCATGCAGGCTACGGGCACCGCTCTTAATGATCGACGACGTAGGCAACCCACTGCGCTTAATAATCGCCCACTGCTCCTGCAAAGTGCTTTCATCAAACTCAATTAAGCAGTGCCGAAACTTGGTAATCGATTCGGCTTTGCGGTTCTTACCGTTGTTCGCGTTAATCGACACATACACGCCCACTGCATCGCCTTGCCATTCCTTCAACCCGTCGCGTTTAAACAGCTCCAGCCATTCCTCGCGGGTGCGAGTCTCGCCCGCACCGTCCGGCCGCTCGCGGTCGCCGTCCTTAATCGATCTTGTGATATTTATGAAATCGCCCACGTCGAAACAGGTAGTCAGAAACTTATCTACCGGCCCGCTTTCCACGCTGATGGGCATAGGCGGTACTGGCAAATCCTCCCTCACGATTGCCCCGTTCTGATAGCCATACTTCGCCTTCGGCCTCCACGGCTCCCTGGCTGGCTTGCTATAAGCGGATTTTACTGCTGCCACGCATTCGTTCTGCGTTAGCCCATTCTTAAAGCCCCAGATCTCGGCCTCCGTCTCCGCATCGAACTGCGACAATCCCTGGTCACGAAATTGCAACGCCATACGGAACAGCTGCGTGTTGCGTTCACCTTCCGGCGCCCCGTTGTGGTAAACGGCCTCGGTGGCTGGGGGCAGTGCAATCATTTTTTTGCAAACGCCTTAAGCGCCTTAACGATCACGTACTTAATCACTGCCTCTTCATCTTTCTTTAACTGCTTCAGCCCAAATGCATGCAACGCCTTGGCCGTCTTGGCGTCGTAGGTTACGTCGACCAAAACCTGCTTAGGTGCGGGCCGTGCTTTACCAAAAGTAATTTTACCGAGATCTTTCATTTGCGTTTTCTCCTTTTGCGGGGTTTGACTTCTTTCCAGACGTTGAAATCCTTGTCGCACTCGACCGACCAAAGCATCAGTTTTTGATAGAGCGATCCGGCTAAGCCCCAGCGGCACAAAGTCCTGCTAACCAAATCACCTAACCAGTATAGAAGCCACGACAACGCCCTCATTTTTTCTTCTCCAAATCCCGCTTTTGGTACACCTTCGCCCGCTTCAGCATCTCCTTGGCTATGTGCAGCGCCAAATCGATGCGGCAGCGGCTTACAACTACCCGGCCGTCGGCTAGGCTTTTCTTTGCCCGCTCAAGGATTTCAATTTGCCAGGTTAAACGCTTAACACTCACCACTGCCCCATTCCCCAGCGCATGCGATTGGCGCGGGCCTCTTGCACACAGTTGGCGTACTGCTCTGGCGTGTAGGTGCCGATTACGCGGGCGGAGAACATGGCAAGTAGGTCGGCAAGGCTCACTTCACCACCTCCACCATCGCGACCTTCGGCAACCGCATCGCGTTAAACTGCTTCTCACTTGCGGCAAACACGTCCACCACGGGCAACTTGCCTCCGCTTGCCTTTTTGCTCTTAACGGCAGTGCCAGTATCTACGGCCACCCACTCCCGCTTTCCATTTAGGATGCGGATCTTGCTCCACAGCGGAATGATGTCTGGGTCGACGGCGCAGTGACGGCCAGCCCGCAACCTGGTGCCAGTGCTGGATTGATAGCGGCTGCTCCACTCATCTTCACCCGGCCAGTAGCCAGTGATGCGCACCTTAATCTTCTTCACGTCGATCTTCTTAGCGATCGGGCGCAAATCGATTAGTGCGTTACCGAGCTTTGTGGTTGTGAATCCCAATAGGGCGATGAACGAAAGCAGCATCCTCATAGCCCGCCCCTTATGCGATCGATTAGATCATTCTCGCGTGCCTCGCTAGCAGCCAGCGCTGCCTTGGCCTCCGCCAACTGCCGGGCAAGCGATCGCACGCGGTTCAACAACTGCTCGTGGATGCTTTCTTCGGGTAATACTTCAATCACAACGCACCTCACGCGGGTCGTACTTTTTCAACCAACGCCACACCTTGCAGATGGACGTAAACGCATCAAACGCCTGGGCAACTTGCTCGGCGGTGTAACGGATCTCCTGCAGCTGGCCGGTGACTGGATCGATCAGAATGTTACGGCAAGCCATCCCCTCGTCCGTAAAAGCGTACGCATAGGCGCTGAGTTGAAGCAGATCGGTTTCGTAGCCGGATGCTTTTGATACGCCTTTTGCGTCTGTTTTAAATTTCCTAGTTTTAAAATCTATCACTTCCATCTCGCCGTGAATCTGGGCAATCAAATCCACTCTGCCTGCGTAGCCTTCGGCCTCGTTGACCAGGACGGACTCGCTTTCATGCACTTTGGTCACACAACATTCCCGCCATTCTTTCAGCCCTGCATAATGCTCCTCGTATCCTTTAACTAGGTCGCCCGGCTCTTGCCGATTAATTATCATTTCAGCCAAGGAATGAATGTGAGTTCCGCGGGCAGCAGCGGCCTCAGTTTCTTTTCTGCTGTCCAGCACTGCTCGCTTGGCAAAATCGGCCAGCGATTCGCCCTCAATGTGTGGCAAAGTTAGCGATGAGGACATCGCCTGCTCCACTTGCCAATTTATCAGCCCAGTCTTTTGCGGGCCTGCTGCGGCCAAGATTGTTGTCACGGACGGAAACGCCCCCACCTTGCGAGCGGATCGCAGATCACCGTGGCACGAATCGCCCGACTTTAGGTAGTAGTGCGCCGATTCCGTTTTTGCGGTAACGATGATCGGTGCCATCAGTTCCACCTTCCGATTGCGTGCATCAGTTGCAGGCCCAGCGCGACAGCTACCAGCGGCAGCATTATTTGAATTACGATTGATAGGATTTCCATAAAATCTTTCTGGCCAGGGTGGGAATTGCCCACCCCAGCCAAATGGCTAGAACGGGACGGGGTTTCCGTCGTGATCTAACTCGGTTGCGGTTGTGGCGGCGTTGCGGTTTATTTTCCGCACGAACGCCTTATCCACGGTCACTTTCTTTGCGCCGGCAGGCAGTACCGCCTGCACGTTCGCATAGGTAGATCCGTCACGCTCCACGTGCACCACCAGGATCGTGCACGGCTTACCGATGAGCGTTTCCAGATCCAGATTCTGCGGTGGCGCTTTTTTGGCGTAAGACTTCAGGTCTTTAAAGAGCGCTGCCTTTTCGTGCAGGCTCAAGCCATAACGCCGGCCGATGGTAAACGGGCGGCCGTCCTCCATCTTGTCAGCGATTTGCCAGACCAACCTGATCTGGTGCTTCTTTCCATACTGCGTTTCCACCACGCCGAGATCCTCAACGTCGCAGAATACTGCGTCGTGCGATCCTTCGGAGACTGGCGTATACGTTCCCCCTCTGCTTGCTACTATTGGCATACTATGATTTCCTTTCTTTGTTTTGGTTTCTTGGTTTTGCTTTGACTATTCGTCATCGCAAAAATCGTTAGTTCGGTGCGGTTGGTTTAGGGTTTGAAATTCACGATCGGTGATGTGCCAAGCGATCTCATGCTTGCGGGCTAGTTGCTTTGCTTGGTCGATCTCGCCGCGGTTAAGCGCCTTGACCACTCGCTCGGCCGAATTGCGACAGGCCATCACTTCAATGTTTTCGATCAGTCGAAATTTCGTCAGGTCAGTCATAATCAGCCGCGCCGGTTGTTTCCGTAGTAATCGCAGAAACGCTTAAACTGGTAATCAGAGTCAGCCTTTTCACGTTCATAGACTTCGTTTTCGTAGTCAGGCTTCTCGTTTTCAAATTGAGCAGGTTCTTTTGGTTCGCTCATTTTGTTTTCTCCTTTATCGACAGGCGGAACGATTTAGCGGTCATCGCAACGGCTTCCTGCGTGATGCACTTGGTCGTAAAGCGCCAGATGCGCCAGCCCAGGTCGGCAGCAGCTCGATATTTTTCGCAATCCTTTACCATCCCCATGCCACGACCGTGCCTGCCCCCAAACTGTAGGAACGCACCGCCATCAAGCTCGATTGCGCAGCGCGCGGATTTGCAGGCAAAGTCAAAGCGCCATTTGCGGGTAGGGTGAAAGGTGTGCTCTGCCACCAGCTCTGGGCCACCGGCTACTTTCCAAAGCAGGACAAACTTATCAGCTAAGGCGCTCACAGACTTGCTCCCTGCTTTTCAATTAGTCCTTTTAGGATATCCTCAATACGTTCTAGGCGATTCCGTAGCTCACGATGCTTTGTCTGTAAATCGATCAGCGCGGTAGTTTGGGAAAGTTGAGTCGATCCGTAGCTCTGACTGGCGGTGGCTGGCAATACGCCCTCTTTTTCTAGGTCGCGCACAGTAGCCGCAGGCGGATAGAACGCCCCGGCCACGCCGCCTTGGGTGGGTGCGGGGGCACCCGATCCAGAAGCGTAAATCATCGCCATTCGCTCCAATACTTTTTGACGACATCAAACACCCAGCAAACCGTGAAAATGGAAATCGTTAAGCCGCCGATTCCTGCTCCCACAAACAACGCCCAGCCCACAATAAAGCCAGACAGTTGCGACAGATCCCGCAAAAGTTCCCAGGAGATCATCGCTGGGCGGTCCACATGCGGGCGACGGAGGGGTTAGGGTGGTAAGCAGGCTCCGCCGGATACCCGCCGCGAATTAAAAGAGAATGTTGCTGGTAGTGCTTCTTTTTAGGCTCAGTTATTACTGCCGTGTTACCATTTCGGCGTAAGTCGTTGCAACCATAAGCCTCGGACGGGGTGGGATTTGAACCCACGGTACAATTACCTGATTCGATTTGATCTATTATGCTTTGGGAGGTCATAGTATATTATTGCGTCAAACTAAGTAAATGTTACCGTTATCACCATGGCGTATTCTTACCAGAAACGCGGCAGCCCTTGGTTCTTTATACGTTTTAAAGACCCGACTGGAAAATGGCGCAGCAAGAGCACCCGCTACCGAACGGACAATACCCTTCACCGCGCGAAGGCAACGGCTGAGGCCGCAAGAATTGGAGTGAACGAAAAGCGAACGGATAACGGCCACGACTGGGTTGATGATTTGATTGAAAATCACCCCGTTTGCCCTCTTACAAAAGTTTATTACAGAAATTGCTGGCGTCATCTTGTGCGATTTATTATCGAAAGAAAAATTACCTGTCAAAGCTTTTCTCCATCCGATTGTGAAATTTATTTGAAGTGGCGCCAAAGCCTTCCACGCACGTCCGGCGGCAAGGCTGGACGGAACCAAGCCTGCCAAGATTTGAAGATTTTGAAGTGGATCCACCGCCAAGGGCGACTGCTCGGCAAAATGGATTCCGTTGCCCTTTTGGATTACAGAATTAAAAGAGGCCCGATAGCCCGCGTTAAGCCTGTTTTTTCGGATAATCAAATCAAAATCACCCGGAAGGCTCTGGCTGTAGAAGGTGTGCCCGAATGGATGAAAATCAGCTTTGAGATCGCCTTGGCTACCGGCTGCAGACTTCGTGAAACACAGATCCCGCTTGAATGCGTAGATCTTAAGAATCGCGTCCTTACCTTTCCCTGCCCCAAGGGAGGAGCTGGCAAATCCTTCTCCATTCCCATACCGGCCGCCATCGAACCCATGCTGGCTAGAATGAAGGCCGAGGGCCGCGAGATAACTTGCGAAGTGCCCCGCACGCGAGCTTCGCTTTGCTGGCGTCGCCTGCTCGATATTTGCGGCCTTAAACGTCATTGTTTTCATTCGCTTCGGGTAACCCGAGTGACGAGACTGCGGCTTTCAGGCTGTTCTCAATCTGTCGCCATGCGACTCGTGAATCACTCCTCGACGTTAGTGCACGAGCTTTACCAACGGCACTGTGTGGACGACTTGCGCGATGCAGTGAACTTAGGCCAGTCTGCATCATCCGCCACTGATCAAAGTCAGACGGAATTATCTTCCCAGCAATCAGCGGAAAGCCTGACAGTTCCTGCATTTGCTTAATCCGCACGTAACCCAACCCGTAAGCGGCGCCTAATTGGCGAAGTGAAAGAGCTTGATCCTGCTGGCGCAGTTTCATGGCAATATCGTTGAGGCGCCCCAAGCCCATAAATGTCTAGCTTTGCTCTCCCGCCGCTCTTGCAAGCAACTGAGTTATCAGCTGGGAAAGCGAAACGCGGCGAGCGGCCGCCAATTTTTGTGAAGCCTTTTTCACCGCCACCGGCAGGACGATGTTTGTCTTTTCAGACTTTAATCCGCTGAGTGGTCGGCGAGGCATACGCCGTTCCTACGCATACACGGCGTATTGGCAATACTTTTCTTTTGGGTATTAACTTTTCTTTTTAAACTTGAATGCGTATTTATTGCGCATACAATGACCCTCATGAAGAAGGTCAAAACTAACCTGACTATTGACCCAAAAGTGAAACGCAACGGCGAACGAATGGCTAGAAAAAGTGGATTATCCCTTTCGGCATATATCACTACCCTGCTAGTAAAAGAGCTGGAGAAAGAAAAAAGACGCTAGCTTTTGCGTGATTTGGCAGGCGTGAGCCGATAGTGCGGCACCCTGCGGCAATGCCCTATTTTACTGCCCCGGTTGCATATCTTAATTTTGATAGAAAACACTTTTCTCTCTGCACCGCCAGCCTTAATCATGCGGGTTAAAACCTTGTTTGTATAAACATCCGACTTGCCCCACTGCTTCGATATCTCAATTTTTGTGTACCACCCCGGCGGCACTACCTCCTCCCGATCTCCGGCTACGTAGGCGTCTAGAGCTACTGCCCAATCTTTTACAGTGGGTATCGCCACACGCCTCCTATGGGCGACAGTACGTTCACCGTACACCCTTCCCCGCCCTCCACGTACTCGCCCCAGGCTACTCCATGCTGCCACCGGGTAACCGATCGCTGGCGCCGGGCGTAGTGCATGCTGGCTATATCGGCTAAGCAACCGATCGACCAGCCCACGGGCGCACCGATGCTCCGGCCAGCTACGCGATCGACGCGGTGTAGGTGGCCCATCACAACAGGCTTTCGCAGCATCTCCACATGGTCGCGCACGGCTGCCTCTGAAAACATAAAGCCATGACCAAACGCAGTCCCGCCCAGATCCCGCCACCCCTTCTCAATATCGTAGGGCACGTACTGCGCCTTTAGATCCTTGCACATGTTGTAGATCTCCGATTTCGCCGACGCGCAGCAGTGCGCTACAATGGCGCTAGGCGAGTATTGCAGGGCGGTTAGGCGGTGCTCATGGTTGCCCTCAAATATGTAGCGTGGCGCTAGTTCTCGAACAAAATTAAGCCCAGCGTCGAAGTCCTCACGGATTGATGCCGTGCGTTCGGGAGAGTCAGGATCTTTCCTTGCGCTACCCATAAGCCCGGACAGATCCACAAAATCGCCAAGGTGCAGGATTGAATCGGCGTCTGGTTGCCATCTCCGCTTCATCTCTAAAGCAGCCTTGCAAGCAGCCGCATTAGCCAGGTGTCCGTGGGAGCAGCTGACCGCCAGCCACTTTTTCCATTTACGGATGACCTTCACTTTTTGTCTTGTGCAGATGGGAAGCCCTGCAATACGGCTAGAATCTGCCTGCAACTTTCCCGCGATTGTGCCGCCACTACGCTTTCGTCAGCGGCACCCATTAGCGCAAGCTCTGCAATCACGGAAAGCTGCATCTTTAATGTGTGTACATAGGTACAAAGATCCAGCACTTCCATCCAAGCATCTTTCCACACCGGCCGGCGCCATAACGCACCGCCGTGCTCCTCTTGGCCCTTGCGGTACTTAGCGTCCACGTCATTGGTTAAATCTCGAATGATTCCAGCCAAATGCTTTTCGTGTTCAGGCGTCACCGGCTACTCCACGGCTGACTACGGACTAGGCTAGTTGCCTTTGATTTTTGCGGGATGTCCTTGGCCCTTACTTGTTCCACAGGGTTGAGTGGAATGTCACGCCAGCTCTTGTATAAACTGGTTTGGAGGTGGCCTGTTTCCCAGGTGATGCCGACTAGCCCAAAGCTTAGGCCCACGTGCTCGCCTAGCTTAAAAGCGGTTTCATCGTCCCAATTTGCGACCCATAGATCCGCATTTTTGGCCGTCCTTTTTAGCGGCACCCAATCAAATGCTAGGCCGTAGTTATGATAGCTTTCTCCTGGGCGAGCCTTGGTCACGATCTTGCCTTTGCTCGTCCTGCCTTTTGCAAAAAGCGCAGCCTGCTCCTCCATTGTCCGACGGCCGCAGTAGATCAACGGCTCAATCCGGCTGGTGACCATCTCGTTCACCCAGCCCCTTACCTGTTTTTGAAAGCCGACGTCTAATGTATCAATCGCCCGTAGGGTGCGGGAGCCAGCTTCAGCCAGGCTGGTCACTGCCGCGCTCGCTCGCGTTGAGTTTCTGCCAAGCTATCAGAAAGCGCTTTGAGCGATTCCGCAAAGAGGTCTCGATAAGCCTGTGGGCAGGGTGGGTTTGTTCGTTCCGCTTTGTCCCAGGCGTAGATGAAGTAGCTGATGCTGTCTGGCGACGGAGGCGGGCCGTCCTGCGTTTGCGTCGTGGCACAGCTGCACAGCGCAAATGCGCTAATCAGTAGGAGGGCGTTTAGTCCACCACGCATCGATGTCTCTCTGCCGCCTGCGTCGCTCTAGCTCTATGGCTTCCCAGTTGCGTTGCAGTGGCGATTTGCGTTTTAAGAACCACAGTACGATCCCAGTTATCCCGCCCAGCGCCGTTAAGATGCCGGCGATCATGGCCGACTATTTTCTGGAAAATCGCGACAAAAACTCAACTATACGCCCGAGCGTCCTTTCAGGCTCCTCGCCAGGGATAAAAGCGGCCACGGCGGCAACGGCTGCCAGCAATGCGGTAAGTGCGCCAAGGGCGCCAAGCCAATCAATTTTAAGTAGTTGTGGGATGATTGTTTCCATGCCCCTAGCAGGGTGTCAAAAGCTGATGCGACGCTTAATTAGTTCCCAGATTGTGCTAAACACGGCCCCAGATACAAGCGCCACCAGCCACAGCTTTGTCTTAATCGTGTGGGCGTCGCGCTCCATGTTGGTTAGGCGACCGTGATACTCGCCCAGGCTGGCTTGAGAGCGTTCTAATAAATCCAGAATTACTGTCTGGCGGGTTTCTATTCTTGCTATCGCTTCTCGAGCTAGAGCCAGTCGTTCGCTCAGCTCCGCTACTTGGTCTGCACTCACTTCCACCAATCTGCTGAGTCGTTAGATACTAGCTTTGTAATGGCCTTTCTTGCTTCTAGTAGGCTTGTAGTGAGGTAAACCGCTGGCTTGCCGTCAATGTAGCCTAACGAGATAAAGCCTTCGTCCAGTAAGTACTGAAGGGCTTTGCAGGCTTGTTCGTCTTTGCTCATTTGCTGGGAGTTCGGCCTGCCTCCTCGGCTGCGGACATATCGGAATATTGCGGCAGGCCGGTGTTCTCGGCTGGCCTTGGCGAGCAGGAGGAGAGCAAGAGGGTGATCAGGAGGAGGGGCATTACTGGATGTCCATTATCCAGTTGTCATTAGTAGTAAACAACAAACCATTCGGAGATGCCGTAGGAACTATGGTTGAATGATTAACGACTTGAATTTCTGGTCCGAAACGATTGGAGCTTGTGGAGTTAGTCGGGCCTCCGGTCAGAGTAAGCAAGGGAGTTGGGCTTATTACAATGTTTCTTACTGTTGATGATTCTGCTCCATAAAGATTTATATTTCCAGTGCCATCGCTTTCCATCATAAAAGCAAAATAACGATTTGAATTTGCTACGGTAGCAAAACCGTTTGTGAGTGTGGTGTATGATGATGGGGTAAGATAAGCCGAATTAAACCCAATGAGTCGTGCTTGAACAACTCCACTAACCACAAAGAATTCAACCCCAAACCCTTTTGCTGTAAGTCCGTTCGCATCAGCGGCAGGAGCGGCTACGCTATTGCCAGTCCCTCCAAATACAAAACGAATGCGACAATTTGTTGATGCAAGATACATCATTCCTTGAGCAGCAAACCGTATCCTTTTTGAATAATCTATGGTAGAAGCACCATATTGAAAATCTGTTTCTAGCGGGTCGTAATATCCTTGTTTTACATATCCAGCGGCAGATGTTCCGCTTCTCATATTTAAGTTATACGAGCCTTGAGCTTGTGAAGCATCGTTAGTTGTTCCAGTTCCAGACGCAAGTGCATACATTCCACCAAAACCTAATCTTCCAGCAATACTCCTACCTATGTTAAATAGTTTTTGATCTGCTGTGCTGACTGGGCCTGTAAAAAGGTTGCCCATTGTTATCCCTCAAGGATTGACCAAGCCGCCCCTGTTGTTGCCCCTAACCAGTAAACCGCACCTGTTGGGCAGAACGAATCAAATACAATGCCAGACCCAGCGGATAGTTGTATTCCTTGCGTGGTTGTTGGAGAAAAACCGATGCCCATCGTCACGCTTCCGATTGAAATATTTTGAGCAAAAAGATATTTGCGGGAGGTGTTGGTGACTGCGGTGGTAATTTGTGCCGTGTTTGCAGTTGTTACAGAACCGAAGCGAGTCGTTAATGCTCCCGATGGATTTGCAGAAATTGATGCTGTAACTGAACCAATCTGGGCTGTGCCAGCCACCAAAGCTGGAAGCGAGCCAATAGTGACGCTGTTACCTACCGTAACAGAGGAGATGCTGACGGGAACCGTCCCGCTGATTGATGCGGTGACCGTGTTAGAAATTGATGCGGTGACAGAGCCAATCTGAGCCGTGCCTGCGACTAACGCTGGTAGCGTAGTTAGTGAAACAGCCTGCGTGGCTGGGAAGTTAGATATGCTCGCTGTGACGCTTCCGATCTGTTGCGTCCCTGCTCCGATGGTGACTGTGCCTGCTCCAATCGTGACTACGCCGATGCGGTTTGTGCCAGTAGGGAGAGCCGAACCAACGGTGACTGTGCCAGAGATGGGGAGAGGAGTGCTAGATCCCACACTTCCATTAAGAGTTGAAATTTGAACTGGTACTGCATATTGATCGCTTGCGGAAGTTATGTCTTGATCATAAGGAATAATGGGTATCTGAAGAAAATCACCAGTACCATCAATCTTTCTTCCAAAAACATTCGCCGTCACCGTGCCAGAGATGGCGGGGAGGGAGCTAACTGTGACTGTAGTGCTGGCTAACGTTACGCCATGCGTGGGCACGGATGCCAGAGAAACGGCTTGCGTGGCTGGAAAATTGGAAACTGTGACTGTGCCAGTGATTGCTGCACCGACTGTTACGGTCACGTTCTCCAACGCACTCAGGCTGTTGGCATCCAACGCCACGGTGACTGTGTTAGCCACGGTGACGGTGGATGAAAGCGCTCCAGACACGACGGGCGCGGATAGTGTGACTACGGTGGGTGTCTCTGTAATCTGTAGATAAATATCGCTCATGGGATTGTAATTCTTGGGGATAGTGTCACCACGCCTTCCAGCAAGCGGGTCGCAATGCCTGCGCTAGTGACTTGGATTAGGTCATACTTTGCCCCGCTGGTAGGAACGAGCAGGCTGGCGGCCGAGGTGACGGTCAAACGCACTTGCCCCCCGGCGGCCGACACCACGCTAGTCGCGATCTGGGTTACCACCGTGCCTCCTGGCATCTGGCGGATCTGAGCGGTGAATGTCCGGCCCGCCAGGCTAATTGAACCCTGAGTGGCGGTAGTTAAAAACAGATCCCGCGTCCAGTCCGCCCCCTGCTCGATCGTAATATCATAGGATGCGGCCATAGGAAACTGAGGCTTGTCAATAAGCCAAGGTGCGATGAAGCGGGGCCACGCAGGTCATATTAAAAGGCTGCGAAAATATAGTGCTGACCGTTCCCTCGAATCTGCTTTGAACAAAACTACTGCCAAAATCTACACCAGCGACATACATGATTTGAGCGACTAACGGAACACTGCCGTCACCACCTGATGCAAGGCTGGCCCGCGATAAATCCAACACTTGAGTACTCATGCTTGTAACAACAAACTGAGCCACGTTAGAAGTAAAGCTGCCTACGTTCGCGGTGATGTATGTCGGGTAGTTAATCGAGTTTTCAGGGCTTGAAAAAAAAGAGCTTTGATTAGTAGCCTTAGTAGTCGTAGAAACGTAAAAAGCATAGTCGCCGCTATTTTGCAGCGGCCTAGCAGCTAAGATTGCGTTAACCATATAGTGCCGACCATAAGCTGAAAATGTATCACTATTCGTTGCAATACTCATAAAGTTTGAGGATCCGTCGTTGCCCTGACCTGCATTAAATAAACTTGAAAATGTAAGTGCTGCATTGTAGGGAATGGCAAAGAATCTATTGGTTTCGTTGTGACGCACCTCTAGGTTAGAGCGAGTATTAAGAACCGCACCCGTATCGCTCTGAAGGTATAGATCAATGCCTTGCAGCGGATACCCAGTGACTGCTGTAAATGCGGTAAAAGACATTTTAAAACTGCTCTGATCTAATCACTGGGGTGAAACATGTGATTGGGAAAGATTTGGAAGTGAATGTGCGGCCGTCTGATTGTTCTAGTTTAATTTCCGCAACAAATGGTACAGAGGCGGACGGAAGGGCAGCGCGGCATAAGTCGCGAACTTTATTACTGGACTGAGACACTACAAAGGTAAAGTAATATGAATCATAGTTGTTTTGATAATTGTATGATGAAGCTGGGTGTGAGCTATTGACTGTGGTTACGCTGTAAAGGGCGTCATTGGCGGCAGAGTATGCGCGGATGGTAATGCTGGCTGTGGTAACAGTGACGTGACTAAGGCTGCTGACTGTGGCATTTGTGTAGAACTGCGTGGAGTAGTAATTGGTGCCATCTGGATGGAGGAATAGTCCCGCCGTGGGCACGTCCACTTCTCTGTTGTCTAGGTGCACGGTGATGCGTTGGCTGTACGGGTAGTAGCTGTTTAAATAAGCAAACGCGGTGGGCTGGGTCGCCGAATCAGGGAAGCCATATGCCATATTAGCCCCCTTACGAAATGTTGATGGCTAGTGGATCTGTCCCATGCTTAACAATGGCGTAGCCCACAAAGCCGCGTGGATCGGAGAAGTTGTCTGCTACGTCAAAATTTGCTAGGCGGCCGCGTAGGACAAAATTTCTGCCCGAGGGAGCGGCCGAGACGGCAGAAGATGCCAGCCCATAGGCGATCTGGTTGGCGCTCATGGCTACGCTGTTCGTCGTAGCGGTAGCGATGATCTCTATGCCAAACTGGTGGCGCTGAAGCTGGCTAACGACGACGATCGGCTGGGCGAGGATAGGGTAACTATTATAGGTAATGCCGGTAATGTTTGAGCTTTGGGTAACGGGAGTGGAGGCAGTGGTGACCTCGCCTACGTCGACCATGACCCACCATTGGACGGAAGCGGTGGCGTCCTTGGTCTGAGCCGCTATGTCGAAGTTAAACGAAAGAGTCTGATTGGCTCTAAACATCTTATCGTTTACGGATACTTCAAAAATAGTGCGTTCGTATGGGGCTGGGTAGTACGTCTTGTTGGTTTGATATCTGTTAACCTCGTAGACTAAAGCGCGAGTAGCCTCTGCCCCGACGTAGGCTATGCCAGATGGCAGCTTGCGACCAGGGATGATGCCGATGCGCGGTATCTCAATATCTAATCCGCTAGTGTAGGCTGAAACGATGTTGACTGTAGTAGCTGTAATAACTGCCGAGGATGGCGCGGTGCCTACGGTAACGGACAGAGCGCGGAGAAGATAAGGAGCGGCGATCGAGGAGCTAATTGTTCCTATGCCTGAATCTGTAGAAAAATCTGCACTAGTAAATAAGACCTCTGATTTTTCTTTTACGGGGATGACGTAAGGCAGGGTCACGGTGCTTAGTCCTACTGCCCCTACTGCGGGTAGAATGTCCTCAATGACTGTCATGCGATCGTTTAGAGTGTTTAGATAATCCTGCAGGGACACGACCTGTGCGATGGTGTGGGTGTGAGCTTGAAAAGCGCTGGTAGGGCCAGCGGAGGAGATCATCACGGCCCAGCCTTGAGTCGGAACTGTGCCAATTAATTTTGTGACAATTATTGACTGACTCGTCGAACTGCTGACAGAAATGTCTCCAACGCCTACGTATGGAGATGTCTGCTGTAGTATAGCGCCACCGGCAACATTTTCTCTAACTGTTACGTGGATCGCCTCTGTACCTAGATTATGGGCTATAGTCCACGGCCCAGCGCCTGTGACCACTTTCGTATAGCTCTGAATGCCTGTGATCACTTGGTCTAATGTGAACGGGATGTAGTTGACCGGCTGCGGCGGATTAAGCCAGTTGACTGATTGAGCGGCCGCTAGGCCAGTCCACGCGCCGTCGGCCTGCACTGTCATGTCCTGCTGAAACACGGTAATGTACTGGATATTCGGAGTGGCGACGGTGCCGTAGTTAATCCCCAGCTCGCAAGTGAGAGGATGCGTAACTTCGTAGTCGCCACGCAACGCGGCCAGCATGCCTTGGGTGTTAAAATCTAGGTTAAAGGTAACGTCGCCCTGGGGAGATACGGGAACGGAGACGGTGAGAAGATCGTGGGTGGCGCCACTCATGGTTCCTGCAAATTCTATATTCGCAACGTAATCCTCTGGATTGCTAACCAAGAAAGATTCGCCTGCGTTTTTTGTTACGCAACTGGCCATGAGAGCGCCTTGAATCTCGGCCGCGCCGTCGTCTTTATTCAGCAAAGCGGTGCGTGATGTGCCTCGATAAATCTGGAAGGTAGTGCCGAATGAAGGCGGGATGTACAAGCGCTGAACTTCGTTTATGTAGGTGCCAGTAAGCTCGTCGGAGTAGCCTGTGACGACGCGGGTAATGCTGGGTGGAGGAGGAACGATAAGGCCAAAGGCGGAGGTATAGGCCAAGGGCGACTGCATGGGCCGTAGCTCTTGATAAAAGTTAGAGTTAGCGGAGTAGCTGGTGACTCGGACAAAGGATTGTGGAATCAGCTCATTTTGAACAATGGTGATGCCAGATGTAGCCACCCAGTTAGACGTGCGTGAAACAATGTACGATCCTTGATCCTCAATGACGGCCCAGCCAGTAGCGGCAGAAATGCTGTTAAGGACAGCGGCTACGCTGGCGGCGGTCGATCCAAACGTGATGACGGTGGAGGTAACGGAGTTAACCAGCACCTTAAACGAGCCGGAGGTGGGGGCGGCATCTACCGGGCCGTAGCTGAGGCGGGCGGAGTAGATGGATGGAGCGGTGACGGTGGTGACGTTGTTATTAGTCTCCGTAAGACGCACCGCCAGGGTAAAGGTATCCCCTTGGACAATAGTGGGGAGGGTGACGTTACCCGGCTCAATGGTGTAGGAGGCGGTGCGGGAGGAAAGATTGCCGAAAAGGTAAGTAGCCATGAATAACTAGCAAGGCTTGTCAATCGTACGGACTAGGCGGAAAGGTTACGGAAAGAAGGCCACTAAAGTAGTTAGGATCCATGGTGGATCCTCCCGCTATGCTCCAAATGGGGCCAGGCTCGTCGTAGTTTTTGTTTAATTTCTTAGCCGCTAGATCGGCTAAAAGTTTGCGTTTAGCTTTCAGTCGCTTACTTTTGGACAGGCTCATATGGAGATAAAATGGCCCGCTAGTTTGTTGCGGTTAATAAAATCTATCATGGCTTGGCTGTACTCGTTGCTGGCGCTAAGTAGGCCGCCTAAGATGACCGCAGCCTGCAAAGCTCCGCCCGCTAAGGGGCTAACGAAGCTGAGCCGATTCGTAACATCCTGAACAGGTTGAAATGGACTCCAAAAGGCAAAGTTCCAATAAGCGTTATAGCTGGTGGCAAAAACCCACTTTATGTCTGGCAATCCAGTTGTATTGTCTGGAGGTTTGAGAGCAAAGATGGTGCAAATTTTTGTGGCCTCGTAGGGGTTATCGAAAAATCTGCCTTGAGCGATATCTACGGCCGATAGATAACTCTTAGGCGGGGTATATTTGTTGACGGATTCAATGTTAAAGCCAAATCCGCTGTGCTGGGTATACTTGGGATCCACATTAATCCCGGTAAAATCTTCCGTGTTTGCCTTGGTCACGGTAAGATCAAGGGAGGTGCGCAAAGTTTTCACGATTATGTCTGTGGCGTAGATATCAGATTGAGGAAGGTTCCCAAATTTAGGCGGGACAACGTCGTTATCAAGAGGATCAAAGGCCCGCCAATTTAAAGGCAAGGTAGGCCCTTCATCCAAGTAGACGCGGACAGGCTTGGCTTTGTCTATTTCTTTATCATTGGCCTGGCTTTCAGCATCGACGCGAAGCTGGGCCGCAACAGGCGCTTTTTCGTATTCCATCTCGACCCAAGGAGGAAAACAGTTCACCAGTCCGGGGATAAAGAATGGGGTTAGATTTTTTAAACGGTCTTGGCCCATAGTGACTGTCCATGGGTGTTCCCATTTTGGGCGAAAGCTGTCGTCTAGATGAAAGAATCTGCGCGGGAGATATCGTTCTACTTTTTCTAAAAGTTTAGCCCAGCCTTTTGTAGTGTATTTCATGCGGGCCAAAATACAACACGATGCTGAATTCCTACTTTGTAAGGGCGTAAGTAGACGTTGTGCATAGTAAACTGATGTAAAACTCTGTCTGCCCTCATAAAAGCTAGGGGTACGTAAAATTCTCTCAGCCCGACATATCCATCAACAGTCCTAGGCGCATAAGGAGCCCCCAAAACAAGCTCCTCCATTTTTATTCCTTGATCCTGAATTTGTTGGGCATTCAGACAATCGATGTAACTAATCACTATCTTTGTTGGATCGTCTGGGCCGCCTTTGGACAGAAAGACAACGCAGAATAACCACTTTTCATTAATTCCTCTTGGTGGATTGGAATTAGCGATAAACCCAATACCTTTTTCGGGCTCTAAAATATCCTGAAGGATCGGACTGTTCCTTGTTCTTATTTTTGGAGATTCGTTGTTTACGTATCCTTCAGAAACGCGATATTGGGTATTGCTAAGCAAATTGATTTTTAGCGGGTAGGTAAAGTTTAAGGATGTCGGATTAGGCAGCAAAGTGATGTTAGTGCCGTTACCTGTCTCATTAATCTGAACGCGGTCGTCAGTGCTTAATGCTTTTTGTGTGTCGATGTGGGCAACTAAGGCGCGGAACTTTTCTAGGATTTTGTCCCCTGCTTTAGCTTTAAGGTTAGCTGGGATCATGGTGTCCCCGGTGTGGTTCCTTTAATGTAAATCTTATCGGCTACGCCCACTGCGTCTAGTAGCACGTACTCTTGCACGACTTGCCAGGCTTCCCCCTGACGGGTAACGGAAGGTGCCTGCATCATCCATTGGCGCTTAATTTCCTTACCCTCATCGTCGAGATCCCCTTTAGGAATGGGAAGATTTGCTGGCAGTTTAGTGGTTATTCTTCCAGTGACGTCCCATATGCCAGAGCCAATCACTTTAGAAAAGTAGGTGTGACGCAAGACCATCGAAGGTTCCTTATAGTGCGTGACGCCATACATAGGGTTTTTGGCGGGCTTAGTGTTGGACAGGCCGCCCGCTGTCCCATCAATATAATAGTAGGGAAAATAGATGGTAGCTCCGTCTGGGAATCCTTGGTATTTTTGCTTCAAACTTTCAATACGCGGGTGAAGGGCAATGGGCTTAGTCTCAAAGGAACAAAACATTTCAAACGTGCCCTTGACGCCGTTCTGTAGCCAGACGGTTGTTCCGACCCCTGAAGCGTCTGTCTGCGCCTCGTAGACTACGTTCTGCTCATAGGCCGTATCGTTTATCCTGGTGTAACTGATATTAGTCGCATGGTATCCAGAAATGACGGGAGCGCTCTCAAGCTGGGAGGAATTTGTAACAAAATACTTTTTATTAATAGTGGTTTTACCACGGCTATCTACGCCTCCACCGCCACCCAGCATCTCAATACCTGTGTGGGTAGCTGCGCCACCTCCCCCACCACCGCCGCCAGACCCGCGAGCCATTAGCTAAACACCCCAGCGTTTTTAATGAGCGTATCTAATTTATCCATAATGCCTTTTAAGTCTGGTGGGTTTTCTAGTTTCACAGGTTGCGTACGTTGTGCCTCCGTGCTGGATGGAATGTCACGAAACTGACTGGCGCTGGGAAGCTGACCTACTATGCTTTCAGTAGCAGAACGCGCTCGACTGGCAGACAAATCCCCAAAACCAGCGCTAGAAAAAGCTGATTCTTTTGTTTTCTGCAATTCAAGGGCAAGTTTTTGGGCGCTAGTTACATCTGCAAGACTGCCAGTTTTTCTGGCTAGATCAGCTGCAGTTCTTGCCCTTTCTTCGAGTAGCTTCATTTCAGCCTGTGGCCCAGCCCTTGCTGCTTCTAAGTCTTGCAGCTGTGGAATTAAATCTGCCTTACGCTTTGCCATCTCCATCTCACGATCCAGACTGCGTTGGCGGTATTTCTCCTCAATGTCGGCCTTCATCTTTTCCGCCTCTTCCTTGCCTTGAACCTGTGCGTCGATTAGGCGTAGCTCATGCTTGGCGGCCGCTTTCTCGCTTTCGGCAAAAGCTTTATCGGCAGCTTCACGGACTGCAAGTTGCTGCTTTGTATCGATAGGGTTTTTTCCTTTTTCAGTAGAATCTGGGAAAAGCATTTTTTTCAGTTTTTCAGCAACAGACCCAGACTCTCCAGCGGATAGAAATTCCTTAAAGGATTTCATGAATCCAAGAGTTACATCGGCAGCCATGATATTTTTCAAGTTGGCAATTTTCTCCATGAAGTCTGCCACTTGAGCCAGTTGCTTTATGTCCTCGTCAGACGCAAATGTACCCTTGCTTTTTCCAATCTTTTCAAGTTCCTCCCGCGACATGCGAATTAACGGAGTTAGTTGCTCAAATCCACGACCCAAGAGTTTACTAAGAATCACAAGCTCTTGCCCCGCATACTTTCCAGAATTAAATGAATCAGCAATTCTTAAAAATATCTCATCTGCTTTTAATGTTTTAAGATCTTGGATTGTGAGGCCGAGGTTTGTGAAGATATCCAAAAGCTCTGCTGAACCGCCGCTTGCTGCGTCTTGAGCGTTCTTTCCGAGAAACTTTAAGGATTGTGCAACTTCTTCTAATCCTGCTCCCTCTTGTCCTGCCACGTTGCCAAGCATTTGCAATTTTGTGGCGCTGATATCAAATCGTTTTGAAAGATCATCCAGTCTGTCGGCTAATTCAATCCCTCCCTTGGCAGACTCATAAAGGGCATGTATTCCAATCGCAGCTCCAAGTGCGCCTGCAGCTTTTCCAGCAAAGTTTGAAACCATGCTTTCCATGCTTTTCAAGCCAGTAGCAAAGCCAGCATGATTGATTCCTACCCTTACCTTGAGTTCGGATCCCATGCTCGTTACCTCTTAAATCCTGCGGAACCGGCCTCGTATTCAAGAGCTTTGTCGATTGCCTTTTCCATTTTCTCTCTCTGTATGTCAAGAGCCGCTTTCTGTTGCCCAGCGTTCAGGCAGTTGCGAATCCAAGGGACGTGATTGACCATGTCGACGTAGGCGTCTCCGACTGAATTAGAACGATCAATGACTGTGCCAGATCCTTTGTTTCCAGCGTGTCTTTTTACCCAGGCTGGAACAGATTGCTGACTTGCACCCTCCACATTTGTGGCAGAGCGGCCACGAGTTCCACCAAGAATTACGGCACATGATGCCCAGCCAGATTTTGCAATACCAACACGTTTCTGCACTTCTTTGATGTAAGCCTTAAGCGGCCCCATGCCTTGAACAATCATCAAAGGCTTTTGATTCTTTTTAATTCTTGGCCTTCTTGGAATTGGTGCCAGCGCTTCACGATGAGACTGACCGCCATCAAAGTTTGATACGAAAGCTGAATCAAGCCTGCTTCCAAGGTTTGCAGCACCTTCGGAATGTTGCCTTAAATTTACACGTTGAAGTATCTTGCGAGCCTCATCCAATTTGCCGGATTTAATATAAGAAACAAATCCGCGTGCAGCCTGAACGCTTGTTTTTGCAACATCTCTAAAAACATCCGACGCTGTTTTGTAGACTTTTCTGATATCCCTTTCAATCGCTCCCTCACCAAGAATTTTTCCCGACGCATCTTGACCAGTTGTTGCTTTAGATCCGCCAAAGGGTTGAGTTTGAAAAACAAGATTTACAGCGACAAGACGTGATTGCGAGCGTATAACTTCGCCCAGACTTTGCTTGGAATTACGGTAAAAGTGCATTAAGGCGGCGCGAAAATCTGCATCATCCACCTCAAATTGCACTTGGCCAGTAGCTTGACTTAATGCTGTGCGATTCACTTCCCTGCCCTCCTGGCACGAACGGCCTCAATCGCCAGCAACTCGCCCTCACTTAGTAGATCCACGGTGCTGCCATTCTGCATAGCAAACGCTACGTGGTACCAGTACGCCTGCCCGATCGGCATGTTCCAGACCTTTGCCTCGTCCCACCCGGTTGCCCCGCATACGCCGGACACGATGGCCAGCGACCATGGTAAGCCCGTGGCCTCTCGGCCGGCGCCCCTCTTTTTCTCCGGCTGCCATAACTGCGGCAACGCGTTAAAATCGTCCAGATAGGCTCGGAACTTTGCTGTCTCAATTAAAAACTCACACCGCCAGCTTCTAAACCAATCCAGCCACAGCCTGCGATCGGATAGATCTGGCAGCTGCGGATACGGCGTCCGGCAAATGTTCACCGCTAGGCGCAGATCCCTGGCTGATGGAAAAGATCCTCCGATAAAGTAGGGCGATTGAGCGACCTCAAGATTAAACATGTGCCACAAGGAAAGCGGCAGGAGTGGCAAGCTCAGGACGCGATGATCCTGACGATTTAAAAATGATTCGGCAAAGTGGCGATTCATCGCCGCCCTTCCGATTACGTGCCCAGCGAGCTGTTAGGATTGTAGACGCCAGTGACGCTGACCTTGACCACATCCCCAACGGTCTTTGTGTATGACTCGCCCGTCTTTACGTAGCTATTCCCGCCAACGGTAAAGGTGGCGGGGACGGAGGCGCCAGAGCTGATCCCCTCGATCGACACATTGTAGCGAGGATTGTAGTAGGTGGTAACTGTGGGAGCGGTGTTGGCTGTGCCCGGATCGATGACGATCTCCGTCAGCTCACCCGTGATGCTCATAGAAATAAATTCCTCAACCCCTGTGATGCTTGTCACTCCTGTAAATCCTTTGTATGGCATATAATTATTTCCTTAGGCGATCGTGCTGAAGGTGACGGCCGTATTGGTAAGCCTGGCAAAATCTGTATTGGATAAGCGGAGTTCTTGGCGGAAAGCTGTGGCGCCAGACACACCAGGGTGAGCAAAAGAATCTGGCAACGTTTCAGTCACCGTTTCCACTCTCTTGTACTTCTTAAAGTGTTTTACTACGGTGCCGTCTGTTCCCGTGATATAGACGTACTCGTCCGTGTTGCTGATGTTCTGGGAAATTCCAGCCGTCACTCCGTATGTCATCGCCATATTGTCGTTCCTTTACGTGTCAACTGGGCGTGACGAAGGCGGTAAATTTTACCGAATCTTCCATCACCTTGTCGTTGCTCCCAGTGCTTTCTTCGCCCAAGTAGCCGCCCATCAGGGTTGCCCCGGCTATGGTCGTCACGGCCGCCAGCTTTGTGTTGAGCCAGTCGAAGTTAGTCCGATGAGCCGTCACCGTGCTGGCCACTTCCAGAGGCGTCATAATGGAACAGGTGAAAGTAACTTTGCGGGTGGTAGCCAGAGATCCTTCCACAACCGGCACGCTGGACTCTGCGTGGACGATGCAGGCGGGTAGTTGCAGATCCGCAATTCTGTGCCCTGCTTGAACGTATAGCCCGGCTGGCTTACTGGCTGTGGATAGGTAGGCGGCCAAGCCATCCTCTGCTGCGAGTCTTAAGCTCATCGCACATCCTCTGGATCTGCCAGGATAAGAGTAGTCACACCTTGGTCAGATTGTACGCCGGTAAGTCTTTTAGGTGATCCGCCCACCGTCACGATCGTCATTAGCGCGGGCATGCTGACGGCGGCCGTCAGGCATACGAACTCCGCATTCTGTGGATTTACGAATCCGCCCATGCCCAGCTCTGCGGTTTGTTCGCTGGGTGTGTAGACGCCCTGAACGGCTAGGCCGGATATGGTGGCGGTGGTGGGCAAGGCGGAGATCATATCAGCCACGCCCGTGGTCATGAGGGTTTGGAGTTCGGTCACGTCGTTGGCCTTATGTCAAAACTTTTACCCAGCAGTTCTGCTGAAAATCAACAGAGTTGAAGGCTTCAGCGACAGCCCGATCTACCCCAGACCAACCGCACATGTAATCATGGCCAGCGATCACCCCGCCTTTCTTTACTTTGGGCAACCAAGCGGAGATGTCTGCCTTTACGTTTTCGTAGTCGTGTGCGGCATCGATAAAAACTGCGTCTAGCGATTGATCGGGAAAGAAGTTTGCCCCTTTTAGGCTGGTCATGCGCAAAGGCACCAGCTGGCGGGAGACTGGCTTTACGTTTGCCATAAACTCCTCGTATAGCGTGCCGTTTTTAATGCACTCCTCGCCCGCGTGTTCCTCGCTACCCAGCCAAGTATCTACGGCGTAGATCTCAATCCGTGGCGATTTGTTCAAAGCCTCAACCAGCAGAAACGCAGTAGACTTCCCCTTCCAGCTTCCCACCTCCACGATTTTTCCATCCATCGGGCAATCGGCCACTAGGCGCCGGTACAGATCTGGAAAGCTGAACCAGTCCTCCCCGCCAATGTTTAGGTGTTGTAGTTTTTCCATTTTGTTTCCTTGGCTGTGGCCACGCGGGTGGAGTGTTGATGTTCCTTGTGAAATTCCGGCCCTGGACAAAACGTGCCACCCTCTGCCCCGATGTTTTGAATCCGGCTGACGTGCGGGAATAGTTCACCCATCCCCGTCCGTTCGCGCACCCGCTGAACCGATCCGTCCCAGAAATTGCAATCCCAAGAGGGAGCCAGATGTCTTTCAAATCGATCGCGCCAAGTTGCCCAGCCCCAAGGCGTGAACCAGTTTCTAAATCCGCTGGCGTCGTTTTCCGCATCGCCGCCGTGTTGATTGTAGCCAGATACCGTTAGCACTTTTGGGCCAGCGTTTTGCCCTGCCCACTCGAACCAACGCAGGCAGTCTGGGCTGGGAACAGTGTCGTCCTCTAGGTGAATGTGATAATCCGATTTTCTAAATCCGTACGTCATCGCGTACTGAATGGCAAATCCGCAGCCCATGTGATGATCTGGAATGTGCACGCCGATGCCGTGTCCCTTGGCAATTTCGGAAAGCTCTGCCGTCTTGTCCGATGGATCTAGAATGGCAGTGATCTCGTATTCACCCACACCGTCGCACCAAGCAAGCGCCTTCAGTACCTGGGCAAAGTAGTCTGGCCGATTGTAGCCGGATATGGTAAGCGTCTTATCCATTTGCCTTCAACAATGCGTAAGCCGCCAGATTGCCGCCCGTGCCTTTGTTGTTTTGCAAGGCGTCGGCGCCCAAGCCTTCCGGCCTAATTTTTAGAGAATTGCTGCGGTTTAAATCAGGCGTGTTGCAGACGAGCGTAGCTGTCCCAGCCTTTCGCAGTTCCGTGCTCATCATGTAATCGTCAGCCAAAAACTTGGCACGAGCCAAGGGACTCAGCCCGGCAAACTCACTGGCAGGAATGGCTGGCCACAGATCGGCCTTTGGCATGTCCGAACGCCGACACATCACGCCGCCAAATCCTTCCAGAATCTCGGCATGGCCGCCGTGATCGGGGGCGATGGCGTAGCCAGTAGCGCCTGTCATAAAAAATCCGCAGACACCTAGCGCCGTTTTGGGTCTAGTTTCTAGTTCGTCGGCGAGTGCCTGCAAAAGTAGTGGGCTGTAAAGGATGTCGTCATCTAGCCAGCAAATCTTGTCGTCGGGATCCCCGCCTACTTCCAGCGGGCCGATAAACTTAGTTGCAGGCCCGTAGTCTTTGGTTCTGTAAATTTGTAATTTACCAGCATTGGCCAGCGCCTGTAGCTCTTTTGGAATATCCCCAAACCGTTCGCCTGTGCGTGCCAGTTTCTCAGGCACAGACAGGATGATCTGATCCGCTGGGCGAGATTGCGCCAGCAGGCTCTGGATCGTGGGCAGAATCTTGCCGATCCTGGTCGGCGTAGTAGTGAGGCCGACAATGACGTTGCCTTTTAACTCAACTGGATCTGGCAATCTTGTCGCAGCGGTTGGGATGATGCCGCGCTGGAGCAGATCAACGTCCCAGCGTAGTGGCGGCACGTTTGTTTCTGGCGTGCATTTTATGTGCAGTAAGATTCCGCCAAGAGCTTTCTGAATCGCATCGTCAGCATCCTTGCAAACTTGTACCCGCTTGCCGTAGGCGTCGCTGCCAGGATCGCTCAGGAATAGATGTTGAATACCGGCGGGATTATCCGATGTGTCCATAAAGAATCGGTGCGTGCGAAATACATCAGCCCAAGCCCCGTGATAGATAATGCTGATGTTACCCCAGCTTGCTCGGAACGTTTCGCGTAAGCAGCGATCTGCGTCGGCCGTCTGACCTACCGCACGCAGACAGTTTTCAATGAGCATTTTTGGAAGATGCCCGTACCACTTCGCGTCCAGATTCCAGACTACTGCGCTCGGCTTTGGTAATGTTTCAATCCAGTTCAATAAACGCACTGCTTCGTGATAGTTCCCTTCATCAATTAGCGTGCATGCAAGGTGGCCGTATGCTTCGCGGCGTGTTGGGGAAAGCGTAATCCCTTTGCCCAGATACTTTCTTTTGACTGCGTGATCAGCGCACATCACGCCAGCCATACAGTAAAGTTGATATTTTTCTGATTCGCCCAAATCGGGCTGATACATGCCAAGCATACAGGGGCCGATCGCCTCTTGATATTTGCCACGTAAAAAACCTTCCTGCGCCACGTAGTATAAGTTCATCCCCGTGTGTTCGAGCAGCGTGCCCAGAATGCGCTTGTTTCGATCGCTGCTGTTTTTCTTACATGTGTTAGGTGCGTGTACGACAACCAGATGATCGGCTAGGCCGACGGCTTTGCCAGGCACAGGCTTTACCCGTTCGTGCACGGGACGCTCCCAGACTGCCGGGAGACTGCCATCTGCTTGGCGTCGGAATATGCGTTCCCTGCGATTATCCCGCATGGCGCTGTTCTGCACGTCGTACCTAGTCACAAGGATCTCCCAGCCTTCCTTAACTCTCTCTCTTTCTTCGATGGCCTTGCGGTGAGCTAGAGCCTGCCCTTCATCCAAAATATCGTCAGCGTCGAACCAGATTACATACTTACCCTTGGCCATAGAAAACGCCTTATTCCTAGCAGCGGCGAAATTATCAATATGGGGCCAGTCCTTGTGCTCTGGGCTATTCTCGTACTCTCCCCAGACTAAAGCCTCGCCTGCGGCTTCCTGAGCGCAAATACGCACACTGTGCGCCTCATTTTGGCCTACTGCCGCCACGACGACGACCTCGTCCCATAGGCCACGGGCGGATTGAATAAGGCGTTTAAGAATGTCGCCCTCGTTGGGGCCGACGATTAAAGCAAGAGACACAAGGGGGTTATTCATATTTTTAAGTGGGAAAGCCCGGACGCACCCCCCGATGCGTCCGGGCAACCCGGATGATTCTGTAACTTACACGATCCGAACGAGCGAACCGGCCGATCCCTTTGCCGCTCCGTAGATGAGGCAATAGGTGCGCTGTACGCTGCCGGTCACGAGCGAGTAGCTCTCGCGAACCTGAAGCGACAGACCGCTCTTGGCTTCCGTCACGTTGGCAACGGTGCCGCTGAACTCAACATTCGGGATCTCAGGCAGACGAGCCGCCACGATGATCGCTTCCTGTTGGGCCATGAATCCTTTCGATACCGCCGAGGGCAAGGAAGGATAGTTATAGATGCTGACGCCGTGAACTTCGCCGAGGCTGGCGCCGCCGACTAGGTCGGTGGAGCGCTGGCCGTTTGCCACCACAACGCTATCCTTGGAGAGGTTGGCGTAGTTGGTAGGGCTGAGAACGGCGAACCGTCCACCCATAGGAGCCTTTGCGGTGTTGAGTTGAGCCGCGATGTCGACGATGGAACCAAAGGTTACTGCACCGGCCGCGATGGTGGCGGTCGTGGTGTAGTTGCTATTGGTGACCAGTGCGAGAACGGTATCAATCATGCTCTTGCCGAGAGCGTGAGCCGCTTGCGCTGCAAAGCGCTCGACCAGGTTGATCGAGGAGCTGGTGCGCTCGTCATCATTCAAAGCGTAGGAGACGTGTTTGAAATTTGAGAGGGTCACCACAACATCGGTCTGAGTTGCATCGCCTGCCACGTATCCGGCCGTGCTGGAATAATCCGAGGCAGATTGGATGGAGACGGTGTGGGTTACGATCGCGTCACCCTTGCGGGCGGTAGCGTCCGAGAAATCGGAAACGCCGGAAGCGATCCATGAGTAGTTTTCAACCAGCAATTCGAGAGCACGTTGTGCTACGACTTTGCCGTTGCTCGTTGTTGCGAGGCTATTTGCCATAGTTCTATCCTTCTTTCTTTGTTATCGTGCGAGCTTGATTTGGTTGAAAATCTCCGCCGCACGACGGGGATCTTTTTCCGCGTTAAACTTCGCGAGAAGTTCATTACGGGAAAGTGGTTTGGCTTCGCTGATCTCGACGGGCTGGGTGCCTTTGCTGGCTTCCAGCTCGACGGTCATGCGAGCCAGTTTGGTTTCGAGAGCGACGATCTTGTCGTTAGATTCTAGATTTGCGCTGGCTTCGGGTGCAGGAGCCGCTTCGACAGCGGGTGCTTCCACAGCGGCGGGAACTTCAGCAACGGCAGGGGCTTCTTCCACAGCCGCTTCAAACTTGGCGGCAAATTTGCCGACGAGTTCGTCGATGCGGGCAGAGAGAGCGGCGATGGCCTGCTCGGCATTAAACGCCGGGGCCGCCGGTGCTTCGGGCGCGGCTTCGATAACCGGCGCTGATTCTTTGACTGATGTTTCCATATTAAGCGATTTACGTGTGTCAACCCGTGCGGAATAAACGCCTGTCGGATTCGCTGCGGGAGTAGTCACAAGATCGACGGAATAGAGCGTGCTGACGTCAGCCAGTTGGGTGCCGTCCTCTGCCATTCTGGGCACTCCACTAAAGCTGATGGAAAAACCTATCTGCCCAGGGAGCGTGCCGATCAGTTCGCTAAAATAGGCAAAGCCTTCATGGCTCTCAAACAGAGTGAGATCTGCCCGGACGCGGCCGCCGTCTAAGGTAAAGTTTTCTAGGTATCCGATGATGTTAGAAACGCTAGAGCTGTGGTCAGAGAGTACCTTGACCTGACCCAGATCGTTTCCAGCCTGGACAACTTGTTCCAGTGTATCTGCGTCGATGACCATACCGTGACCCAAAGCAGGGCCAGCGGTGATGACAGAAATTCCCTTAAATAGTTTTTGAGCCATGCCCGCGCATGGCGTGTCAAATTAGTCTAAATCTGTTGGCGGGATGAAGTGCGTGTTGGTTTTTCGCAATTCAGCAAGTATCTGATTCGTGGTCATTTCGGTGCGCATGGTTGAGCCTAAAAGTTCTTTGACGGCCTTCTCTGTGCGTTCGGCTGAGTTGGATATGTGAAAGACAAACACTGGCATTAAAATTAAAAGGATGGCTAAAAAGATAACCGCTACTACAACTACCACAATGCCCATCATTCCTAGCCCTTCCATTTGGTAAGCCTGCTCCTACCCAGCAGGCTTAATCAACTATTTTTTCTTCTTTGTTTTTGGCTTTGCACCGATCCCGATTGCCTTGACCACCATGTTCATCTCTTTTGGGGTAAGGTTAAAATCTGGTTCGTCACGCATCGTGAAGGTTTCTGTGGTAAGAACTGATGCCTGCACTGGCTGGATCGCTTCTTCAAGTTGAGGCTGCACTGTCGTATCCTCTGGAAGCGGTGCGGCCGGTGGCGTGGCCGAAATGGGTGCAGCTGGAGCGACGGGTGCGCCTGTCATTTGGATCTCAGCCGTGCTGATTCCAGCCTCCTCGCACTTCATTCTGATGTAGGTCTGTTCCGCAATCTTCTGATTCACGACCTCTTGCCAGTCGGATCCGCGCTCCGCGCTGATATCGGCGAGGGTCTTGATGCCCATCTTCAGATCTTCACGGTCGGCTGCGCTGTCTCGGCCGGCATCGATCGTGGTGCGGGCTGGGGTGTGATAGACCGCTTCCCACCACATCGCCATTCCCTTGGGCGGAGTCAGATCGCCACGTTTGATCGCCTTTGCCAGTGCCCACTTGCGAACCCGTTTCAGCATCTGCTCGATCACCGCATCGGAAATCTCATCGAATCGACGTTGAGCTTGGGCGAGAACGAACCGCTGGCTGGGGCCGGTCAACTCATTAGGCGACCAAATGTAGGCGTAAGGCACGCCGAGGCCGGACGCCACTGCCCGAATGTACTGATCCATGTGCTGCTGCAGATTCTGGCTAGGCCGATCGTTTTTGATCTCTCGCAGCGTCTTGCCCATCGGCACGTTGAGCAAGGCGCCACCGCCGAAAAGGTTGTCGGTCGTTAGGTTTGTTGAATCGGTTTCTGTCGGGTTAAAGAATCCTGGGCCAGAGTTGGTCGTGGATTCGATGGCCATGCCAATCTGCCCTGCCCGCTTACAGGCCAGCATCTCGTAATCCAGAATCTCGTCGCGATCCAGTAGCAGATTGATGCACGATGCCAGCTTGGACAGCGACCGCACTTCGTCTGCCCTGTCCCGTTCTGCCAGGAGAATCACGTCCGTGGCTTGTACCTCTGTGAACGTGTCGCCGTTTATGCCAGTGCGGATGTAGTAGCTCAATGGGCGGCCAAACTTGTTCATGCGAACGCCGTCAAAAATCTTAGCGTCGTCCTTTACGTAAGATGGGGTTTCACAGCGGTGCCCTTCCACCATTTGCAACATCGGCCAGCCGTCGCCGTTATCAGTTAAAAGAATGAAGATCTCATTATCGCGCAACATCGTGCGGGTGGCCACTTGCTGCATCGCTTGGTAAGTAAGAATCCCGCGAACGTCACAAGAGCCTTCCCACATCGCCAACCACTCCTCAGTCGCCTTGTTCCAGCCCTCGTCCTTTGTGCGTGCCTGGCATTTGATCCCAGCGCCGATCGCGTTCCGGGTCATCGTATCGATTGCGCCTCGGACGATAGCCGAGTTGTAACAAAGCCAACGGGAAAGAGCTGCGATCGATTGCCGGGATGCGGAGCTGACGTCCAGTTTTGTGTCTGCCAGTTGGGCATCCACCCAGCGGCGTTTGCGTGGATCGTGCCGAGCGGCCTGAACCATACGCGACCAGCTCGAAATCACTTTGCCGACGATGTCCATTTTAGTAAGTGGTTTCCTTGAACCGTGGATAAGTGACGAGACTCTGATCGCCAGTGAAGATTGCGGCCACCTCGGCATCGTTCTTTCCTTGGATCAAACGCCAACCGTCCAGAGCTGCTTTCGCAACTTCCACCGGTGTTATGCCTGACGTGAGCTGGTAAGAGAACGATTTACCGGCGACCGATGCGGAGATCATTGTCCGGCCTCCGTTTTGGAAAACGGACGCCTGCCCTGCGGCAATAGCTTCCAAGGCAAGCAGCAACGCGGTTGCGTTTTTGCTGCTCTGAATCCAAAGGGAAAAAAGGAGAGCACGATCCACGACTCCGTTCCCATCGTGTCAATCATACCTTCGCCTCTTGGGCCATCGCTGCTTCCGCTTGGATTACCTTGCCCCACACTGCAAATCCAGCTAGGTAGGTTTCGCAATCGTATAAATGATCCTGCCTGCCCTTTACCCGAATCCACTCATAAACGTCCTTGCCAGTCTTGCGGTTAATCCGATGCGCCTTTCTATGGCTGGCCATGTGCTCTCGATAATCTGGGCTGACGTCATGGGCTACTTCCCAGATCGGCCCTTGCCCTCTCCGCAACCATGCCAGCAAATCTTGGCAGGCCGGTGAGCTGAGAAGTAGCAGACGACAGCCTGCGTCCGTCGGCTGATCCGAGCTGTGCACCGACTTCATGCGCCCAGCTTGCCCCTCAATGTAATAGTATTGGCGCTCCTCACCTTTGATCGCCGTCCATCCGTAACGTGCGGCGATGCGGTAGGTATCTTGGGTTTCGTATCCTGAGTCGATGCAGGCGTGAATGTTCTTCACGCCCAGCTCTGCCAATGTGTGAGCCACGTCCTCAATCGTTCGCCGGCGGCCTTCCTCAATGAGTCGGCTGGATCCGTCCCTGGCAAACGCACGTACTACAAACCAGAACTCATCAATCTGCCTGTCGATTGCGGCCAGCTTAATGTGATCCGTCTCCCATTCCTGCTTTTTCGCAAAGGCTCCGGGCGGGATATTGTTTAGCTCGTTGTCGTCGAACTGATCTTCCCAGGGCATCGCACTCCACCCATTCACCCATCCTTGCAACCCGTGCAGATAATGCTTTTCAGTAAGAAACTTTTTAGCGCAATCAGCGAACGTGATTGTCGGCGAGTACCAGCTCGGCAGGCGGAACGATCGACGGCCAGCCTCCGAGCTTGCGTTTGCAGCCACCCACTTGCCCTGCTCGATCGACTGGCGGCGGTTGCGTTCACTCCACGGTGCGTCGCACTTGGTGCAGTAGTAAGCGGCGGTTTCAGTCACCTTTCGCATATCCCATTTACCATCCTCCGATCGTGCCGTTTCATCCCATCGGATCTGCCCAAACTCCATCGCCTGAAACTCGCCGCAAGCATGGCAAGGGACGTGGAAAGTTTCCTGCGTTCCGGCTTGGTAGTTGATCCAGATGTCGCCGGTGTTGAGCGTCGGGGTAGACGTAAGAACGTGCTTACGTTGTGGGAACGCCTTTGTCCGTTCCAACGCCAGGGAGTAAGCGGCCGCGTCCTTTTCGGATGGAGCTGCAAAAGAATCCAGCTCGTCCAGAACGGCGATGCAGATCGGGCGCGAGGAAAGATTGGCCGGACTGTTGCTGCCAACCAGAGAAAGCGTCATCGTCGCAAACTGCATCTCTAAGATTTTCAGGTCGTCCAGATCTTGCGGAAATAGTCGCTTCACCGGCTTGCACTTTTCAAAGATCGGAGTCAGTCGTGTCTCGCTGTATGACCTAGCTAGATCCGCATTAGGCATGACCAGCAACGCCGGCGCTGGATCGTTCGCAATTCTATACGCCAGCCAGATGGCAAGCGTCAGCGTCTTGCCTGTTTGAGATCCCCAGCAAAGCGTGACTGTGTGAACGCCAGGATCGGCTAGTGCTTCCAGTACGCCCCGCACGTAAGGCGTCCACGTTGTGTTATATAAACCCGGCCGAGCGGTAAGCCTGCTATCTAGCTGAATGTTTCGCTCCGCCCACTCGATCACCCCTGGCGGCTTTTCGTAGTGCCAGCGGATCCGTGCTCGTCGGCGTAGCTCCTCTTGAGCCTTGCTCACAGAGCTGCCTCAACTTGGCGCATGATCTGCCCGACTTCGTTTTCAACTTCAGCCTCTACCTCAACTGCTGGGCGATTGGCACAGATCGGAGCCAACCGCTTTGCCATTCCTTTGAGTAGTGGCACAAGTGCGTTATCCCTTCCGGCCAGTACCTTGTCGGCCTCGTCTACTGGCACCATCGTGCCCTCTGCTTGGTCGATGTCTGGCCGGTCGCCTTTCATTCTACGCAACGCCTCAACCAGCTTTGTGTAGTTGCTAATCAACTCGGAGCGGTCGGCTCGCGTATCGTCCTTGGCTGATTCGCCCAGGCTCGCTGCTAGATCCTCAAGCCGCTGGATCTCCACGTCCAATCCCCCGCCCTTGGCCTTGACGAGCGGCTGGGCCTCCACCTTCTTGCGCTGTAGGTAGACGGTGGCACGGGATTTACCCGTGGCCGCCATCGCCCTCTTAACGTCGTGATTAACTGGCCTACCCATAGGACGCAACTATTGCGGGGCTACACTCAAGGAATTTACGGGAGTCGTTTCCAC
>Ga0209401_1000294_pt1 | contig 34187 bp, 34 predicted proteins | sample M_140807_MF_Meta_FD_187318 | JGI IMG/M metagenome (GOLD analysis project Ga0209401, IMG submission 187318) | Freshwater microbial communities from Lake Montjoie, Canada to study carbon cycling - M_140807_MF_MetaG (SPAdes) (version 2) | ecosystem: Environmental > Aquatic > Freshwater > Lake... | reverse complement strand
GCTAAGTTTGCAAAGTTGGCTCCGAATGTATTGCTCTCGATCGCATCAACACCAGCCTCTAAATACTCCGCGTGCACTTCTTTCACGATATCGGGCCTTGTGACATTTAAAATTTCATTGCAACCCTCATGGTTTTGAAAATCTTCAAGTGATGGATTTCGAGCTTGTAACATGGTACCCATCGCACCATCGGCAATAACTACGCGTTCAGATAAAGCGGCGCGTAATGAGTTCATTCCAATAAGTTTACCTTAGATAAGACAGGCAACTGCTTGATTTATAGTGCTAAACCTAACAAGGAATCAATAGCCCTGGCCATTACTCCACTTTGATTAACAGAGGGGTTGCTTTGAGAGGATTTTGCCCAACTAGTTAATCGATCTAGAGCAGATGGTGTATCGAGATTATTTGATATGTCGTGAATCAAGGAATCAATCACATCATTAGTTTCAGCTACTTCACTTTGCGCCAAAGCAGATCTAACTAAATTAACTTCCATAATAGATTTATCCAGAAGTTCCATACTCCATGCACGATCTTGTTGATAATGTCCGCGCAGTAGGGCCCATCTTAGAATCATAGGATCAGCACCTGATTCAAGTAATTTAGATACAAAAACTAAATTTCCTTTCGACTTACTCATTTTTTCACCATCTAAGAAGATCATTGCTGCATGAACAAAACTTTCAGAGAATTTACGTCCATATGCTGCCTGAATTATTTGAGCGCTCATAAAATGATGTGGAAATATCAAATCAGAACCGCCGCCTTGCATTGAAACTATCGGATTATTTTTATTACCCTCGAGATAATGACAGGCAATTGCGGTGCACTCCACATGCCAACCGGGTCTGCCAAATCCAAAGCTGCTTTCCCAGCCCGGTTCCTGCCCAACATGCGCGCTCCAAACAAGTGGATCTAATTTATGTTTCTTACCAACTCTTTGTGGATCTCCCCCACGCTCAGAAAAAATTTCAATCGCTTCATCCATTGGGACAGGTAGATCGGTGAGAAAATGTTCAACAGCGAAATAGTAATCACCTGCAATCTCATATAAATATCCATTTTTTTCTAGACGCTTTATAAAATCTTCAATAATCGGTAGCGACTCAGTTACTTTGATGAAGTGTTGTGGCGGAATAATTCGTAATGCAGACATATCAGACTTAAAAAGATCAATTTGCGCATCAGCCAAATCAGACCAATTTACTTGATCACGATTGGCCCTTTCTAAAAGTGGATCATCAATATCGGTGATGTTCTCAACGAATTCAACATTTTCTCCTGACAAAAATTGATACCTATGAATAAGATCAAAAGCCAAATATGTCGCAGCATGTCCCAAATGGGTAGCGTCATATGGGGTAATCCCACATACATACATCCGAAAATCCGTTGATTTTTTAAAATGTACAAAACCTACAGATGAATCCTTGAGTTTTAGAGATGGAAAATCATGATTGATCAATGGAGGAACAAATGGTTTTGGCCAACTATTCATATTCTAGAATCCCCTCTAAACCGGCGGCCATGGAATGGCCGGCCATTGATCACTTGGAAAAGGAAATTGTCCGGCTGCAAGTAAATCTGAAATCCGTAGATGTATTGCAGATATTTCAGCAGCAGTCAGCAAATCTGCTAAAGCAGAGCTTAAATCTAAACTATCGACCCTATTCAATAATTCAATCTCCTCTGGACTAAAACTTTCTCCGGCAAATTGCCACAAAACAGTTCGCAATTTATTCTCGTGATGAAAGCAAACTCCGTGGTCACAGCCTCTTAGTTTCCCAACACTATCGACCAACAAATGTCCAAATTTACGATCTGTATTATTAATAATTGTGTCAAATAAAGCTAGTTTTCGTAGTTGAGGATCACTGCTTTGACCAAAATCAACAACATCTACATTTTCATCGATTTCTACCCATTCTTGCACCATTCCAAAACCAAATGGCCCTTCTCGCAAAACCGTAGTTGGAACTAAATCAAAATCGGCCAATTCACTCAATAAGAAAGCAGCGTATTCCCGGTTTGCTAAATTACCATCAGCAAAATCCCACAACGGACGTTCGCCAAGAATTGGCTTATATATAACTTTAATTACCGGATCAGTATTTTCTAATGTGGCCTGCAAAGTTGCATTTGATGCATCAACTAATCGACCAATTACTTTCAATTTTGCGCTCTTTATTGCCTCAAGTGTTTTGTTCAACGTCGGTATCCATTAGCTCTCGGACATAAATGACCTAATGGGTCCACCGGTAGTGCACAAAATGGGCATGCAGGTCGTCCAGCATTCACGACAAGATTCGCTCGGTCACAAAAGCCCTTAATTTGATTGATTTTCAAATTCGCCACAATCAAGTCTGGCCCAAAATCTAAATCATCTATTAGCAACTCATCATCTTGAGAGGCAGCCTGCATATTTACAACCACGTACTCATTCTCCCAAGTAATGCTAATGACCCCAACTGTGAAGTCAGATTCGATTGGTAATTCTAAAGGCGCATCATCTTGCACAGTTGGTGCGGTTAATTCCTCTGGACTAGCAAGCTTTCCGCGACGTAATTCGCGGATTAATTCTTCGAACCGCTCTGCAAGTGCGATTACTTGACCTTTATCAATCGCAACCGTGTTTAAGTTTCCCTCAGATTTAACTTGCATAAAGAATTCACGCTGCCCAGGTTCACCTATTGCACTAACAATAAATCGATTAGCTGGTTGATGCCTGTAAATAATCCTTGGCATTACTTGTTCCACCATCTAATAGGTTTGCCTAGAAGATTTCCACCACCTAGAACATTGGATTTAAAATCACTCATATTTGAGCTCTTAATTTTATAATTACTTTGAATTATCGAATTCGACGATTTACCTATGCTAATTGTAGAGATTGACGCCGGTTCGGCTACAAAACTTTGGAATTTATCAATCGGTAGACCCAACGAAGCCGCCAAAATCATTTTGATAATGTCTCCATGGGTAACAAGGAGAATTGGACCTTTCTGCGCTGATAAATCCCTAATTAGACCTTCAACTCGTCGCCTCATCTGCTTAAAGCTCTCACCTTGGGGAAATGTAAAGGTGGAGGGTTTGTTCTGAACATTCTTCCAGCGTTTATCTTTGGACAAAGTTCGTAATTTCTTTCCCGACCAGTCGCCATAATTCATTTCTATCAGTTCAGGTTCGATTTGAAACTCAATTTTTGGATTCGCCTTCATGAATGGAGTAATTGTTTGAATACATCTAGTTAGAGGACTGCAATACACCTGGCTTACCTTCAAAGCTAGAAGGTAATTTGCGAGCTCTTTAGACTGTTTGAAACCATCTTTAGATAGTTCCACCGAATCATCTTGACCAGCCAAAATTCCTTTGGTATTCGCCACAGATTGGGCGTGACGTAAGAGATAAACAATCGGCATTTGGCAAGGTTACCGATATTTTTGACCTCACGTTGCTACTCTGCCAACCATGGAACGTCGAAAATTAGGTGGAGTATCGATATCCCGCCTTGGTCTGGGAACTATGACCTGGGGTCGCGATACTGACGAGAATGAGGCTGCGCAACAACTTCAATATTTCGTTGAGGCAGGTGGAAACCTAATTGATACCGCAGCTGTTTATGGTGATGGTGATGCAGAACGAGTATTAGGTGGATTTATCGGAACTTTAGTAAAACGAGATCAATTATTTATTGCTTCAAAAGCTGGCATAACCTTTAAAGATGGATTGCGACAGGTCAATAACTCTAGAAATGAATTGATATCTGATTTAGATAGAACTCTCACGCGGCTTAATGTTGATTATCTGGATATGTGGCAAATTCACACTTGGGATAAAAACACTCCACTTGAAGAAACACTTTCTGCTTTAGATTACGCAACATCATCAGGTAAGGCACGCTATGTAAGCGTCTGTAATTTTAACGGCTGGCAGTTAGCGCGTTCTGCGACATTACAAAACCCAATATTTGGTAAAGCAGCTATCACTAGTGCCCAAAATGAATACTCACTGCTAAATCGAAGGGTCGAAGAAGAGGTTATACCGGCAGCAACTGCATTGAATCTAGGTTTTCTAGCTTGGTCGCCACTAGGCCGTGGAGTATTAACCGGTAAATACCGAAACGGTGTGCCTTCAGATTCTCGCGGAGCATCGCCTCATTTTGCAAATTTTGTTGAACCGTATTTAACTGAACGAGCTAAACAAATAGTTGAAGCAGTTTGCGTTGCCGCTGATGGTTTGGGCTATTCACCATTAGAAGTGGCTCTATCTTGGGTAAGAGATGCCCCAGGTGTAACTAGCGTGCTTATAGGTGCTCGAACTGGTGCTCAATTACGGGGAATTTTAACTGTTGAGCAAATCACTCTGCCAGATCAGGTGCGCCAGGCACTTAATGAGGTTTCTGCAAACTAATTTTTAGATATTATCTAAAAATTCATAGAGAACTCTTACTCCAAATTTTAATCCTTCAATAGGCACACGCTCATCGACTCCATGAAATAGCGCGAAAAAATCCAAATCTTTTGGCAAGCGCAATGGTGAGAAACCATAGCCAACGATTCCCACATCATGTAAAGCTTTATTATCTGTTCCGCCACTCATCAGGTAAGGAACTGGAATACCTTGAGCATCTTCGCTGTTAATTGCCTTACACATTGCATCAACTAACGGTCCAGCAAAATCAACTTCTAGGGCTATATCTCTAGTCAGAATTTCTACCGACACCTCATCCCCTGCTAATTTCTTAATAGTTTGATGCAACGCATCTTCATAACCAGGTAGAAAACGGCCATCAATAACAGCACTAGCTTCACCAGGAATTACATTTGCTTTATAGCCCGCTTCAAGCATTGTTGGATTTGCCGTGTTTGAAATAGTTGCCCCCAGCATTTTCACTGCATTGCCAAGGTGATTAAGCAAGGGTTTAACATTACTTGCTTCATATTTATCGCCAGTAAGTTCAGCAATTTTTCTGAAAAATTTACTACTAGTCTTGGTCTCAACCTGTGGCCATTCATAATTTCCGATTCGAGAAACTGCATCAGATACTTTTGTTACGGCGTTATCTTTATTAACAAAAGAACCGTGACCGGCGGTGCCTTTAGCGCTGAGTTTAAGCCACTGAATTCCCTTTTGAGCAGCTTCAATTAGATATAAACGATTCTCTCCTGTGATTGTTATTGAAAATCCGCCAACCTCTGAGATCGCTTCGCTATATCCCTTAAATAATTCTGGGCGATGCTTAACCAACCAACGAGATCCATAATTTGAACCGGCCTCTTCATCAGCGAAGAAAACCAACAAGATGTTTCTTGGCGGTTTATATCCAATCCTTTGCCACATTCGAACTGATGCCAAAATCATGGCATCCATATCCTTCATATCAACAGCTCCGCGACCCCAAATAAACCCGTCTTTAATGATTCCACCAAATGGATCGACCGACCAGTCATCAGCATTGACTGGAACAACATCTATGTGTCCATGCAACACTAAACCCGGACGATCTTTATCGCGTCCTTCAATATGTGCTACAACATTTACTCGGTTTGGTGCAGTTTCAATTAATTCACTTTTTATTCCAACTTCACTTAATTTAGCTGCAACATACTCAGCCATCGCTTTCTCATCGCCTTTGCCTTCACCATAATTTACGCTTGGAATACGTATCATTTCCTGACAGAGTGAAATTGTTTCATCTTCTAATTGCAGAATCTGTTCAGGGGTAAGTTTCATAGCCCTATTCTCCTATATAAGTTCAATTTCCATTGAATCCAGATTGCGTTAAAATACAAATAAGTCCGGGTGGCGGAATTGGCAGACGCGCTAGCTTGAGGTGTTAGTGCCCGTAAGGGCTTAGGGGTTCAACTCCCCTCCCGGACACCATAAAAACAGAGTTGTGAATATGATGCGCTGGTGGATGTGAATGCTTCTAAGTTAATAAGGGTTATTCCAGATTTTCCAAAACCTGGGATTATCTTTAAAGACATTACGCCTTTACTCGCGAACGCAGAAGCTTTTAGAGATGTGTGCAATCAAATCGCAGAGTATGCCGATGAAGTCGAATACATCGCTGGCGTAGAGGCACGTGGTTTCATCTTTGCCGCAGCGGTTGCAGCCATTAGTAACAAAGGTTTAATTCCCATTAGAAAATCTGGCAAGCTACCAGGAAATACTTATTCAACTAGTTACGATCTTGAATACGGAAAGGCAACACTGGAACTGCACTCCGATTTAATCCCAGTAGGTGGGAAGGTTCTTCTAGTCGATGATGTTTTGGCAACAGGAGGAACAGCTGTTGCAGCCCTTGATTTAATCAAAATGGCTGGGTTATCCCCAATAACCATGGCATTTCTTTTGGAAATTCCCGCACTAGGTGGAAGATCACGGATCGCCAAGAGCCATCCTGGTCTAAAAATACAAACAATATTGGCAGAATAACCACATGGCCGAACTGATCTATTACTGCGGAACGATGGATAGCGGTAAATCCACACTAGCTTTGCAGACCGCTCATAATCACCGATCCCGCGGGCGCGACGGTGTAATTTTCACAAGTAAAGACAGAGCTGGCAAAGGATTGATTTCATCTCGCCTTGGATTACAGATTGAAGCTTTAGAGGTTGATGATGATTTAGACATTCATAAACTAATTGTTGAACGACTTTCAATAGGTGGGCGTATCAGTTTTATCATCTGTGATGAAGCGCAGTTTTATTCAGCTGAGCAAATTGAACAATTGGCGAAAATTGTTGATGGTTTAGGCATAGATGTATATGCATTCGGAATTTTGGCTGATTTTAGAACTAAGTTATTTCCCGGTAGTGCCCGCTTAGTTGAATTAGCCGATCGCGTACAAACTCTGCAGGTAGAAGCTCTTTGTTGGTGCGGTGAACGTGCTACTCATAATGCAAGAACGATTGATGGCAAGATGGTCACAGAAGGAGAGCAAGTTGTAGTTGGCGATGTAAGCGCTTCTGCAAAGGTTGCTTATGAAGTTCTCTGCCGTCGACACCATATGCGTAAAGTAACCTCTAAAGTTTCAAATCCCGCTGCTGAACAATCCCTACCTTTCAATAATTAACTGATTATGAAAACAAGAGGTTACGCAGCACTCAGTGCCAAAGCCGCACTGGTTCCGTTTGAATTTGAACGTCGATCCCTTAGACCAAGAGATGTTTCGCTAGATATTTTCTATGCTGGAATTTGTCACTCAGATATCCATCAAGTGCGTGAAGAGTGGGGTCCTTCAACATTTCCGATGGTTCCAGGTCATGAGATTGTTGGAAGAGTGATTCAGGTTGGTTCACAGGTAAGTAAATTCAAAGTCGGGGAATTAATTGGTGTTGGAGTATTTATTGATTCTTGTCGAAACTGTTCAAGCTGTCATGCAGGTTTAGAACAGTATTGTCTAGAAGGTATGACTGGAACTTATAACGCACTTGAGCGAGATGGCAAAACTGTTGCCTATGGTGGGTATTGCGATAAATTTGTTATTGATGAAGATTACGCAGTTCATGTTCCACAGAACCTGGAATTATCTGGAGTTGCCCCTTTAATGTGTGCAGGTATAACTCTTTATTCACCGTTAAAGAATTGGAATGCTGGCCCAGGTAAAAAAGTTGGCGTGATGGGATTAGGTGGACTAGGTCATATGGGAGTTAAGTTTGCTCAAGCACTTGGCGCTGAAACCACAGTTTTCTCCCATTCTCCAGCTAAAGAAAGTGATGCAAAGAAGATGGGCGCTGATCATTTTGTTGTCGTCAAAGATGCTAAGGATCTAAAATCTTTATCTAAATCATTTGATTTGATTTTAAATACTGTCTCTGCTGATATCGATCTTGATCCATATCTTCAATGTTTAAAACTTGATGGCACTCTAGTTGTGATAGGTCTACCAGGGAAACCATATTCAATTAATGCCGGCACTCTTTTAGATCAAAGGAGATCCTTGGCTGGTTCAATGATTGGTGGAATCGCCCAACTGCAGGAAATGTTAAATTTTTGTGGCACTCACAATATTGTCAGTGACGTTGAAGTTATTAAGTCTGACTACATAAACAAAGCGTATGAAAGAACTGTTGCTAGCGATGTGAAATATCGCTTTGTTATTGATACGAAAAGTATTTAAATATATTGGTGGGCCAGTAAGGCAAATAACGGAGCGATCGCCAAAGCAGGCAATAAATTAGCAACCGCCATCTCTTTGATTTTTAACAACCTCAAAGATATACCTATAAGTAAAACTCCCCCGACGGCAGTCATTGCAGCAATTTGATAGTCTGCAAGAATTGAACCTAAATAGAGTCCAACAGCTGTCCAGGCAAACTGGTAAACGCCAACTGGCAAACTAGATAACGCCACTCCTATGCCCAAGGATGCAGCGAATGCGATTGATGTAAAACCATCCAGGGTGCTTTTTAATATCAATTGATCTATACCACTTCCCATTCCATCGGAAATACTTCCAAGAATCGCTAAAGGACCAATTACGAAAATTAATGAAGCCGATACAAAACCTTCGACAAATGTTGATTCTCCCGCACGGTTTAATTTAGATTTAAGTTCAATTCCAATTATTTCAAGTTGATCTTCAATTTTTAACCACGAACCAATTAATGCCCCTACCAAGAGAGAGAAAACTATGACCAAAATTGGCCATCCACTTGGCATAGCATCCTGCAAACTTCTATCCCAATAGGAAGTCAAAGCATCGGCTGCTGAAATAACTGTTACGCAACCTAATACATCTGTAATCAGGTGACGAAGTTTGTCATTGAGTTTCTTGCCGATAACAATACCAATTAAAGATCCGATCAGAATTGCGCCAACATTGATAACCGTTCCTAAGCCTGGAAACATTAAACAAACCTTACGAAAGAGATAATTCCAAATACCAAACAATAAATGGCAAATGGGTAAAGTGTTTTAGTTTTAAACCATCTAACCAGGAAGGTTACGCTGAAATAAGTTGCTATGAAGGACACAATCGAGCCAACAAGAATTTGGCCTAATACCAATCTAGTGTCAGATGTGAAAAGCTCCGGTAATTTAACAATAGAAGCTCCAACAATAACTGGCAATGAAAGAAGGAAAGCGAAATCAGAAGCAACTGAATGATTTAGCTTTCGTAACAAGCCTGCACTCATGGTTACGCCAAAACGACTAATACCAGCAAATAACGCCAGGCTCTGTCCGAACCCAATTGCTAAAGCAGTTTTTGCATTTACGCGGCGATCTATCTCAGCATCGGAGTCATGAAATTCATGTGCGATATCTCGCTTTGAAAGTCGCTCTGCTGTAATAAGTAACAACCCATTAATTGCTAGGAACATTGCTGAATATTCAGGCTTGCCGAAAATACTTTGAAAATAATCACCCAAAGCTAGTCCGAGCACCCCGACTGGAATTGTTGCAATTACTATGTAACCAAGAACTCGAAAAGGCGTTGATTGATAATTCCTGTTTTTTATTGCCCGGAACGTACCTGCAAATAATCCTGACCATCGTTTTCTGAAAACTAAGAATAGTGCCACAGAGCTTGCCAGATGCATCGCAATAGTTATAAGAAGATAAGCCTGATTCTCTTCACTGATAAATTCTCTAAAAGATCCACCTATCCAAGCTGGAATCAAAATAGCGTGTCCAAGACTAGATATTGGGAATAACTCAGTTAAACCTTGGATGAATCCAATGATGATGGCTTGTTCATAAGTGAAACTCAAATTTGAACCAATCTTCTAGATTTAGATGAGATAGAGTTTAGCAGTGAGCAATCTGCCAGAGCCGAATAAATGGTTCAATAAGGGATTTAGATTACTTAAACCCACTAGAACTATTCCAATGGCTCCATGGCGAGCAAACACCACCTGGGGATTAATCGCAGCCCCATATGCGATTCAGCGCATGCTTGTTTTAATTTTTGGGTTGATGATATTTGGGGTTGGAGAAGCTTTTCTAGTTGTCACATCATTAGGAAATTCACCTTGGACTGTACTCGCAGAAGGAATTTCATTGAATTCAAATATAAATATCGGTGAATCAACATTTTTGGTTTCAGTTGTAGTGCTACTGTTTTGGATACCGCTGCGCCAAAAACCTGGATTTGGAACATTGGCAAATATTGTGGTTATAGCTGCCTCCATAGAGCTTGGATTATTAATAATCCCAAAGGCTGAAAATATATATTTTAAATATTTTTATGTTTTATTTGGAATTGCACTCGTAGGAATAGGTTCAGCTTTATACATAACTTGTGGATTAGGAACTGGACCTCGAGATGGTTTGATGACTGGATTGCACTACAAAACAGGAGTGAGGGTTGGGCGTGTACGACTTGGTATCGAAGTAGTGGCGCTGAGCATTGGAGCCTTCCTTGGTGGTTCACTTGGTATAGGAACGGCCCTTTGGGCGCTTCTAATCGGTCAATCTGTAGCCATCTCTCTGGGTGTCCTAGGCCGTCTTACTGCCAGGTAGCAAATACAGTTAAGGCACTCCCCTCGGTTTGTCGGACCGAATCTGACAACATGTCGAAAACACCATGTTAAAAAAACAGAAGGGTCTATTCCATGCTTGATAGTTTCTTTAAAATCAGTCAGCGTGGCTCAACCGTAGCTCGTGAAGTTCGTGGCGGCGTCGTCACATTTTTCACAATGGCCTACATTGTTGCGCTCAATCCACTCATCATCGGTTTAGCAAAAGATGCTGATGGAAAATACATTGGCGGAGGCGACGCACCTAATCTTGCATTAGTTGCAGCTGCTACCGCACTTATCGCAGGCGTTATGACCATACTTATGGGCGTAATCGCTAACTTTCCATTAGCCATTGCAACCGGATTAGGTTTAAACACATTCGTTGCAGTTGGTATCGCGTCAAAAATGACCTGGGCAGATGCCATGGGATTGGTAGTCCTAGAAGGCTTAATTATTCTTGTATTGGTACTGACTGGATTCCGTACTGCGGTATTTAGGGCTGTGCCAACTCAATTAAAGATCGCTATCTCTGTTGGTATTGGTCTTTTCATTGCACTTATCGGACTTGTCGATGCAGGTTTCGTACGTAGAACAGGAGCAGGACCAGTACCGGTAACACTTGGCGACAACGGTAATCTTGTTGGTTGGCCAGTGGTGGTATTTGCGTTTGGCCTTTTCCTAACTATTGCACTTACTGTTAAGAAAGTTAAAGCAGCTATTTTGATTGGAATTGTTGCAGCAACTGCTTTAGCAATTGCAGTTGAATCTGCCTTCAAAATTGGTCCATTATTCAATGGTGCTACCGGTGCAGTAAATCCAAAGGGCTGGAACTTGAATGTTCCTGCAATGCCAGAAGCAATTGCTGCAACACCAAAGTTCGACATTATTGGTGATTTCAATTTGCTAGGTGGATTTGATCGAATCTCTCTAGTTGCAGCCGTTCTACTAGTTTTCACTTTATTACTAGCAGACTTCTTTGACACAATGGGAACTATGACAGCTATCGGAAACCAAGCAGGATTAGTTGATAGAAATGGCAATGTAGAGGGTGCTGAACGCATTCTTCTTGTTGACTCTATCGCTGCTGCTGCAGGTGGTGCTGGTTCTGTTTCATCTAATACCTCATACATTGAATCAGCATCAGGTGTTGGTGAAGGTGCTCGTACCGGACTTGCTTCAGTAGTTACTGGAATTCTATTCCTACTTACAACTTTCCTTGCTCCATTAGTAGCGATGATTCCTTACGAAGCTGCTACCCCAGCTCTGGTAATTGTTGGTTTCTTGATGATGACACAAATCAAAGGTATTGATTGGGATGATCTTGGAATCGCTATTCCTGCATTCTTAACAATTATCTTGATGCCATTTACTTACAATATTTCAGTAGGTATTGGCGCAGGATTTGTTTCATATGTAGTAATTCGCCTGTTCCAGGGACGTGCTAAAGAAGTTAGTCCATTGCTTTGGGCAGTTGCTGGTCTATTCATGGTTTATTTCTTACAATCTCCAATTAATATCTGGACTGCATAAACTAAATCTCAATAAAGGGGCGAACCGAAAGGTTCGCCCCTTTACCATTTAACGGGTGTTAAACCTTTTTCAGCTAATCTTTTATTTACTTTACTAAATGGTTTACTTCCATAAAAACCTCTATAAACAGAGAGCGGACTTGGGTGAGGTGCGGTGAATAGATCCTCCGGCGCAAAATGCTCTGACATAAGTTGTGCTTCTCGTCCCCATAACACAGCCAACGCGCCACGTTTAGCAATATCTTTAATGATCTTTTCAGTTATCTCCTGCCAACCAACCTTTGAATGAGATCTGCTTTCATTGGGCAATACCGTTAAAGACATATTCAACAATAAAACTCCTTGATCTGACCAATCAGATAAATCACCGTTGCTTCTGATTATTGCTAGATCTGATTTTAATTCTTTAAATATATTTTTTAAAGATGCTGGTAGAGGCTCTACATCAGCAGGTACTGAAAAAGCTAAGCCCATTGCATGCTGAGAATTTGGATATGGGTCCTGACCAAGAATTACTACCCTAACCTCATCGGGAGTGCACTCTAAAGATTTAAAAATCAACTCAGAACTGGGAAGAAAATCTGTTCCTAAGTTCTTAGCAACTTGCTCCAAGCATTTTAAATCAACAATGTCCTTCCATGCAGGAGGAATTAAAGAAGCTAAATCAGTTGGCACGGGCAAAATAACGGCCACTTACTGAATCAACAGTTATCGGCAATCCATAGGCGTGACTAAGGTATTCGTTGTTAATAACCTGATCAATAGCACCTTGAGCAATAACTGCGCCATCCTTAAGCAATAGGGCATGGGTTGTGCCTGACGGAATCTCTTCAATATGGTGAGTAACAATTACTGTCGCTGGCGCTAACGGATCGCGAGCAAAAGTTTCAATTCGCTTAAGAAGGTCCTCTCGACCCCCTAAATCAAGTGATGAGGCTGGTTCATCTAATAGCAACAGCTCAGGATCGGCCATTAATGCTCGAGCGATTTGAACTCGCTTCTTTTCACCATCACTTAGTGATCCAAAACTTCGAGATCCAAGTTCACGGACTCCTAAAGCTGTTAGAAGTGCCATTGCTCGCGATTCATCCCAGAGATCATATTTTTCCTGCCAACGGCCCAACATTGCATAAGCGGCAGTTAGAACAACATCCATCACCATCTCTTCGTTCGGAATTTGTTCAACCAAAGCAGATGAGGTTAATCCGATTCTGGTACGTAGTTCAAAAACATCTACCTTGCCGAGTGTTTGTTCCAAAATCTTTATCTCACCAGCTGTCGGGTGTATTAAAGATGAACATACTTGCAGCAAAGTTGTCTTTCCCGCGCCATTCGGACCAAGGACCACCCAGCGTTGTCCTTCTTCCACGCGCCAATCCAATGGACCAAGGATTACCCGTTCACCGCGGCGCACACTCACATTTGATAACTCCAATATTGCGCCCATAGGAGTGAAAGATACCTCGCCTGAAGGTCGAATATGGTTAATCTGAGCCAATGCCGATTGAAAATAAATCCAGCTTTACGGGGTTAATACTCGTATCAGGCGAAGATCGCCCTGGCATCACTGAAAGCTTAATGAAAACCTTATCTGCATTTTCTGTAAACATCATAGATATTGAGCAGCTAGTTATTAGAGATCGTTTACTTTTAACTGTTTTACTCTCACTTGACGAAGCCCATGCAGAAGCAATCACAGAAGATTTAAACGTATTACAGGAGCAAATTGGGTTAGATATTGCAATTGATTTTACACAGCAAGATTCAACCAAAATGTCTGGCGAGACATTGCGAGTAGTCGTTGTCGGTAATGCCATAAAGCCATCTGGATTAGCAGCGGTCGCTGCTCAAATTGCCAAACTAGGTGGCAATATTTCTGCCATAAAACGAACAGCACTGGATCCGTTAATTTCAATTGAATTAGAACTTACTATTCCGAACAATTCAATAAAAGAGGTCCAAGGTGCTCTTGCCACGGTTGCAATTGAAAACAAAATAGATCTAGCAGTAGAACCAGGTGGCCTGCAACGTAAATCAAAACGAATTGTAATGTTGGATATGGACTCAACTTTGATCGAACAAGAAGTGATTAATCTACTCGGCGAGGCAGCTGGGCAATCAAAAGCGGTAGAGGCGATAACCGCTAAAGCCATGGCAGGTGACCTAGATTTTAAAGCAGCTTTGATCGAACGTGTAGCCCTTTTAAAAGGGCTAGATCAAAATATGTTAAGCAAAATTAGAGAGCAAATAACATTAACTAAAGGAGCAAAAACATTAATTGATGAACTACACCAACAAGGTCATAAGGTTGGAGTTGTATCTGGTGGATTTATTGAAGTAATTGAACCAATTTTAAAAATATTAAACGTTGATTTTTATCGGGCCAATAAGCTTAAAGTTAATAACGGAGAATTAACTGGAGAGATTGATGGTCCATTAATTGATAGCCATGCTAAAAGAATCGCGCTAGAAGAGTTTGCAAATCAAGAGAATGTTTCATTAGAGCAAACGGTTGCTATCGGTGATGGTGCAAACGATTTGGAAATGATAAAGGCAGCAGGATTAGGGATTGCCTTTAACGCTAAGCCAAAAGTAGCTGCGGCGGCCGACACTACGATCAGCAACCAAGATCTTTCAACGGTTTTACTATTAATGGGTATATCTATTTAAAACGGATAATTCTTTTGTGCAAGGCTTCTTAAGCTCGAAACCATAGCAGCCGGATTATCTGACTTGTACACAGCGCTTCCAGCTACAAAGCAGTTTGCTCCCGCATTGGCAGCCTCTGCGATTGTTTCTAAAGATACTCCCCCGTCAATTTGCAATGTTGGTTTATTCTTTAAAAGTTTTTCGATGAAAGTTCTAGCCTGCGCCACTTTAGGCATCTGTTCGTGCATGAATGATTGTCCACCAAACCCAGGCTCTACAGTCATAATCAACAACATATCAATCTCTTCAATCCATTTTTCTATATCAGCAAATTTCGTCGCTGGCTTGATAGCTAATCCAACTTTCGCTCCATTGGATCGAACATCCTTTATTGTATTATCAACATCATTCACCGCTTCAAAATGAAAAGTAACAGAAGTACAACCATTTTCGGCATACAAAGGAGCAATCTCATCAGGGTTATTTATCATCAGATGAGCATCCACAGGTAATTTAGAAAAATTGATTATTTCAAAAGCTCTCTCTAAATTAAAAGTAAAATTCGGGACAAAGATGTTATCCATAATGTCTAAATGCAATAGATCAGATGTTGAGGCGACTCTTGATATCTCGTTCTCTAAATCATCTAAATTAGCATTCAAAATACTTGGGTTGATATAGATCTGAGACTCCATCAGAGTATTTAACCTACTTTCTTCAATAAAACCATAAACATGGCATCAGATTGATGCAGGTGTGTCCATAATTGAACGCTGCCATCACTTTGAACTCCTTCTTCATGACAACCTGCAATTTCATTGATCGGCAGGATCTTCATGTCCTTATGTTCTGAAAGAAAATCTAATAGCTGCCCTTTGGTTTCTGCTAGATGAGGAGAGCAGGTTACATACGCCATAATTCCTCCAGCATTTAAAAGAGCATAGGAACTTGCCAACAAATTACGTTGCAGAATAACTAGTTCTTTCAAATCCTTTAGGTTCTTACGCCATCTGGCTTCAGGTCTTCTTCGAAGCGCTCCTAATCCCGTACAAGGGGCATCGATCAATATCCGATCATATTTATCTGGAAAATTAAGAGCATCGGTTCCATCGAAAGAAACCACTTGAAAATTATTAACGACTCTTTTAACTAGATCAGCGCGGTGAGGTATGGGTTCATTTGCTAGAAATTTAGCGCTGCTATCGATTTCTAATAATGAATTGAACATATAAGCCGCTTTACCCCCAGGGCCTGCACACATGTCTAGCCATGAAAGTCCTGGTTCAAATGTTGCAAGTAAGTTTTCTACAACTAATTGCGAGCCACGATCTTGTACACCAGCTCTACGTTCAATGATCGGCTCGAAACTCATTGGTATAACACTTAAGTTCACGCCGTTCTTGTAACCAGCAATAGGGCTTGCACCTAGATCAATTAGTTCTTTAGGTGTTGATTTACCAGGCCAAGCAACAACATCTGGCAAAGCAGGTTGATTATTAGCATCTAAAAATCTCTCGACATCCGTCCAATCTTTTAGTTGATCATAGAATGATGAAATGATCCATTCTGGATGACTATATTGAATTGATAACCTTTGCAAAACTGGTAGTGCTTCTAACTCCGGAAGTGAATTGTCAGCAGTAGCTACTTTCCTAAGAACTGCATTTACATAGGAAGCCTTGGATTCACCCGCAACCAATTTAGCAACTTCTACTGTCTCTGAAACTGCAGCATGCTCTGGCACCCGCATTTTGGTTATCTGATGTATACCTAGGCGCAGGAGATTCACAATTTTCTTATCAATCTCTTCATATGCACGATCAACATATTTCGAGGCGATGTAATCATGTCTGCCTTGCATTCTTAAGGCCCCATAAGCTAATTCAGTTGTAAAAGCCTTATCGGCTAAATTCATTTTCGATTTTGCTAACAATTCTGGCAATCTTATGTTCGCGAATGCACCCTCTTCATTAACTTGCCAGATTAATTCATATGCGAGCAACCGGGATGGTTTTGGATTTGGTTTACCCAAAATGTAGTCCAGTTTTGGAAGCAAGTCCCCTAGTAAATTCAGCACTAGACATCGAGTTCCTACCAGCAGGTGTTACCTTCTGAACTTCAATAATCCCATCTAACGCTCCAACATACATTTTTTCATCATCTATATTAATTTCACCTGGCTTTAGTTTCAACAATACCTTAGATTTTCTCAGATTATCAATTCTAATTCGAACACCATTTAATTCCGACCAAATACCTGGATTAGATCCCAATGCTCTATAAAGATTGTAGATTGAATCTGATGATCTTTCCCAATGAATCTCACCATCTTTTTTATAGAACTTAGGTGCGTAGCTAACTGTTTCATTTGATTGAGGTCGAGGTTGTTTAAGATCCTGAATCAATTTAAGTACTGGCAAGGTCATATCCGCTCCCTCGCTACTCAACCGATCTAGAACTTCAGCGGTGGTTTCATCCTCATTAATTGGAAAGTCTCTAGCAAGATAAATAGGACCTGTATCCATTCCTTGCTCCAATTTAAAGATTGAAATACCTACAGATCCTTCACCATTCAAAATAGAATGTTGTACTGGCGCTGCGCCTCTCCACCTGGGTAACATTGAAAAATGAATATTTATCCAACCATGCTTTGGAATATTAAGGGCATTTTCCTTAACTAACTGTCCGAAAGCGATCGTAATAACTAGTTCAGATGATGATTGAGTTAGAGCCGAAGATATCTCTTCGTTATTTCCAGATTTATAAACAGTGAAATTTTTGTTTTGTGCCCAAGTCGCCAGTTCATTGGATTCAATCTTTTGACCCCGACCAGTAGGTTTATCTTGGTTAGTTAGTAACCCACAAATTTCATATTCTGATGAATCTGACAAAACATTGAACAGTGGAATCGCTAAAGTTGATGATGAAGCTATCAAAACCTTCAATGTTAGAGACCTAAACCAAAAGTTGAGTGTGGAGAAACTTTGATAGATGGATTCAACCCATTTTCAGAGGCAATTCCAAACCATTCAGACTCTCTTATCTCCTTCATTGCAAGTTTGCGTTGTTCAGACTCCATACGATCGATGAACAGAACTCCATTCAGATGATCTGTTTCATGTTGTAAACATCGAGCCAATAATTCAGTACCTTCAACGACTATGGGTTCACCATGCATATTAAATCCCTTTGCTACTGCACGAAATGCTCTAGGTGTTTCATAAACCAGATTTGGGAAAGATAAGCAACCTTCTTCTCCATCTTGCATTTCTTCACTTAAATCAAGTGATGGGTTAATCAAATGTCCTATCTCATCATCTATATCCCAAACAAAAACTCTTAATGGAACGCCAATTTGTGGAGCAGCCAAACCAGCACCCGGTGCTGCCTTCATTGTTTCAGTTAAATCAGCAACTAACTGGCGCAATTCCTTATCGAAATCAATTACAGGTGTAGCCGGAGTAACTAATACTGGATCTCCGAATAAACGAATTGGTTGAATTGCCATGTATTAATGATACTTTAATTGATAGTTCCTATAGGTCATATGGATCAACACGAATTTTGAAGATCTGTCGACCCTTTAATCCCTGAATCTTCAATACATCATCTAGCAAATCAACTAAATCCCCACCCTCCTCTAATCTCACACGAATTATTAATTTTGATTGACTCTGGTCAAACTTAACTGGTCCTGTTATCTCATAATCCTTATTGGATCTTAGATTTTCAGCGAATTTGGAAACTTCAGGAGAAGCCCCGATTACTACCGCTACACGATAGAAGGGAGGTAGCTTTGCTTTTTCTCTATTTATTAATTCCAATGAAGAGCCAGAATTAGAATCGGCCTTAAGCATTGACTGAACGACAGGGTGATGATTTTGTAACGTCACATAAACTTCACTATTTGGTAACACTTTACAAAGTGATGAGAACCATTGGAATCGAGCAAATTCCTCAGCTCTCAAAGAAGGTCGATTAAACATTCTTTCGCCATCTAAGAGTATGAGGCTGGAAAATCTGCCAATTGGTTCTGATCCTGCGGTTGCTAGAACTACATGCTTACCACTTGGCAGTTCAGTAATTTGCTTACTGCCGGATGATATTAAAATTGATGCTTTTGGGACTGCACGTCCAATCTCTTCAGCGTTTCGATCAATCCCCTTAGAAATAACGTAAGGCTTAGATTCTCCACAATACTGACAGTGCCAATCTCTCTGTTGCGCATTACATAAATAGCAAACTGGAATTGAATTAGCACCCTGTATCTGTAACTTACCCCCACAATTACAACTTGCAGTATTTCGGCATCTTGCGCAGAGAAAAAGGTTCGCATATCCCTTCTCGGCAACAGTCACCAAAACATTTCCTTGGGCGATACCTTTTTTTAATGAGGAGACGAAAGATCGACCATTTTCGGAAGTCACAATTTGTATACCATTTTTACTCCGGTAATTCTTCTTTTCTAACCAGCCTATTTCTATTAACCTAGAAATTTCCAGTGAATGCGATGCGGAAATAAATATCAAAGAAGTATCTTTACTTCTAAGTAACGAAACATCGCGTGTGTTCCAGCCAGGAGAATGCTGCTCATAATGAGACTGGTCCAAATCCGATAAAACTACGACAGTAGAATTCTCTTCTAGTGCGGTAAATACCCCGCTTCTAGTTGAGAGAATTAGAGAAGGTTTAGTAAATCTTGCAGTTAGAAAATGTTTGTAACGTTCACTCTTTCCTAAATGCGTTCCCATTTCAAGATAAGATTTCCCAAAGAAAACACTTAGTTCTTTTCTCAAAATCAATAGATCTTTTTCATCTGGAACGATAACTAGAACTTGGCCAGTTTGAGTTCGCAGCTTTACTATTTCATTAATAAAATCATTGGATGAAATCCCTACTGGAAGATTTACGGCCCACTTTAATCTTTGCTTACCAACTAGCATCCCATAATCAGATCTACCTATTAGATCCCGAAGTTGTGGGCTTTCATAATCATGAGCATTTGCCTGGAATTCAGTATCCTCAATTACTTTTTCTTCCTTTGCGATCCGAGCAGGAAGTGCTGATCTGAGAAGATTCCAAAATGATCCACCGAAACGGTTCCTAACTAATTCCAAATGCTCCATTACCTGCTTTGATATCAAGCCGCTAGGTGAGGAAATATCAGTAATCATTTTCAGTTTCTTAATTTGATCGGATTCATTTTTGCGGCCAACTACCAATCCGTCAACTTGGGTATTACCGAATGGAACCATAACCTTTGTTCCATATACAGCTAAATTTTCTAAATGTAATGGGACCAAATAATCATAGATACCTTCAAGATGCGAGACTGGTGTGTCAACTAATACTGCTGCAACCGGTAATTGATCAGCTACTGCTGAGTTTGATTTAAGTTTCTGTGCAGTTTGCTGGCGTTTTAATTTAAGTGGAGCAGCCACTGTTTACTTAACTAAAGCCTTTAGTGCCGCAGCTCGGTCAGTTTTCTCCCAAGTAAAATCTGGTAATTCTCGACCAAAATGTCCGTATGCTGCTGTTTTGCCGTAGATAGGGCGCAACAGATTCAAATCTCGAATTATTGCGGCAGGCCTCAAATCAAAAACCACTTTAACTGCGTCGCTAATTTTGGCTAGATCAAATTTCTCAGTTCCGAAAGTTTCAACAAAGAGTCCCACTGGTTGAGCTTTACCAATTGCATATGCAACCTGCACTTCACATCTATCTGCAAGTCCGGCTGCTACTACATTCTTTGCTACCCAGCGCATTGCATAGGCAGCTGATCGATCAACCTTCGACGGATCTTTACCTGAAAAAGCTCCTCCACCGTGTCGGGCCATGCCGCCATAGGTATCAACAATAATTTTGCGCCCAGTCAATCCTGCATCACCCATTGGTCCGCCAATTACGAATCTACCGGTTGGATTGATCAGTAATCGAACCGAAGAGGTATCGATCGCTAGATCCTTAACAATTGGGTCAATGACATACTTCTTAATTTCTGGTGCAAGTTTCTTTTCAAGATCTATATCAGGAGCATGTTGAGAAGAAATCACTACCGTATTTAAAGCAACTGGTTTATCGCCTTGATACTCGATTGTTACTTGAGTTTTACCATCAGGTCGTAAATAGGAAAGTGTTCCATCTTTTCTTACCTTGGTGAGTTGCTGAGCGAGTTTATGAGCAAGAGAAATTGGAAGCGGCATTAATTCTGGTGTGTCATTTGAAGCATAACCAAACATCAATCCTTGATCACCAGCTCCTTGTAAATCAAGGGGATCAGAGGATGATGAAACACGACTTTCGAAAGCATCGTTAACGCCCTGGGCAATATCTTGCGACTGTTGTCCTATGGATATAGAAACGCCACAGGAGTTTCCGTCAAAACCTTTATCAGATGAGTCATAACCGATCTCCAACACGGTATCTCTAACAATATTCATCACATCTGCATATCCATTTGTTGTTACTTCACCAGCAACATGTACCTGTCCGGTGGTAATCAAAGTTTCAACAGCTACACGACTCTTTGGATCTTGAGAGAGTAAAGAATCTAAGATGGCATCAGAGATCTGATCCGCAATCTTGTCTGGGTGACCCTCAGTAACAGACTCAGAAGTGAAGAGACGATTTTTCATGGGTTTAACCTAACTTACTTACTAATTGATCCAGCAATATATCCGAGAGCGTGTCTTTACTTATTTGTGGAACTTTAATCACATTATGGTTTTTATCAATGATTAAACCTTGAGTATTTTCACTTCCAAACACCGCACCATCTGAGACATTATTAACATAAATCAAATCTAATGACTTGCTAGCAAGCTTTTCTTCTCCCCGTTTTTGCAACTCTGACAGCCCAGCAATAGTCTCAGCAGCAAAACCAACAATGACCTGACCTGGTTTTTTCTTTTCTGATAAATTCTTCAAAATGTCTGGATTCTTAGAGAAAGAAACTACATCCAAATTTTCCTTCTTAATTTTCTGGTCAGAATAATTAGCAACTTTCGCATCAGCCACAGCCGCGCTCATGATTAGTGCATCGCATTCGCTAAATTCATACTCAAGTACTGCAGCCATTTGATCCGCAGTTTCAACGCTTGTAATTGTTACTCCTTCAATTACAGGTAAATCAGTATTGGCTGCAATCAAATGTACTTGCGCTCCCCGACTAGCAGCTGCTGCTGCAAGAGCGAAACCTTGACGGCCAGAAGAGCGATTACCAATAAATCTAATTGGGTCAATCGGTTCGCGGGTACCACCTGCGGTAATAAGTAGCTTTTTACCAGCTAAGTCTGCTGTGATGTGAGCAGTTAAATTGATGATCTCGATAATCTTGTCAACTTCTGGGTAGCGACCAATTCCTACATCAGATCCAGTCATGCGACCTTCATCAGGTGCAACAACCACAAATCCTCGCTCTTGAAGTGTTTTTACATTTGCCACTGTTGCAGGGTTTAACCACATCTCAGTGTGCATGGCAGGTACTAGAATTTTAGGTGCGGTTGAAGCTAAAACAATATTAGTAAGAAGATCATCAGCACGCCCGGAAGCCAACTTGGCTAGAAGATCTGCGGTGGTAGGGGCGATAACAATTAAATCGTTTTCCTTAGCCATCGATATATGGGGAACCTTTTCGACCTCACTCCATAGGTCAGTTAATACTTTTCTACCCGATAATGCTTCCCAAGTAGATTTACCAACAAAATTTAAACTTGCAGAAGTAGGAACAACATCAATTATGAAACCTTGTTCTTGTAATCGGCGCAGAAGATCACAGGATTTATATGCAGAGATTCCACCTGAAACACCAAGTAGAAGTTTTCGACCACGGGAAAACATGGTTAGTAATTAGCTCGCTGGAGTTGTTTGCTTTGGTTCTAGATTTTCAATGGTAAGAAGGCCTTCATTGATTTCGCGAAGTGCGATAGAAAGAGGCTTCTCATGAACATAAGTTTCAACCAGTGGCCCTACGTACTCTAATAAACCTTCACCCAATTGAGAGTAATAAGCATTAATTTGGCGTGCACGCTTAGCCGCATAAAGAACCAAACTGTACTTTGAACCAGCTTTGTCCAATAAAGCATCGATTGGTGGATTAGTAATTCCATCTAGTGCTTGATTGCTCATTTGTGTCCTTTTGTTGATTTGCTGGTTTATCGAAGGGACAAAGATACCAGTTCAGCCACCGACTGTTCTACTTGATGATTAATCACAACATGATCGAACTCAGCGGCAGCAGAGAGCTCCTCCTTGGCCCTTTCAAGACGAGCCTGAGTTGAATGCTCGGATTCAGTACCTCGATTAATCAAACGGGTCGTTAGCTCCTCCCATGAAGGGGGCTCGATAAATATTAATACCGCTTCTTTAGAATTTTTCCGAACTTGTCTGGCACCATTTAATTCAATCTCAAGAATCACATTTTTGCCTAATGCTAAAGCTTCTTCTACCGATTTTCGAGGAGTTCCATATTTTGCACCTGCAAAATCTGCCCATTCAAGAAATTCATTGTTATCTACCATTTTTACAAAATCTTCATCATTTACAAAATGGTAATCAACTGCATTGGTTTCACCAGTTCGCATTTTTCGAGTTGTTACCGATATTGAAATCCAAAAACGATCATCGGTACGAAGTTGATTTGTAATCGTGCTCTTACCCACACCACTTGGTCCAGAAACCACTAAAAGTTTGCCAGGCTTACGGAAGTTTTTCATCAAAAGAAACTCCTGTCTTAACTGTTCAAGTTGTCGCTTGCCTACCCCACCAATTCTACGTGTAGGTGATATGCCAGTTCTACCAATGATCAACTCAGCCCTAGTTTTACCGATTCCTGGCACTGCAGTTAACAAATCAATCATTTTCATTCGCTTAACAGACTTACGTTGATCACTAAATAAATCAAAGAAGAAAATCTCACCGTTTGTAATCATTTCTTTCACTTTCGCTCGCTCTTGCCGAGCCTTTACTGCGCTTTCGCCAGCTTTTCTTCTGGATCTCCCACTTAATCTTGGCGGCAGCATTATTACCCCAAACTATTGGCTATTAGTTCGATCTTCCTGCGCATTTTAAGATCTGACCCATCCCACTGACTAGTAATTGATCTGCCGATAACGACAAAATCAGCGCCTGCTGTGATCGCATCTGGCGCCGACATCACACGGCTCTGATCCCCCAAATCATCACCCTCAGCACGCACACCCGGAGTAATTAACACTGCTTCTTTAAATTTACTTCTCAAATTAGAAACTTCAAATGGTGAACAAACTAAAGATGTTGCCCCAGCTTTAATCGCAGTACTTGCCCAAAGATCGGTAATATCTGCGATTGAGGACTTATATCCCATTGTTAAAAAATCATCTTCAGAAAAGGATGTTAGAACTGTAACTGCTGTGATTGATCCATTGGGTAAAGCTTGAGCTGCTACTTCAATCATCTTTGCACCGCCAGAGGCATGGACCGTTAGGAATTTTGGTGATAACTTTGCCACCGATTCCACAGCGCCTTTTACAGTATTAGGTATGTCGTAGAGCTTAAGATCTAAGAAAAGTTTAAAATCTGAAACTTCACGCAGCTGCATGATCCCTTCGCTGCCATGTAGTAAGTAAAACTCCAAGCCAATCTTAAAATGATCAATCTGATCAGATGATGCTTTAATCCACTGGCCCGCTTGATTTAGATCTTTAGTATCTAAGGCAAGAATTATGGGAAGAGTCATCACACTCCCCTATGCGCAAAACCAATTGCATCTCTAAAATCACTAAACCCTTTTTGAGTTAGAAGTTCTGATAATTCATTTCGTATTTGTAAGGCAGCCATAGGATTACCAAAACTAGCTGTACCCACAGAAACAGCGCTGGCTCCGGCCAAAACTAATTCCAAAGCATCTCTTCCACTCGCCACACCACCCATACCAACAATCGGTGTGTTAGGAAATGCTTGATGCACTTGGTATATCGCCCTTACTGCAACTGGTCTAATCGCTGGGCCAGATAAACCGCCGGTCTTACCAGCTAATTTTGGTTTCATAGTATTTGTATCAATCACCATTCCAAGCAATGTATTGATTAAAGCCAAGCCATCTACACCGGCATTGATTACAGCAGATGCAATCTCGACAATATCTGTCACATCTGACGATAATTTTGCCACAATTGGTAACTCACCACCGATGTTTCGTCGCACAGCTTCAATTACCGCGGTTGCAGTATCGGTGTGGCACGCAAATACCTGCCCACGATTTTCAACATTGGGGCAGGAGATGTTTACTTCTACCGCACTTATGCCAGGCACAGCTCTTAATCTTCTTGCCAAAACTCCGTACTCATCAACGGTTTCACCTGCGATTGAAACAATTATCTTTACCTGGTTTGCAACTAACCACGGAATATCAGTTTCAAGAAATGCATCTATACCAGGGCCTTGTAAGCCAATTGAATTAAGCATTCCACTTGGTGTTTCAGCCATCCTGGGAGTTGGCCTACCAGTTCTTGGTTTGGTCATAATTGATTTTGTCACTATCGCTCCAATTTCAGTTAAAGAAAAGAACTGAGAAAGCTCTTGACCAGAACTGGCACAACCACTCGCAGTAAAGATTGGATTTGAAAACCTTTTACTACCAATTTTGGTTGAGAAATCTAATGCGTCCATATTTACAACGCATCCATTACTGTTTTTCGATCCCAAATAATTTGCGCACCATCCATGACCGGTCCATCAATGCAGGTTCGTACCATCTTGATCCCGCCTTCATTCTTAACTGGTACTACGCAGGTCATACAGACACCAATTCCACATGCCATAGCCTCTTCAACCGCACATTGGTGAGCGATATCAAAATCGTCTGCAATCTTTGCAATAGCGGCGAGCATTCCCATAGGTCCGCATGAGTAAATAACATCTGTTGAATACTCTCTAATTAATCTAGGAATCGCCTCACTTATCTGACCATGAATTCCTGTGCTGCCGTCATCAGTTGTTAGCGTTAGTGATGAAACGCTGCGTTTACCCTCAAGTGGTGCGTATATTTTATTTGCAGTACTTGCACCTAGAACCATATCCACGCGACATCCACGATTTTTTAATACTTCAGCCAAAGCAAATAGTGGGGCGGAACCGTATCCACCACCGATCAACATCGTATTTGCATTGGTTGTTGGAATTCCGAAAGCAGTTCCTAGTGGGCCAACCATGTCAACAAAAGTTCCAACATTTTGACTACACAACCATTTACTACCTTGGCCATGTGGGGCGACAACTAATTCGATACTGCCTCCCATAGGACCTTTATCACTGGCACGATAAATGGCAAAAGCTCTTCTTAAAATTAATGAGGATTGCTCACCACCAACTGAAATAGCAACAAAGTTACCCGGCTTACTATGAGCAGCCATATCCCCCACTGCAAAAACCATATGGTGATAAGGGCCAACTTTTTTGTTGCTTAAGACCTCTGCTTGAATCTGTTTGGCGTTACGATTAATTTTTTGTGGCGTTATCATTTCATCCACTCCTGCAAAGACTTAATTCCAAATTCACCTTTTTGCAGCGCACTTATCCCAGCAACAGCTGCTTTGAAACCTGGAATTGTGGTTATGCATGCGACAGAGCGTGAAATAGCCGCAGTTCGAATCAAGAATCCATCCTGGCGAGATCCTCGTCCAAGTGGGGTATTGATAACCAACTGGACTAATCCTTTTGTGATCAAATCATTGGCAGATAACTGATCTGTTTGGGGATCAGAGTTTTTTCTAACCTTTTCAGAGGGAATACCTTTTTCAGCTAAATATGTATGAGTACCTGTTGTGCTATAAATCTTAAAACCTAGTTCATGTAAACTTCTTGCAGAACGCCAACCAGAGTCTTTATCTCGCTGCGAAAGAGAAATGAACACAGCACCTGAAATCGGCAGTGGTCCAAATGCAGCAGTTTGGCTCTTTGCAAAAGCTAAACCAAAATTATTGGCGATTCCCATCACCTCACCAGTTGATTTCATCTCCGGGCCTAGAACAGTATCAACTCCCGTGCCATCAATTCTGCGGAATCGATTAAATGGTAAAACTGCCTCTTTTACCGAAACACCATTAGCTTTTCCATCACCACTTTTTGGCAGGATTTTATCCACGCGTAGTTGCTCAATACTTACCCCGGTGGCAATTAGCGCAGCAGCTTTAGCTAATTGAATACCAGTTGCTTTAGCAACAAATGGCACCGTTCTTGACGCTCTAGGATTTGCCTCTAATACAAACAGTTTTTGAGGATTACCACTGACTGCAAATTGAATATTTATCAATCCCCTAACACCTACATCTTTAGCAATTTTTTCCGTTGCATTTCGAATCTCTTCAAGCATATTTTTATCAAGTGATGTACTGGGTAAAACGCAAGCAGAGTCGCCTGAATGAACACCAGCCTCTTCAATATGCTCCATTACTCCAGCTAAATATAAATCTAAACCATCATAGAGAGCATCTACATCTATTTCGATTGCATCATCTAAGAATTTATCAATTAACACCGGATGATTTGGTGTAATTGCGGTTGCTTTTTCAATGAAACCTTTCAAAGATTCCTCATCATAAACAATCTCCATGCCTCTTCCGCCTAGAACATAAGATGGTCTGACAAGTACCGGGTATCCAATTCTTGTGGCGATCTCAGCTGATTCTTGATAGGAATTAGCCATACCAAAGTTGGGGGCACTCAATTTGTTCTTGCTTAAAATTTCACCAAAAGCACCACGCTCCTCAGCCAAATCAATTGCATCAGGTGAGGTGCCAAGAATTTTCACTCCCGCATCTAATAAACCACGTGCTAGGCCTAGTGAGGTTTGGCCTCCCAATTGTGCAATAACCCCTAGAACTGGACCTGCTGCACTTTCAGCGGCAATAACTTCTAATACATCTTCTAAAGTTAATGGTTCAAAATACAATCTATCTGATGTGTCGTAATCTGTTGAAACAGTTTCTGGATTGCAATTAATCATGATTGTCTCATAGCCGCCCTGTTGCAAGGCAAAGGATGCGTGGACGCAGGAATAATCAAATTCAATTCCCTGCCCTATTCGATTTGGACCACTTCCAAGAATAATTACCGCTGGCTTACTTCTAGTTAAAACTTCACTTTCTTCATCGTATGCCGAATAATAATACGGTGTAAGAGCCGCAAACTCACCTGCGCAAGTATCAACTGTTTTATAAACGGGATGCAGATTCAAATTACTTCTCATCTGGCGAACTTCAGATTCATTAGTTTTTCTTAATTGAGCAATCTGAGCATCTGAAAACCCCATCATTTTTGATGTTTTCAATAGATCTCTAGTTAGTTCTCCAGAATTTGCAATCAACGCAGCCTGATCATTAATTAACCTAATCTGTTCTAAAAACCACGGATCAATTCTTGTAATCTCATTAACTTCATCAACTGATGCACCATTAAACAATGCGGATTGAACCTGTTGTAAACGAAACTCCGTTGGTATTCCAATTTTTCCAAGAAGGTCCGAGAGATTCTCAGTACGCCATGTAAAACTTGCTCCTACTTTTTCTAAAGACCGAAGCGCTTTTTGCAAGGCTTCTGGAAAACTGCGCCCAATTGCCATAGCCTCACCGACACTTTTCATGGTGGTAGTTAGGCGAGTATCTGCTTCTGGAAATTTTTCAAAAGCAAATCTAGGCACTTTTACAACAACATAATCTAATGCTGGTTCAAATGATGCTGGAGTTGATTTCGTTATGTCATTTTCGATTTCATCTAATGTATAACCAATTGCTAACTTAGTTGCAATCTTCGCAATCGGAAAACCAGTTGCTTTCGAAGCAAGTGCTGATGATCGAGACACTCGAGGATTCATCTCAATGACAATAATTCGACCATCTTTTGGATTTACAGCGAATTGAATATTGCACCCACCAGTAGCAACCCCAACTTCTCGAATAATTTTTATCGAAAGATCACGCAATTTTTGATATTCAACATCAGTTAAAGTCATAGTAGGAGCTACTGTTATTGAATCTCCCGTATGGACTCCCATAGGGTCCACATTTTCAATACTGCAAACAATGACTACGTTGTCCTTGTTATCTCTCATTACCTCTAACTCATATTCTTTCCAGCCAATTATTGATTCTTCAAGCAATACTTCAGTTGTTGGACTATGTCGCAAGCCGGCTCCAGCAATTTGCTGTAAATCTGATTCGTTATAAGCAATTCCAGAACCTAACCCACCCATAGTGAATGAAGGGCGCACTACAACTGGATATTTAAGTTCTACTACAGCCGCCAAACAGTCTTGCATCGAGTGACAGATCTTTGATTTCGCTGATTGTCCCCCGATACTTTCAACAATCTTCTTAAACACCTCACGGTCTTCACCACGTTTAATTGCATCCACATCGGCACCAATTAACTTAGTCTCGTATTTAACAAATGAACCGCGCTCATGAAGCGCCATTGCAGCGTTCAAAGCTGTTTGACCACCCAAAGTAGCAAGCACTGCTTCCGGGCGTTCTTTATCCAAAATCATTTCAATAACTTCTGGCGTAATAGGCTCGATGTATGTAGCGTCAGCAAATTCAGGATCGGTCATAATTGTTGCAGGATTAGAATTTATGAGGATTACCCGAATTCCTTCGGCCCTTAGTACACGACATGCTTGAGTGCCTGAATAATCAAATTCACAAGCCTGTCCTATAACTATTGGTCCACTACCGATAACCAAGACACTTTTAATTGAATTATCTTTAGGCATTTAATCCCTTTAAGCCCATCTTGGGATTCTGCATTAAATTTACAAATCTTTCGAAAAGATATGAAGCATCGTGTGGCCCAGCTGCTGATTCTGGATGATATTGCACTGAGAAGGCAGGTATAGAAATTAGCTCAAGGCCTTCTACAACAGAATCATTTAATGACATATGAGTAACTCGGCCATCACCATATACAGTCTTAAACTCATGATCTTTTGGCGCGGCAACTGCAAACCCATGGTTATGAGCGGTGATCTCAACTTTGCCAGTTGTTAAATCAATAACTGGCTGGTTTATTCCCCTATGCCCAAATGGCAATTTGTAAGTTTCAAAACCCAATGCTCGTCCTAGTATTTGATGGCCAAAACAAATTCCAAAAAATGGAATCTCATCCGATAAAACATTTCTTACAAGTTCTACAACCTCAGTCATGGCAGCAGGATCACCCGGTCCATTTGATAGGAATACTCCATCTGGTGCAATGGCTTTTATCTCTTCATATGTTGTATTCATTGGTAGAACATGAACTTGAATACCTAACTCAGCCATTGCTCTTGGAGTCGCTCCTTTAATCCCAAGATCAATCGCGGCAACCTTTAAAATGGTTGAAACTCCTTGTGGCGGATTTACTATGTATGGTTTTGAAGTTGTTACATCTGAAGCCAAAAATGCTCCACTCATTGGTTGTGTTTTGCGCACCTTCACAACCATCTCTTCTCTACTTAGCTCGGTATCACTGAAAATACCTACGCGCATCGCACCGCGATCTCTAAGGTGTCTAGTAATAGCTCGTGTATCAACTCCTTGAATTCCAACCACGCCAGAATTAATCAACTCCTCCTCTAAGGATTTTTCACTTCGCCAATTACTGACAATTGATGATGGGTTACGAACAACAAAACCTGCTACCCAAATCTTTGATGACTCTTGATCATTCTTATTCATACCGGTATTGCCAATATGTGGAGCTGTCATTACGACGATTTGTTTATGATACGAAGGATCCGTCAAAGTTTCTTGGTAGCCGGTCATCCCAGTTGAAAATACTGCCTCCCCGTATGTTTCACCTGTTTTAGCCCATGCACTTCCTTCAAAAATACGCCCGTCATCTAGAACCAGGTAAGCAGTTTTTGATTTACTCATTATTATCTGATTTCATTTCGACTACTTGAGATGCTTGTAAAACATGATCTCCATTATGGAATACATCAGTAATCACACTTGGCAATTGCATCCCATTAAACGGGGTGTTCTTGCTCTTTGACTTCAATTTATCGCGATCTACATTCCAGCTCTTTTCTACATCAACCAGGATTAGATTTGCAGACTTACCCACAGCAATTTCATTTCCTTGATTCTTATAACCAGCTATCCGAGCTGGGGCAGCTGACATGCGATCAATCAAATCAGACCATGTCATTAATTTTGTTTCAATCATTGTTTTTACTACAACAGAGAGAGCAGTTTCTAGACCGACCATACCAAAGGCGCCTGCTTGGAATTCACAATCTTTATCCTCAGATGGATGTGGAGCGTGATCAGTTGCCACAATATCGATTACTCCTTCAGCTAAACCTTCTCTCAAAGCTTGCACATCCTTGTGTGTTCTAAGTGGTGGGTTCACTTTATAGATTGGATCATAATTCTCTACTAATTCATCCGTAAGCAGAAGATGGTGCGGCGTAACCTCAGCTGTGACCTGAATCCCACGCTGCTTTGCCCATCTTATTAACTCAACACCACCAGCAGTTGTGACATGACAAATATGTAATCTAGATTGAACATGTTCGGCTAGCAGGATATCTCTAGCAATAATCGCTTCCTCTGCAATAGCTGGCCAACCTGGTAATCCAATTCGAGCTGAAACAACACCTTCATTCATTTGTGCATTAACAGTCAACCTAGGTTCTTGGGCATGTTGGGCAATAATTCCGTTAAATGTTTTCACATATTCAAGTGCTCGGCGCATTATTAGCGGATCAAACACACACTTTCCATCATCACTAAAAATCCTAACCTTTGCAATTGAATCAGCCATTGCGCCCATCTCAGCTAATTGCTCACCAAGTAAACCTCTAGTAACTGCGCCAATTGGATTAACATCAACTAATCCGGCGCTCTTTCCAAGTCGATAGATTTGTTCAACAACTCCAGCATTATCTGCCACTGGATTTGTGTTGGCCATTGCAGATATCGCGGTGTAACCACCCGCAACTGCTGATCTTGAACCTGTTAATACAGTTTCGGCATCTTCCCTACCAGGTTCACGAAGATGAGTGTGCAGATCAACTAAACCTGGGATTAAAAGTTTAGATTGCGCATCAATGCCGTCAGTAACTTTACTGCCAGTTGCCTTGTCAATTTTAGAAATTAGTCCATTGGTTATTTCGATATCAACTAGGTTGCCATTTACCAATTTTGCATTAGAAATTTTCATTATTTACTCTCCCCAATTGGCGCCCCACCAAGTAATTCATATAAAACTGCCATACGGATCGCAACGCCATTTTTAACCTGATCAATAATTACTGATTTCAAATCGTCCGCACTTTCTGCTGATATTTCAAGACCGCGGTTCATTGGGCCAGGGTGCATAACAATTGCGCTCTTAGATAGTTTGGCTAGTCGAACTGAATTTAGACCAAAACGTTTTGAGTATTCCTGTGATGATGGGAAGAATGAATCATTCATGCGTTCTAATTGAATTCGAAGCATCATCACCACATCACATTTTGGTATTTCCTCATCAAGATCATATGAGATCTTTACTGGCCAATCTGATACACCTACTGGTAACAAAGTTGGTGGTGCAACCAATGTTACTTGAGCACCTAATTTAGTTAACAAAAGTACATTGCTCCTTGCAACTCTGGAGTGCAGAATATCTCCAACGATTAACACTTTTACGCCAGATAGATCTTTCTCATTATTTCTTAGATGCTGTTTAATTGTGAAGGCATCCAAGAGTGCTTGCGTAGGATGTTCGTGTGTGCCATCCCCCGCGTTTATAACTGCAGCCTGAATCCATTGGGTATCAGCCAAACGTTTAGCAGCACCAGAGCTGCCATGACGAATTACTACAGCATCGGCACCCATCGCTTGCAAAGTTTGAGCTGTATCTTTCAAACTCTCACCCTTACTTACCGATGATCCTTTAGCTGAAAAATTGATTACATCCGCGGATAATCTCTTTGCAGCAGTCTCAAAGCTAATTCGCGTGCGTGTGGAGTCTTCAAAAAAAAGATTAACAACAGTTTTTCCCCGCAGGGTAGGCAATTTCTTATTTGGACCATCGGTTATTTGAGCTAACTCTTTTGCCGTTGATAACAAATTTAGGGCACTTTCCTTGGTTAAATCTGCAGCCGATAACAGGTGTCCATTGATCATTTGATCAACTCCACTAAATCTTCTTCATCTAACTCAGACAGATGAACCTTTACGCTCTCAGTGATTGAGGTGGGGATATTTTTACCAACGTAATCTGCTCTGATCGGTAATTCCCTGTGACCACGATCAACAAGTACAGCTAGTTGAACCGTTTTTGGTCGCCCTAACTCACCTATTGCATCTAATGCTGCTCGAATGGTCCGACCAGAGAACAACACATCATCAACTAGGACTAAATCTTTACCCTCTATGCCACCGGCCGGTAATTTGGTTGGAAGAATCGGTTTTGGTGGACGCAGCCTTAAATCATCGCGATGTAGGGTGATATCTAAAACCCCACAGGCCACATCTCCTTCAATCTCGCTGATAAAAGCAGCAATGCGATCGGCTAAGTAAGCCCCGCGAGTTGGGATGCCCATTAAAACTAGATTTGAAATCCCTTGATTATGTTCAATGATTTCATGTGAAATGCGTTTAATTGCCCGATCGATGTCGGAGCCAGATAACAAAATACCCATTTACTTCTCCTTCGCCGCCTCTCTGGACGGATCGTTAAAGGAATCGCCGTATGTTAGCAGAGGGGCTGTGGATATTGAAAATCATGAAAATCCGCGTGTGGCTAATCTGCTGCTATGAATAAAAATAACCAAGCAGAACGCTTAAGAGTAATCAGAAAATCAAAAGGGTGGAGTTTGCAAGATGTAGAAAACCACTCAAATGGCAAGTGGAAGGCAGTTGTGATCGGTTCCTACGAACGAGGAGATCGAGCAATTTCACTGAAGAAGGCGATTTCTTTGATGGAGTTTTATCAGGTACCGGTCAGTGAACTTTTCCCAGAGATTGCACCAATAGTTTCCGCTCGAAGCTTAACCTTGGATTTGGTGAGGATTTCAAGTGGCACAGATGCCAACACTGAACAGATAAGAAGGTTTACAAGATTGGTTAGTGATCGTCGAAAAGATTGGAATGGTCAGTTGTTAACAATTAGAGCAAATGATCTTCAATTCTTATCACTGTTGCTGGGTTTAACTGATGCAGCAACGCTCGATTACTTAACTGAGGCAGAGTTACTAACTGCCTAAATGGCGATTGAATCCTTGAGCTTAATAATCCTTCCTAGGACACCATTGATATAGCTTGAGGATTCATCGGTTGAAAGTGATTTAGCAAGCTCAACAGCTTCATCACATGCTACTTGGTTATCTATCTCTGCGGCCCATAGAATTTCAAATATGGCTATTCTCAAAATATTACGATCGATCGGTGGCATGCGATCCATATCCCAGCCTTGTGCGTAAGTAATAATCAATTCATCAATTTTCGCCAAGTGCTCAGCTACGCCAGTTATTAACACCAAAACATATGGTTCCTGCGATAGTTCATTAGCACCACGTGCAGTAAAT
>Ga0209401_1000293_pt1 | contig 34189 bp, 38 predicted proteins | sample M_140807_MF_Meta_FD_187318 | JGI IMG/M metagenome (GOLD analysis project Ga0209401, IMG submission 187318) | Freshwater microbial communities from Lake Montjoie, Canada to study carbon cycling - M_140807_MF_MetaG (SPAdes) (version 2) | ecosystem: Environmental > Aquatic > Freshwater > Lake... | reverse complement strand
TGGCTGGGGGTGCTGCTGGGGATGGCAGGGGGACTGGCTGGAGCTACCCAGCTGCCAGTGATGAGTCTGGCCTTCGCCGTTCGGATCGCAGGGGCCCAGCAGCTCCTCCCCGGCCTGCTGCTCGCCTCGCTGTTCGGCGCAGTGGCCGGACGCTGGCTGATGCCGGTGCCGGTTTACCGCGCCCTCGAACATCTGGGCTCCCAACAAAAAAGCTCCAGCATGAGCGTGCTGAAGCCAGAAAATTCTTGATACTCAGAAAAACAGCACCAGCTGGGCTGTGGAAGAGCACAAAGTCAATGGTGTTCCGAACCGGTACGTTCGGCGATTAGCCGGATCAGAGGGCGCCGCGGCGATAAAACAGGATGAAGATCACGGCAGGGCCGGCCAGGGTGATCAGCGCAAGGGCAGCGAAATTGGAGATCAGGTGGAAGTCGATACCCATGGACGGCTCAGGAAAGAGTCACTGAGACTCAGCTTAAGGGAAAGTCGGAGCGTCTCCGGGGCGCTGGAATGACAGTGTGATGGGTTGTGATGGGGCTGCGGCCGATGAAACGGCGCCGATTCAGGGAAAGCCGCCCAGCCAGCGCGTCATCCGATGGCAGCGGAAAGCTGGGCAAAGGCCACGAGATCTGGCAGTGCATCTCGGGTTGCGGGTCTTGCTGCCGTCTGGATCCGACCCTGCGGGCCGAGGCTCTTGAAGCCCTGGATCCAACCCAGCAGGCCACCTATCTGGCCATGGTGGGAGCAGACGGCTGGTGCATCCACTTCGACACGGGTGGCTGCCGATGCCGCATCTACGACGACCGCCCGGACTTCTGCCGGGTGGGGACCCTGATCACGCTGTTCGGCCAGCGAGGTGAGGATGGCAACGGCCTGGCGATTGCCTGCTGCAAGCAACAGATCCGCAGTGAGCACGGCGGGCGTGGCAGGGTGATGCGACGCTTTCTGAGGGCGATCCGAAAGCCACGATGAGCAGCTCCAGCCAACCCGGACCCGAGAGCCGTTCCGAGGCAAACCCCGGGGGCAGTTCCCTGGAAATCTCCGCAGCAGATCCCGCTGATTCACCGGCGGCAACTCCAGAGGCGGCCCCACCATCCGCAACCGCAACCGAGAAAGGTTCGCCCAGCACCTGGCTCACGGTCTTTTTCACGACAGCCACCACCGTCTTCCTGGCGGAGCTGGGTGACAAGACACAGCTGGCGGCCCTGCTCCTCTCCGCCGAATCGGGTCGCCCTGGGGTCGTGTTCGTGGGGGCGTCCCTCGCCCTGATCTGCTCCAGCCTGGTGGGGGTTTTGCTCGGACGCTGGCTCTCCACCGTGATGGCAGCGGAGCAACTGGAGCGTGCCGCTGGCGTGCTGATGGTGGCCCTGGGTCTGTGGCTCGGACGCCAGGCGGTGCTGCAGCTGGCGCCCCTTCATCTCCTTCCATCCGGGCTGGCGATTCCCGTCGGCTGACCGCCCCCTCCTGTTCGATCCCCATGCTCGCCCTGCTCGGCTCCACCTTCATCACCGTCTTCCTGGCCGAACTGGGGGACAAGACCCAACTGGCGATCGTGAGCATCAGCGGCACCACAAGCCGACCCGGAGCGGTCTTTGCCGGCAGCGCTGCCGCTCTGGTGCTCGCCAGCCTGGTTGGGGCGGCAGCCGGCGGATCCCTCTCCAGCGTGATCCCACCGGATGCCTTGCAGTTGCTGGCCTCGGTGGGCTTCCTGATTCTGGGAACCCGTTTGATCCTTCGGTCGGCAAGCAGCCGGGAAGACGCGGTGCCCCCCACTCCCTAAAGTCACCAAAGGTTCGACCCAAAAGGCCACCCCGGGCCTCCAGGCCGCGCCTGTCCAACCACCATCCGGATCTCCCGTTTTTCAGGACATCCGGCAAAGCCGGGAACCCTCATCGAGAACCCGTCTGGGTCATCCAGTCGCTCATCCCCTGGGTCATCGTTAGCCAGCGCCAGGTCACACCAGGATCCTGGGTCACCAAACCAGGCCATAACCGAGCGCTTCAGCCCACCGGCTTGCGGGAAACCCATGGCGTGATCCAGCCCTCAGCCCCGGCCCTCCACGGGTCCGGGCGGTCAGCCAGGACCCTATCCAGGGGGGACAGGGCGACCGACCAGTCCAGCGCCAGGGCTCGAAGCCCATCGCCCGATCCGTACCCGTCCACCAGGCCCGCCTCACAAGACCCGTTCCGAGGCGTGCGCCCGAACCCCCACACCCACCCACGATGAAGTTCACGGTCGCCGACCTGCTCGACCAGTTGTCGAACACCTCAACCCTTCCCCTGGCGGACCTGGAGAAGGCCCTCGCGCTGACCAGCCAGGAGGAACGGGAGCAGCTGCGCATCGGCCTCGATGGACTGGCGCGGCTGGCGGTGGTGAGCGAAACGGAAGCCGGAATTCAGCGGCTGGAGACTCCCGATCTGGTGCCCGCCCGTCTGCGGTGCTCCAGCAAGGGCTTCTGCTTTGCCCTGCGGGAGGATGGCGGAGAAGATATCTACATCCGCGACCACCAGTTGAACCACGCCTGGAACGGCGACCAGGTGCTAGTGAAAATCACCCGGGAGGGGGGACGTAGACGCTCCCCGGAAGGAGGAGTGCAATGCATCCTGGCCCGGGACACCACCAGCCTGCTCGCCCAGGTGGAGCAGAAGGACGATGAGCGGCTGATGGCGGTGCCCCTCGACGACAGGCTCCTCACCAGCATCGAATTGCCCGCGGCCGACGCCAGCCATTCCGCTGGCGCCGATGAGGCGGTGGTGGAGGTGTGCATTGATCGTTTCCCGGTAGGGCAGTTCGGCGCCCGCGGACACGTGGCCCGCAGCTTGCCGGTACACGGTGGGCCGGCGGCAGACCTGGATCTGGTACTCACCAAGCACCACCTCCATGGCCGCCCCCCGGCTCCGCGCGCCACCCTGCGCACCCCTGAGGAGAAAGGGCGCGAGGACTTGACGGGCCTAGCGATGCTGCTTCCCCACAGCTGGCAGGGCCGCGAGGCCCCCAGCCTGCCGGGACTCTCGCTGGAGGAGCGGGACGGCGGCGGCTGGAGGCTGTGGGTGCACGCGCCTGCCGTGGCGGAGAGAATCAGCATCGGCTCCGGCCTCGACACCTGGCTGAGCCAGCAAGGTCAAGCCATCTGCGCAGGCACGGAATGGCTGCCGCTTCTGCCGGCCACCCTGACGAAGGTCTCCGGGTTCGTCGTCGGCGAACAGAGTGAAGCCCTCTCCGTAGCTCTCGATCTCGCCGACGACGGCAGCCTGGAGCACTTCCGTTTCAGCCTCAGCAAGGTGAAACCCACCGCCCAGCTCGAAGCTGCTGCCCTGGTGGCCCTCGCCGAACGGAAACCCAAGGCCCGTACCTTGCCGCCGGCCCTGAAGCCCCTCAAGGATCAGCTGCCCCTGCTGGAGAACCTCCTGGTCGTGGCCTCATTGTTGCGGAGCCGGCGCCTTGAGGCCGGTTCCCTCGATCTCGATCTGGCCCCACCGGCACTGGACAGCCTCGGCGATCTCCGCATCCCGTCCCCCGATGCGGCTCGGGAGGGCTGGCTGGTCCAGCTCCCCGACACCGAACCGATGGCCCTGCTGCGGGAAGCCGTGCTGGTGGCCCAGCGCGCCCTTGGATGCCATGTCGCGGCACTGCAGCTCCCGGCCCTGTTCACCCGCAATGCCCCCGCCGGTGCGGACGAACTCAACGACGTGGCCAAGGCGGCCCTGGCCCTTGAGATTCCCCTGGAGCTGAGCGCCGAGGGCAATGCCGATGCCGCCGAACTGGCCGCAGCCTTCGCCGCCACCGACCGCAGTCGGGCCCTTCAGAACCTCCTGCGAAGCTGCCTGCAGGCCGTGGAGTTGAGCAGCCAGAGTGGCGCGCACGCCCTGGCCGGCGAACCGGAAGCTTGTGCCCCCTGGTGCTGCCCAACGCTTCACTACGCCGATCTCTGGAACCAGCAATTGCTGGCCACCCTGCTGACCCAGGGGAAGGATCGCCCCAGCGTTCGCCACAAAAACGGCGTCGACCTGGCCAGTGACAGCTGCCATGGCAACACCGACTGGGCCATCCTCACGCCCGGCCAACTGGCGCCGTTCCAGGAAGCCCTGGCCCACGATCTCCCCCGAAGGCTGAATGCCCGGGCGCGATTCGTGCAGGAGGTCCAGGCCGATGTGCTTGCCATGGCCCAGGCCCGCTACGCCGAACCTCTGGTGGGTCAGACCCTCACCGGGGTGATCAGCGGCGTGCAGAGCTACGGCTTCTTCGTGGAGGTGCCCCCCTCCCAGGTGGAGGGCCTGGTGCATGTGAGCTCCCTGAAGGACGACTGGTATGAATACCGTTCTCGCCAGAACCGCCTGGTGGGGAGAAAGAATCGCCGCGTCTACATGGTGGGAGATCGCGTGGATGTGGTGATCCAGAAGGTGGATGCCCTGCGCCACCAGATCGATCTGGCGGTGGTGCTGCCCGAGGACGGAGAGCATGCTGGCGACGACAGCGCTGAGCCATCCGGAGCTGACCACGAAGGCTCAGCTGAAGAGCTGGCCCTTGCGGGCTCCTGAGCCGGCGCAAGCGCCATCCCACCGATGTCCACCTTCAACCCTGCTGAACCGCCGGTGGTGCTGGCTGTATCGGGTGCCTCGGCCCAGCCGCTGGCGCAGCGGGCGCTGCAGCTGCTACTGGAGGCGGACATCGCCGTCGAGATGGTGACCAGCCGAGGCGCCATTGGGGTCTGGCAGGCCGAACTCGGGCTGCGGGTCCCCTCGGAGCCCCAGGCCCAGGAAGCGTTCTGGCGCGAGCGCACCGGCTGCGATGGCGGCCTGCTGCGCTGTCATCGCTGGAACGACCAAGCGGCCGCCATCGCCAGCGGCAGCCATCGCACCCGGGGCATGGTGATCCTGCCGGCCAGCATGGGCACGGTCGGCCGGATCGCCTCCGGGGTGGCCCTGGATCTGGTCGAACGGGCCGCCGATGTCCACCTCAAGGAAGGGCGCCCCCTGGTGATCGCGCCGCGTGAACTCCCCTGGAACCTGGTGCATCTGCGCAATCTCACTCGCCTGGCCGAAGCGGGCGCCCGCATTGCCCCCCCGGTGCCGGCCTGGTATCACCAGCCGCGCACGATCGAGGACATGGTGGACTTTCTGGTCATCCGTGTGTTCGATTGCCTTGGATTCGACCTGGGTTCGCTGAACCGCTGGCAGGGTGCCCCGAATGGAATGGCATCCAGCTCCCCCAACGGCACCGATCCCTCCACCGCGCCCCACCCCGCCGAGCCCTGAACCCCCTCCGCCGCCTGCTGCTGTTGCCCCTTCTGGCACCCCTGCTGGGGGTTCTGATCGCGGCTGCCCTGAACCCTGCCCCCGCGGTGAGACTCAGGCTTCTGGTCTGGCAGAGCCCCGCCCTTCCCCTCGGCGGCTGGATCGCAGCCACGGCTGCCGCAGGAGCAGCCCTGAGTGCTGGAGGCACAGCCCTCGCCCTACGCGAATCAGCGTCCACACCCCTGCGGCGACGGGTGCAACGGGAGCCCGGCCGAGACGGCCTCTGGGATGAACCCGAGGCCAGAGAGCGCAGATGGGAAGAGGCCCCGCCTCCCCGCCGCCAGGAGAGCAGCGAGACCAGGAACCAACGGGAACGCGGCAGCGAATCGTGGCGATGGCAGCCGAACGTCGATGCCGGACCGACTAGGGCGCCGGGCGAACCGGCCCCAACGCTGTCGGTGCCCTACCGGGTCATCCGTCGCGGTGGGGGAGGCGACGATATTGAGGGCAATGGCACGGTCTGGTCCACCAACGCTGAGATGGACCCAGTTGCTGAATCGGGAAGCCGGAGGGAAGGACGCTCCCGCAGCCATGGAGCTCGCCCGGAACGGATGGCGGAACCGGTTCCAGCCGGCGACGACTGGGGCGACACCAGCCTGGAGGATTGGTGAGCGGCGATCGGATCGCCAGGCGCTGGAATCCCTAGAGTTCGCGCCAGCATCCGCCGCTACGCCCACCGGTGACCGAGAGCCCCACTCCCTCCACCCCAGGCCCTGAACCTTCCGCGGCGGCAGCCAGCCCTTCGCCTGCCGCGGAAGTCAATCCAGCAGCCGCCGAAGCCAAGCCAGCAGCCGCCAAGACCAAACCGCCGGCTCCAGAAGACCAACCCTTTGAGCGGTTCGTGCCCGATCTGCTGTTGCCGGCTATCGCCAAGGAATGCCTCAGCTACGGGGGGCCTGCACCGGAATTGAGCTTCGTGGAGGGTCCCATGCCGGTGGTGGGGAGCGACTGCTGGATGGTGAAGGGAGTGCTGCCCGAGGAGCGGCGCTTCTGGCTCTGCTTCACCGGGGCCGACATTCAGTCAGCGAAAACCGTGGCCGTGGCAGAAGCGGGCGCTGAACCCAGCTTGCTGGAATCCTTCCTGATCGATGAGCGCAAGATGACCCTGGCGCTGCTCGTTTCACGGCTGGTGCAGCGGCTGAACGGCCAGAAATGGCTGGGGCCCAACTGAGGAGGCAGGCAGGCGGGGGCTTCACATCCGACCGGAAACGGTGGAGGGGCCCCTACGATGGCTTCACTTGAATCCTGCCGCGACGCGCGATGGTGCCTCCCGCCGCCACAGCCTCCACCAGCCTCGAGGGCTCGCCCCAGGCCTCCGCGCCGGTCGGCACCTCCCAAGCTCCCGCTGTGAAGGATCCCGCCAAGGACACGATCCTCACGCCCCGCTTCTACACCACAGACTTCGACGCCATGGCGGCGATGGATCTGCGGCCCAACGAAGCAGAGCTAGAGGCGATCTGCGAGGAGTTTCGCAAGGATTACAACCGCCATCACTTCGTCCGTAACGAAGAATTTGAAGGCGCCGCCGACAAGCTCGATCCAGAAACCCGCAAGGTTTTCATTGAATTCCTTGAGCAGAGCTGCACTTCTGAATTCTCCGGCTTCCTGCTCTACAAGGAACTCAGCCGCCGCATTAAGGAGAAGAATCCCCTTCTGGCTGAGTGTTTTGCCCACATGGCCCGCGATGAGGCCCGCCACGCCGGCTTCCTGAACAAGTCGATGGCCGATTTCGGTCTGCAACTCGACCTCGGCTTCCTGACGGCCAACAAGGCTTACACCCACTTCAAGCCGAAGTTTATTTTCTACGCCACCTATCTCTCTGAGAAGATCGGATACTGGCGCTATATCGCCATCTACCGCCACCTCGAGCAACATCCCGAGAGCAAGATCTTCCCGATCTTCAATTTCTTCGAGAACTGGTGCCAGGACGAAAATCGCCACGGTGATTTCTTTGACGCCCTCATGAAGGCCCAGCCCGACACCGTGAGGGGTTTCACCTCCCGGCTGTGGTGCCGCTTCTTCCTGCTCGCGGTGTTCGCCACCATGTATGTGCGTGATGTGGCCCGCAAAGAGTTCTACGAAGCCCTGGGTCTTGACGCCCGTGAGTACGACAAGTACGTGATTGCCAAGACGAACGAAACCTCGGCCCGCGTCTTCCCGGTGGTGCTGGATGTGGAGAACCCCCGCTTCTGGATCCGGCTGGAGCGGCTTGTGAACAACAACGCAGCCCTGAGTGCCGCCGATGCCTCCCAGGCTCCGGCTCCGCTGAAGGCCCTGCGCAAGCTCCCTTATTGGGGTGCCAATGCCCTGGAAATGGCGAAGCTGTTCCTCATGGCGCCGATCCGCAGCGAGCAGTTCCAGCCGACGGTGCGCTGAGAACATTGTCATCCTCACCGTTAAGTCCCTCCGCACCCTTCAACGACGAAGGCTGGATCCGTCGGCTTGAACCGCTGTTGGCCGCCGGGAGGGCAGCTGGAGCTGACCTGGTGGAAGTGTTTCTGGAGCGCACCGATCACCTCGGCGTGCTGGCCGAACAGGAGGCGATCACCAGCGTGAATCCCTCCTTCGGCATGGGTGCCGGTCTGCGGGTGTTTCGCGATGGACGCGATGGTTTCGTCTCCACCAACGACCTCAGCGAAGCCGCGCTGACTGCCGCCCTCGATCAGGCTCTGGCCATGCTGGAGCTGCAGCGAAGTGCCGTGGCGACCAACGTGGCTTGGGAAGGTCTTCCCTCCCTGCGGGATTTCGGGGCCGCCAAGAAACCCTGGCTCGGCTGCTGCCCGGATCTCACCGAAGCCACCGCCCGACTACTGCAAGGGACCGACCATCTGCAGCGCCACGGCTCCCACCTGCAGGCCCGCCGCGGCAGCTATGCGCGCAACTGGCAGGAGGTGCTGGTCGTCGCCAGCGATGGCACCCATGCCCGGGACATCCGCCTCCACCAAACCGTGGGGCTGACGGTGCTGGCCGCCGACGGCGATCACCGCGCCAGCCTCAGCCGACGGTTCGGCACCACGGACGATCCCGATGACCTGCGGCGCTGGGATGTGGAAGCCTCTGCTGTCGATCTCTGCGCCAGCGCCGCCACCATGCTCTACGCCGACTACGTGGAGGCAGGTCAGTATCCGGTGGTGCTGGCCAACCGATTCGGAGGCGTGATCTTCCACGAAGCCTGCGGCCATCTGCTGGAAACCACCCAGGTCGAGCGGGGCACCACGCCCTTCGCCGAGAAGGTGGGTGAACTGATTGCCCACCCGGCCGTCACCGCGATCGATGAGGGGCTCAGCAATAGCGCCTTCGGGTCCCTGGCGATGGACGATGAGGGGATGGAGCCTCAGCGCAGTGTGCTGATCGAAAACGGCGTGTTGAAGCGCTTCCTCAGCGACCGAGCCGGCGAACTGCGCACCGGCCACCTCCGCACCGGCAGCGGCCGCCGCCAAAGCCATGCTTTTGCGGCGGCCAGCCGCATGCGCAACACCTACATCGGCCCAGGCCCCCATACCCCGGAGGAGCTGATCGCCTCGGTCGACCAGGGGCTGTACTGCAAATCGATGGGTGGCGGCAGCGTCGGTCCCACCGGGCAGTTCAACTTCGCGGTGGAGGAGGGCTACCTGATCGAGAACGGCCAGCTCACCCGACCCGTGAAGGGGGCCACCCTGATCGGCGAGGCACGGGACGTGATGCCACGCATCTCGATGTGCGCCAACGACCTCGAACTGGCGGCAGGCTTCTGCGGTTCAGTGAGCGGCAGCATCTACGTCACAGTGGGACAACCCCACATCAAGGTGGACACGATCACCGTGGGGGGGCGCTGAAGATGGTTTCCAGCGAAGCGAACCGCGCCGATGGCGTCGACCTGAACGAAGCGAATCAAAGCCTGGATGCTCCGAGGCTTCAGCAGCGCCTCTCGGCCATGGCCCGCGAAGCGGGCATTCGCCAGTGGGATCTGGGAGCTGCCTGCAGCTCCGACCGCTCGGTGCAGGTGGATCGGGGCGAACCCAAGCAGCTCAAGGCAGCCCAGCGCAGCTCGATCACGGTGCGGGTGTGGAACGATGCCAACCGGATCGGGATCACCAGCACCTCCGATCTCTCCGAAGCCGGGTTGGCCCGGGCCCTTGAGGGAGCCAAAGCCGCTAGCAACTTCGGCAACCCCGAAGAAACGCCAGCCTTCTCCCCCCTGGCCACGGCTCCGCTGCCGCAGCTTGATCAACCGCTGAGCGAGTCCCTGGGCATCCTCAACCTGCTCGCCACCCTCAAGGAGGCGGAGGCTGATCTGCTGGGCCGCCATCCGGCCATCGCCACCGTGCCTTACAACGGCCTGGCGGAGCGGAGCAGCGAGCGCATCTACCTCAACAGCGAGGGGGCCTGCCGCCAGCAGCGCCTCACCAGCGCCAGCGTTTACCTGTATGCCCGGGCCGAGGAAACCGGCCGCAAACCCCGCAGCAGCGGTGCGGTGCGTCTGGCCTACGGCGCCTCCGATCTGGATGTGGCCGGCTGCATCCAGGAAGCCGCCGAACGCACCATTGCCCACCTTGATTACGGCCCGATCACCACCGGCCGTTACCTGTGTGTGTTCAGCCCGGAGGCCTTTCTCGATCTGATCGGGGCGTTCAGCAGCCTGTTCAATGCCCGCGCCGTGCTCGATGGGGTGAGCCTGTCGCGGCGCGAGTCGATCGGCGAAAGCCTCGCCGTGCCGTTCCTCTCCATCCACGACAACGGCCTGCATCCGGACAACATCGGTGCATCGACCTTTGACGGCGAAGGCACGCCCACGCGCCGGCTCAGCCTGTTGGAGGGAGGGGTGCTCACCCACTTTCTCCATTCCGAGGCCACCGCCAGGGCCTTCGGCGTGGAACCCACCGGTCATGCAGGCATGGGCGCCAAGGCCAGCGTGGGGCCGAACTGGTTTGAAGTGGGGGCCAGCCCCGAAAGCGGAGGCGGTGCCGGTGGGTTGGACCGGTTCCTGGCCAGCCGCAACGGCGCCGAAGGGGTTGTGCTGATTGATTCGCTCTCAGCCCTTCATGCGGGGGTGAAGGCCAGCCAGGGATCCTTCTCCCTGCCCTTCGACGGCTGGTGGATCCGCAATGGCGAACAACGCTCGATTGAGGCAGCCACCGTGGCGGGTGACATCCGCACCGTGCTCAAGTCCTTGCTGGGCTTTGAAGGGGAAGCGAAGATCACTCCCGATGGCCTCTGCCCTTGGGTCTGGGTGGAAGGGCTAGCCGTGACCGGCGACGCCTGAGGCCTGCCAGAGCAGAGCCTCCCAACCCTTCAAGAGTCCGTCATCCCGATGTCCTGGAGATCACTCCGGGCGCAACGGCGGGACATCCTGAGAGCGCAACCCGCGGCCACCATGAAGATCCTGTTTTGGGGCACTCCCGCCTACGCCCTGCCCAGCCTGGAGGCGCTGGTGGCCGCGGGCCATGAGCTGGTGGGGGTGGTGACCCAACCGGACCGACGGCGCGGACGGGGCAAGGCCCTGGTGCCCTCTCCCGTGAAGGAGCGGGCCCTGAAGCTGGATCTACCGGTCTTCACCCCGGAGCGAATCCGCAGCGATCCGGACTGCCAGGTCACCCTGGCGGCTCTGGGTGCGGACCTCTCGGTGGTGGTGGCCTTCGGCCAGATCCTGCCGCCCGAAGTACTCGGCCAGCCTCCTTTGGGCTGCTGGAACGCCCACGGCTCCCTGCTGCCCCGCTGGCGGGGGGCAGCACCGATTCAGTGGTGCCTGCTGGAGGGAGACGAGGAAACAGGCGTAGGGATCATGGCGATGGAGGAGGGCCTCGACACCGGCGCCGTCCTGCTGGAGCGCAGAACCCCGGTCGGACTGCTTGAGAACGCCGGCCAGCTGGGTGCTCGGCTGGCCGTGCTCAGCGGCGAGCTGCTGGTGGAGGCGGTGGCGCAGATCGCCGCGGTGGGTGAGGGGAGCGAGAGCGGGCGGATGGCCCGCCTGGGGGTACGCCGGCAGCCCAGCGAAGGGATGACCTACGCCCGTCTATTGACCAAAGACGACAGCAGAATCGATTGGGGAGCACCAGCCCTGGCGGTGCATCGCCGCGTGATGGGCCTGTATCCCGGCGCCCAGTGCCTGCGGCAGGGCCTGCGGATGAAACTTCTGAGCACCGAACCCCTGGTGCAACGCCTCCGCCAGTCCTTAAGCCCTCAGGGACAGGTCCTGGCTGATCACTGGGGTGGACCCCAGAACCAGGCTCCTGGCACCGTGCTCGCCGTGGAGGAGGGGGTGGGGGCCGTGGTGGCCACCGGAGGTTGCCCGGTGCTGGTGCGGCAGGTGCAGCTCGAAGGGAAACGGCCCGTGGAAGGTACCCCCTTGATCCAGCAGTTGGCTTTGCAGGCAGGGGAACCGTTCAGCGACTGAGCCTGGTCGGCATCAGCGAATCCATTAACCCAGCGGGCCCGAGCCCTCCCAACGGAACCAGCCAAATCGATGTTTCAGCTTGGCGCTGAAGTGGCCTTACGTTCTGTGTTGTCAGCGGGAGCAAACAGGTTGCTTCAGAATGGCGTGCCTAGACAAGGACAGTACGGACTTTGAGAGCCATGGTGAGAGGCCAAGCGGGTGACCACCTGTCCTTTGTGGATGCCACCGGATCCGGTTGTCTCATCCACCGAGAAACGACAGGCCGCTATGTGGTGAGCCATGAGGCTGTGCCGGATGGCCAGCTTCATGCGGCCACACTGGCTGGAGCCTATGCGGCCTGCTGTGGCTGGGATGCTGTGATCCGCAAACGGACCAGCTCAGAGGGCTGAGGCACCTACTGCAGGAACCTGCGGCTGACGCCGATGCAGCTCATGGAGGCCCTCAAGCTGGTTGTACACCGACACCAGCTGATCGCGGATGTGATGGCTGTTCTCGATTTTTTCCAGGGAGAGCAGCATCGTTTCGATCTGGCTCTTGCACGCGATCAACACGCGGCACTCAGGCGATCCAGGTTCGTAGGGCATGGTTTGAGCTTGGAGGTGGTCAGTTGAATGCAGCCTGGATCCGCGGACTGTCGCTTTGACTGCCATTCAGCAGGGTTGCCCCGCACTGCTGCGGTGAATCGCCCCGAGGATCCCGTAAGAGAGGCAGCCGTATTCAGCGAGATCGGGGGCGACGGGCCGGAGTGCGCTGATGGTGGGCGGGGGCATCCCGGCGGCGACCCCGACCACCGCTGAGGTCGAGCGGAGGGGCTGACAGCACGGTGGGTTCGAAACCCGGCACCTCCTGACGGGGCAGCGGCGTCCCCACCAACCTCTCGATGGCCCGCAGCAGCTCATGCTCCTCGGCCGCCACCAGGGAGATGGCGTGACCATTCTGTCCGGCGCGCCCGGTGCGGCCGATGCGGTGCACGTAGTCCTCCGCCACGTTGGGCAGATCCAGGTTCACCACATGGGGCAGCTGGTGGATGTCGATGCCGCGGGCGGCGATGTCGGTGGCCACCAGCACACGCACCTCACCGCTCTTGAAGCCGGCCAAGGCCCGGGTGCGGGCGCCCTGGCTCTTGTTGCCGTGGATGGCGGCGGCGGAGAGGCCCTCCTTCTCCAGACGCTCTGCCACCTTGTTGGCGCCGTGCTTGGTGCGGGAGAACACCAGCACCTGCTGCCAGTCGTTGCTGCGGATCAGGTGGCTGAGCAGATCCGCCTTGCGGGCCATGTCGCAGGGATGGAGCACCTGCTCCACCAGCGGGGCCGCCTGGTTCTCCGGAGTGGCCTGCAGCTGCACGGGCTGATGGAGCAGGCCCTGGGCCAAGCGCCGGATCTCGGTGGAGAAGGTGGCGGAGAAGAGCAGGTTCTGACGCTTGGCCGGAAGCAGGCTGAGGATGCGGCGGATGTCGCGGATGAAGCCCATGTCGAGCATCCGGTCGGCCTCATCCAGCACCAGGATTTCCACCTGATCAAGGCGCAAGGCACGCTGCTGATGGAGATCCATCAGGCGACCGGGGGTGGCCACCAGCACGTCGGTGCCATGGCGGAGGCGGTTGATCTGGGGGTTGGGGCTGACGCCGCCGAACACCACATCGGAACGAAGATCCAGATAGCGGCCATAGGCGGTCACGCTCTCGGCCACCTGGGCGGCCAGTTCGCGGGTGGGGGTCAGCACCAGGGCCCGCACCTGGCCCGCCCGGGCATGGGGACCATGGCGCAGGCGCTCCAACATGGGCAGGGTGAACCCTGCTGTCTTGCCGGTGCCGGTCTGGGCGGCCGCCATCACGTCGTGGCCTTCCAGCACCGCGGGAATGCAGGTGGACTGGATCGGCGAAGGAGTGCGATACCCCTTGGCGGCCACAGCCTTCAGCAGAGGCTCGGAGAGGCCGAGACGGGCGAATTCAACGGCAAGTCCAGCCACGGGCGCTGTGATCTTGCCCTGCGACTCCGCGGCGGTGTTGGCAGCAGCGCTGCTGGACTGGCTTGATGCCTCCGACACCACACGGCTCTCGCGGACAGCCGAAGCAGCGGCAGCGGGCGCCCCGGGGGCGAGGGTCGCGCCTGCGCTGCGCGGTGCGGCTCGCCGGCGGCGAACGGAGTCGGAGGAAGGGGTAGTGATCGGGGTGATGCAGAAGGTTCTCCACCCTAGGCAGGGCCCTGAACCGCTCCCTGTTCGCCGGGAGGAGCCGTGACGCAGCGGTGTCTCGGGAACAGGCGGATCAGCGGGGTTGCTCGGAGCGCGGTTCGTAAACGCCGCAACGTTCACAGGGACCCTCCGGGAGCACGGCACAACGCAACAACGGCGAGAGGGCGTTGAAACGGCAGCCTGGATCACCGATCACCCAGCCCCCACGCCAGGGTCTGGCATCCTGCGGGCGCTGCTGGAGCTTCACATCCAGGGCCACTGCAGCCAACTCGTAGCGACCGTCACGAAGCTGGTAACGGTGCGAGCGCTGCAACACAAGAAAGCTGCGGCCGGCAAGCTCGAACCAGCGGCCGGGCTGGGGAGCCTCGGCCGGATCGTTGACCTCCAGTTCCTCAAGAATGCGTCGGCTGTGTGGATCCCGGAGCTGGATGCGCATCAGCGATCAGCAGCGGCTTCCTGGGCGGTGACTTTCGGTTCGACGTCTGCAGGGGAAGGGACCTGCAAAGGTTCTGAAGGTGAAGGGACCTGCTCCTGCTGGATGTCGCCAGGGGAATGGGCCACCTGGCTGGCGGCAGGAACCGCAATAGAGGGGGCCAGACCTGCCGAGGGTTGGTCCGGATCAGCCTTGCTGCGCTCCGAAAATCCCCAGACGAACAGGGCACCCACGCTGAAGAGCACTGCCCATTCTGGCACCACCAGATCGGGGAATGCCACCCGTAGGATCAAGCGGATGCCCACCAGGCCCACGGCAAGGTAGCCGGAGGTTTCCAGGTGGCGGAACTCGTCCAGCCAGCGGATGAACAGCTCGGCGGTGAGGCGGAGGGCAACCACGCCGATCACACCGCCCGCGATGACCAGAAGCAGCCGGTCGGTCACGGCAACTGCAGCGGCAACGCTGTCGAGGGAGAACGCAAGATCGGTGAGGCCGAGCGTGACCACCACCGAGGCCAGACTGCGGATCGGGGCGCCGCCCCCAGGTTCCACGGAAGAGCCCGACGCCGCGGTGCCTGAGGCGGTGCCGTTGTCTTCAGCGCTAGCGCCCTCTTCATCGCGAGCGAGCAGATGGGAGCCGCAGAGCCAGAGCAAATAGCCGGCGGCCAGCAGCTGCAGAGGCCAGAAGCGCAGCACCCAGCGGGCCGCAAGGATCAGCAGGATGCGGAAGACCAGGGCCAGGAGCAGGCCCAGGTTGAGGGCCTGTCGCTGACGCTCGGGGTCATGGAGGCGCCGCGAGATCGCCGCCAAGGCGATGGCGTTGTCGGCGGAGAGCACGGCCTCCAGGGCCACCAGAAGCGGCAGCACGAGCAGCACTTCCCCCCACTGATCCACCCCCTGGAAGAGGCTTGAAAGGGATGGCAGCGACTCCGCTTCCATGGCAAGGGCACCGGGTGAATGGGATCTCCGCAGACGCGATCGTGCCTGCGCTGAATGGCACGAGCCAACGGAAGGCGTGAGGGACGCCTCCGCTGGAATCGTGCCTGGCAGACAGGAGAATGGCCTGACCCTAGGAAGGCGGCATCCGTGTCAGTGCCTCGGTCGATCCAGATGCTGGCCCGCCTGGTCCATGCCGAGGCCAGCAGCCGGATCGTGGAGGTCACGGCTCTGCAGGGCGAGGAGCGGCTCGGCAGTGCCCTTGGGGAGGCCGCCACCGCCGAGGACGCGGAGGATCGTGCCCGGCAACGCCTGATGGCCAGGATGGATCGCGCCGAACTGGCCCAGCCCGTTTCAACGTCATCGTCAGGGTTGCGGGTCGCGCCGGTCCTGGAGAAAGGGACCACTCCAACTCGGAAGGAGTTGGCGCCGAGCACGGCCGCCGCGGCGTCCGCGCCGCTCCAACCTGCCCAGGCGAGCCGTCAGGCGGACGAAATGTTGGCGCACGAGCCAGTGACCCCACCGTTTGGTTCAGGGCCTGGGCCGCAGCTGCCCGCGGCCACAGGTAGGCCACCGCTGGATCGTGCCCCCCGGCCTGCCGTATCCGCAGCCACCCCATCTCCCCACGCCTCGGCGGCCCCACAAGCCGAGCCGGCCGAACCCGCCGATGACCCACAGGACTGGAGCAGCGAACTGGCCGCCTTGGATCTTCAGCTGCGGCGCCTCGGCTGGGACCGGGAGCAGGAGGCGTCCTATTTGCTGCGGGCGTTCGGCCATCCCAGCCGCAGCCGCCTTACCACCTACGCCGACATCAAGGCCTACCTGATGGCCCTTGAGGGCCTCGCAGCCGCCGCCGACCCCACCAGCGCGCCGGTGCCCCTGCGGCGGCGGGATCTGCTGGCTCAGAGCGACCAGCTGCTCGGCCAGCTCGGCTGGAAGGGTGAGCAGGCCCGACAGTTCCTGGAGAAACAGCTGGGGGCCACCAGCCGTCAGCAGCTCAACGACAGCCTGCTGCTGCAGTTCAACATGCTGCTGGAGAGCGAACTGATCAACGCTGGTCCGGGCGATGGGAGAATGGCCGACCCTCCTCCACCAGCTCCATGACGATCAGGGTCGGCATCAATGGATTCGGCCGGATCGGCCGCCTCGTCTTCCGCCGCGCCGTGAGCCAGGAGGGCATCGAGGTGGTGGCGATCAACGATCTGATCGATGTCGATTACATCGCGTACATGCTGCGCCACGATTCCACCCACGGCCGCTTTTCCGGCACGGTGGAGGTGAATAACGGCGCTCTGGTGGTGAACGGCAAGCCGATCCGGATCAGCGCCCAGCGCAGCCCTGCCGACCTGCGCTGGGACGAAGCGGGTGTGGACACGGTGCTCGAATCGACCGGCTTCTTCCTCACCGACGACACCGCCCGCCAGCATCTTCAGGCCGGCGCCCGCAAGGTGGTGATCTCGGCCCCCTCCAAGGACGACACGCCCATGTTCGTGATGGGGGTGAACCACACCAGCTACGCCGGCCAAGAGATCGTATCCAACGCCTCCTGCACCACCAACTGCCTGGCCCCGATGGCCAAGGTGCTGCACGACAACTTCGGCATCGCCAGCGGTCTGATGACCACCGTGCATGCCACCACCGCCACCCAGAAAACGGTGGATGGTCCCTCGGTGAAGGACTGGCGTGGTGGCCGCGGCGCGGCCCAGAACATCATCCCCTCCTCCACCGGCGCCGCCAAGGCCGTGGGCAAGGTGATCCCGGCCCTGAACGGCAAGCTCACCGGCATGGCGTTCCGGGTGCCCACCCCCGATGTGTCGGTGGTGGATCTCACCGTGAACCTGGAGAAGGCCACCAGCTACGAGGCCGTGAAGTCCGCGATGAAGGCCGCCTCCGAGGGCGCCATGCAGGGCATCCTTGGCTACACGGAAGATGAGGTGGTGTCCACGGATTTCCTGGGCGAATCCTGCACCTCGATCTTCGATGCGGGGGCCGGCATCGCCCTCACCGACACCTTCATGAAGCTGGTGGCCTGGTACGACAACGAGTGGGGCTACTCCTGCAAATGCGTGGATCTGATCCGCCACATCAACAGCGCCGGCTGAAGCCCGAATCGGCCGCCCGGCATCGGTGTCCTGGGGGCCTCGCCCAGCGGATGATGGGAGGGGCTCGGATCGCAGGAACAGCACAATCAGCGATCGAGCCCGGCGATTCCGCAGTCCGAACGTCGCTCAGCTCCGGAGCGGGCAATGGCGGCCCACCAGAGCCGCCCCCACCCCTAGCCGGTTCTGGTTGGCATAGGCCTCGGCCTCCAGGGCCCGCTCCGCCGGAGTGGCCTCGGCGTAGGTGGGTTGGTCGAGCTGTTCGGCCAGTTCCGGCGTGAGCTGGTTATTGAGTCCCAGAAGCTTCGGCGAGGACCGCAGCCCGCCGCCGAAGCAACTCTGGGCCACGTGGATGGCCTCGTGGTTGAGCACCCTGGCAAAATCGAGGGTGCCGTGGTTCACCACCGAGGGGTCGACACGCAGGGTGCGGGAAGCGGCATCCCATTCCGCTGCCGCTGCCTGCTTGTGGGGTTTCGTCAGATCGAGCTGCACTCCCACATCCTGCAGAGCGCGTAAGAGCTCCACCACCGCCTCCCGCTCGTTGTCAAAGCTGGGCGGCAGGTCAATCAGAGCGCGGATTTGATCAAGGCTCAGCGGCTGCTCACCCGGGCGGCGTCGGTAGAAGTAACGGGTACCCCCATCGCTGAGGTATTCCACCCGGGGGGTCCAGCGGGCATCCCCCTCGGCCAGCCGCCGCAACAATCCATGCTGGAGAAGCACCTGCGGCCGGCGATGGGCATCGGGTGGTGGATCGAAACGCTCCATCAATCGGGGCACCAGGGGATAGCGCACCGCCAGGGACGCCACGCTTCTGAGCAGATCCGGCGCAGCCGCCAACACGAGGGTGGCAGCCGCCACGCCCAAGGCAATGGCGGTTCCCGCCGGGAGCAGGGTCACCGGGACCAGACGCTGACCACAACGGCGGCAACGGGGTCGGCGCTCAAGCGAATCCGACAGCCGGATCACGGCACCGCGGCAATCGGGGCAGCGATAACGAGCCAAGGGCAGGGCAGAACCAGCTCCCAGCATGGGCGGAATGGAGTTTGGCTGAGCGTTGTCCATGGGTGTTGATGGAAGCTCTGGCCTCAAGGGGGCCACGCCGGGGGAAGGGGCCTTGCGAAGATCAATCTCCCCAACAGCGTCGCGATGCCCCTCTCCCCCCTGGTGCGCCAGCTGCAGCAGGTGCCCCTCACCCGGGAGGTGCTGGCCCGCAGTGAGCGGCCGGAGCGGCTGCGGCTGGGGGGAGCCGGTCGGGCCGGTCGGGCCCTGATCACCAGTGCCCTGGCGGGGGTGGCCGAGACCCCGCTGCTGGTGGTGGTGCCCACCCTGGAGGAGGCGGGCCGCTGGGCGGCGCTGCTCGAGCTGATGGGCTGGCAGAGCTGCCAGCTGTATCCCACCAGCGAGGGATCGCCCTACGAACCCTTCGATCCCACCAGCGAGATCACCTGGGGCCAGCTGCAGGTTCTGGCCGAACTGCTCGATCCGGAGCTCGGCGGCAAGCGGATGGCGATCGTGGCCACCGAGCGTGCACTGCAACCCCACTTGCCCCCACCCGATGTGCTGGCCGGCCGCTGCCTCACCCTGCGGCGCGGCGACAGCCTGGACCTCGAAGACCTGGGAGAAACCCTGGCCCGCCTCGGCTACGAGCGGGTGCCCACGATCGAGCAGGAGGGCACCTGGAGCCGCCGCGGCGACATCATTGACCTCTTCCCTGTCAGCGCCGAGCTACCGGTGCGGCTTGAGCTGTTCGGCGAGGAGCTGGAGAAGCTGCGGGAATTCGATCCAGCCAGCCAGCGCTCCCTTGATGCGATCGAGCGGGTCCGGCTCACCCCCACCAGCCACGCGCCGCTGATCGCCGAGGCCCTGCGGGAGCGGATGCCGGAGGGCCTCGAAACCCTCCTCAGCCCCGAAGCCCTCGATCAGCTGCTGGAGGGTGGCACCCCTGAAGGGATGCGGCGACTGCTGGGTCTGGCCTGGGAGCACCCGGCCTCGCTGCTGGACTATCTCCCCGGCGGCACCCTGGTGGCCCTGGAGGAACGGCGCCATTGCCTGGCCCACGGTCAGCAATGGTTCGACCACGCCGCCGCCCATCACCGCGAGATATTGCAGGAGCTGGGGTTGGCGGACTCCGGAGCCGAAGGCGGGTCTGGCGTCACCTCGGCTTCGGGCAAGCTCGCCAGCGCAACCGATCCTGCGACCTCCCTGCTGCTGCCGGCGAGTCTCCACCGGCCCCCCGCCGAAGCCCTGGCGGCGCTGGAAGCCTTCCGCGGTTTCGACCTGGCCGAACTGCAGGAGAGCGACCGCCACCCCAACAGCTTCGATCTGGCCAGTCGGGCGGTGCCGGCTCACCCCAACGCCTTTGGCCGCCTGGCGGGTCTGGTGAAGGGCTACCAGGCCGAGAAAGCCCGGGTCTGGCTGGTGTCGGCCCAGCCCAGCCGGGCCGTGGCCCTGCTGGAGGAGCACGACTGCATCGCCCGCTTCGTGCCCAACGCCCAGGACACCCCGGCGATCGAGCGGCTGATCGAGCAGAACACGCCGGTGGCGCTCAAGAGCCGCGGCACCGCCGAGCTGGAGGGTCTGCAGCTGCCGGCCTGGAGGCTGGTGCTGCTCACCGACCGGGAATTCTTCGGCCAGCAGAGCCTGGCGGCCAGCGGCTACGTGCGCCGTCGCCGCAGGGCCGCCAGCCGCACAGTGGATCCGCTGCGCATGGTGCCGGGCGACTTCGTGGTGCACCGCAACCACGGCATTGGCCGCTTCCTGAAGCTCGAGAAGCTGGCGATCGGCGGCGAAGCGCGCGATTACCTGGTGGTGCAGTACGCCGACGGCCTGCTGCGCGTGGCGGCCGACCAGCTCGGCAGCCTGGGCCGCTACCGCGCCAGCAGCGAGAGCCCGCCCGAGCTCAACCGCATGGGAGGCAGCGCCTGGACCAAGGCCAAGGAGCGGGCCCGCAAGGCGGTGGCCCGGGTGGCCATGGACCTGGTGAAGCTCTATGCCGAGCGCCACAAGGCGCCGGGCTTTGCCTTTCCCCCCGACGGCCCCTGGCAAAACGAACTGGAGGATTCCTTCCCCTACGAACCCACCCCGGACCAGATCAAGTCGATCGCCGAAGTGAAACGCGACATGGAGAACCCCCAGCCGATGGACCGGCTGGTGTGCGGCGATGTGGGCTTCGGCAAAACCGAGGTGGCGATCCGGGCCATCTTCAAGGCGGTGACCGCCGGCAAGCAGTGCGCCCTACTGGCGCCCACCACGGTGCTGGCCCAGCAGCACTGGCGCACCCTCAGCGAACGCTTCGCTCCCTACCCGCTCAAGGTGGCCCTGCTCAACCGCTTCCGCACTGCCGCCGAACGCAAGACCATCCTCGATGGGCTGGCCGCCGGCAACGTGGATGTGGTGGTGGGCACCCACCAGCTGCTGGGCAAGGGCACCGGCTTCAAGCAGCTGGGCCTGCTGGTGGTGGATGAGGAGCAGCGCTTCGGCGTGAACCAGAAGGAGAAGATCAAGGCGCTGCGCAAAGACGTGGACGTGCTGACCCTCAGCGCCACGCCGATCCCCCGCACCCTTTACATGAGCCTCTCGGGGGTTCGCGAGATGAGCCTGATCACCACGCCACCGCCGCTGCGCCGCCCGATCAAGACCCACCTGGCCTCCCGCGACGAGGAGGCGGTGCGCAGCGCCATCCGCCAGGAACTCGACCGCGGCGGCCAGGTGTTCTACGTGGTGCCGCGGGTGGAGGGGATCGAGGAGGTGGCCGAGCAGCTGCGCCAGATGCTGCCGGGCCTGAAGCTGCTGGTGGCCCATGGCCAGATGGCCGAGGGCGAGCTGGAGAGCGCCATGGTGGCCTTCAACGCCGGTGAAGCCGACCTGATGCTTTGCACCACGATCATCGAGAGCGGGCTCGATATCCCCCGGGTAAACACGATCCTTGTGGAGGACGCCCACAAGTTCGGCCTGGCCCAGCTCTATCAGCTGCGGGGCCGGGTGGGCCGCAGCGGCATCCAGGCCCACGCCTGGCTCTTTTATCCCGGTGATGCCTCCCTCAGCGAGGCGGCCCGGCAGCGGCTGCGGGCGATCCAGGAGTTCGCGCAGCTGGGCTCCGGCTACCAGCTGGCCATGCGCGACATGGAGATCCGAGGCGTGGGCAACCTGCTGGGGGTGGAGCAGAGCGGCCAGATGGAGGCGATCGGCTTCGACCTCTATATGGAGATGCTGCAGGAGTGCCTGGCCGAGATCCAGGGCCAGGACATCCCGGCGGTGGATGACACCCAGATCGACCTGCCGCTCACCGCCTTCATCCCGGCCGACTGGATCCCGGAGAACGAAGAGAAGATGGCCGCCTACCGGGCCGCCGCCGACTGCACCAGCAAGGAGGCCCTGGTGGAGCTGGCCGCCGCTTGGACCGACCGCTACGGAGCGATCCCGGCACCGGTGCAGAGCCTGCTCCAGCTGCTGGAACTGAAACGCGTTGCCAAGCGCTGCGGCTTCTCGCGCATCAAGCCTGAGAAGCCCAACATTGCCCTGGAAACGCCGATGGAGGAGCCGGCCTTCCGGCTGCTGCGCCAGGGCCTGCCCCAGCATCTGCATGGCCGATTGGTGTACCAGGGCGGTGCCGGCAGCACGGCGAAGGTGCTCGCGCGCGGCCTGGGGGTTCTGCCGATCGAACGGCAGGTGGAGGAGCTGATGGGCTGGCTGCAGGCCATGGCCGATCAAATTCCTGGCTCCGATCGGCTCCGTGATGCCGAGCGGGCCGAGGAGGCCACGGCGCGAAACGCGGCGGTGCTCTCGGTATGAGTCGCTGGCGGCGCAGTGCGACCCCCGCCGGGCGGCATGGTGGAGTCGATCGAGAGCGGCGTCGCAGGCGCAACGAAACTTCGTTAAGATCGCGATACGGTTTGTTACGTACCGAGATGCCTGGCTACCTGGGTGAAGTGATGGAAGTGAGTGGTGGGTTGGATCTCTCCTTCATCACGATGGGTCTCTTCTGCCTCGGAGCCCTTGGTATTTTCGCCTTGCTGCGTGACAACCCCAGCAACGACGACGACGACTCCTCCCCAGGCGGCGGCATCATGCAACCCGTGGCCTGAGCCGGCTATCACCCCGTTCCCCACCCTCACGGCCGTGGAGAAGGGCCGTCAGTGATCCACTCGGCTATGCCTTCGTCCTAGGGTTGCTTAGTACGGCTTTCGCGAACCGCGTGGACGGTAGCCGCCACCATCTGGGCACTGGATGGGCCGACCGCCTGGATCCAAGCTGTTGATCTCCGGCCTGATCGCCTTGTGAACCGCAACCGGTTCTCCCTCCTCAACCCCGCCACCTCCCTGAGCGCGGCCGGGCGACGTCCGACCTCCTGGATGGTCGCCTTAGCGGCCCTTGTGCTCATGGCCCCGGTTCCAGCAGGTCTGGCCCAGGCGGTGACAACGCCTGGGCGCAGGCCGCCCAGTTGGGCGGACATCGACAACCTGCGGAGCCTGCTCACGGCCCATGGCACCAAGGTGCTGCAGCAGGACTGCAACCAGCGCGGCCTGCAGGGTCTGTATCACAACCGCAGCGACACGATCGTGATTTGCCGCGTGCACCGCGATCCGCAGGCGGTGTGGAACACCCTGGCCCATGAGGCCACCCATCGCATGCAGGCCTGTGCCGGCGGCAACATCACCGACCCCCGCCAACATTCGGCGATGGCCCGGGCGCTGTCCACCTACGAACCCCAAGAATGGCGTTCGATTGCCCTCTACCCGCGGGAGCAGCAGCTCAGCGAACTGGAGGCCCGCTACACCGCCCGCCTGGCACCGGATCAGGTGCCACGCCTGTTCCGCCGTTATTGCGGCGCTTCCGGCCCTTCCAACCTCTCAACAACCCTGAAGCCATGAACGATCTGCTCCTCTCCCTCGCCATGGCTGCCCTCGGCCAGCTCGGGGGCTATGGCGCGGCGCCCGGCCTGGGCGGCGGCCCCGGCATCGGGAACGGTCCGGGCATTGGCTATCCAGCAGGCATGGGCTACAGGCCAGGCCTGGGAGCGGGCCCCGGCATCCAGTTCGCTCCAGGGGGCCTGGGCCCTGGCATCCGGATCGGCATCCGGGGAGGAGGCGTTCCGATGGGCGTGCCCCTTCCCTACGGTGGCTATCCGGGGAGCGGCCCTACCCCGCTCTATCCGGGCGGCATCAGCCCGGGCGCGGGGTACCCAGGCCAGGGATACCCCCGGGGCGGCTATGCGGGGCAGGGCACCCGGATCGCTCCGGGGTACCCCGGATACCCCACCACGGCCCTTCCCCAGCGTCCCGGTAACGCCGGGCCGGCGCCCAGCAGCGAAGCCGAGGCCTTCGGTCTAGCGCCCTACCGATAAGCCTCCTTCAGGGGTTGCCGGGGGATGGACATCAGTCCACCCCGGCTCCCTGCTGAGGCACCCCGCCTTCCACCTGGGCTGCCTGGGCCTCTTGGAGCCAAGCGGCGGGCACGAGCACCAGGAAAAGCCCCCACCAGAGCAGCACCCCGACCGCAACAAGCAGGCTCAGCCACCAGCGCCCGAAGAGCAACCAGCTGCTGGTCGCCACAACGACTCCGGTGAGCAGGATCGACCAGGGCTGACACCACCAGGGCTTGTGCGACCAGATCGAGAGGTCCGCGACCTGAGTCATGGCCTCTGACGGATCCAGGCCCCGGAGCGTTCCGGCCTCAGGAAACGGCTCATTTCACACCGACCGCTGCGGGCACATTGGCACTGCCGGGCTTATAGGCCCGCTGGAGGGTGGTGCCGTTCTGGATGCCACGGATCAAAGTGGTTTCGGCCACGCGGTACTGGGGGTCCTTGCGGGTTCCGAGATCCTCGATGGTGAGGGCCTTGGCATCCTCCTCACTGAGCTTGGCCGGCACATCGGGGACGATGCCGCGGTGGTGAATGTCGTGGTTGGCGGGGGTGAGGTACTTGGCGATGGTCACGGTCATGCCGGAACCATCGGAGAGCCCCCGCACCGACTGCACCAAACCTTTGCCGAAGGTCTTCTGACCAACCAGCAGGGCGCGATTGTTCTCCTGAAGGGCACCGGAGAGGATCTCGCTAGCGCTGGCGGAGCCTTCGTTCACCAGCACCACCAAGGGCTTGGAGGTGATCGCCTTGCCCGTGGCCCGCTTCACATCCTGGATGCCGTCGCGGGTCTTGGTGGACACAATCACCCCTTCATCCAGCCACTGGCGAGCGATCTCCACGCTGGCCACGAGCAGACCACCAGGGTTGCTGCGGAGGTCCAGCACATAGCCCTTCACCCCTTTTGCCTCCAGATCCTGGAGTGCGGCGCGCATGTCGGCAGCGGCATTGGCATTGAATTGCTTGAGGCGCACATAGCCCAACTTCTCGCCGTTGGGACCGATGTTCACCTGGTGCTGCACGGCGTGCAGCTCGATCAGTTCCCGCACGAGCGAAAGTTGGATGGTTTCGCTCTTGCGCCGCAGGGTTAGCTTCACCGGCGTGCCCGATTTGCCACGGATCAGTTTCACCGCGTCCTCGGTGGTCATTCCCTTGGTGCTCTTGCCATCGATGGCGGTGATCACATCCTTGGGTTTCACACCTGCGCGGGAGGCGGGAGAGCCCTCAATCGGGGCAATGACAACCAATTCCTTGGTGTCCTTGTCAAGGCTCAGCTGGATACCAACCCCGGAGAGCTCACCGGAGGTGTCGATCTGCATCTCCTTGAACTCACGCGGATCGAGGAAGCGCGTGTATGGATCATTGAGGGTGCCGAGCATGCCGCGGATTGCGACGTAGGCCTCCTTGGGGTTGTCATAGCCCTTGGCGAGCAGATCACGCCGCAGTTTGCGCCACCGCTCCTGGTTGTACTTGCCGGTGGTGTCCAGATAATCGCGGAACACGATCTGCCAGACCTGATCCATCACCTCCTTCGGACTGTCGGTGATGGCCAGACTGCCGGGGGCCAACCCCATATCGCGGGCCATGACCGCCGTGGCGGCGCAGGCTCCCAGACCGAGAAGCACCACGAAGGTGGTGCGACCGCTGCGCATGCGGGGAATCCTTGAAGGGGACAGAAACTCCCTTCAAGGTAGCGCCGCAGCCTGCCCCCATAGCTGGGGTCAAGGGTCAACCCAACGGCCGTCCTCGCGGATCAGGGCGATTAGGGCTGGCACCCCCTCGGCTTCGGGCACCCGGCGGATCTCGTCACGGCCGCGATAAAGCGAAATCGTGCCGGGGGTCTTTCCCACATAGCCGTAGTCGGCGTCGGCCATTTCGCCCGGACCATTCACGATGCAGCCCATCACGGCGATGTCCAGGCCCGTGAGGTGGGCCGTGGCGTTGCGAACCTGATGGAGCACCTCTTCGAGGTTGAAGAGGGTGCGGCCGCAGCTGGGGCAGGCCACGTATTCCACCATCGTCTTGCGCAGGCCCAGGGCCTGCAGGATCGAATAGCAGACGGGGATCTCCTTTTCCGGAGCCTCCGTGAGCGAAACGCGAATGGTGTCGCCCAGACCCTCCGAGAGCAGGGTGGCGATGCCGGCGGTGCTCTTGATGCGGCCATAGTCGCCATCACCGGCTTCGGTGACGCCCAAATGGAGGGGATACGGGAATCCCTCGGCATCCATTCGGTCGGCCATCATCCGGTAGGAGGCCAGCACCACCGGAGCGCGGGAGGCCTTCATCGACACCACGATGTTGTGGAAGTCGAGACGATCGCAGATGCGAATGAATTCCAGGGCGCTCTGCACCATGCCGAGAGGTGTATCGCCGTAGGTGAACAGCATCCGCTCCGCCAATGAACCGTGGTTCACACCGATGCGCAGGGCCTTGTCCTGGGCCTTGAGCAGGCTCACCAGGGGCTCGAAAGTGGTAGCGATGCGCTCGCCAATAGCGGAGAACTCTTCAGCGGTGAATTCGCTGCGGTTCGTATCGGGCTTGTCGAACACGAACAAGCCTGGGTTGATGCGCACCTTGTCGACGTGCTGGGCCACCTCCAGGGCAATCTTCATGCCGTTGTGGTGCACATCGGCCACCAGCGGCACTGGGCGGTAGCTGTCCTCGAGGCGCTTACGGATCTCGCCCATCGCCTTGGCATGGGCCAGCGAGGGAACCGTGACCCTCACGATCTCGCAGCCGGCCTCATGCAGGCGGCGGATGCCGGCGGTGGCCCCCTCGATATCAAGGGTGTCCTCGTTGATCATCGACTGCACCACCACCGGGTGGTCGCTGCCGATCCAGATGTCACCAACTCGCACGCTGCGAGTCTTGCGGCGACGGATCGTGGTGGCGTAGCGGGGATCGTCGGCCCAAGCCGGCAGGGCTTCCGCTACAAATGCCACATTGGCGGCACCAGCAGCAGCGGTGGAGGCGCCTGAGGCAGCGGCCGCAGCGGCATCAGGGGCGGACGGGGCAGCGGTCATCGCGGGCGGAGGGCGCGTCGCCAAAGCCTGTCACAGCGGGCGGGAAACCGGCGAGGGAAATCAAGGGTGCAGGCCCCATGGCCGCGGTGGGACGCACGCCGCCCTTGCAGGCGCACGGCCTGGGGAGGGGAGCAACACCTCCGCCAGCATGGAAAATGGGGTCCGTTCTGGGTCACCCCTTTGGAGCCGGACGCTTTGGCCCTGACGGCGATCAGGGCACGGCTGCTGACTAAGTCGATTGGGCGATTGGTCGTTTGGCCGATTTGGCTTTTGGTCGCCCTGCCCGCCACAGAGGGTCTCTGTAGAGTTCTCCTACACCAAATTTACATTGCTCGCGCTGCTCTAGCGCCTCGCCACCCGGAGCCATGGCCACTTTCGCCCCCAACAACCTGCTGCTGTCAGCCCTAACGATCAACGAGGGCGACCTGATCGGGGTGTTGGTCGGCAACCTTTCAGCGATCGGCTCCAATGGCAGCACGCTGCCGGACCTGGGCCTCAGCTATGCCCTGGTGGCCGGCGAGGGATCGGAGGACAACAGCCGCTTCCAGCTGAGCAATGGCCAGCTGAAAGCGGCCCAGGTGTTCGACCGCGAGACACAAGCGCAGTTGCGCGTGCGGATCCGCGTCAGCGATGGGGAGGGACGGAGCTTCGAGAAGGCCTTCACGATCCGCGTGAACGACCTTCCCAACCCGATCGCCACCGGCCCCCTGGCAAGCACCCAGGTGGCCTGGCAGGGCGCCGATGGGGTTTACGAGCTGGGCAGTTTCTTCGACGATCCCCTCAGCACCGGCAAGGTGGCCACCTTCGAGCTGGCGCCGGTGGAACTGGGCGGCAACCCTGCGGCCACCCTGGGTAGCGGCCGCCTGCAGGTGCTGCTCTACGACCAGGAGGGGAAGGGAGCTCCCAAGACCAGCGCCAATTTGCAATCTTACCTCACCGCCAACAGATACAACAACACCTTCATCCACCGCTCCGTGCCCGGCTTCGTGCTGCAGGGGGGTGGTTTCAACGTGGTGACTACGGCACAGAGCTCTTCCCTGCCCGCTGTTGCCACCTTTCCCGCAGTCGTTAACGAATACAGCGCCGGCCGATCCAACCTGCGGGGCACGATCGCCATGGCGAAGCTGGGCACCAGCCCCAACAGCGCCACCAGCCAGTGGTTCTGGAGCCTGGCGGATAACAGCGCCAATCTCGACAACCAGAATGGCGGCTTCACCGTGTTTGGCAGGCTGCTGGGGGCCAGCGACTTGGCGACGCTGGACACGATGGCGGACCTGCCGGTGGTCAATGCAAGCGCCAGCCTGGGATCGACCTACTCCGCGCTGCCGCTGAGCAGCGGCAACCTCAGCGCCAACAACCTGCTGAAGTTCAGCAGCATCACGATCAACCAGCAGGCCGAGCTCAGCTATGCCGTGGTTGCCAACAGCGCCTCCGATCTGCTGGAGGCCACGCTCACGGGCAGCCAACTGAAACTGCGCTCCCTGGCAAACCGGGAGCAGGAGGCCACCCTCACCATCCGCGCCACCAACCTGCTGGGGGAGAGCCTGGATCAGACCTTGAACCTGCAGATGCTGCGTCGCCCCACCACCCAGGCGTCGATCCTCCGCTTCAACGACACCCCTGGCGATGCGAGCCCCGACCTGGCGCTGCCCAGCCTCGCCGGCAGCCTGGCGGCACCTCTGCAGGCCGATGAGCGGGTGAGGATCCTGGCCGATGGGCTGCCGATCGGGGTGGCCAACGCCGTTCCCGGATCCACCAGCTGGAGCTTCCGGCCAGCCACCGCCCTCGCACCGGGAACGGGGGGCAGGGTGGCGCTGGAGGCGCGCGTGGAGACCCTCAAAGGTGTGGAGGGGCAAGCCTCCACCAGCTGGGGCCTCACCCTCGGAACGGCAGCCAGGCTGGAGGCTCCTGGCAGTGAGTTGCTGCAGGTGAAGGATGCCCGGCCGCTGACGGTGCAGGCCACGCCGATCGGCAGCTGGGGCACGGGCTTCGCCGCCTGGAACGCTGGCTCCCGCACCGCCGCAGGGCAGCTGATGCCTGGCACGGGCCAACGGCTCGCGATCCAGGGGCTCGATCGCTACGGCGTCAGCCTGCGTAACGCCACCGCCAGCCAGGTGAGCCTGGATCTGGGCCCCGGCAACCACGCCTTCTTCCTGCACGACGCCTGGTCGCCCCAGAGCAGTGAGCTCACCCCCCAGCTCGACAGCCAGGGACGCAGCACGGCGGCCCGCTTTGATCAACTCAAAAGCATCCGTCTGGGCGACTGCCTGGCAGCGGGAGACACGAGCCTGGTGGATCTCACCAGCCCCGATTTCATGACCGGGCCGATCACCGTGCTGGCGGGCAACACCGTGGGCTCCCGCAACGTGATCTGGGGCTCCAGCGCCGACGACAGCGTGATTGGCGGCGCAGCCGACACGTTGATCTGTGGTGGAGCCGGCCGCAACAACCTCCAGCTCGGCAGCGGCACCGACCGGCTGCAGTATGTGGTTGCGGGCGGGGCCGACGACAGCATCAGCAACTTCGATCCCAGCCGCGACCGCATCGAGCTGTGGGGCCTCCCCGCAGGCGCGCGCGCCAACTTTTCCCTTCAGGCCTCCGGGCCCAACAGTGTGCTCAGCTGGGAGGGCAACAAACTCACCTTCGACGGCCTGTCGCTGCCGCTGCCCACGGTGGGAACGGCCTCGAGCTGGCTGACTTTGGCCTGAGCGACTTCGGGTTCGGGAAGCTCCTGGAACGGGGGCCGCGATGGGGCCTCGGAGGGCTCTGCTGGCCTACGGCTCCGGGGCAGCGATCAAGACGGAGTCGTGGGCCCCGCAGCGCCATAGGACTTGGTGTACAGGGCTCCTAGACCCAGAAGGCCCAGGGCTCCCGCGGCAGCCAGAAAGAGCAAGGTCTGCAGAGCCAGAAGGAACAGGCCCAGCGCCGAGGCGAGCTTGATCTGGATCCTTGCTTTGATCAGCAGGGTGATCAACAACAAAACTGTGGCCTTCAGCCCCAACAGGGGGGCTGCGGTGAGGGGGCAGGGTGGCGTGAGAAGCAACACGGCTCGAATGCAGTGCATCCATGCTGGCAATGCTGGGAGGTGATCGAGACGCTGCGGGGCTAGTCCGCCGAATCCGCCGGCTTCTGAGCCATCACCGCAAAGAACGGATCCCCCTTACCCCCCAGCCAGCCCAGCGGTCCGTCCGCCTGGGTGGCCTCAGCGATCAGCTGCGGCAGCGGCCAACCCTGAGCCACCAGCACCCGGGCCACAACGGCAAGATGATCGCGATCGCCGCCATCGATCCAGACCCGGGGAGCCTTCTGGGCGAACATCCGGTTAGAGAAGGCCACGATCAGCTGGCCGCCAGGGCGCAACACCCGCAGCAGTTCAGCGGCCACCTCCTCCGGCTGCTGCAGGTACTGCCAACCGGCCACGATCAACGCCGCATCGATGCTGCCGCTCTCCAGCGGCAGCTGCTGGTCGACATTGAGGTTCTGCTGCCAATGGCGGTCCAGCCGTGGGTTGGCCTCCAGCTCCCTGGCATTGAGGCCATGGCCGATCACTTCCTTGGTTGCAAGGTCCTCAGGCAAATGGCTGACCCAGCTGCTCATCAGATCCAAAACCACCGACCCCGCCGGGATCCGCTCCCGGTAGAGCGCCGTCAGCCGGGCGCGAAAGGCCCCATCAAGGTGCTGCACGAAACGCGGCTCCGCGTAGAACAGCGCGTCATCGGCGCGATCCTGCTTCCACCGATCCTGCTCGCTCAGAACAGCGACAGCCATGGCTCACTCCCCCCCAAGGCGATGGCTAACGCTGGCACGGCGGCGACGGCACCGCTCTGAGCAGTAGCGCACCTCCTCCCACACGTCCTTCCATTTCTTGCGCCACTGAAAGGGCCGCCCGCAAACCGGGCAGAGCTTGGTGGCGCGTTCTGACTGATCAACCATCAGCGGTTCCTGCCCCTTGGGGGAGTGAGCGGCGAAATCAACTGGAGGCCGTGATGGTGCGGGAGATCAACACCGTCAGCATCACGATAGCCAACAGCACTTGCAAGGCCATCACCATCTTGGCCCGCCGCGACATCACCGCTTCGGTGGTGGGGCCGTAGGTGGAATTGACATTGAGGGAGATGTAGAGGTAATCGACAATGTGGGGCTCGGGTGGATCTTCCCCCACGCGACTCGGCCAGACAAAGGCGCCACCGGGTGTGCTGACATCAAGAAAGATATAGACAAACATGAAAACTAGCACACTTTCCATATACACCGCCGCTACATCCCACAGGCCGGCCAGCCCACCGGAGTGCGCGGATCCTGCGCCAGCCACCATCGAGAACACATTCGTAATCACCTGGATGATTGAAAACAAAAGGTAAGCCAGGGCCCAGCGAAACAAGCCTTGCTTATGGCCATAAAAAAGACTGATGGTTAACCCTATCGTAACGATAATAAATGCCATGGTGCTGAGCGTGTCGACGAAGTGCAACACGTCATTGGTGGCAGGACCGATGATTCGGCGATGCTTGAGATGGTTCACCAGCAACAGATCCATCACCCAGACGCCGGTGGTGGCGGCGATCACCATCAATCGACCTCGACCGTGGGTGAGCCTGTCTCGCAGCAGGTCGGCGGGTCCTTTGGTGATCACAATGGGGTCTTGCAACAGGGTCCGGAAGCATTCACTGAAAACATCGCTGCTGTTTGCGAGAAAGATTTTGCCAACGGCGAGATGCTCAAGCCACGAAATGGGAGTAAAGTATTACACGATGTGAAAATCCTTATTGCAGCTTATCACTCTTGGATCGCAGCCGTCCCGGAGCTGCTGCTCAAAGGCCTTTCCCTGCAGACCCTAGGAGAAAGACTTAACCGGTCTGCCCATCGTTCTGACAAACTCATGGGAAGCCAAGGATCGATTGAGCGTGCCTGCAGCGACCCCAAAGACACTTCGCCAAGACGTGAATCTGCGCCTACCTGCGGGCCACTGGCATGCCCTGCAGGCTCACTGTGCCCGCACCGGTGAAAGCATGGCCCACGTCGTCCTGACGGCCTTGGTGGAGCATCTCGACCTCTAACACCACACCCTCTGGCACATCTCCACCTCCACAGCTTTGGTGGAAGGGCTTTCCGATGGCTGCATGAGGGGGGGGAATGGGCGCCAGCACGGCGATTTCGGACTTGGCACGTTCGACCATCTCGATAGCAAAGGTATTTTATTGGGTGATCAATATTGGCAAGCTCGCGCCGATGGCAGCCTCAGCCTGGCCCCCGATGACGAGCTCACCCCTTTCTTTGTGGTCACCCACTTTCAGGCTGATGAAACCCACAACTGGAGCAACATCCAAGGCTGGGAAAAGCTTTGAAACAGCCTTGATCAACGACGGCCCGGCAACAACATTTTTATGGCTTTTCGCCTTTGCGGTTTGTTTCAGCGGTTAGTGCTGCGCATTGTCCCTCGTACTTCCCCAGACCAAGGCCTTTCTGGAGGCTGACCTGAGCCGAGATCCAAGTCAAGCCCTGGCCATTGACGAATCGTAGGTGGGGGGGCCTGACAGCCCAAGCCGGCAGGCCTGCGCCAGCAAGCCGATGGGTGATGAGCGGGCCCGCACCCGCCGAGCCGGTGGCATAGCGGCTCAAGCAGGGTTTCCCCAGCTGTCAGGGAGGGTCAGTCGGGGGTGCGTCCCTGGCACTCTCCGCAAGGGCAAAGGCGATATCGATACATCGGTCAGGGTCCATCCCCTCCAACCTGGAGATCACCATCCGGTGCAACTGCTGATGAAACATGGCGCGGCGGGCTGCGGGGATAGCGGCCAGGGCATTAGCAAGGCGGGCCGCGCTGGGGGGCTCCGGGTGGAACGATTCAGCCCAGCGAGCGGGGGTGGGAGCTTTCATCGGCAAGGCAGCACCTACAGCCAAGCTGGGCAGCACCGGGCCCCAGGTTGAGCCGAGGGGCAGATCAGGGCCTGGGCCGCCTCACCCGCGGCCCACTTCGATCGACCTCGTGTGGGCAGACCCGCTGTTTGTCGCTACCCGTGCTCCACGGGATCGGTGAAACCTGGACCCATGACCAATCTCACCCCCGCCATCGACCAAGCCCTGTTGCAGCGGGCGAGGGAAGCGGCGCTGCGCGAAAACACCTCAGTGAATGCCTTGGTGCGCGACTTCCTCGGCCGCTATGCGGAGGCCCGCCGCAGTCGCATGGAGGCCCTTGATCAGTTTGAAGCGGTGGCTTGCGATAGCCACAGCGCCAGCCAGGAACCCTGGAGCCGCGAGTCATTGCAAAAACGCTGCTGATGCGGGTGTTCATCGACACCAACCTCTGGACCTACCGGCTCGATCAGCGTGAACCGGCGAAATCGGGGCGCGTGCATGAGTGGCTGGCGGCCATCGTTGGCGACTGCGTCTGCTGGTTGGCGATCACCCGTAGCTGACGCCGATCGCAGAGTGGGCTGAGACTGTTGACCATCCGCCTGCGAGCACCGGCGGTTGCTGCTGCTTGCAGCCGTTGTTGGCCCCTAACTTGAGAGCATGGGAAGCGACGCACTGAGCCCCCTCGAACGGTTGCGCCGCCGGCGACACGAACGCTGGCTGGAGGCACTGCAGCAGCGGCTGGCCGTGACCCTGGCCGAGATGCCATGCCGCGTCTGGCTGTTCGGCTCCCGGGCCCGTGGGGACTGGGATGGCTACTCGGATACCGATCTGCTGGTGGAAGCGGAGTCCGCCGAACTGGCGGAGCGGGCCGCCGATCAATTGCGCGCCGCCCTGGTGGGTGATGACGTGCTGGCCCTGGATCAGCAGCGCTGGCAGGCCATGGCCGATTCGCCGTCTCCCCACTGGCGCGCCGTGTATGCGCAGGCTCGCTGTGTGCACCCGCGGCCATGAGTCAGGCCCGCACGGGTGCCTGGTGGCGCCAGGCCCACAACGATCTGGAGCTCGCGGAACTGGCAGGCCGCAACGGCTTCCATGCCCAGGCCTGTTTCTTTGCCACGCAGGCGGCCGAGAAAGCGCTGAAGGGCGCGATCCTGGAACTCGGCGGCGAACCGCCCCACACCCATGTGCTGGGCCAGTTGGTCCAGTTGCTCGCTGCCGAGGGGCTTGATGTGACGGCCCTGGCTCCCCTGCCGCTGACGGCTCTGAGCCGCATGACCGTGACCAGCCGCTACCCCCTCGATGACACCCCACCGAGCGAGCTGTTCGATGCCCGCGACTCCGACCAGGCCCTGACCACGGCGAAGGCCGTCCTGACCTGGGTGGAGCAGCTGGATCAGCCCCACGGCTGAAACGTCGCGTCAGGGTTGATCACCAACCTGATTCTTGATGGCCACCAGCTGGACAGCCGCGCATCGCCAGTGACCAGCCGCTACCGGCTCCGCTCACCCCCGTCGCCCTTGCCCCTGTTGACAAACCAAAACATGGGCCAGTCCCATCTACTCATTAATAGGTAGATGACGTGACTTAAGCCCGATTTTTTTTGTGCCCTAGCGAACCGGATCTAC
>Ga0209401_1000291_pt1 | contig 34315 bp, 47 predicted proteins | sample M_140807_MF_Meta_FD_187318 | JGI IMG/M metagenome (GOLD analysis project Ga0209401, IMG submission 187318) | Freshwater microbial communities from Lake Montjoie, Canada to study carbon cycling - M_140807_MF_MetaG (SPAdes) (version 2) | ecosystem: Environmental > Aquatic > Freshwater > Lake... | reverse complement strand
AGAAACCGTATCCGAGCCTTCAATATCTGGGGTATTTGCGGATATGTTTTCAGTACGATCTTGGATGTTTTCTAAAGCATCAGTAATGTTTTCTGCACCAGAGAGGGCGCCCGCTAAGGGCCCTCCGTCTAATTTTTTACACAGCTCCAATTTAGTTTGCTTACTTGTCAACTCTTGACGAAGTTTGGATTTGATTGCTTCTTCAAGCTGTATGGACACTAATGGCATATATTCAAATTTTTATAGGGTTTTAACTACAGGTGTACCGGTTTTTCCACTTAAATGATTTGCCGGAGTCATTGGTTGTATTGGAGGGGAAGTGGGAGCTCCCATATTACCTAAATGCGTGTGCGAATTAAATAGACTTAAAAAGCTATCACCAAGAACAAGTTTCTCAGCAGCGCCTGCTCCTAATTCTATAGTATTGCTATGATCAATTACCACGTTTTCTGTTGTTATATTAACAGTGTTGGTTGATGTAACATTAACCTCATTTTGCGAAACTACATTAATTGTATCGCCAACCAATTCAATAATACTTTGCGAATCTTTGTGTTCAATGGTAATGGAAGAATCCGGGTTAATGATTACTTGCGACTCTTTATGAAATATGGTTAAGCCTTTACCTGGCGTGTAATAAACCTTCATTTGTTCATCTTCGTCATACGCAATTACATGGCTATTGAGATATGAATCCGCAATGTCGGCCTGCATGGCACGATTAATTGTTTGGATTCCGTAATACTCAGGAGAATATATGTTGCCTTCGCTAAATTGTACTCTAACAATTGCACCAATTTTAGGTATGGAAATACTGCCAAATCCACCTCCGCCACCCGCAAAAGAATTGTTGGTTACTGGAAATGCCCATGGTACTTGAGTGTCTTCCAAATCATCAAACAAACTATAAACTTTAATTCTGCATCTTCCTAGCTGCTCTGGGTCATCATTATCAACCACAACACCAAGCCAAATACGTTCCTGTAATTCTGTTTTTGTTGCCATTTTACGGTTCTTGTAAGTCTGCGTTTCCTATGTTATCTATGTCTAATTGCCCCGGTGGCGACTCTAAACGTGTAGTTCCCATGTCAACTATGCTGCTTGGTGGAGAATCTAATTTAACGCTGCCTGTGCTGCCGCTCAGACTGCCGTCCGCTCCAAAGAGTACATCTTTTCCAAGAACTGGATTTTGAACTGGTGCGCTTTCTAAATTTACATTGTCCAACTCAGCTTTGCTTATTGGCGACGCTTGCAAATCAACCTTTCGGTTAACGGCTTCACTTTCTTTCTTTGGAGCTGTCAATTCAATCGCGCCCGGTACATTTTCTGCAGTTCTTGTGGCTGTAAGCTCAACAGAACCAGGGTCCGTTTCCGATATTGGTGGAGGTGTAAGAGATGTCTTTGTTGCTGCTGTGTTGCTTTGAGGCGCGGCCTCCAAGTTAACATTTGCTGACGCCGCTATTGCCTTTGGCGGCTCTTCTAATTCTATTCTAGTCCCTCCTGCCGAATTTACTGGCGGTGCCTCCAACTCAACGTTGCTTGATCCGTTGGCGGAAACTGGCGGTGCAACAAGAGAAATTGTAGAAATTGTATTTGTTGAAACTGGCGGTGTTTCTAATTCAACATTAGAAGATGCTCCTTCGAGAGTACCTTGTCCTTGAAGTTCTACCTTGCTAGAAGGAGATTCATTTGTAGACGGTGATGTCAATTCAACATTTTTGTTTGTGGATTCCGAAACTGGCGGCTCTACTAAATTTACGTTTGATGAACTGGCTGCTGTTGTTGGCGGCGCTGTTAAATTTACCGAAGTTGCTGCATCCGTGTTTAATGGAGGAGCAATTAAGTCAACTGAGCCGCTTGCACTTTCGCTGATTGGTGGCGATACCAATTCGGTCTTGGATAGCGCTCCGTCTAAAGAACCGATTCCACTTAATTCAGCCTTTCCAGTGGACCCTATAAGTTGTTTTGTATTGCCACTTTCAAGATCAACTTTTCCGGTATTTCCATCTAGAGAACCTATTCCGCTAAGTTCCGCTTTGCCAGTGCTGCCAGCAAGTGTTGCTCCAGTGCTTTCAAAATCTACCTTAGCAGAGAGAACTGGACCAGTAGGAGGCGCTTGAAGGTCAACTTTTCCACTACCTATGTTATTTTGCGTAACACTTTCAAACTCCACTTTAGAAGATTCTGGAGTTTTTATTTCAGGCGAAACAAGAGTTACATTAGCAGGCGCTGATTGTGGTTTAGGCGGTGCTATTAGGTCGGCGGTTTTTGGTTGTGGCGCGCCTTCAACTTCTGCTCCGTAAGAAGACAATGCCACTTCTCCTAATAATTTTTGAATAATTTCCGGGGATTCTAAAACAACTTTATTTGCAATGTCTTGTGCAACCTTTGGCTCAAATGCATTTTGGAAAACATTTCCTAAAAGATTGCGGGCAAGTGTACTCTGTAGCCCGCTTGTTGCAGCAGCAGCCACGGTATTACCTATGCCTTCCAATAGCTGACCAGCAAATCCACCGGCGTTTTCACCACGCAAATTCCTTTGATTGCTTGTTTGTTTGCTGAGATTAAAGCCTTCTTTCTTTATTCCTTCTAAATATCCAAGTTCTGATGCGGGAACTGTTGCAGAATTAGCGTTTCCACCCGCACCTGCCGGAAACAGTTTTTCTGCCTCGCTTTTAGTCCTACTTGTGTTATACATAGTGTCTTCTAAAACTGCTCCGAGTAAACCGTATGTATTAAATTCTCTAACAATCGGAGTGGATATTGTCATCTTCCCAGTTGCCATTGTTTCTGCCGTTTTTCCTACTGTAGAAAGATACGGTGGGGCTTCTTCCCAGGGTTCAAATTCACACTGAGAAAAATTAAACACTAAAAAGGTTGCCAACTCATTAAAATTTCGCATTAATATCGGATAGCTTGAGTAGGCTCCAAAGTCTCGCCCAGCTGCAGAAATCACCGCATTCGAAAGCGTGGATGCGGCTTGTGTATTTGGTACATTGTCTGCTATGAAATTTTGTAAAGCTGCTTCTGATAGGCCAGGCACATTAGCTGCCGTTGTGAGTGATGATGCATCGGTTCTTAATCTGTTTCTAAAGGAATCAGAACTATCGTCCATTGCTATGCTGGGATCATTGCTTGTTAAAGGTGCAGGCCTTTGCATTGACCGTATTTCGGTAATGACAAGATCCATTTCAAATGTTCTTAGATTTTGCGGAAGCATCCATCGCATATACACCGAATCAAATGCAGCTTTTCTGTAAAGGTCCATAAGATATGTCACTTTCAAATCAATTGACTCGAGAAGTTCAAATGCAAGCTTTAGATCTTTTCCACGAAAGCTGTCTGCCTTTTTAATTTGCCATATTGCATCAAGGCCACTTACCTTTACAAAATACCAAGGCAATTCGTCAGAAAGCTTTTTCATGCCCATAACAAATTCTCTAAGCATTTGAGCGCGTGTGTACTCTCCAATGTTTTTCAAATACCTAATTGCTGAATCCGGGTGGTCCTCATGATAAAAAAGGCCTCCTGGAAATTCATCAAGAGGCACAAAGTTACCAGTATCACCTATAGGTCTTTCTCCTGTACCGTCTGGGCCAAGCCCGTAAAACTTAACATAAAAACCCAGGTATGTTGGGTCTTGGTAATCTACAAACTTTCCGGGTGCTGCGTTTGCATACGCATTTCTCCATTCCGGAGAACTGTATTGTTGGAACGTCCTGGTTACTGAGTCTGCGTATTTCATCTATTGTATTTATCTTCTTAAACTGGTGTTGGCCATTCTCTTCGGGTAAGATAAACGATATGCGTAAACCCAGGAGCGGGTGGCTTTTCGTTTTCTTCTTCATTTAAGCGACCGTAATCAGTTGAATTTGTTTGTCCCTGCGGAGAGTACTTAAAAACCATGCCACTTACCATATAATAGCCACTGTTAAATTTGTCAAGAATTGGCTCCGGGAAAGCACCGGTTCGGGCCTTTTGCTCTGGCTGAGACATGATATTTTGCATTTGGATGTCGGTTGTTATTAGCAATAACAAAGGAAGACGTTCTCCACGATAAATGTTAAAGTTGCCTCTTTCCAACTTCACATTCATTGTTATCTTATTAAGCTCGGCAAGGTTTCGCTCATTCCATCCAAAAGCATAAGTGTAGTTTTCATGGCAGTTACCTTCCGGAGCAGTGTATTGTATACCCTCCCACACATATCTATTTTGAGTTTTCCAGTACTCTTCTGGCTTGGACCCTGGTTTTGTAGTACGTCCTTTGAGTATAATTTTGTTTTCTTCCGCGCCGTCTGTCGTCAGTGGGTCTACGTAGATTGACCAATACTGCTCGCTGTTTTGTTCAAAAAACTGTCTATATGTTTTATATCCAAATTCGCTGCTAATAGAATTTGAAGAATTTTGTACATCAAAGTTATGAACGTATGCAGGAGTTCCCCATATGTCCTCAAAGTTTGATAGCACTTTAGGCATTTGTAAAGTTTGTTCCTCTACCTGCTGTCCACTCTTATCACCACCACGAGAGTCTGTGTTTTGCAGGTTTGTGAGCAACTGTAAGTCAACTGAATCGTCCTCACTAAATTGATTGTTTACATTAATAAAGTTTAAGTTGTAATACACATCAATAAAAACATCAAAAAAGCTGGTTTCATCCTTCCATGCATGGTCAGTAATGTCTAAAATGTGATTGTAATAATCACTTCTTGGGCTTATCCACACTTGCGAATCTTCGGTGTCGGTTTCGTTGGAGGCAAACCCAAGTTTAAGAGTTCTGGCAATCTCTTTAAGAGCGTTGTAAGAAGTTCCACTGTATGCCGTAATAACTTCATCGTATAGCCCAGGTACAGACAATTCACCTTCAATAGTATAGTATGCACTACTTCCTTCTGAATCACCGCCAGATGAAAAAATGCTAGTAATTCGATAGTCATTTCTGATAGGCTTAAATGCATTATTTTTAGCCCGTATAAAAACATTTATGAGGTCCCCGTCTTTTGGAAATGATGCAGAACCAAAGGTTTTGTTGTCAATTCCAACCTTCATTAGTAGAGTTGGTATAAAACCAGTATAACCAATTTCCAAAAACACTATTTGATTAATACCAAAGACATAGTTATTAATTTCAACGTATGGATAGTTTGTACCAATGTCTTTGGATATTTGTTGATCCTTTACCTGATCTTTTTGACCCATGTCCTGCGCCTGTAAAGAGGTTCCTTTGTCAAGGTCAAAAAGATCTAAGGTGTCCAATGGTATTGTTGGATCCAACAATGAACGTATAATGGATTTTTCTTGTTGCGGCATTTTTTATTTATTGCGGTTCTTAATCAGCTTTGCTAAAAATTCACTCTTACTAATAGGTTGGTCAGCCTCATTTCCATTTTTACTCACATTTGCTCCAAGATAAATTTTGCCTCCTTTAATCTCAATTTCTTTGTCACCGATATTTGCAAAGTTTGGTGGAAGAGGTGGAGCCGTTTTGGATGCATCGGCTTTTTTCGGCTTATTTCGTTCATTAAATTTGCCAAGAGACGGATCAAGTTTTGATTTCTTTGCTGGATCAATGTACTGGTCGCGAATGTCAAATTTTTGTCGGTCCCGTCCTCCGCTTGTGTTAAGATTAATTTCTGCGTATATCAAATCTGGAACAAATAAAATGTAATTTTCATCAATTGAAAAGGGGTTACTGATGTCATTAAACTTTAGTATTTTTTCAATATGCAACTGCGATCCCATTGTAACTTGAGCTATGACATCAACTCTCATAGAAGTTTCGTTATCTACAAGGTAATAATTTATCATAGGCTGCGCCTGTATGATTCTTTGCGAAGGTATTGTAAGATCAATAATCTCGGTTCCGTCTTCAAGCTGTATGATAGGCTTTCTGTCAACCGATGCTGGTAATTCGATAGGCATATGTTAAAATTATTTATTTTCTGGCGGCCTATTGTCCTTTTTAGATGAAAACCCTAGACCCCACTTTCCGGCTATTTTAGAGAAGTTATTCCCGGTGTTTTTAACTATATTTACAGCTCTATTAACATCTTGGGGATCTCCCAAAAGAGCAGAGCGTCTTCTTCTTGAACCGGTGCCTTTGTTATTTCGTGAACTCTCTGCCGAACCTTTTTTAGTGTATTTGTCAACCGCTGTCATATTTCCCGATGAAAGACTCTTTTCATATCCTGCCGGTAAAGAATAGAGTCTACCGCCCCCTCCATTAAACATTGATTCAATAGCATCACGATCTCTTGGCATACCGTGCTCTAGCGAGATTGTTGCCTTTAATTCGGTTGGGAAATCGTCTGGCCCAAGCTCCTCATTAAATTCAAATTTGATACCAGTGCATATAAGATTGCCAATCATCATCATTGGATTGAAAGGATTTCCGACAGTTAAATGCCATTCACCAACAGGTTCACCTGTGAGTATTGCTTTCATTCCAGTAGCAGCCGAGCCGTGAGATGCAATTTTATCTTTCATCAGTACAGAAGCACCTCCGGATATAAGACTACTAAGTGAACCCATTGGATTTTTCATGGCTGACGAAAAAAAGTCACTAATTGCAGAAGCTGCGTTAGTAAACTGATTTGTAACCGCATCAAGAAAGCCAACAGGATCTCCACGCAAAAATGCAGCACGGCCAGCTTTTCCTCCAAGAAAGGGTGCAGTATCGCCAGGCGATCCTGGTCTAAAGCGGTTTTGGCCACCCCAAAAAGATGCAGTTGTAGAAGTAAGCAAAAGCAAATTGGACATAATATCTAGCATTGCAGCCTTGGTATTAATGCCACCTATGCTACGGGCTTCATATTCAAAAACAAGTTCCATCTTGTGAGCAAATTTTAGCCCACGTTCACGAGCCTTGACAGAATTAATAACATTCAATCCACCAATTACCTTATTGTTCCACGGCCCGTCCGTATACGGATCGGGTGGAACGTTTGTGTTTACGTTATTGTTAAATGATACAGATGATCCATCAAGTAAACCAAGCCATTTTGCAACACCTGGTAGTGGACCTGCACCTGCACTGCCGGGCGTACCCGGTGACACGGTATTGACTTCAGCCGTAATCTCTTTCCAATTAAGCCCACTCTCAATTCCGCCAAGCAATGCAGATATTTTGTTACCAGCAGATTCGCCTAACCAGGTAACCGCCGTTGCTACCGGCCTTAACATTTCAGGGTCATACTTTTCTCCTTTATCACCACGCCCTTCGCCTTCCGCTTCTAAATTGTCTACCGTTGGATATGGAAATCTTCGAAGAGTTATGAGATAGTTGTTTGGTATTTTTTGCCAATACTTGCAATATGCAAAGTCTTGGAACTTATATGGCTTTCGACTAACGTTGTCGGGCTCTTGACTCCATGCCACAAGTTCACTAACAGTAGGAGATTTGTAGCGATGCGCTTTTTCGGCGTTTCCTTGATCAACCTCATACCACCGTGGTTGATTTTCCTGATCTATAAGTTTAGCTAGATAGTTGGCATCTTTAGTTCCTCTGAATTGCTGGAATCCAATGTAGGCATGTGGATTCATAATTGAAGGAACCCCTCTAAATTGTTCTACACCGGGTACCCCTTCCAGGTCTTCAATGTTTTGTGCAGAGACTTTATTTTTTACGCCATCCTTTTCTTCTGTCAGAACAAAACCATCAACAAGAGGCTTGGCCGCAACTGCGCTAAAACTGTAAATTACATCATCTCCTGAAGTGTAAACCAGTCTTGGATCATGCGGGGCGTTAAGTAGCGGTGGAGGCGTTGCACTGTTTTCCGTGTCATTGTTATTTGTAGATGACGTTTGATTTTCTCCTTCCACTGGAAGCGGAGCATACCCTTCTACGTTTTCAACTAAAAAGCCTTCATTTCCTATTTCAAGAACACTAAAAGCATTAGAATTAGCCGCGGCCATGAGAGGGTCCGAGTAATTGTAAAAAATGAGCCTATTATTGCCAGCTCCTCTTCTTAAAAAAGAAAATTCTTTTGAAGTAGCCATTAGTGTTTTATCTTTTTCTATATATCACCCAACAAACCAAATTGATCCAGAATATATAGAAGAAAAGATATAAACAATGGTACAGTCTTACGAAAAATTTATTGGCAAAATTAACGAGGAGGAAGAAGGCAAAATGTATTTGCAAAACCTGGAAGAAATTGCAACCACCGCAAGAAAAATTCGCGAATTGATTCAACCAGAAGAAGACTTAGAGGCGTGGGTTCAGGACAAAATTACAATTGCCCACCACAACATGGAAGCAATTCTTGGATATTACAATTCTAAAAGTGGTGATAAGCCAAACGTACCTGGAGAAAAGACTTCAATGATGCTTTCAAATTCATGAGTAGGCGCGTATTTAGGTTTGGCAAGGATATGATGCCTAGAAAAGAAAAGCCAAAATCTACGTTTTCCAAAAAGCCAAGACTTTTTCGCAAAATGAAAATGCCTAAGATTAATTTTGAAACTCTAAATATGAGTAGAGAAATAGACGATCAATCTTCGGATAGGCCGTGAATCCATCTAAAGAGAGTACTCTCTATTTGTCTGCAATCCATAATGTGGATTTTTTTGATGGCCGGAAAGAGTGAAACCCCGTTAAAGAGCTCATAGTACTCTTCATCTTGATTTTCTTCTGTTAAAAAGACTACATCCTGTATGTCTGTGTTTTCATTTACAAAGAAAATAATAAAGCGAATAATCTCTTCATTAAGATTTTCATTTGAATAAATGATGGAATGAACTCGATTTGCTCGCGAGACCTGTTTAATTTGATTTTTTATTTCCTCATTAACCAAAAACCCAGAATAGGCATCCAGAGGTTCTTTGTAACCAAATTTTTCAATAATTTCCTGCACATCTATTACATGCTGTTTTCTCATGTTGAGAAAAGCCTTTTTTAACTTTTCTCTCGGTTCTCTTGTGATGTATAGATTCATAATGGCTTTTCTTAATATATCCTAGCCATTTTTTTGGCGATTTAAGCGCTGCTCTAATTTAGCCTCTCGCTTCTCTTGCAGTTCACGATTGCGTTGCAAAATCCCTTCTGCCTCTTCACGCGTTTTTCCGCTTTCAATATAAGATTCTATAAGTTTTGACCACTTTTCAGCCTCTACATTCATACGATTGTTTTCCGCCTCTTGAGCACGCATAAGTTGTGCCTGTCTGGCATATTCACGCTTTCGCTCCTTTAATACGGCTCTTTCCTCGCTTGTTAGTTCTTTCTCAATTTTATGAAAGCCCATATTTTTTTCCGCCTCTCTGCGCTGCCTTCTATTTTCCATTAGTAAAAGATTTATGATACATGATATTAAACAAACGTAAAAATGAACCAAGTAATAAGAGTTCATTTGATTGCAATGCCTCGTTGACGTCCATCATTATCATGGCTGATTTGCTTTCGCTTTCGCTACCGTCTGTTGCAGGCTTGCCAATAGGCATCCCGGTAACGTCAACTGCAAATGTTGGAATTATTCGGTCGGTGTCTTTGCTGTCATGGAAATTACCAAGAAAAGTCCACTTATCAGAAGGCTCATCTTTCATGTCGATTCCGCCTTCTTCGAGAAGTTCTCTAACAGCAGTTGCATAGGCATCTGCATCGGTGTCATCAATTGTTCCAGTAATAAGAGTGTCTGCGTAATTTCCTTCGCGTAGTTCTATAAATTCGTGAAGAACTCCAATTTTATCTACAATACCAGCTCCATTAACTGTGTACGGTAACACAGCAACTGATACTGTTTTAAGACTAATGCCGTATCGCTCACCAATTTGTATAACATTAAACTTGGGCGCTTCGAAGTGTATTTTCATTATTTGTGCTTTTCTTTTTGTTGACGGTTGTTTTTACTCTTTCTCCAAGAATGTCTTCTATCTGTGACATTACCGAGTTTTGATTTACGGTAGAAACCAAATAGTTTCGTATGTGGTTTTCTCCACCTTCGTAAGATTCATTAACAATTCTTATCAAATCATCCGAAGGCATATCAATTGTAATTTCTAAGCGGATTTTTGTAGATTGTTTTTTGCTCTTTTGAAGCAAATCGTACACCGGGTTTTCAACTGATGATGTAGTGTTTGTTGCAGTATCAGGCACTGCTTGCACAGCTGGCGTAGGGCTTTCACTATTTTTTCTTCCGCTAGGATTTGGCACATCCATAGGTATTACCCATTCACCTATGAGTTTTGTATTACATTGCGTGCCGTCTTCAAATACTACGTATTCTTCTAGACCATCATTAAAAGTTTTTCCAGTAGAGCGAACAAACTTTCCCAAGTTTTCGCCTTTTATCCACTGGAATGCCATTGGTGTGTTAAAATTTGTCATTTTATTGTTTGTTTTAGAGTTCAATCCATTTGTTATATTCTGTGAGATATTCTTTTGCCCACTCTGGCTGCGGTCTTGCCATAGCCCACGAAACCAACTCTTGGTGGAATCCCACAAGGAATTCTTCGATGCTTCCTTGATAGTCGCCTCCTGTTCTCTGATTAAGGAAGGAAAGAGCCTCCTTAAAGGTGTGCCGGGTTTCGGCAACTCGCCAGAAAAAGTATGTGGCTCCTCCGATGTCATCATATCCATATTCAATAGTTAGCGGTTTCCAACCTTCTGGATGAATTTCAAATGCGCCTTGCAGCTGTAATTCATTAAAGTCTTTATGATAAGGCATCTTCTTTTACGTCGCTGTCTAATTTGTTAGTATGCGCCTCCTTTACAGCCTCTACCATCATACCCATAACGTCTCCGAGTGTTTGTCCGTGCATTTCTGCAAGGGCCTCCATGTCTTGTCTCATCATTTTGATATTAGATAGGCCAGTTTCGCCAAGATTCAGCTGAATGATTATGCTGTCCCAGTCTGTGTATGTTTTGTTAATGTTCATAGTTATTACTTTACTCTATTTATATTCGCCTGTAGAAAAAGGTTTTAGATGAAAAAACCCAGAGGATAGCGATATCTCTGGGTTTAAGTTTGCCGAAACAAACTCCGGTCCTAAGCCGGTTTTATGCTTTTTCCTTTGCGCTAACGAATCTTTGTTTAGTTGCATCATATTTTCCGTGATCTAGTTTTCCACCATACACGTTAACCGGACGAGGTATTGAATTGCCATCTTTGTCTTTAACCAGTTTAATTCCGTTATTTGGAGAAGCCTTCATCAATGAAGCAGTATTGATACCGTCGGTTATATGAATGCCAGGATCTGACTTTGTTGTTACGATATTGATGTTTCCGTATGATTGCTCTTTCAATTCGTTGTTATGAATCTTTTCAATAAGAATAGCAGCTCGGCAGTGCTGTTCAAGAGCGTCGATAGTTTCATTTTTGAAAGGCCCATTTCCATCACTAACCCACTTTTTCATAGTGTCAATTGCCCATTCTCTTGGTGTGCGCTTTCCGTACATTAAAGGAAGCTCATCCTCCTTAAGAATTCCACTTTTAACCGCCCAGTCCTCTGCATCTTTGAGTTTTTCTTTGCCTTTATCAATAGATTCCCTGGTAGTCGGCTCCTTAAGAGTGCCCATGAAATTGTTATGGTTTTTTGCCAAATCCTTGAGTTTGTCCACGGTTTCTTTGTTTTTGAATGTGGTAGCTTCAAGCTTTTGTTCAAGCGCTGAACCAGCGCCGCCGTCTTTCTTTACGCTAACTCCTCCGGTTTGTTCCAATGAAACCACAAAAGGCAATCCTTGCATTGCAACTTTTTTGGCATAATCTGGATCTTTTGGATCTAATTTGGAAAGATCATAATCACCACCCATGCAAATAATGTCAGCAACCGGAAAGTTTTCCGCAGCCGGCAACTCTGTACGAATGCCTTTTTTGTTCATATACATGTAGGCTATAGATTCTGCTAAGTCGGAAGAGCCTTTACGAATGGTATCAGATTCCTCAATCTTATTTAGTAACTCAATTGATGCTTTTGAAAACTCTTCAGGATCTTTTATGTTAGATAGGTTTTCAATTTTGCTAATAACCTCCTTTTCATACTCGGTTGGGTTATCGCCAAACTTTTCTCTAAATTTGTCGGCAATCTTCTTGGGATATTCCTTGGTTATCTTTTCAGCACGCTCAGCCTGATTTAGACCTTTTAGTCCAGGAACTGGTTCCAAGAATTCAACGTCTTTAAGTTTTGCAAATCTTTCAAGATTTTCATTGTGTCTTTCAATAGCGCGGTTTGTACGCTCTACCATATCCCGAACTTCATCTTTGGAATAACCAGGATTTTGTTCCTGTATTGCCTTGGTAAGATCGTTTTTATCCGGAGGTGAAAGCCTTTTTAACTTTGCGCCTTCAATATCAACCTCTTCAATTTTACCGTCATTAGATTTTTTTACCTCAACTTTAGCCTTATATGTACCGCCTGCCAATTTTGCAGGGTTTATATCTTTTGGGCCTATCAAAGGTTTTTCATCCTCGCCAGCGGTCACGGCTGCTGTGGTTTCCAACCCAAGACCTTGAAGTTGTTTTTTCAACTCGCCATCACGATCAGCAATTCCTTCTAATGCATTTTTTCTCTTATTTTGAGTAAATACGCCAGGCTTGGAAGTTGCAAAGTAGATTTTCAGCTCATTTTTAGAATCTGAAACCTTTGCATATTTTGCAACCACTTTGGCCTCATCTTCTTCAAGCGCTTTTCCGCTAAGGACCTTGTCAAAACTCTTTTCAAATTTTTCTCTGTCCTCCGTGGATTCGTACTTTATTTGCTTATATGATTGTTCTACTCCTGCACGTTTTCTATCAAGAGTTTTACCAAGTCGGCCTTCAATTTTAGGAGTGGCGTCTGAAACCTCTTCCCCTGCCTCCTTGCCGTCCCTTTTATATTGATCAAGAATTTTTCTTGCAATTTGATAAACGTCAGAATTCTTTTCTTTCTTAAGCGCTGTAGATATCTTAATTGTTTTTCCGGTAGATGGGTTCTTAATCTTTTGGTCATACAAAGTCTCGCCTTCGTTAAGGATTGCAAACGCTTGAACCGATTCTTTAACAATCTCATTCAATACAAAACTTTTGTAATCTAGTAGTGACATCTAGTGAACCCTGTTTATTGTTTTAATGGTATTCCTTATCATAAATATAAAGTGTTTTCTAGATCACTCTATGTTCATCTCAGGTACACCTATGTATTCAGTAATTCCACTTTTTGAAACTGACCGTATTTCATAATCAAAAGTGGATCCGTGAAACCTTTCATGAACACGTTTTTGCGATTCCTCAATTGTTTCCGCATTTACAAGATAAGTTTCAGTAATTGCGCGCAATTTACCATTGTCATCCTCTATGTTTAATTTAACCTTTGCTGTCCAGTGTGCCATATTTATGTTGTTTTAGGCGTTATGTGTTTTTAGACGCATTCCCCAACTCCAATTATTTATTACTGCTATCTTTTGAATTTTTAGCGTTAAACATTTGAATTGCTAGTTCTTTTGTTCTTTTACCAATTTTTCTTGGAGTAATTCCTTTATCAAGAAGAGGCTTCATTGGGCCTTCAAACAGTCCCTGTATCATGGTACTGCCGAAATTTGTAACCCAGGTCCTAAATTGTGTGCGGCCTCCCCTAAAGTCATACTTAGGGTCTTCAACCCTTTTTATCATTGCCGCTGCAGCCATCTGTGCCGCATTCTCAATGTCTGCCTCGGTTGGCTGTGGTTTTTGAGCCTCGTTTAGAAACTCGTCAAAATTCATAATGTGTTCCATAGTAAGTTATTATTTTATTTTACAAATATAATCAATGTAGTCAACAAATAAAAATTTGCTTTCTCTTAGTTATTAACATAACTATCTGCTATTAAATTGTTAGAAAATAATATGTCGCAAATGTTTTATTCAAAAACATCTTTCATTTTCATAATTGCATCTTTAACCTCTTTGAAGATTTCTTTACCTTCAATTTCAATATCTGAAAATCTTTCATCTTCGCCCATCCCTTCAATGATAGAATCTATTTCATGTTCTCCATATTTATTAAACCATTTTTCTCCCTCACTCTTTGTCATACTCTCATCACGTAATTGATCAGCAAGCCGGTCAGTGATTTCTGAAATCATTTGTTTCCTAATTGGATTGTTTTGAGCCTCATTCAAAAAGCTTTCAAATGTGTGTAAGTGTTTCATGTTTTATTTTATTTTTTTATCTTACGGGTCTACAAAGATATGTTAATCGGCCGGCTGATTGCATATCTACCGTGCTTATTTGACGAAATGTAGTTCCAAAATCAAACACTCCATTGTTTGATCTGGGATTGCCTCCACCCCAATAGTATAGCCCTTCTTTAAGACCTATTTCACTTGCTGACTTTATCATTTCCTCTATTTGTTTCTTGTCCGGCAAATACCAGCCTCCTAATTGTACACAGGAGTATTCGGCTTCCCACCAGTTCATTGGTACTGGAAGATCAAATTGCGCTACTTCGAAATTTCCTATTTTTATTGGCGTGCCTATAACGTCTGATGCGTTAATTCCAGTAACCCTACTTCTTTGAATAATGGAATCGTTTCCAATCTGCTTGGTGTCCACTATAGGAGGGCGTGTGCCGTCCACAAGAGGAATCATTAGTTCACCTTTTTCATTCGTCCCTTGATAGTCAAAGATGTGAATGTAGCCCATTTCAGCTTTTTTAGACTTTCTTTCTTCGGCAGAACGCATATCTCTATATCTTTCCATAAATTCAATCTCTTGCTTATATCTAGCAGGAGTGATTTCTTCCCATTTTGATGGAATCGGATATTTTCCCTCTAGAAGTGCGCTTTCATTTAAGAAAGATTCAAATGTGTGTACGTGTTTCATATTATTGATTATTTTGTTAGTCCTCAAAAACATCTTTCATCTTTAGAATTTTGTCAGTTGCCTCTTTAATAAGGTCTTCGCCATCAAGCTCAATGTCAATAAATCTCTCATCATCGCTCAAACCTTCAATTATGGAATCAAGAGCATGTACCCCGTTTTGTTTTAGCCATTTAATTCCTTCGCGTTTTGTCATACTTTCATCGCCAAGTTCAGCAGCAAGCTGGTTAATAACAACTTCTTTGAAAAGATTGATTGTTTTACTATCGGCTCCTTCATTTACGAAGCTTTCAAATGTTTTAATGTGTTTCATATTCTTTCTTTTGTAAATTTTGCCAATCCACTCTTTTTTATGTAATTCTCAAATAGTTCTTCATTATTGGTAGACTCATTATACACTAATGAATATCCTTCATCTTCCCAAAATTGTAAAAAATCCTTAATAGATTTTTCTATGCCGCATCGTAGAGAATAAGAATCCGATGGCGGTATTACACCAAGATCCGTTGCTAATTTTGTTCTAACGTATCTACCACTTTCTAAAGTAAAAAGTTTAGGATGATGTTGTTCCATTGCATTTGAAATGTCAGAATGGAATTCCAGTTTGTTATGAAACGTAACAGAACAGCTTTCTACCTTTTTATTGTCTCGAGAATAAAGATCCCAAAACACATATTTTGCAGTAGACTCAAAAAGAAAGCTTTCAAATGTTTTAATGTGTTTCATGTTATTGGGTTATTTTGTTTTGTATATATTAAGGCTGAATTGTGTGTTTTTCAATTTATTTATCCTTGCAATAAGTTGTTTTCATATATGATAGTACATATCTGTCGAGATATTGCAGTGTCTGATGGAAAATGAATACCCGTGATTTCTCGGCTGTTGGCAATCTTTTCACCAAGAGCTTTAAGTTCAGCGGCTATCTTAGGGTATTTCCTAGAATAGTATTCACTCATAACAAATGCAGTTAGGGCATGTCCACTAGGATAAGCGGCAGTCATAGCATCTGTTCGCATCAGTGGATAAAGCGGATAGTTAAAGTACTTTGCAAGTTGGTATGGACGAGGGCGATTAATGATATCTTTTAAGAAAAACAATAGCCCTTCTGCTTGACTATCAATTCTAAAGAATCCACCCATATCTTCTTCATGACCGTTTTCTTTTAACAGGTCAATGAATGTTTGCGCAAGATTACTAACGTCATCTATATAACGAGCAAATGTAATCTCTTCTGCGGTAGCTTTTTCAGTCTTTTTCATCAAAAGCTCCAAATCATTCTTTGTTGTAACACTGTCATTTAACGGCGCCTCACTTTTGATTTTCTCAGTAAGCCCTTTTTCGATAAACCAGTTTTTAATAGGGTCATCAGACTTTTGCATTAACTCAAAGTATTCTAACGGAGCATTTCCGTAGTTTACGCGATTGATGTCTATTGCTTCGTCAAGAACACCTAGCTGTGCTTCGTTTAAGAAATCTTTATACTTTTTCATTTGTATTCTTTTGACTTTACTTTTTTACCTTTGTCTTCTCCACCCTCTCGAGGAATCATGCCCTGAGCAATTAAAGAAGACTTTACGCCAAACGGTATTGTTTTACCAGCTTCATATTCAGTCTTATACTTCTTTAATGTTTCTTCGTCATACGGAGAATCTTTTTCAATTAAGGGTTCATTGTTATGACCGCAATCATGGCAAGTGTAGGGATCATTACCGCCCTGTACAATATCCCAGTGCCATCCGCAGTTATCGCATGTAACAACACCGTCTTTAATACTCTCCATTAAGTCTTCTCTGCCAAGCTGTTTGTAAACCTCCTGGCGAACTTTTTCCATTTTTTCTGCATACTCAGGATCATCGTTGCGGTTAAAGACGATTTGTTGAGTAAGACTTCCACTAATCTTTTTTAGGTCTTTCTTACGTGACTTGATAAGCCAAGCAGCCAGGTCTTTAATACCCAGATCACGAAAGCGGCCTTCAGCATCTGGTGCATCACTGTCTTTCCAAGATGGAGCTCCAGCGGGCTTCTTTTCAGACAGCCAGTCTTCAAAAAGCTGTACATATTTTATTGGCTTAGTGTTTTCATTTGCCGACATATACTTTCTAAAAATACCTATTGGAGTTCTGTGTCCATTGCTTTCCATTTTATAGTCAAAACTTCCAATGCCATCAGTCTTAAACCAATTCTTAGTCATTTGTGGATCAACCACATCATCGCTTTTACCCAGAACGACTACATGTTTAGCGCGAGTACTTCCTCTTTTAATTGCAGGCTCCATAGGTCTGCTGTGAACTGCTGGGTTAAAAAGAACGGTTGGAATTCCTGTCAGTGTGGAAATACAATACGCAAACCACCCACCCATTGATGATCCAACCAGGAGATCAATTTTTCTCTTTTTCACTTCAGCAAGAACTTCATCAAAAAGGCCAGCTTTGTTATAGTCCATTGCCGGCACATAAGAATCTGGAAATGCACTTAATAGGTATTCCGATTTGTCCGATATTGCCGGAGACTCAAGCCCGTGAAAAAATGCTATTTTCATTTGGGTAAACCTACTAATACTTTTTCGTGTTTACTTCCACCAATGTCTCTAACATAGCTTCCATCGTTATGCCATTCCAGCTCTCTTTGAAGAACTTCACGAACCCGTTTTTCATCACGAATTGAAGGCAGCCCTAGCTTTTGAGCAAGATCCTTGTCCAACTCTGCGTAAAACCCACGAGTTTTCATAAGTTCTATCATCTTGAGAATAGCATCTTTCTTGGCCGGTGAAGAGCCGTCTTGCGACATTACAGTTATTTTCTTGCCCTTTGGAGTATCTTTTCCACCGAAGGCAATCTCAGGATCAGGGTCGTTATCAATGTCTTTGAGAATCCAATATGATACATCACTGTTCCTAATGTCATTTGCACTCTTAAATTCTATATTTCCTCCTACGTGTGCATATGCCTTGTTGATAAGGTCAATGATATCATCAGCATACTCAGCGGCATCGCGAGAACTCATTTCAACATAAGTATTCTTAGGCAAGTCAACTTTTTCGTTGAGCCAGTCTTCAAACGTGTGTAGGTATTTCATTACGTACTTTTTCATTCTATAATTTCGTTCAACTTCACTATAAATTGCTTTACTTCTGCTGATATTTCAGGGTTTGTAAGTAAATCCTGACGATTCCTTATATTAAAAGCGGACTCTGGCTTTATTATTTTTAATTCCGTGGCTTTGAAGGTTCTATCTGTGTAGATAACTTCTTCTTCCCCTGCTCCACCTAAGATATCAATAAATTGACTGTTAAACAGCATTTTATCTTCTACGTCTCTATATAGACATCCAAGTATTACCGGGTATCTTCCTTGATTAACGGAATTATGTAAGTTGTAAAATGCAAAGTTTCTTGAACTCATCTCGTCTTTAGAAAATGATAGAAAACCTTTGTCGGTTCTGGATGTATTTACGTAATTGATGTCAAAATCATAAGATTTGGTTCGATCATTAATGCCCATAAATCTTCCTTTTTTTGCAATGTTAATCAATTCATTCATATCAATAGAAGTTCCTCTCCAAACACGGTCAATTTGACCATGATATAAAGGGTCTAACATTTCAGGGAATTTTGGCTTTAGCGGCAAAAGTTCTTTTAATTCAGAGACGGACAATTTGCCTTTACCTAATTTGATATAATCTTTAAGGTCTGACCAAATCTTTCTCTCTTCTTTAGTGTCTTTTTCAAATTCACTATTATACATTCTCTTTAGCAAATTTGCATAATCTTTTGAAAATGATGTATACGAGGAATCTGCCCATAATTTGTTACCGTAGTTAAGCTCATTTAAGAAGCTTTCAAATGTGTGTATGTGTTTCATAATGGTATAAATGATTTTCCGCCCATCCATTTTCCTCTCTTAATCACAAACATATCATTTGTAATCTCAACACTCCAATCACCAGGTAGGGTAGCGCCTTGTTTTTTAATATATTCTAGATATAATCGACCTCTCTTGGATTGTATGACTGGTTTACCTTCTTCATAATCTTCCAGTTTAGCGGCAATCCTAATCTCCTGGAGTTCAACCCACTTTATTTCAGAAATCTCCTCAACTGCCTGCTTTGTAATGGCAACTACAGTACTTAATACGCTAAATTGCTCTCCGAAATTTGTAATTACTTCTTTTTTACTTCCAGCAACATCAAAAGCCACAACTATAATCATGTTGTAGTCCGGCGGTTTAGGCGCATCAGGCTTTCTACCAAAGCCGACATTCAGCCTTTTACTATACCCACCACCAATCTGCACCTCGTATGTTGCCTTATCGCCTTTGAACTCATATTGTAGACGTGGAAGCTCCTCCCAATTTCCCGTTACACTCTTAGACTTATCAACCGCACCTATCTCATTCATCCATGAGTCCACTTTAGTAGGACCGGTACGCCTCCATGGAAATGGCGTAACGCCTTCACCAATCTCATTCAGCTCTTGCTCAACCAAAAAGTCTTCAAAGAGTTTAACATGTTTCATGCAGTAAAATAGAGTTTTGCTTCTGCCTCTCTGCGACGAACCAAACCTGCTAATTTACGCCCACCTGCCTTGGTCCACTTCATAAACTCTGCCTCAATCGTTGGATCGTTAGGGTTGACATTAACTTTCTTCAGAAGTGTTGAAGATTTTAGGTTAGCTGGCCCTAAGTTATAGCAAAAAGACACCAGTGCATCAAACTGGTTTTGTGTAATTGTGTCTACACAGTAAGAGTCTACATACTGCTCAAACTTAGCCAGGGAGCTCATGAGCAATTCCGTGGCGCGCTCTTCGGTGATTGCGGGATCTGACATTTGCACTTTCTTTCCGTTTTCATAAAAGGTGTTTCCATAACCAATGGTAGGAACACCTGCAGAGCACTTGTAGGGTTTAAGTCGCAACCCTTCAAATGATTTGATCAGGGAAAGACCTGCGTTGCTAATTTTAGTTATCTTCATGAGTCTATTTACATTTTTCGCAGTTTCCACATTTACAACCTTCCGGGCAATCACACTCCGCACTCTCAAGCATTTCGGCTTCTTCCTCAACGGAAAACGCACTTTTTTGATTTGCAGCCTTGTATTTTCTCAAACCAAGCAGACCTGCTCCAATAGAAGTAAAAACAATTGTTTGTGTAATAATTTCAATGTCTTTGTTAACAAATACTTTGTCAATTATGCCAAGCAAAAAACCGAATGTCCCGGCAATCACAATAAGAACTCCCATACTTCCACTACCAGAAGTTTTACCATTGGTGTTGGAAGTCATCTGCGCCCATGAAAACTTTTCAATATTTGCTATTTTTTTAAGTGTTTTCTTGACCATGCGTAATTTTTATTTTATGCCGACTCTTCTTTTTCCTCCTCTGCTGGTTCTGCGTCCTCTGTTCCGTCTTTTGGATCTTCACCTAACTCTTTCTTTTTACTAGGGTCAACTTTTAATATGATTGCTTTGATTAAACCGTAGGCAAGAAGTGCGATTCCTGTCCATTTAATTATAGTAAATATCGCTTTTAGCCAAGGTGCGAATGTCCCTATAAGTAGATGCAAAGCCTTTTTAATTGCCGCTTTAGCAGCATCCTCCAAAAGATATCCCGCTATTGCAGCCACGATGCCTCCTATTGCAGCATATGTGAACGGACCGGGTGCTCCTAAATACTTAGAAATAAAAGCGCTAATGTTGCTCATTCTGTCATTTGCACGATCTCCAATCGCATCTCCCATCTTATGGAACCAGGAAAAAGGTGGTGTATGACCAATCTTATCCATTAAGGTAGATATAAATGGAATTTTTTTGGTATCGCTTTCGCCACCGCCTTCTTCTAATTTTTCAATTTTGGAAAGTTCTTCAATCGTCTCTTCAACCGTAGTTTCTTTTCTCTCTATCATTTGAGTTAATGCAGAATACATACTTGCTTCAAGAATGTTTGAAAATGATGTAAGTTTTATATTTTCTAAAGATTCTTCTGCTTTTCCAGCTTTATCTGCAGCCTTTGCTAAATCACCAGTTATTCCACCTGTACAGTATTTAACACCCCAGGCACCAATTTCTTTTATTGACTTTAGCTCCTCCATAAATTTGCTTGGATCATCCTTAAATTTCGCATTAACTCGAGGCATAAGTTCCTCTTCTACTTTTTTACTAATTTGGCCTTTCATAAATTGTAGAGTCTTTTGCCAAACATTTTTTACGCCGTTTGCAATCTTTTTTAGAATCATTTGAAGAGGCTTTAATATATTACCGCCTGCCTGTAATAAAGCCCTACCACCATCACCTAACTTATTTAGAACAGCCTTTCCACCGTCTGCTAATTGCTTCTTTTTTCGCTCAGCCCACGCTAGACTTTTGGCTAATATACTTTCCTCGGCAATAAATTCTTCAATGTAACTTTCCAGCAAAGCATCTTGATTTGCATCTTCGCTTGAAACGATTTCGTAAAGACGATCAACATTTCCGTAAACAACCAGGGTTTCGTAAACATCGTATTCAGATTCGTTAAGACTTTGTTTTCCTATAGCAAGAAAAAGATTTTTCTTATAGGTGTCAACTTGTACATTGGCAAATTCTTCCAATAAAAAAGATTGGTAGTTTAACATAAAGTGTTATTTTGATTTTTTGGCATTTCTATTACATAAGCACGACCGTATACTGCCATGTTTATCTGATGTGTTATAGGAACATTTCTCATTACCTCTGAACCTATCATATTATTGTAACTTGGGTAGAGAGTAAAGTTTTCGGATAAAAACTTTTCTAGTCCTTTGGCATCGCCTTCAAAAACCTTGTATGTTTTTCCTTCAAAATCAAATTCTTTTAAGCCTTGGTCACGAGCGTCTTTAAGCGCCTTTACAAATTTGTTCCCTTCATTGGCGTCATCATCTTCATCGTCATCATCTTCATCGTCATCATCTTCATCGTCAGAGATTTTTACTTTTACGTTAATATCTTCCACATCTTCATCTTCATCGTCATTATCTTCCTTTTTAGATGTTGAAGTTTTTGTGATGATTTCTTTATCGTCATCGGTTTTTGCGCTTTTGGCAACAAACTCCTCAAAAGTTGCTAAATTTTTCATATGTTTGATTTTTTCTATATATCAAACAAAAAAGATAAAAGTCGGCTGAGTCTTTTATCTAATCAGAGTGAAGTGGCCGTAAAGGTTAAACTTGGCGTCGGTCTTGGGATCGCCAAACCAGACTTTGTAAGTGTATGTTCCGTCTTGACATTTGCTGCCATTGTAAGTGCCATCCCATTCACCTGCATGATTACGTGATTCCCAAATAGTTTCACCCCAACGATTAAACACAGTTAGTACAAACTCTGCTGGATCAAAACCACTGGTAAAAACCGGTGCCCATGTTTGGTTGTGTTCATTGCCGTCTGGTGTAAAGGTATTAGGTATGTAGATAAGCATATTAGGACATTCTTGAATGGTAACTGTGGTAGTTACCGTAGGTGAAACACAACCTTCTGGCGTAGTAAGAACCGCCGTCACAATAAAAGTTCCAAACTCAGACAAGACAAAATTTTGTGATAGACCGCTGGTAATGCTGGTTTCTCCGTAAGACCAATCAACCGTGCCTGGTAGAGTTGAGGAAATAAGATAAGTTATACTAGCGGTATCGCCTTCACAGAGCTGCATAAAGTAGTCATCCGGCGTAATGTCGGTAATGTCGGGTTGAGGATTGACAACGAAAGTGGCAGTGTCATCAAAAGCACATCCACTCTGGGTATACACATAGATCACACTATCGTTGGTTCCGTTGCTTTGTGGGCAGAACTGGGTTACCGGGTTTCCACCAATAGTAAATACGCCACCTGCTGGTAGAGCTGACAGGGTTTCACAAGGGTCATAGGAACAATACGGTCCCATTGGCATAATAGTAGGTACCACATTGTAAATGGTTAGGTCAATATCGGTTGGCAGACTTGAACAACCTACCGCGTTGAATGCGGTAACTTGAACTGCGCCAGGTATAAACCCCGGAACTATTGCGCTCCAGTCAACACCGAGACTACTGGTTCCTTGCCCAGAAACAATGCTTCCAACAGTTGACCATTGATAGGTATATCCAGGTTGGTTAATCACCGTATATGTTTCTAGCGTGGACAGGTAGCAGACGGTGTCTGAGCCAGTAATAGGACTAACCATCACCAGTGGAGGGTTTGTGAGAAGAGTGCTTTGAGTGACAGTACAGCTGTTGGCATCGGTTACCGTGACGCTGTAGTTTCCTGCGCATAAACCACCGGCAGCCTGTCCGGTTTGTCCATTGCTCCACAGATAGGTATACGGTGCTAGTCCTCCTTGAGGAGTAACCGTTGCACCTCCATTGCAGTCATTGTTACAAACAGGGTTTACCGAAACAATAAGAGGTAAAGGAAGAGGTGGCGGGTTATTTAGTGTTGCGCTACTGGTATAAGTGCAGCCATTGGCATCAGTCAAGGTAAAAGGATAAGTCCCAGCGCATAAATTATTGAGCGTGAAACCGCTTCCTACACCATTCCAGTTGATAGCATAAGGCGGAACTCCACCTGCCGGGTTGACTTGAATAGATCCCGTGCAGGCATTATTACATAATGGGTCAGTGGGCACTACCACTGGCGGAGGTAAGTTTGGTGTAGTGATTACGTGAATGGTGTCCGGACCAAGACCCACACCGATAGCATTACAAGTGTTCCATCCAGTGTTACACGCACCATATTCCAAATGACAGGTATAATAGGCACCACCTAATGGTGGGTTGACCACGATACTCAGCCCAGTCCCCAGCGGGATTGGATTCCCTACTTGATACCAGGTAGGCGTAGGCACTACTGGAGGGCCCGAAGGAGTCCAACGCTTTCCGTCATTAATTGCCGTCCACTGTGTAGAGTTTCTTCCGGGTACCGTGACTGCCGCGTTTCCAGCTAGATTGTGTATACCATGAACGGCTGTACCATTAGCCCACTGTGGACAGTTAGGTTTGTTAGCCAGGTAGGTCTCAATGTAGTTGGTAGATTCGTAAATAACAATATGAAATGTTCCTTGTAGATTAGTACAAGAAAACATAGGAACACCTATCCAGCTCACTACCAGCTTTCGGCAAGGTGCTACGCCTTGAACTTGGTAACGGATCTGTCCACCAAGACCAGGATTCCAGTCTTGCCAGGGACTCATGATACAATTTTTAGGGACCGTCGCACCTGCATTAGGAATAGGAGCTGAAGTAAAGTTTGTGGGCTGAGCTGCACTAAAAGATATCCAGCCGTTTGAACCAATGTAGAACTGTGTATAGGTTGCGCCGTAAAAGCAAAAGTTAAAGCCGATATTAAAAGGGCCTGCCTGAGAATCATCAGTTAGAAAAACTGATGTGCCGTTATTGACTTGGGGAACATACGGAATTGTAGTTGCTGTGTAGGCAGTGGTCTGGTTAGGATTGGCACCCGGACCACATTGGGATAAATTGGCAGTTAGAGTAGTCTGTGTTACACCGCACGGAAGATTTAAGTCCGGGCCGATATAGGGACAGTTTTGTGCATATGCCCAGAGAGAGCTAAGCGTGAAGAGTAGAGCGTAGAGTTTTTTCATATGTTATTTATATTAAGAAAAACACAAAAGTTTTTAATGGTTCCAAACAAGGCGTGCTTCCCAAAGGAGCCTCAAAACTTTCCAGGCCCAAAAGAATCCAATACCTAACAGTGCGGTTAAAACCCAAACGCCATATCTGCCGTAAGGCAAATTTGTAAGAATAGAGTACATGTCTTTCAAAAACATGTAGCAAATAGCAATAACCAAAAAGAATAAAATTAAGATTATGTCCATGTTTTTATTTGATGATTTCTTTAATTATTTGAGTTGATAAATTGTTATTTGTTATTTGAACATAATATACCCCTGGTCGTATATTCAAATCATAAATATCATACAAATTAATTCCTGTCATAACATTAATTTCTTTACTAAGAATTTCAGATCCTTTTGTATCTTTGATTATTAGTTTTCCATTACCAATCATATTTTTATCATTTAGCACAACCTGAAAATTACCAGAACTAGGATTTGGAAATATGCTAAAATAACCTTTTGAATTTCCATCACAAATAACACTTATTGGTCCATACTCTTTATATTGTCCATCAATGTCATATTGAAGAAGTTTGTAATAGTTATTCCCATCAATTGCATTTTCATCTTTTGTCGTGTAAGTTAACTCTTGAGTTGAGTTACCAGCAGAGTTCAATGTTGTTAATGTAGACCAATTCTCACCATCTCTTGATTTAAGAATGTCAAAATAGTCAGAGTTGTGTTCGGTTGCCGTTTTCCAACTTAAAGATATTAAGTTGTTATTACAAGACCCATCAAAAGATAATAGTTCCACAGGAAGAGCACCATTAGTAATGATATTAAAAAATCTAACTTGATTTCCACAATTTGATGCGTTTGATACCGTAACTCTAACAGAACCATTAGTTGTTGTTTGTGGCCAAGTAAATGATATTGATGGTGTGTTGGAGTTTGGTATGTTTATCCATAAAGGTGCCGTTATTGATTCTGTATATGCCCATTGATAAGTTACAATCGGTACTGGTGTGATTGAATAACTTTCTTGAGTTCCAGCAATAATTGTGTTGTTTCCCGATATTGTAGAAACAAATCCAACTGAAGGATTTACTGTTATTGTTGTTGATGTTGTATTTGAACATCCATTAGATGTAACCGTAAGAGTATATGTTTGATTGGTTGTCGGTGAAGCAAAAGGACTTGGTGCATTTGAATTTGTTAGACCTGTAGATGGTGTCCAAGAATACGTAATTGGTGGTGTTGTTGTGCAAGATGAAACAACTTGATTAAAAGACTGTCCTCCACCTAAACTTCCACTTGAAATAGTAGTTCCATTACAAGTGATCGTAAAAGTTGCCGTATTGTCATTCCAAGTTCCTTGAGTTTCAATTGAAAAAGTATAAGGACCATTTGCTGATGACCCAATAGGTATAACATTTGTTGTCCCGGTTCCATAATTTCCCCCTGAACCTATTATAGTTCCTAAGTTATTGTATAAAACCCAACTTGTTTCATCCATAAACCCACCACCGGATATTGTCACAACTAAATTTCCAGGAACAGATAAACCACTAACATTAGAATTTAATTGAGTGCTTGACCCATTACATATAACATTAGATGTCGGAGTTATTGTAACTTGCGGTATTTGATTTACTGTTATAGTGGTCGAAGCACAACTTGAACTAAATAACCCTGAATTGTAATTTCTTGCAAAATATGTTGTGGTTGTTGAAGGTGTTACAGTAATTGAATTTCCTGTTCCAATAAAAGTAGTTCCACATCCACCTGTATACCAATATACCGTTCCAATTGCCCCATTAGCAGTTAAAGTTGTTGATGTTCCATTACAAATTGTATTTTGTGTTGCCGTTATAGATGTTGGAGCAGATGGTGGTGGTGTATAACAACTCATATTAATTGTAAAAGAACTTGTTGATGAATATCCGTGAACCAAAACATAATAATTAGTACCAACAACAGATGTCCAACTATAAGATGCTGAAGTAGAAAAACACGCAGGACCATAATCATCGTTTCCACCCACACAAGTTAAAGAAGAACAATTTGGTCCACTAAAAACTGATATTTTACTATCCCAAGCAGTAGCACACAATGAAGCGGTCATTATTTGACCATTTCCCGGTATAACATACCATACACCAGGTTGAGTTTGTGATACATTACAAAAATTATTTTCACCCGTTCCGCTATTGGTTGCATTTACAGTTGTTCCTGAAATTAGTTGTCCACAAGATATTGATGTGGCATTACAAACCAAATCGTTAGAGGGTGCAGTAGGTGCTGTGCAAGAAAGACATTCAATTGTTGTAGTTCCGCATGATGATGTAGTCCCACATGATGAATTAGTATTGTAGTGAATATAGTATGTACCAGAAATAGGTGCTGTCCAGGTTAAAGGTGAAAACCCGGCTGCAACCACAGTTCCATTGTAAGAAGTGTGTCTTACTGTAATGTAACCTCCTAAATTGTATGTGGACCTATACTGCCTTCCAGCAACTACACTGAATATCGTGTTGTATTCCGATTGAAAGGTGCAAGTACTAATAGTTTGAGCGCCTGGTATAGATGGTGCGGTTAATGACCCATAAGAGCTTAGATTAACGCAACCTCCACCGCCACCGCCAGAACAAGAAGCAATACAAGTTTGTCCTCCTGAAGTTGCTGTTCCAACAACAGGTTGTATAGTATTTAATAAGATTGTTCCTGTGTTATTGCGAATCTGAACTCGCATTTCTGAAGGGTAAGTTCCTGCTAATGTTCTCCAAACTCTTATTGTTTGTCCTGAAGATGCAGAAAAATTGAAGATGCTTGGACCAAGACCACTTGGCAGGTTGATGTTGCTCAAGACGGTAAGACCATTTACAGATACTGAAACGGCACCTCCGTTCCAACCATCGCCCCAAGTGTCTGTTAAATAGATTTGATGCGTGCAGGATTGAGCAGAAATGTAAAAACTTGCAAAAATTGCAAAAAAAGACAAAAGTAGACTTTTCATAGGGCATAAGCTTTTTAAGTTTATACTCACTTGAAGAGACCTTGCGGAAACCCCCATCTACCATGGGCCGGTCGAGAATTTATGGTGTATATATTCAGAAACGGTAACTAAGTTTTCTCAAAAGGTTTACCTAGAGGGAACGCTTATTCATTTACTGGCCGTTTTTGTTCATTAAAAAAAGGGTGCCGAATCGGCACCCTTGTAGATTTGAATTTGTAAAAAATTCTAGTACATGGATTTCATCCGTGCATAATTAACGTTTACGGATGTTGCAATGTCTTCCAAATCCATTTCCTTTTTGAATAAGAGGTTAGAAGCATTGATTTGTAATTGCAAACGGTCGCTGTGATCCATTTTTACCTCCTCTGGGTGTGAGGCTAAAAATGTTAGGTGATTAAAGAAATCATAGCCATTAATTCCACTGTTTGCTGTGCTTTTCCACTTATTTGATTTCTGCTCAATGTTTACGCCGTATGCAGCATAGAAAGGCTTTTCATCGAAATACTTTGAAAGAATTCCATCGTATCTTCCACTTTCATTACGTGCCTCGAAGTATTTTCTGTATGCGTAAAACTCAGCCAATGAAATGTTATTAGCCTTTAGATGTTCCACTGCTTGCGAAAGAATAATAGGTGTATCGCCACTTCTTTCTACAATAGACTTGCGAATTGAATCCTCAATTTTCTTGTTGTTGTAACGTTGTTTGCTGATGTTGGTTCCAAAACCATACTGACGTGCTACATTTCCATTTGAACATACAAGTCTTTCAAAGAAGGGAGAGTAGTTGTAAGAAAGCCCAGTAAAGGTAAAACGCTGTCCGGTCTTCCACATATCGATTCCGGTTCCAAATACATCCAACTCGGTATCATTTTCTAAAAGAGTTAGGTTAAAGATGTCTTTCTTTGTATTGTAATGAAAATCCTTTAGAGAGTACTCTTTCTCGGATTCTGCTAGGCTGTCACAAATCCAGTTAAAGTAATTCTCGTAGCTGATTTCATCGTCAGAACGTTTTTTGTTTTCATTAGCATCATATACTCTAATGATTTCTGAATCCACGCCTTCTCCAGCGATTGCTCCATAAAGTTTTGTTTCGCCTTCTGCTTGTTTAAGTTTGTAAGAAACTTGTCCCCAATCTTCTGGCGTCATTTTGTGTACCATGTCCGAGAAGTTCTTCTTTACTCGAAGTGTGCTAAGAACCTTTTCAGCAGCCTTACCGCGAATAGGTGTACCGCGAAGAGATAGCCCTTGGTCGAATTCAATGTCCTTGATTTTGAATTCGGTAAACGTGCGATTTCCTATCCGGTCAAGAGCCTGAGAAGAGGTATCGCGTAGTTGATCAATTACCTTTTGATTGTTTGCCATTTTATTTTATTTGAATTTGGTGTTTATATACACAGTGATTAAAAAGTTTTCTTAGCGGCCTAAGCGATAGTTGTAAACGCGAAGAGCATAATCATTAACGCAAGGCCTGCCAGTATTGTATGCGCCGAATGCCAATTTCCAATCTCCATAAGTGTCTTTTAAGTGCCTAAGCATTTTCATAGAAACCATAACATTGAGATCAATGTTGGTACGAAAATCTTCCCGGGTTGCGCTACGGCCATCTGCGTATTTTTTACCGTATTGAGGCATAATTTGCATAGGACCGACTGCGCCAGCTCCGGAAGATTGTCCTGGATTGTAACCCCATTGCATGGGACCTCTATAGCGAGTTTCTGCATAAGCCACGCCAAATGCATATCTTAAAGGGATATTATGTTCGGCAGCATATTTTTGAATAGCATCATACATTTGAATGCAAGGAGGCGCGGTTCTCTTTATAGGAGGCAAAACTACGGGCTGGGCTGTGTTGGATGCCTGGATGCCTGTTTTCTGGCGTGGAGCATTTGTGAGTACAAGCACCACGCCAGTTCCGGCCATAACCAAAAGCATATACAGGCTTTTCATTATTGATTTATTTTAGTGTATAACTGAGCCGCGTATAGGTTAAAGATTGCGCGACCTACGCTATCTGAGTAGATTTGATAAGAACCACTTTGACGGTCAATAATCATTAGTTCATTTCTTTCGTTGACAGCAATAGAGGTTTCAGTCATAGGTTTACCTGGACGAACCTGAATAATTGCAGGTTTTTTACCGCGCTCGTTGTAAGCATTGTAGAGTTGAGATACTCCAAATCCAATAATCATTGAAGCAGCAATGATGATAACTTTTCCGGTTGTGTTAAAAAGTGATTTTACTTTTTCTGGGATTGTGATTTTTAATCGTTTCATATTTGAAATTTAGGGGGTTTACAGTTTAATTGAGAGTTGACGAACTAGTGTGCCAAGATCTTTATCATTTGGCACGGTTTTAACAAGGTCACCTTCCACTACGATGTCCTGGAAGGTGTTTTCATAAATTCCGCGAAATTCTGGATGAGTATCACAGAGTTGAGTAAAATTTAAGTGAGAGTATGAAGTTTCTTCGTAGGCGCCCCATTCAGTTAAGACATGAAACATTGGTTCTCCGTGGTCTTTCCACCCAGATTCCAGTATCCGGACCGCCATTGGCTCTTCATCAATAGGTGCTAATGTCCATGAAACGTGAGAAATTCCTTTATTCATTTCCATGATGAAGTTGGTTTCTTCAGTGCTTCCGTCTTGCCGAGTTATTTTTTGTGTTACTTTCATGATTCTTTTGATTTGTTACTATTGATTGTGGAACGCCCTGCTGGAAGAATTAGATTTGCTAATGCCATCAGTCCAGCAGCTTGCCAGTAATTGATTGTCTTGAGTCCAAATATCTCTGGCATTAACCAGTTCCAGAGAAGCATAGTAAACAATCCCAGAGCTGCTATCCAAAAAATAGCTCCGGTAAAAATTCCAAGTATCTGTGCAAATGTTTTCATAGTCATTAAGAGTTGATTTGACCGTACTGTTCTGCGTCATATTCTGTTTTCCATTCAGGGTGAAGGTACCAGTGACTTTCATTAAGGTAGATAAGTTCATATTCACCATTACCGCAGTTGTTGTCGATAGTGACTATTCCCTTTTTGACCAGTGAGGACAGTACGCCTCGTATGCTTTTGGTGGCTATCCGGGTTTGACGAGACAGATCGTGTGCGTCTACGTCAGAAAATCCAGGTTCAGCATAGAGATTGTTGATTAAGGATTCCATTACCTGGGTTTCCATAGAGGTTAGTTGGAGATTGTGTTTTTCCATATTGTTTAATTAATTATAGTACAAATATAACCAAAAGATTTCATAGAAAAAAATGTTTTGGCCTAAAGTTATTAACAATTTATTGTAGCCACGTTGTAAGTTCGTATCTTCCAGAATCCATACGGTAGAGAGATATATGAAGGTGTTTACGAGCAGGATTGCCTTTTGAAGTCAGCAGTGGAATGCAATACTTAACATTTGTTCCGTATGCCACGTGTTCTGTCCAAAGACTATCTGGATACTGTGGAGTGTATCCTTTTGATGTTGCCATTTTATCAGAATGATCCAGAGCAGCTTGTTGAGTTTCGAAGTATGTGTCGTTCATTTACCGTTTAATTAATTACAGTACAAATATAATCAAAAAAGCCCAAACCTGAAAGGGAATGGGCAATTAGTTATTAACAATTAGTCTTACAGCACAGTACTAATAAACTGAGCAAATTTATATCCGGAGAATGCGCCCAAAGCAGCGGAACCTGGTAGCACCACCATCTTACCTAAACGGGTTTCATAAGATGCACGGTTAATGATATACGATAGTATTATGTAATAGATAAAGAAGTTAACAATCACTGCCGCATCAATCTCTTTTGCCATAAAGAGAGTTATAGAGTTTCCAGCAAAACCCCAAGAAAAGTTAATGAGGGTTTCGCGAATAAGTTCAATAGGCGTGGTTTTTCCGTCGCCTAACTCAATGTTTTTATTTAGCAATGTTTTTTTGTCTTTCATTTTCCAGGATATTTCTTAATCATCCAATTGAGTTCTTCTCTTTCCGGGTTTTCTGAATACCAGCCTTCCGGGGTTTGTGCAAGTTTAACCATTTGGAAAAACTCTTCATACATTAGTGCAATAGATTCCAAAGAAAAGTTTTCAGCCCACTCGCGGCAATTTTGTGGTTTAATGTTTTCTATGTTTTTGGTTGCCCAAACAAATTGTTCCATCGTCCGACAGCGATATCCAGTTTTTCCATGCAAATTGTTTTCCGCAAAAGAACCCCAATCAGAAGAGATAACAGGAGTCCCGGAAAAAAATGCTTCTACCATTACACCGCCAAAAGGCTCAACATAGTAACTTGGAACAAATAGTGCTTTAGCACCTGCCATAAGACTTTTGCGTTTTTCCGCGTCAGCAAACCCAACAATTTCTACATGTTCAGGAACTTTTCCAAAATCCCTTTCATAATCGCCTTGCCCAGCAATTTTTAACTTTACACCAGCTCTTTGTGTTGCCTGTATTGCAATGTGTATTCCTTTAATCTCTACCAATCGACCCAGATAGAGGAAGTAGTCCTCCTTCTCTTCGCGGTATTCAAAGTCTGTTGGATCAAAGTAGTTTGGAATAATTGAATCATACCATCCAGGATTGCCCCATTTCATACGCTCATATGCAATGTCTCTAACACTGTAGGACTCAAATACTCGATACGGAGCAAAGAGACCTGTGTGGTAACCAATCCCAGGTTCAACCGATATAAGATCTTGATGAGCATCCGCTACTTCTTTATGACCATAACCCCAAAAGCACAGAAGAAAATCGCCAGCGCTTTTGGTGTCCTTTAACGCTTTAATAGTATTGGCATTAAAAGTTTTTTGCGCGTTGTCGGAAACATTATGTTTGAATTGATTGTGTCTCCAATCGTATTCTCCGTAGGTGTCAATTAAAACCTGATCATTTGTTACAGGAATCAAACGGTCACAGACCGCGGTAGAGTTCTCATGTGCATAGAGATAAACTGTGTGTCCGCGGTCTTTCATCATTTTGCAAAACTTCACCACCTTTTGCGTATATGCGCAAGACACATATTCAGTGGAAGCGACCGTGTGTGGTAGAGAGAGTACGTGAAACGTATACATTTCTTAGTTTTCCGTTGTTTTCTTTGCTCGAGGCGCGCGTTTTTTAACAGGCGTAGATGTAGAAGTTTCGGTGGTTTCTGCCTTTGGCTTTCTAGAAGTGCTTTTCTTCTCATCCTTTTTAATCTCTTTAGAGGAATCGTTTGGACGATGAATGTAAGACATGTGATAGAAATCCGCATTTCTTAATTGTAATGGAAACACAAGGTCTCCCAAAGTTTTCTTACCTGTAAGAATTGCCCAAGCAGCAGCAAATCTTTGTCCGAAAGACATTTTAGTTGTTTGGCCGTCAACGGCAGTTAGCGTAGTCATACCAGACCCCGCATCTTTTCTAAACTCAAGAGTGTAGGTTTTGTTAGTTGCTTTCATTCCGAAAGACTTGTTTGGATCAATACTCATTTGATTGGTTTTTGATTTGGTTGTTTGCTTCATACTCGTCGATGTACAACCACTCAACGAGAATTTCTTCTTCATTTTCACTGGCCTCTCCACTTGGATAAGCCACCATAATTTTTTCATCTTCGCCTACGCCAACTGCAACCATTCCACAGCCTTCACAAAGGACTGACATATACTGTCCAGGTTGTAGTTCGTTTTCTGCAATTGCATAGATGTCGATGTCTGCTACAGAAAAATTCATTCTTTCTGAGCACTTGTTACAAAATTCAGCCATTTTTCTTTTTGTATTTGGTGATAAACGTTTTTTCTAGTATTCGATACTCCTCTTCAGGAGCCTGGGTTAGATAAGCAATATAGCTTGAAAAACTCATACCGCTTTTTTCTGCCTCATTCTTTAAGAATTCTATCCACTCTTGGGTATTGAATGGACTGTCTTCTGGGTAAGTTTCAAATGTCATTCTTCAAAATGTTCAAGTGATTGTGTTAACCCGGAATTCAAAATTTTTTCATAACCATCCCAATCTCCATTTAAGGAGAGATGAACTTCACCTTCTTCTGGGTGTATTGTTATTATTTGAACATTAGAGTTTTTTAGGATCTCTAATAGCGGTTTCAATTCAGAGTTTGAAACGCGAGCATAAAATTCCACCATATTTATTCTTTTGATGCGTTTTGTGTTACCAAGGTTCCCATGACAGTGTAAAGGGTTACACGAGATTCCAGTTCTTCGCTAATCATTTTAAGAGCATAGTATTTTTCAAGAGGCTCCATACTCTTTATGCAGTCTCCAATTTTAATAGCCATATCGGTGAGCGCATTGTTGATTTCTTCGGAATACTCCATGTGGAATTCCTCGTTTACCTTTATCATATATGTTGTCATTTATTTAACCAAGCCAGTTTATCGCTAGGCCTAGAAAGTTCTTCAATTACCCAGCCTTCTCTTTCGCGAAAAGCAATAATTGAAGGTATGTCTTTTGCAATAAAAACACTGCAACTGGTGACCTTTTGTGTTTTTCTTTCAACGGTATATTCATGAATAAACCATGGATCCGCATCATCTTCCGCGAAGATCAATTCAGTCTTGGCACGTTTTTTGTTTAATTTCCAAATTACCGTGCCAGTGACGGTTGTTACCCACGGTTCTGGTTCACGGCTCCATTTACTCATTGTCGTTTAACATTACATATTGGTCATAGGACATATGAACTTCAATTTGCTCAAAGTTTTCGCGAAATGTTGTCCAATTGCCTTTAAGAGCCTGCGCAGCATTTTCGTAGTCTTCCGGATCACCCCAGTGAACAAAATCATTTAGTATTTCAAGGTTATCCGGGTGTATGTATATGCAAATGTACATTGTAAGAATTATTCGTAAGTTTTTTCAAATTGCGCGTAAACAACTGGCTCTTCATTTTCCAATTTTTCAATGGTTTCTCTAACCATATTTTCATATGCAGTGCCTTTCCAAGTGTTTTCGCTATCAAATGAAGACCTACGAAATACTGGATAAATAACAGCTTCATTTTTC
>Ga0209401_1000290_pt1 | contig 34376 bp, 19 predicted proteins | sample M_140807_MF_Meta_FD_187318 | JGI IMG/M metagenome (GOLD analysis project Ga0209401, IMG submission 187318) | Freshwater microbial communities from Lake Montjoie, Canada to study carbon cycling - M_140807_MF_MetaG (SPAdes) (version 2) | ecosystem: Environmental > Aquatic > Freshwater > Lake... | reverse complement strand
TCGCTCTAGCCAGCGCGGTGCCTCAAAGCTGCGGTGGGCCAGGAGCCGATGCAGGCCGAGGGTCACCCCCAGCACTGTGGTCCAGTACAGAACCGCCAGGGCTACCACGCCCTGCCAGCTCCAGAAGCGGGGCAGCAGGGCCGCCACCGCGCCCACATGCAGCACGAACATGAAGCCGGTGGTGCCGCCCTTGAACTTGCGTTGGCGGGGAGGCAGGGAGGGTCGAGGAGCCACCAGACCGGCCCGAAGCCGCTGCTCCCGCGAGGAGGGGCTGGTGTCGGCGCGGGAGCCTGCCGGAGCTGGGGAGGCCGCGGCAACGGAGAGGGGCATGGGCTTGGAGGGTGCCAGCGGGTCGCGGATGGCGATTCCGATGCTGGGGGGGCCACTCTATGTCGCAACAGATCTGCAGCTCAGAGGGTTGTCGTGGGTCTTCGCTCCGGACCGCTGATCAGGGTTGGCGCTTCTGCTCCTCGTCTTGCTCCTGCTGGCTGAGCAGATCGAAGTAATCGAGATCAACGCCGCGGCGGCGGTTCTGCTGTCCGGTTTCGTCGATCTCGGCCGGAGCCGTCGGCTGATCAGAGGTGTCGGAGTCCGTGCGGAGCCTGGTCTCCTCCTCGGCCTGCAGGGCATGCTCCAGCTGAGCCTCCTCCACACTGCGCAGGAAGGCTTGACGGCTGCGTTGCCGCTCCTGGCGGATGCCGCGGCGTTCCTCCAGCAGCATGCCGGCTTCCTCCAGCAAAGAGCTGCTGTGGCCACGGCGGCGGCCGGTGGCGGCGAAGCCCACGGCCAGGCCGAGGGCGGTGAAGCCCAGCCGCACATTGGTGATCACCAATGGGAGAGCCTGGTTCCAGCCCGGAGGCGGTATCTGGGCCTCGATGCGGCGGATCGCCTCCTGGATCTGGGCGCTGAGCACCCGCTTCAGTTCGGGCAGGGGCTGGGCCATGTCCTGGGAGGAGAGGCTCTGGCCCTGGAAGTTGAGCAGCCGTGTCTTGAGCTGGTCGTGGGAGTTCACGGCCTGAATGTCGGCCCTGAGGTTGCGCAGTCGGTAGGTGCCCTTCTCCAGCCTGCTGACCCGGGCCACCTTGAGCTGCTCGAACAGCTGCAGGCTGGAGACCACGTGCAGGGGGATCAAGAGCACGAAGCCAGTCATGGCGGCCAGGGCGAGGCGGGCCAGGGTCTGGCGGCGTGCTTGGCGGCGCAGGTTGCGGCTGTCGAGCTGGGCGGCCAGGTGCAGCAGCACCATGCCGATCAGGGGAATGCCGCCGTTGTCGATCAGGTTGGTGGCGGCATTGAGGCGCCAGCCCGGATCGAAGGGCTGCAGCGGCCAGATGGCGGTGAGCACCGCCACCACGTAGGAGAAGAGGAGCACCTGGCCCGTGACCCAGAGGGTGGTGCTGAGTGTTCTGAGGGAACTAAGCCGGGCAGCCCCTGGGCCCACCACGACATCGCCGTGGGACAGCTGCTCACCCTGATCGGGGCTGCCGCCAACCCTCGCGATCGGGTGCGCGATGGGGTGGACAGAGCCATCGGCCGGGGCCATGGAGGGAAGCTGCGTATCCGCTCAAGGTAAAGCCCCCGGTTCTGATCGGCTCAGTCGATCGGAACGGCGTGTTGGGGGTGAGGTTGATTAGATCAAGCAGATCAGATCAAGCAGATCAGATCGAGCCGCCGTAGAAGATGCCGTCCGCGAGGCCGCCCTTGCCGTTGTTGTAATTGTCGAGGTTGGTGTTGATCACACTGCCCCCTGAGGTGGTGTTGCTCCAGGCGGTGTTGGACGACTTCATGTAAGGGCTGGAGACGGTGCTCAGCTTGCTGAGGATGCCATCGCCCTTGCCATCCTTGTTCTCATCGGGGGTGTAGGTCTGCAGCCAGGTGATGCCCTGGTTGATCCAGACGCGCGCGTCCTTGTCGCTGGTGGAGGCGGTGTCCACGGGGTTGCCGGCCATGTAATTGAGCCAGCTGGCCACGAGCGAACGGGCGAGGGTGTAGCGCACGTCGCCCTTGTCGGGTTGCTGGGAGGAGTCCATCACCTTCAGTGCTTCGGTGGTGGCGTAGAACACGGTCTGCTCACCGTTGTCGGTGCAGCCGTTGCGGTTCCAGTCGCCGACCAGGATGCCGGGGGTGTTGGTGCCGGTCACGGGATCCCTCACCGCTAGCACGCTCTTGCCATTCACCGTGACGCTGCCGGGGCTGTTGGTGTAAGGAGCCAGGAACAGGTCGGATTTGGGGAAGTTGGCCGTGCCGGCCTGGCTGGGTTCGTTGCCGGCGATGCCATCCCAGAAGCTGGTCCAGCACTTGTTCACCCAGAAGCCCGGGGTGCGGACGCCTGGAGCCGAAAGAATGGTGTCGGTGTCGGTGGCGCTGTTGTTGGTGGTGTTGGTTTCCACCAAGCCGTTGGAGCTGATTGTGGCGGTGTTGCTGAGGGTGGAGCCGCTGGTGAACAGCTTGAACACCTCTAGGTTGGCGACGTTGAACGTGTCGTTGCCACAGCTTTCGGTGCTGGCGCCGGCGATCACGAGGGTGTTGGCCGTGATCAGACCGGCGTTGATGTCGGCGGTGCGATCGGTGCTGGACCCGGCGTTCTGCTCCAGGGTGCCAAGGGCGCTGAGCGTGACGTCGCTGAGGCTGGTGAGGGTGGTGGTGTTGCCGAACCAGAAGCTGGCGTCGCTGTCGCCGTAGACGGCCTTGAGGGCGGCCTTGTCGATCGCCACCGATTCGCTGAACTGGAGCACGAGGTAGTCGCGCTTGCTGCCCACGTTGTCGAGGCGGAAATCGGTGCTGGTTTCGCCGCTGTTGGTGAGGCCCAGGCCTGTGGTGTACTGGCCGAGGTAGGCATTGAGCCAGCTCACCGAACCGCAGGAGAGCGCTTCGCGGCTGTAGCCCCGGGCCGTGAGGGTGACCCCATTGCTGGTGAAGGAGCGGCTGTTGCCGGCGGTGCCGGTCTTGGCGCTGTCGCTGGCGGCGGCCAGGTTGAACAGGGTGGTGGTGCTGCTCACATTGACGCCGGGCTTCACCACGGTGCCGGTCACCGCATAGGTGATCGAGCTGCCTGCCGCCATGGAGGACAAGGTGTCGCTGATCGAGCCGCTGCCGGTGGTGATTGTGGCGTTCGCTCGGGTGATGCTGCCGTTGGTGCCGGTGATTTTCCAGGTGGCATTGGTGAGGTTGGCGGGAATCACATCACTCACCAGCACGTTGCTCACACTGGCGGAGCTGTTGTTCCTCGCCACGATCGTGTAGGTGATCTGCTGGCCGGCGACCACGGCGGTGAGGCCATCGGTTTTGGTGATCTCCAGATCGCTGGGCAGCGTCGTGTTGCCCTGGAAGATGCCGGCGTCGATGGTGAGGTTGCTTTCCCCGGAGGACAGCGTGACGGCATCGGTTGTGCCGTTGGCGTAGATGTTCGAATCGGTGGCGCTGCTGGGGTTGGTGCCGCGGAGGGAGGCCACGAAGTTGGTCGGCAGGGTCACCTTCACCGAATAGGTGCCAGGGCGCACATTGAAGGTGTAAAGACCGTTCGCGTCGGTGGTGGTGTTCAGCGAAACGCTGGTGCCCCGCCCATCGGTGCCGCTGAGGTTGACGGCCACGCCGCTGCGGCCGAGTTCGCCTGTGTTTTGAATGCCGTTGGAGTTGGTGTCAACCCAAACCCGATCGCCGATGGTGGCGAGCTTGTAGAAGCCAGCATCCACGGTTGTCACCGCCTGTCCGGAGTTGACGGTGATCGCGCCGGTTCTGCTGTTGTTGGGGTCAGCATCGGAGTCGGTGAGGTCGTTGCCGCCGATGTTGCGGTCGGTGAATACAAAATCGGTCGGCTTGGTGAATTGCACCTGATACTTGGCTGCCTTGAGACCTGAGAAGTTGTAGTAGCCGTAGGCATCGGTGCTGGTGGTGGCCAGAACGGTGTCACCCTTTTCGTTGAGCAGGGACACGGCCACGCCCTGCAGGCCCGGTTCGCCGGCGTCCTGGATGCCGTTGCCGTTGAGGTCGTGCCACACGAAGTCACCGATCGAGCCGAGCTTGTTGAAGCCGGCATCGATGCTGGTGTTGTTTTCACCGGAGCTGAGGGTGAAGGAGGCCGTGAAGCCGTCAATACCGGCGTCGGAATCGGTGGTGGTGGTGCCGGCGCCGGTGTTGGAGAAGTACGCGTCAGCTGGCTTGCTGAATTTCACCGAGTAGTCGCCCGGCAGCAGCTGGTTGAAGCTGTAGTTGCCGCTGGCGTTGGTGGTGGTGGTGGCCAGGAGGCTCGCTCCGTTGGCATCCCAGAGCTCCACGCTGAGACCAGCGGCGCCAGTTTCACCGCTGTCCTGGATGCCGTTGGCGTTGGTGTCACTCCAGATGCGATCGCCAACGCTGGCGTAGTTGAACAGACCGGCATCCAGCGTGGTTTCCACTTCGCCGGACACGAGCTCCACCACATCGGATTTGCCGGTGGTGGGATCAATGTTGGAATCGAGGGCCGTATCGGCGCCTTGGCCCTTGCTGGAGAAGACGGCGTAGCCCGTGGGCTTCACCACTTCCACGGCGTAGTAACCGGGGGTGAGACCGCTGAAGCTGTACTTGCCGCTGGCGTTGGTGGTGGTGGAGATCGGTACACCGCCCTGGCTGATGCGGTTGCCGTTGCCATCCAGCAGGTAAACGGTGGCGCCGGCGATGCCGGTTTCACCGGAATCCTGAATGCCGTTGGCGTTGAGGTCATGCCACACGGTGTCACCGAGGCTGGCGGTGCGGTAAAGACCGGCATCAAGGTTTGTGGTGCTTTGGCCGGAGAGCAGGGTCACCGCCGCTGACTTGCCGGTGGTGCGGTCGACATCGGAATCGAAGCCGTCGTCGCTGCCCTGGTCCTTGGCGGAGAAGACATAACCGGTGGGTTTGACCACCTCAATGCCGTAGGAGCCGGGCTTGAGACCAGAGAAGGAGTAGGCGCCGCTGCTATCGGTGGTGGTGGAAATGGGGTTGCCGCTGGCGAGCACGCGGTTGCTGCTGGCATCGGTGAGGTAAACCGTGACGCCGGCGATACCGGTCTCGGTGCCGTCCTGGATGCCGTTGGCGTTGGCGTCTTCCCAGATGAAGTCGCCGAGGCTGACGGGGGTGTAAACGCCGGCGTCGACGGTGTTGTTGGTCTGGCCGGAGACGAGGGTGATGACGGGAGAGAGTCCGGTCTGATCGGCATCGGAGTCGATCGCGTCGTTGGTGCCCACATCGGCGGTGGTGAACACGGTGCCGCTGGGCTTGTCACCGAACTGAACGCGGTACTGGCCGGGGGTGAGGTTGGTGAAGCCGTAGATGCCGTCGCTGCCGGTGGTGGTGCTGCTAGAGGTGTTGTCGGAGGTGGTGCTGAGCAGGCCATCGCCGCCGCCGCTGATCAGGGTCACGGTGCGACCGGAAAGCCCGGTTTCACCGGAGTCCTGGAGGCCATTGCCGTTGGTGTCGACCCAGAGGCGATCACCGATGGAAGCGGGGAGGAGTTCGCCGAAGTTGACGTTGGAGACGACGGATCCGGAGGTGAGGACGATGGCACTCACCTTGTCTGGGCTGAGGGTGCCGCCACTGTTGCCGATGGAATCCTTGCCATCGAGATAGTTGGCGGGCTGGGTTTCGGTGACGGAGTAGGTGCCTGGACGGAGGCCAGAGAAGGAGTAGTTGCCGCTGGCGTCGGTGGTGGCGGTGATCTCAATAGCGTTGCCGAGATCGTCGGTGCCTTTGAGGGTGATGGTGATGCCGCCGATGCCGGATTCGCCTGGATCCTTGTTGCCGTCGTTGTTGGTGTCCGCGAAGACGGTGCCTCGGATGGAAGCGGGAACAAGCTCACCGAAATTGATGTTGGAGACTACGGATCCGGAGGTGAGGACGATGGCACTCACCTTGTCTGGGCTGAGGGTGCCGCCACTGTTGCCGATGGAATCCTTGCCATCGAGATAGTTGGCGGGCTGGGTTTCGGTGACGGAGTAGGTGCCGCGAGCCAGCTTGTCGAAGCTATAGGTGCCGTACGCGGAGGTTTGCACGGTGCGGCTGACGCTGTTGCCAGCGTCGTCGGTGCCGGTGAGGGTGATCGTGACATCGGCGATCCCCACTTCGCCAATATCGTGGATGCCATTGTTGTTGGCATCCACGAACACCGTGCCACTGATCGAATCTGGCTTCAGTTCGCCGAAATTATTTTCTGTGCTGCTATCGCCCAGGTTGACGACAATGGGACCAATTAAGTCATTGCCATTGATGTCTTTGCCCGCGCTCGACCCAGGGGTGGAACCTGCCTTGTCTTTGCCATCGCAATAGGCTGTTGGTTGGCTCTGGGTGATGTAGTAGGTGCCTGGCCGAAGGGTTTCGAAGATGTACGCACCATTCAGATCCGTCTGGAGGGTCCTGAGGACAGCCTGGCCCAGGTCGTCGGTGCCGGTGAGGGTGATGGTGACGCCACTGATGCCCGCTTCACCCGGGTCGCGATTGCCATCATCGTTGCTGTCTTCAAAGACATAACCGCTGATGACAGCAAGAGATCTGACTATGGCACTGGCCTGGGTGGGGCAGGGAACACCCGGTGAGATGACCTTGAGATTGAAGGCCTTGCTGCCGCTAAAGAAGCCATCATCCGCCACGGGTGCGAGGCTCACGCGGGCCTGGAAGCTAACGCTGCCTGTGCCACTGACCTGCATGCCGGGGGCTGTGCAGGTCATCCAGGTGATGCCGTCGTAGGAGTATTCGACCGTTGCAGCGGCCATGCCGTTGGTTCCGTTAACGAGCGCGTCCTCAGCGGCGAAGCAGAGGATGCGGCCAGCAGCGGCGGTGATGGTGAAATAGGCGTAAGGATCGCTGGAGATCAGACTGGCCGTGGCCGGGGTGATGAAAGTGTCGTTATCGAGATTGTTGATAGAAAGAATTGTGCTTGTATTATTGAGGTAAGCGTTGCTGGATGTGGCTTTGAGCAACCCTTTGAAGTTGAAATTCCCATCTGGGAGATTGTCGTTGATGCCAGTGACAGTGATCGTCTGCGGATTCCGCCAGTTGCTCGCACTGAAGGTGAGCTGAGTGGCACTGAAGATCAGCTCGTTTCCATAGACGTAATTACCATCTGTTTGAAGCACCATGCCGCTGAGCGGGCCGCCAAGAAGATCAACCAGGTTGACTGTGACGTCATCTTGAATTGTGAACGGATTACCCTGGAAGGTCTCCGGAGCCAGCAGGCATACGGTGATGACAGCGGAACTACCGCATTCCGCAACTGTTACAGTGTTGGCTTTGAGGCCGAATTGAACCGGGTTGGTGAACGTTCTCTGTGTGCCAATATTGATAGCATAATAGGCATTCGCCGAATTTACTGGGTCGCTCCATCCGGAATCACCGATCTGGAACTTCATTTCTGATATGCCAGTGGCAAAATCGACCCGAGCGCGAATTTGATCTCCGGCGATCGTGCCAGGTTTCTCGAGAATATTGGTGCCATTCAGAGCCGTAAAGCGAATGCCTTCCTTAAGGCCGTCGCCATTGTTATCTACGCCCGAAGTCACACCGAGAGAGGTTCCCGAAGCGATCGTGTAATTGCTGACAACATCAGCCTCAACAAACTGCCTAGCAGAAGCATTGGCGCCATTGCCGTCAATATCGTAAAAATCAATATTTACATTCTTGAGGAGAACGCTCTGGCCGCGATCGCTCGATGAAGCGTAGTTTTCTACGAACTTGATGGTGAAATCGGCAAAGGCTTCGCCGCTGCCATCATCAGCCAGAATGCGAAGAGATGGCTGGAAGTAAAGCTCTGCAGCTGCGTCGTAGCGGGCAAAGTTGAGTGGGTTTGTAGATGTTGCGTAGGTCGGATTGGCAGAATATTGATTATTGGAATTGTCAAAGGTTGTCAGCCAGGCGCGGTTGCCACCTGTGTAGGAAATGATGGCATCGATTACGACGTCTCTATTGAGAGCGTCTTTGACTGTGATGACATTCTGGAAGCGGAACTCAGTGCCAATCGTGTAATATTGGCTTAGGCTGTTGAGGCCGCCGTTGATCAGTTGAGCCTTGCTGAAAGAGAAGTCAAGCTGATTACCAGAAGTGTCGTATTCGTTCTGGAGGCTGCCGTGCCATTGCTGGATGGCTGCTGGTTCAAAAAGGTCGCTGAGGTGGCGCTGATTCGGGCTCCCCTGAGCCAGATGTAGACCCTGTTCATGGCTGAGAATGGTGCTGCTTGCCAGGATCTGAGCTCCGGTGAGCTCTGAGAAGGTCGCGAGGAAGGAAGGGTCTGACCCTGTCTGGCACGCCCAGAGTGCCACGGTCTTCACGTTCCATTGCGCCAGTTCCTCAGAGGCGTTGATCAGGTCTTCCCTGTCAATCCAGCGTCCGCCCAGCAGCAGCCCGCCAGGTCGTCCATGGGCCACGATGTGGAGGGTGCTCACCGGGTGGCCTGCACGGCCAGCTTCCAGCAGGGCGGAGCTGATCGCCCGCAGGGGGGCATCCACTTGGGTGAGGGGTTGATATGGCAGACGGGCTCCAGCCAGAAGCGGGGCCAGATCGGACGTCGTGGCATTGGCCACGATCAGTTCCTGGAACTGAACAACGGTGCAGGTGGCCATGGCTGGAACTACGGGGTGCAGGGGACTGCCGGCGTGGCTGACTAAGGGACCTTGAGAGACCATCTTGTAGTTCCATTGTAGACGCTCTGTAGGCGCCCCCCCGCCATCGCTTGGAGATCTTGTAAGCATCAAGACTTTTGAGGGGCCTCTCAAGTCATGGCCACAGGCCACGAGCCATGGTGTGAGGCCGCTTCAAGGGGTGATCCCGTGGATCCGGGCCCTCCGGGCGCACCAAAAAAATCGGGGTTCCCGGTGGGCTCTGTCAGGGTGAATGGGGATGGCGTGAGCTGCCAAACAGCAAGGCGTTGACCGTATTCGGGTTGCTATCAACCAACGTGATCTTTTGTGAGCGATTCGATCACAATGCGCTTAAGTTGCTTCTGTTAAGCGAGCGAGTTCACAAAAATAAATCTCATATTTTATCATGAGATTTACAAATATTCAAATGTCTATAACTACAGGAGGGGAATTCAGGATTTGGCCGATCCGATGCGACGACGCAAGCGCCTTGAGAAGTAAAAGGCTGAGGCGCCTCCAGCAACGGGAAGTGGGGATGGAACTCCGGTGAAGGATTCAAATTGCACTTGTGACCAGGTAAAACTTAATGCGCTTTCATCACTAGTAGATAAAACTCCGGTGCAACTTCCTGCACAATTTACGGTTTGATTGTTGGAGCTCATTGCTGCGCTTATGAGTCCACTGATGGTGTTGTCAGGGCTGGTTTGTCCACCAGGATTGAAGGCAGTCAGAGGTCCTTGAAGCGAAATGGCATCAACACCTGTAATGGCTGCTTGATTGGGGGCGTCAAAAGTGTAGGTAACTCCTGAGGTGCTGACTCCAGAGGACTGGATTCGCCCAGTAGTGAAATTTATTGATGAATTAACGGCATTGGTGAATGTAAGCTCGTCCGTGGCATAAGGTTGGCCGAAAGAATTATATTGACCACTGAGCCCGGTTCCAACGAAGCTACTAAAGCCCACAATGGGTGGATTGTAGCCAACACCGTATTCAGGGCTCGATTGGGTTGAACCTTGTGGGCTTGCTTGATTAATGCCATACGGCATAATCATGTAAGACCAGGTAAATGGACGCGCGGTGTTGGCACCTGGGAGGTTTGATGAAGATTCGTTTAGAACCCCCGTAAACGTCATTTTAATCCAGGTGGCGTGAGCCATCCCCCCGGACAATGTCGCCAAGGCAGTGGCCGCACAGGCCAGTGATTGAAGCGAGAAGGATCGGCTGAGTTTCACGGATGGATATGCCAACGGATTGCTTTGATTACTGCTTAGAGCCGTGTCAAGGCTATGTATGTGGCCTCAGTTGTCATGCATCCTAGCCCAGGCGTCTTGATTTCCTCTCGGTCTCCGCCAATGTCGGCAAATCCCAACCGTTCAGCCGTGGGCCAGCGCCTCGCCGCCGCCCAGGCCTCCATTGTGCCGTTTGCGTCCGCCCACACGGCGGCCGTGAAGCCCCGGCTGGAGCGGGTTCTGGCGGCCTTTGCCGCTGAGCGGCTGGGGGTGCAGCACTTCGCCTCGGTGAGCGGCTACGGCCACGGGGATCTGGGCCGCGAGACGCTGGATCGGGTGTTCGCGCGGGTGCTGCAGGCGGAGGCGGCTGCCGTGCGGGTGCAGTTCGTGAGTGGCACCCACGCCATCGCCGCGGCTCTGTTTGGGGCGCTGCGGCCCGGTGATCGTCTGCTCTCGCTCACCGGCCGCCCCTACGACACCCTGGAGGAAGTGATCGGTCTGCGGGGCAGCGGCGCCGGCTCCCTGGCCGAGTTCGGCATCACCTACGACGAGCTGCCCCTCACCGCCGAGGGGCTGGTGGATGAGGCGCGGCTGGAGGAGACCTTGGCGCTACCCACTCGGATGGTGCTGATTCAGCGCAGCTGCGGCTACAGCTGGCGCCCTTCCCTGCCGGTGGCCACGATCGGCCGACTCTGTGCGCAGGTGAAGGCGATTCGGCCCGCGTGCCTTTGCTTCGTAGACAACTGCTACGGGGAGCTGGTGCAGGAGCTGGAACCCACCGCCGTGGGGGCCGACCTGATGGCCGGTTCGCTGATCAAGAACCTCGGGGGCACCCTGGCCCCCGGCGGCGGCTACGTGGCCGGCCGCGCCGAGCTGGTGGAGCGGGCCTGCTGCCGGCTTACCGCCCCCGGCATCGGCAGCGAGGGGGGCAGTGGCTTCGACCTGCACCGCCTCCTGTTCCAGGGGCTCTTCCTGGCGCCCCAGATGGTGGCCGAGGCCCTGATCGGTGCCGAGCTGGTGGCCCGGGTTTTCGCCGATCTGGGCTTCGCCGTGAACCCCTGGCCCGGCGCCGAGCGCAGCGATGGCATCCAGGCGGTGCGGCTCGGCAGCCCCGAGGCCCTCAAGGTGGTGTGCCGCGCCTTCCAGGCGGCCTCGCCGGTGGGCTCTTACCTCGATCCGGTGCCGGCCCCGATGCCCGGCTACGCCAGCGAGCTGGTGATGGCTGGCGGCACCTTTATCGATGGCAGCACCAGTGAGTTCTCCGCCGACGCGCCGCTGCGGGAGCCGTATGTGCTCTACGCCCAGGGCGGAACCCATCACAGCCATCAGGCGATCGCCCTGGAGCGGGCTCTGGTGGATCTGGCCGAGGCGGGGCTGGTGGCGCTCGAAGACTGAACGTCAGGAATGAAAGCTGGGATTGAACGTACAGATTGAACGCTGGGACGGCTCGGACTGAATGACAGCACGCATGGAATCGTCGTCATGACTGAATACAAGGACGCAAGCCATGGGTGTAGACCGGCTGAGTGAAGAGACCCTGAGCAAGGGCCTTGAGACGAGGCGCTGAAGTGTCCCGTGGCTCAGGGCCCTGGGTCTGGGGCGGGGTGTGGGCTCTGGTGGACGCCGCTCTTTGATGGGTGCCTCGTTGCTGAAAAACGGGTCGGCCGAGACGAGGCGCCGGGGCGTGGCTTCCGACAGACTGGGTCCACCCCAGCGCCCCGCTCCATCCATGGCCCTGACCATCCCCGAGGACTGCCGCTACGCCGACAGCCACGAGTACGCCCGCCTTGAGGGCGAGGCCGTGCGGGTGGGCATCAGTGCCTTCGCGGTGGATCAGCTCGGCGACATCGTGTTTGTGGAGCTGCCGGAGGTGGGCGCCACCCTCAGCCAAGGCGCCAGTTTCGGTTCGGTGGAATCGGTGAAGGCCGTGGAAGATCTGATGGCCCCGATCAGTGGTGTGGTGGAGGCTCGCAATGAGGCGGTGCTGGCTAGTCCGGAGGAATTGCAGAACGATCCCTACGGCGAAGGCTGGCTGCTGTTGGTGAAGCCCGCCGATCCGGCCCAGCTCGAAGGGCTGATGGATGCGGCCGCCTACGGCGCGGCGGTGGAAGGGCACTGAGTCCGAGTCCGGGTCAGGGGTTGCGCGCCGGCCGGGCCCCCGAGCCGCTTCCTGGTCATGCCTCCGGTGCCGTGGCCGGTGAGCCGGCGTCGAGTCGCCCCCCATGGGTCTTGGTGCCGGATCCGTTGCCGCCACGCTGGGGGACAGCCGCGCCTTCACGTTTCTTAGGATCCCCCGACCTCAGGCCCTGATCCGTGGCAGCACCCTTCCTGATCCGCCACCTTGGACCCGGGCCCCAGGATCAGAGGCGGATGCTGGCGGAGCTGGGCCTCGATTCCCTGGAGGAGCTGGCCGCCTCCGTGGTGCCTGCCGACATCCTGTTGCCGCAGGCCGCAGCCGCCGAGGGGCTGCCGCTGGCCTGCTGCGAGGCGGAGGCCCTGGCCGAGCTTGCTGCCGTGGCCGCCCTCAACACACCAGCCCGCAGCCTGATCGGCCTCGGGTACCACGGCACCGCCACGCCGGCCCTGATCCAGCGTCATGTGCTGGAGAACCCCTGCTGGTATACCGCCTACACCCCCTACCAGGCCGAGATCGCCCAGGGGCGGCTGGAGGCCCTGCTCAACTTCCAGACTCTGGTGAGCGAACTCACCGGTCTGCCGATCGCCAACGCCTCCCTGCTCGATGAGGGCACCGCCGCCGCTGAGGCGATGGCCCTCTCCCTGGCGGTGAGCCGCCGCTCCGGGGCTCGCCGCTACCTGGTGGATCGGGCCGTGCTGCCCCAGACCCTGGCGGTGCTCGCCACCCGGGCCGAGCCGCTGGGGATCACGGTCGACACGATCGATGCCCAGGGGCTGGCCGCCTCCCTGGCCGCTGTCGATCCCCTGGCGAATGGCGGGGATGGGGCGGTCTTCGCCGAGGACGCCTTCGGACTGCTGTTGCAGCTGCCCGGGGTGGAGGGGCGCCTGTGGGACCCGGCTCCCCTGCTCGCCGCTGCCCGCGCCGAGGGCCTGATCTGCACCGCAGCGGTGGACCCTCTCGCCCAGGTGCTGCTGGCACCAGTGGGGCACCTCGGCGCTGACATCGCCGTGGGCAGCCTGCAGCGCTATGGCGTGCCGATGGGCTTCGGCGGGCCCCATGCCGCCTTCTTCGCCACCAGCGAGGCCTACAAGCGCCAGATCCCCGGCCGCCTGGTGGGCCAATCCCGCGATGCCGAGGGCAATCCCGCCTTGCGCCTGGCCCTGCAGACCCGCGAGCAGCACATCCGCCGCGACAAGGCCACCAGCAACATCTGCACCGCTCAGGTGCTGCTGGCGGTGATGGCCAGTTTCTATGCCGTGCACCATGGCCCCGACGGGCTGGCGGCCATCGCCCGCCGCATCCTCTCGCTGCGGGAAGCCCTGGCGGAGGCGCTTGCAGTCCTTGGGCTGCCCCCCGAGCCCGGCCCCGGTTTCGACACGTTGGTGGTGCGCACACCGGCGGCGGCCTCCCTGCGGGAGCGTGCGGCGGCAGCCGGTTTCAACCTGCGGCAGGGGAGCGATGGCCTGGAGGCGAGCGCGGCCGGAGCCCTGGCCATCAGCCTCGATGAGCTCAGCGGCCCGGAGGAACTGAAGCGCCTGCTGGGGGCCCTGGCTTCAGATCCTGCCGCTGCAGCCACAGCCGCCGGGGTGCTCGCCGCCCGGCTTGAGGCCGCCCCTGAAGCGTCCGCCTGGGCCCTGGCCAGTCTGCCCCAGCGCCGTGATCCCTGGCTCACCCAGCCGGTGTTCCACCGCTACCGCAGCGAGACCGAGTTGCTGCGCTACATCCAGCTGCTGGTGTCGAAGGATCTTTCCCTGGTGCACGGGATGATCCCGCTGGGGAGCTGCACCATGAAGCTCAATGCCGCCGCTGAGCTGGCGCCGGTGAGCTGGCCCGCGTTCGCCCAGCTCCATCCCTTCGCCCCAGCCGACCAGACGCGGGGCTACGCCCGTCTTGTGGCGGACCTGGAGGCCTGGCTGGGGGCGATCACCGGCTTTGCTGGGGTTTCGCTCCAGCCCAATGCCGGCTCCCAGGGTGAATACGCCGGTCTGATGGTGATTCGCGCCTGGCACCGCAGCCGCGGAGAGGGCCACCGGCGGGTGTGCCTGATCCCCACCAGCGCCCACGGCACCAACCCCGCCAGCGCCGTGATGGCAGGCATGCAGGTGGTGGCCGTGGCCTGCGATGAGGCCGGCAACATCGACTTGGCCGACCTGGAGGCCAAAACCATCGCCCACGCCGCCGATCTGGCGGCCCTGATGGTGACTTATCCCTCCACCCACGGCGTGTTCGAAACCGGCATCCGCCGCATCTGCCAGTTGGTGCACGACCACGGCGGCCAGGTGTATCTCGACGGCGCCAACCTCAATGCCCAAGTGGGGCTCTGCAAGCCTGGCCTCTATGGCGCCGACGTGTGCCACCTCAACCTGCACAAGACCTTCTGCATCCCCCACGGCGGCGGCGGGCCAGGCGTGGGGCCGATCGGGGTGGCCGCCCACCTTGTGCCATTCCTGCCCGGCCATCCCCTGGCGGACTTGGGCGGTGCGGCCGGGGGCGTGGCGGCCGGCGGCCAGGCGATCGGTCCGATCTCGGCCGCCCCCTGGGGCAGTGCCGGCATCCTGCCGATCAGCTGGATGTACATCCGCATGATGGGCGGCGCCGGCCTGCGCACCGCCAGCCAGGTGGCCCTGCTGGCGGCCAACCTGATCGCCGAGCGCCTTGATCCCCACTTCCCGGTGCTGTATCGCGGCGCCGGCGGGCGGGTGGCCCACGAGTGCATCCTCGATCTGCGGCCGCTCAAGCGCAGCTGCGGTCTGGAGGTGGACGACCTGGCCAAGCGCCTGATGGATTACGGCTTCCACGCCCCCACCGTGAGCTGGCCCGTGGCCGGCACGGTGATGGTGGAGCCCACTGAGAGTGAATCCCTGGCCGAACTGGATCGTTTCTGCGCGGCGATGGTGGCGATCCGCGGCGAGGCCGCTGACCTGGAATCCGGAGCTGCTGATCCCCTCGACAACCCGCTCAAGCGCGCTCCCCACACCTTGGCCGCCGTGACCGCCGACTGCTGGGACCGGGCCTACAGCCGCAGCGAGGCGGCTTTCCCGGCAGGTCCGGACCAACGCGCCAGCAAGATCTGGCCGGCCGTGGCCCGCATCGATAACGCCTTCGGCGATCGGAATTTGGTATGCACCTGCCCCTCCGTGGAGGAGGTGGCAGTTGCCGAACTGGCCGCCTAGGGGTTTCCTGGGCTACCGGTTGGTCTCCAGATGGCGCATCATGGCCGTGCTTCCAGGCTCACGCTTCGCGTTAGGCCTGCAGCAATCAGCCATTCATTTCAGGGGACCATGAAGGGCGACGGCACAGGCAACCATCCGACAGGTCATGGGGGCGGTGTGCAGAGGGTGGAAGGCACCAACGTGGTGCGCGTGCCCTTCGGCGTGCGCCGTGCCCGTCGTGCCCGTCCTGAGCGCCCCGACCATTGGGCCACCCTGGTGCTTCCCTTCCAAGTGGGTGGGGGCGGTGGTCCCACCCCGCCCCATGCCGCTTGATCGGCAAGCTGACTGATCGGGACATTGGCTGATCGCGAAACAGTCTGCTTGGGAGGCCGTTGCTCTTCTCGGCTATCCCGCTGATTTGTTCTGCCCGTGTTCTGTGCTCACCTGCTTCTGGTGCTCAGTTGTCTTGCTGGTGATTCAGGCGCCAGTCCACCAGAGCTTTCACATCGCTGAGCGAGCTGGCCGGGGCGCGGAAGGGCAGCACCTTCATCGGACTGCGCTCCGGCCGGATCAGCCAGGTGAGGTCGCCCTGGGGAATTAGCACGAAGCCGCGATAGCGCACCACATGCAGGGATGGCTGAATCGCCTCGCCTCGCGAGTCCACCGATGGCAAGTCTTGTAGGGGGGAGATGGCTGAATCGGTGGACAGCGTGCGGACTTGGCGTTGGGCCATCGGGCCAGAGATCACTGGGGCTCAGTTTCACGACCTTCGCCTGAATCGGCACGACCTGCGAAGAATCATCAAACAGGTATGGGGCACTACACAGCAGCCTGGATAGCCTGTGCACCAATGGGTCTTGTGAGGTGAGCCTTGCGACTGAGTGGGCAAATCCTGATCGCTGCGGTTTGTAACCGCAGCGATCAGGCGTAGGGGGATTAGGCGGTCTGCAGTTCCGGCTCGTGATACGGGATGAAGTTCGCCTTGCGGGTGCCGCAGATCGGGCAGGTCCAGCTGTCGGGGACCGCCTCGAAGGGGGTGCCGGCGGCGATGCCGGAATCCGGGTCGCCCACCGCCGGGTCGTAGATCATCGAGCACACTTTGCAGATCCACTTGCCGGGAACCGCCGCAGCGGCTTCGCCGGCCACGCCCTGGCCCTGTAGAGCTTGGAGGGCCACGCCGTAGCGCTCGGCATGGTGCTGCTCGATTGGCTCCAGCAGGCCGAAGTTGCGGGCGGCGGTGCGGAAGATGCCGGCGTGGTCCTGGGATTCGGCGATCTGCTCCTCGAATTCGGCCGTTGCGGCGCCGTCGCGGTCGGCGCGGGCCTGGGCCGCGAACTCGGGGTACATGGTGGTGTACTCGTAGGTTTCGCCCTCGATCGCCAGCTCCAGGCAGCGGGCCAGGATCGCCTGCTTCTGGGTTTCATCGAGGCCTTCGGGATCGGCCACCACGAGCTCGGGGTGGAGCAGGCGGAAGTGGGCGAAGGCGTGCTCGGTCTCCTGGTTGGCGGTGTCCTTGAACAGGCGGGCCAGCTCCTTGTTGCCGAGCTGCTGGGCCACCTGGGCGAAGAAGAGGTATTTGCGATTGGCCATGCTCTCGCCGCCGAAGGCGGCTTCGAGATTGGCCTGGGTGTTGGGATTGGAGAGGTCCATGGGGTGCGGGCGCTTGGTGGGATCTTAAGCGAAGTCGGAGCGACTATGAGTTGATCCGATGGGTTTGTCTTTGATGCCCCACCGGTCCTGGGTGCGGTGGCCGATCTCAGGCTGGCAGCCCGCGGCCCGGCGTCGCACCCCGTGGCTGCGGCGGTTTCGGCCTGGAGTGATCGACTCCGCCCGCCCTCAGTAGTTGGCCCCGCTGCGGCGCTGGTGCACCGCCGTGCTGCCGGCCGGATCGAGCAGGCCGCCGTGGTTCACCTGGGCGTAGAGGATCCAGTGGTCGCCGCATTCCATTCGTGCCGTGACCTGGGCCTCCATCCAGGCCAGGGCCTCCGGCAGGATCGGCTGGCCGCCGGGGCTGGCCTCGAGTTCCAGGCCGGCGAAGCGATCGGCGCCGGGGGGGAAGGGCTGCAGGAACTGGCGCATCGGCCCCGTTTCCCGGCCCGCCGCCAGCACGTTCAGTGCGAAGCGGTCGCCCACGTGCAGCAGGCTCTCGACCGCCCGCTCCCGCGCCACCGCCACCGTGAAGCCCGGCGGGTTGAAGCTGGCCTGGCTCACCCAGCTGGCCACCATCGCCCCGCCCAGGGCGGCTTCGCCCTCCCCCTTGCGGGCTGTGACCACGCAGAGGGAGCCCACCACCCGGCCGAGGGCCTGCACGGCAGGGTTGCTGCGGCTTTCATTCAGCCCACCGCTGCTGCTGCGGCGCTTGCTGCGGCGCTGCTCGGCCTGCAACTGGCGCCCCAGGGCGATGCCCGTCTCCTCGAGGGTGCGAAGGGTGGCCCCATCCGGACTGAATTTCACGCGGATCGGCTCGAAGGCGAAGCGGAAACCGCCATCGCGCAGCTTGCTCTCCAGCAGGTCGATCGCCTCACCGCTCCAGCCGAAGCTGCCGAAAACCCCCACCGGCTTTTCGCGGTCGCCCTCGGCCAGCACTGTTCCCAGGGCCGAGACGATCGGCGTGGGGGCGTGGCCCCCCAGGGTGGGGGAGCCGATCAGCAGGGCATCGCCGGCGCGGATGGCGGCGATCAGCTGGTCGCTGGGGGCGAACTCGCAATTGAGGCTCTCCACCCGCACGCCGCTGCGGGCCACGCCCTGGGCCAGGGCGTCGGCGATGGTGGCGGTGTTGCCGTAGGCACTGGCATACAGCAGCGTGACCGTGAGGCCCGAGCGTCCCTGGCTCTCCCCCCACCGCCGGTAGTCGGCGAGCAGGCTGCGCCAGCTGGTGGCGATGGCCGGGCCGTGTCCGGGGGCGATGGTGCGGATCGGTAGGGCATCCAGCCGGTCCACGATCCCTTCCACCGGCCGCGCCATCGGGGCCATCAGGCAGTCGTAGAAGTAGCGGCGGTCTTCTTCCGTGCTGCTGGGGTTGGCTTCGGCAAAGCTGTTGCTGCAGAGGTGGGCGGCGAAGAACTTGCCGCTCATCAGCAGCCCCGTGCGCTCCTCGAAGGCCACCAGGCCGCCGGGCCAACGGGGGGTGGGCACCGGGATCAGGGTGAGGCGGTGACCGCCGGCCAACTCGCGGCTCACCTCCTGCTTCACCACATCGATCGGGGGCAGGGGGGGCATTGAGGGCTCGGCAGCCTCGCCAGCCCGGCCCGGGGTGGCCTGGGAGGAAGCGGGGCCTGCGGCCGCGTCGGCATCGCCACTCGCACTGGAGCGACCAGCAGCGCTCGCGTCCGAGACGCCAGCACCGCTCATGGCAGAGCCGCCAGGAGCGGAGCCTGCAGCATCCGAGCCCCCAGCACCCGAGCCCGGTATCTGCTGGCTCCACAAATCCCGCAGCAGCCGCGCCCCGGCATTGGAAGCCACCAGCATCACCGCCGGCCAGCGCTCCACCAGCTGGCGCAGCAGGGCCACCCGATTGGGGTTCACGTGGCCCACGACCACCTTCAGGGCGGCATCGGCGGGAATCAGGTGGGCCAGTGCTTCGAGGAACGGCGCGGCAAAGGAGGCGCCGGGGGGATGAACCAGCACCGGCGGCACCGGCTGCCCTGCCCTGGTGGTGCCGCCCGCAAATAGGAAGCTGTTGGCACTGGTGCCCCGCTCCAGGCCGTATTCCACCTCGAAGCGCAGGCGCCGCGGGCTCAGGCCCCGCAAGCAGGTGAGGCCCGGATCGATCGGCAGCAAGATGACCGAACGGTCGGCGGCGGCGTCCATCAGTAGTGAATCCCCAACCACGCAGAGCAATTATGGGCTCGTTCCAGCCTCAGTGCCTCGGTTAACACATGCTCGGGTGGCCATCTTGAAGGTCGCCCCCACTTCCAAAGCCGAAGAGGCATCACATCCTGCGCCTGCGGATCGAGGGCTACTCCATCCGCAACATTGCGGAACTGACGGGCATCAGTGCTTCGGTAGTTCACAAAATATGCAAGCAAGCTTCGATGTAAACAAGCCCGAATTCTTGGCCACAACAGGAACTGCCACGAAGCAAGCTAAAATTCGCTGGGAACAGTTCTTGTTGTTTGGCTATGAACCCTGAATAGCGTCAATGAGCTTTCCCCTCCCCGGCCCAATGCCTGCCGCCAACGCTATCCAATTGAATATTCTAGAAATGTGAATCCATCAAAAGGTAGAAGATTTGGAGGGTTTGCTGATGCAGGCGGAGCATTCCATGGTCTTGCTTAGAATAGGCAATTATTGTAGGGGCAGGCGGGAATAACTATGGCTTTTCAAGTAATAAGTTCTTTGCGAAAGCTACAGACATGATTTGAATCGCTTTTCTCGCTTCCGACCATGGCAGCCCATTTGGTGGTCCAGCAGGTGTTTTCGCAACGTCTACCAAATATATCTTTTGCGTTGTCCGATCTCTTGGAACGTCTACCTCTCCATAGTCAAGTCTAAGCTGTTTGCAGACACTATTGAGATTCTGGATTTCATTTTGATTAAAATGTGATAGCGTATCTTTGATCTCAACATATGAATTCGTATTGGAAAAACGCTCTCCGATCGGACGCCGTTTTAAATAGAAGAAGTCAAGAATCTGACCCATGTAGATCATTCTCATATCATAGGCCCATTCGCCGTCAGTGTTGTCAATAAGTACATTGTACGTCTTTGATTGCTGAATCTGGTTTGTATCTATCGGGCATGTAATGATGGATCCATCATGGGTTGCGTTTGCATCTGACTTGCAGACGACAAACCCCTCATGCTTTGATGGATCAATGTCTAATTCATAGCCGAGAACTGCTTTATTGGCAAGCCCGATTGCTTTCTTGCTGATATCATTGCATTTTGCATTTATCCTAATGGTTGGACCTCTTAAGCCAGTATATGCAAATGATTCATTAATGTATGAATCTGTATCAATTGAATTATGGGTCAGGTCTTGCCAATTAATGACAACATCATACTCCTCCCAAGGGGAAAACTGAATTGTCTTGAGATTTAAAACTGTTAGTATTTTTTCAAGGGCATAGAGGCCGGTTTTTAGGGTTCTTGGCTTATTGAGGCGATTCGGGAATACGCTCACTCTAAGCTTCGGCGCAGATAATTGGCGATTGCCAAGACCAAATAAAACCTGGCGCCTAATAAGAGCCAATTCAATGCAGCCAGGAATGGATTTCAGCAGGAAATATGCATTTTTTATTTTCCCGTGAAGCCCATATTGCAACCATCTAAACACCCTATTTATAGCGCTCATGGCAATAAATGCGGCCCTTGCAGGTTAGCATGGCCCAGCCATTGGTGTCCGTAATGAATCCGTATATCAGACGCCTATGTTGAGGATCAATAATATCTATCTGATTGATGCTGCAATATTCGATCCTCGGTCGTCTCCAGTGCTCTGAGACCGTCGGGAGGCCATCCTTAAGGCGTCCAGAGCGTTGTGGAGCCGTTGATAGCGATGCCGTCCTCGCCATGCTCGGTATCCCCACAAGCCTCACGCCCCCATCAATGGTGATCTCGTAATCTATTTTGTTTGGTGCGTAGACTTTCGGTAAAATCTTTTTTGGTTTCCTCATCGTACATTCAGATGTAGTGGTTGACCGTTGCTCTTCGGGTCGTCCCAATTCTGAAATTCTCTTCTTGAGTAGGCCGTTGGGTGAACGGCCCCAATCGAGTGGGCAGCTGGAGTTTGGCGGAATCTTTGGGAAGCTTTAAATGCTGGTCGGCACCACTTCTGGTCTGATAAGGCCAGCTCTGGATTGGGTTCTTGGCCTGCCGTTGGAAAAAGGGGATGATTAGTAGTGGTTGCCCACCTTGCGGTGGTGAACGGCGGTGCTGCCGGTGGTATCGGCCACATTGCCCTCTTCGACCACCGCGTAGATGATCCAGTGGTCCGGCCCCTCGAGCCGCTGGGCCACGCGGCAGCCCAGGAAGGCCAGGGCATCGCCCAGCACCGGTCCGCCGGCCGCCACACTATCGAGGGTGGCCACGCCTGCGAAGCGGTCGGCGCCGGGCGGGAAGCGGCGCAGGAAGTGGCGCAGCAGCTGTTGGTGGTTGTCTTCGCGCAGCACGTTCAGCACGAAGCGGTCGCCCACCTGCATCAGGGCCTCAATCGCCCGGTCCTTGGCCACCGCCACGGTGAGCCCCGGCGGCTCGAAACTCGCCTGGCTCACCCAGCTCGCCACCATGGCGCCGCTGCGCTGGGATTCGCCCTCCCCCTGCCGCGCCGTGACCACATACAGCCCGCCCGAGAGGCGGCCTAGGGCCTTGTCGAGGTCGCCATCAAGGCTCTTCATCGCCGCGATCGTTTTTTCACGGGTGAGCAGCTGGCCCAGGTCGGTGCCGGCTTCCTCGCAACGCTGGTAATCCTCGGCCTGGGGCACCTGGCGGATGCGCAGCGGCTCGAAGGCCTGTTTCTGGCCCAGGCCCCGCAGCTGGGAGGCCACGGTGTCGATCGCCTCATCGTTGCTGCCGTAGGCGTCGTAGCAGGCCACCCACTGGCCGCTCTGCAGGGCCGCCAGCAGGGTGCCGATCGAGGCCTGCAGCTCCGCATCGGGCTGGGCCGGCCAGGTGGGTACCACCACGGCGCTGGCCTCCCCCACCAGGGCGGCGAGCTCCTGGGCATCGGTGGCGCGCAGATCCACCAGTTGCACCTGGCCTTCGGCCTTGCCGATGCCGCGGGCGATCGCCTGGCTGATCCGGTCGCAGAAGCCGTATTGGCTCAGATAACAGACCGCCGCGTAGGCCTCCCCCTTGCTGCGGCCGCTGCTCCAGTCGCGGTAGTCGCCCAGCCAGAGATCGAGGTGGTGGCGCAGCAACGGGCCGTGGCCCACGGCGATCGTGTTGATCGGGGGCAGGGCCTCCATGCGCTTCATCGCCTGGAGTACGCTGCGGGCGTTGGGGCCCATCAGGCAATCGTAGTAGAAGCGGAAATCGGGGGCGATGCCGCCTGGATCGCTGTCGAACAGCTCCTCGGAGCAGTAGTGCAGGCCGAAGGCATCACAGGTGTAGAGGATGCCGGTGCCGTGGTCGAAGGAGAAGATCGTGTCGGGCCAGTGCAGGTTGGGGGCACTGAGGAACTCGAAGCGGTGCGCCGAGCCGCTGCTTGGGTTGGTGCCCAGATCCAGCTCCTCGCCGCTCTTCACGGCGCGGGAGCGGAAGGGCCGATGCACCTGGTTCTCGAGGAACTGGATCGCCACCTTCGAACCCACGATTTCGATCTCGGGGTGGAGGTCGATCAGGTGACCGATCAGGCCGGAGTGGTCTGGTTCGGTGTGGCTCACGATCAAGTGATCGATCGTGGTGGGATCGATCTCCTCCTTGAGGAGCGGCAGCCAGGTGGCCTCGAACTTGAGATGGCTGGTATCGATCAGGGCGGTGCGCTCCCCCCGCACCAGGAAGGCGTTGTAGGTGGTGCCGTTGCGCAGGCCGAACTCGATGTCGAAGCGGCTGCGGTCCCAGTCGAGCGAACGGATCGCGGTGGTGTCGGTGGCGATCGCTTCGCGCTGGAGGGAAAGGCGTGGGCTGGCCCCGGGGGAGGCCATCACGGTGGTGGCTGGGTTCACGCGAGGAGGGGCTGATGGAGGGGTAGGGAGGGTCTGGGAGCGGAAATGGCCGCCGCGGACGGGCATCGGGTCTGGTCGAGGGCCTGGTCGAGGGCTTTGGGGGTGGCACCGATCGGGGCGTTCAGGGCGCTCCGGATCGGAAGTGGCTTGGACTGTAGGCAGTTTCTTGGCCGTTCGACTTCATGCCGCTCAGGCCGTTCCCGAGCCGCATGGGGCTGTTGTGGGCCGGTTGGAAAATTGCCGTCACAATGGTGCTGTCATTCTCCTGCAAGTCCGTTGACTCCTGGCGACACCGGAAGTTTCAGGACCTCTCCCCAGGAGCTCGAACGGTTCCGCGCGGCCTTCGAGGGCCTTCAGGAGCTGCTGCAGGAGTCCTCCCGCTCGGATCGTTACAAGCCTTCCGAAGACCTGACCCTCGCCCGCATCCGCTTCGGCGACCCTCAGGGCGGTGCCGATGTGGTGTGCGAAATCCTCGATCTCAATGCCGACGGCATGAAGATCGCCATGGCGGTGAGCCATGCGGTGGAGGTGGATCAGCGCTGCCAGCTGAGGGTGGGCGCCCCGGAAGCAGATGGCTACGAGCTGGTGGGCACGGTGCGCTGGGTGGATCGCAACCCCTACATCACCGTCTTCGGTCTTGCCCTCGATGACGTGCTGCCCGCCAAAGCTTCCTGAGGGAGGAAACGGCCGCCCGTTCTGAGGTTGCGGCCCTGCTGTCGGGTCGCAGGGAGAACGCCAGTCCCCTGGCTGGCGGGGCCTGATCGCTGCGGCTCACAGCCACCACCAGCTCTCGAAGCAGGCCGCCTGGCCACAGGGTTCCCCCTGAGCGTTTCTCACGGTCCAGAGCCGGGCCCCCTCGATGCGGAAGCGGCGCCCTTGGCTGTCGATGCGGATGCCTCCGTAGTTCGCGATCGCTTCCCGTTGGAGGGCCATGGCGAGGGCTCCGGCCCGGGCCTGCCGCTCCGCCGCTTCGGCCGTAAGGCGCGAGGGCATACCCACCAGGGAGGCCCAGGGTCGCTGCCACAGGCGCAGCGCTGCCGCGTTGGCGTAGGTGAGACGGGGATCGGCTCCCCCGTCGTGGGAGAGCACCACACTGGCCGTGGCGAAGAGTTCCTGGGCCTGGAGCCGCAGCGGCCGCTCCGGTGGACCCGCCAGCAGCGGAACGCCGTAGGCGCGGCGGTGTCCCTCCAGGATCCTCACCGCCCAGGCCAGACCCTGGGGATCCAGCCAGGGGGGCTCGGCAGCGGTGGCGTCGGTTGGGGCGATGCCGCCGGGACCGCTCACCCCGCCGCTCCTGCCTCGCCGGCTCCTTCCCCGTTTGTCGTGGAGTCCGCGCCGGCTGCCATCGCCCGCGCCATGGCCAGCTGACCCATGGCAGTGCCCTGGGCGTGGAGCCGCTCAAGGAAGACACGGTTGGCGTCCGGGAAGCGGGGTTCCTCCGCCAGGGGCAGGGGACCGGCTCCCTCCAGCCCCCCCTCCCCCTCGAGGGCCGGCGTGATGACCACCAGGTCGGGATCGAGGGCGGCGTCGTAGCGCCACCAGCGGGAAGGATCGGCGATCGCCGCGTGCACCGGATGGGGCGCGTGCTCCAGCCGCACCGCTGCCCCTTGGCGCCGCCGTTCGGCCAGCTCGGCCAGCAGCTGGCTGCGAGTGCGACCGCGCAGCTGGAAAAGCACGAAGGGATCCTCCGAGAAGCGATCACCCATCAAGTAGTAGACGGCGCTTACGTGCTTGCAGGGATTGGCCTTGTCGGGGCAGGTGCATTCACTTCGCACCTCCTGCAGCTTGAACGGGAAGAGGCGCTTGCCGCTTGCCGCGAAGGCCCGCTCGATGTCCTGGGGCATGATCCCGGCCAGCAGCTGGGCCGACCAGCGCGCCTTCTGGCTGAGGGCTTCCAGCACGTAGCCCCAGTCCTCATCGTTGAGCACATCAAGCCAGAGCTTCACCTTGTAGGGGTCTTCGCCGGTGCCCTGCACACGGGCATGGACGCGGCGACCTTCAAAGCGGATCGACACCACATTTCCGGAGCGGGCATAGTCCCAGGCGCGCTCAAGACGTTTCTTGAAGCGGTAAGCGTTGATCAGCTCCATCCACTGCTCCACCCACCAAGGCTGCTGACCCAGCCCCTGCTGGCCCAGTTGGGTGGTGATCGCGGCGTTGGTTCCCGTGGCAGAAACGACCATGCTTGCCAGGATTGGTGCAGGGCGGTTGTGGATCCAGTCTGCCTTGTCCGAACAACCGCCCCCAGGTGTTCATCAACCCTGGTGGTCTGCCTGGCCTGAATGGCCCGCCTGCCCGAATGGTGACTGAAGCCACTCCTCTGATCATCGGCGCTGGGGTGGCAGGCCTCGCGATGGCGGTGGGCTGGCAGCAATGCCATGGCCAGACCCCTCTGGTATGCGAACGGTTCGAGGCTTCCGCCAGTCAGGGGTTCGGCTTTTTGCTGCTTCCCCGTGGTTTCCAGGCCTTGCGCTCGCTTGGGGTGGAGGTGGCCACGGAGCTCGACCCCCATCCGATCGATCACGTGCGCCTGATCAGCTCGGATGGTGGGGCGATCGCCGAGCATCGCTTCGCCGCCGGAACCATGGCGATGGATCGCGCCCAGCTGCTCCTGGCGTTGCGGAGCCGCCTGGATCCCACCCGGCTGCGCAGTGGCTGGCAATTCGAGGGCCTGGACCGTGTGGCGGGACGGGTGGAGGCGGTGCGCTTCCGGGGGAGACCTGTTTTGAGGGTGAATCTGGTGTTCGGCGCCGATGGGGCGGTGTCGCGCACGCGCCGTGCCTTGCTGGAGCGCCCCGAGGAATCCTGGATGCCCGGGAGCGTGGCCCGGGTGCAGGAGGTGGTGGGGCTGGTGAGCCATCCGGAACTGGAGGCTCAGCTCGGATCGGGGTTGCTCAAGGTCGTGGCGCCCGGCGGGGGCCTGGCGGTGGGCCTCCTGCCCCTCGGCCGGGGGCGGGTGGTTTGGTTCGTGCAGTTCGACACCCGGCGCCATGGCTGGCCGGCGGCCGATGGGCCGCTGTGCTTCGTCGACGGACTGCTCTCGGCGTTCCCGGCCTGGATCCAGGAGCTGATCGCTGCTACGGCACCGGATCTCCCCCACTACTGGCGGCCCCTGGATCTCGATCCCCCGGCGCGGCTGGTGGGAGCGAACATCGCCCTGCTCGGCGACGCGGCCCATCCCCTGCTGCCTTTTACCAGCCAGGGGGTGAACCTGGCCCTCGAGGATGCCTGCCTGCTGCGCGATCTGCTCCGCGACCGGCTCGATGCCGTGGCGCTCGCGGCGGCCCTGCGCGCCTACGAGCAGCAGCGGCTGCCGCTGTTGCGGCACTACGTGGAGGCGGGCCGGCGCATGGCGACCGATTTCGTGGCCCCCGGCCCATCGGCGGGGCGCGTGCCGGTGGCGATGTGAGCCCATCTTCCGCCTCCCTCTTCGGCGATGACCAGGTGCCCCGGGCCTTGCTGCGGGAGCGGGCCTTCAACCTGCGCTGGGCGGAGCAGCCCGACGGGGTGATCCCGCTCACGGCCGCTGATCCCGATTTCCCCGCGGCGGTGGTGATCCGGCAGGCGGTGATCGCCGAAGCCCGCGCCGGGTTGTTCAGCTACGGCCCGGCCGGGGGGCTGCCCCTGTTCCGCGAGGCCGTGGCCCGCGACCTGCGCGAGCGCCGGGGGGCGGCGGTGACGGCTGCGGGGGTGATGGCGGTGAACAGCGCCGCCGCGGGGCTGGCCCTGGTGGCCCGGCACTGGTTGCGCCCCGGCGATGAGGCGATCGTGTGGGATCCGGTGGATTTCCTCTTCGCCCATGTGGTGCAGCGGGCCGGCGGGGTGCCGGTGCGCTGGGCGATCGATCGCCATGGGCCTCTGGATTTGGAGGCCCTGGCGCGGCTGATCACTCCGCGCACCCGGCTGCTCTGCCTCTGCAATCCCCACAACCCCCTGGGCCGCTGCTTCAGCCGCCAGGAGCTCGAAGCCCTGGGGCATTTCTGCCTGGCCCACGGCCTGCGGGTGCTCAGCGATGAGGTGTGGAGCGACATCGTGTATCCGCCCGCGGTGTTCACCAGCTGGCTGGCGCTGGAGCCTTCGCTGGCGGCGATCGGCGCGGTGGTGCAGGGGTTCTCCAAGGGCTTCGGCCTGGCGGGCCTGCGGGTGGGAGCCGTGGCGATGGCCGACTCCGATGCCCTGGCCACCTTGCTGGCCGCCAGCGACCAGCCCAGCACGGTGGATGGGGTGGCCACCCTCAGCCAGGTGGCGGCGGCGGCGGCCTGCAGCGCCGAGGGCCTGGCCTGGCTGGCGGCTTTCCTGGAGCATCTGCGTCAGCGCCGTGACCAGGCGATCGACGCCCTGCGGGCGATCCCGGGTCTCACAGTGAGCCGGCCCGAGGCCACCTATGTGGCCTTCGTGGGGCTGCCGGCCGGTGGGGAGAGTGCCGAGGCGCTGGTGGAGCGGCTGCGGCTTGCGCATGGGCTGGCCCTGGTGCCCGGCAGCCCCCGCTGGTTCGGGCCTGGCGGTGCTGGCCACGTGCGCCTCTGCTTCGCCACCAGCGAGGCGATCTTGGCCGAGGGGCTGCGGCGCTTCGTGGCGGGGCTGGCGGCCGCCCCGCCACGGCGGGGTCCTGCCGGTTGAGGGCTGGCGGCGCTGGTCGGCCCGTAGTTGTGCTCGCCGTCCGGCCCGCAGTGTTCCGCTGCCGTGTCCCTCCCTCCTGCTTCTGTGGCTCCGTTGTTCGCGCTTAGCTTGTGTGGCTCAACGCTTCGCGCTCATCCCTTGCGGTGGGGTTGTGACCGCACCTCTAGCCTGATCATCTGCGTGCCCCTGCCATGGCCCGTTGCTCCCGGCGCCTGGCCGCCAACGTGGCGGGTCCCTTTTATGTGGACAGCAGCTGCATCGATTGCGGCACCTGCTGGCAGTGGGATCCCGACCACTTCGCCCCTGGCGGCGCTCAGGCGCGGGTGGTCCACCAGCCGAAGGGGGACACTCAGGAGCGGCGTGCCCTGCTGGCCCAGCAGGCCTGCCCGGTGGCGGCGATCGGCTCGCCCCCGGAGCTCGGCCGCCGCCATGCCACCGTCCTCGCCCGCGAGGGGTTTCCTGCTCTGCTCTGCCGTCATCCCGCCGGGGACGTGCACTACTGCGGTTGGGCCTCGCGGCGTAGCTTCGGCGCCAGCAGTTACCTCGTGGTGCGGCCGCAGGCCGCCGGCGGCAATGTCCTGATCGACAGCCCTCGTTACAACGCCCCGCTCGCTCGCCGCATCGAGGCTCTGGGGGGTCTGGCCGCGATCGTGCTCACCCACCGTGATGACGTGGCAGACCAGGCCCGCTGGGCGGCGCAGTTCGGCTGCGCCCGCTGGATCCATGCCGCCGATGCCGACACGGTGCCCGGCGCCGAGCATCGGTTGGAGGGCGATGGTCCGGTCGATCTGGGGGGCGCTCTGGTGCTGCTGCCCACGCCAGGCCACACGGCCGGTTCACTGGTGGCGGTGCTGGGAGAGCCGGCGGCGGGGTCTGATTCCAGCCGCGTTCACGACGCTCCGCCTCCTGAAGAAACCGCAGGCCAGATCCTGTTCAGCGGCGATCACCTCTGGTGGAGCGAGGCCCGGGGGGCGGTGGTGGCCTCCCGTACCTACTGCTGGTGGGATTTCGAGGAGCAGCTGCGTTCGGTGGCGAAGCTGCTGAGCATGGATGTGCGCTGGCTGCTGCCGGGCCACGGTGGCCGGCGGGCCTTCGCGCCCGGGGAGTGGCGGGGGCGGCTGGAGGCCACGCTCGCCTTCTGGGGCGCTGATCCGGCCTGAACCTCCCGGGGGACTGTGCACCTCACCGCAAGGGGACCTGCGCCCGATCGGGTCACCCGAGGCAGACCTGAGGATGTGTAGCACCATTCACGGCGCCATCGCTCCGTGACCCGCCGCGCGGATCCCTCCGTTCAGCTCTCCTCCAGGGCCACCAAGTCGCGGAGCTGGCTGATCTCCAGCCCCCCGAGCCAGTCTTCGCCGCTGCCCACGATGTCGGCGGCCAGCTTGGATTTCTCCTGGATCATGCGGTCGATCTTCTCCTCCACCGAGCCGCTGGTGATGAACTTGTGCACCAGCACCCGGTTGGTCTGGCCGATGCGGTAGGCGCGGTCGGTGGCCTGGTTCTCCACGGCGGGATTCCACCAGCGGTCCACATGGAACACATGGCTGGCCCGGGTGAGATTGAGGCCCACCCCGCCGGCCTTGAGCGACAGCAGGAACAGCTGGGGCCCGCGGGGATCCTCCTGGAATCGATCCACCATCGCCTGGCGTTCGCTCTTGCTGGTGTTGCCGTAGAGGAAGGGCACCTCCTGGCGCCAGCGGCGTTCCAGGTGCGCCTTGAGCAGCAGCCCCCATTCGGCGAACTGGGTGAACAGCAGGGCCCGGTCGCCCGCCTCGATCACCTCCTCGAGGATCTCCTCGAGCCGCTGAACCTTGGCGCTGCGGGCCGCGAAGCCGGCATCCACCGCCTGCTCCTTGAGGGCCAGGGCGGGATGGTTGCAGATCTGCTTGAGCTTGGTGAGCAGGGCCAGCACCTGGCCGTGCTTCTGGCCCAGGGGCGCGCGGGCGATCGCATCGAGGCTCTCCTCCACGGTTTTGGTGTAGAGCTTCTTCTGCTCGGGGCTGAGCCCCACCCATTCGCGCAGCTCCACCTTCTCGGGCAGGTCGGAGATGATCGATTTGTCGGTCTTGAGGCGGCGCAGGATGAAGGGACCGACGCGGGCCTTCAGGTCCCGAAGGGAGCTCATGTCGCCGTAGCGCTCGATCGGCAGGCGGTAGCGCTGGCGGAAGAAGGGTTCATCGCCCAGCACCCGGGGATTGAGGAAGTCCATCAGCGCCCAGAGCTCGCTGACACGGTTCTCCACCGGCGTTCCGGTGAGGGCGATGCGGAAGCGGCCCTTCTTGCCGGGGCGGCCCAGGTCGCGGGCGGCCTGGCTCTGCTTGGCGGCGGGATTCTTGATCGCCTGGGCTTCGTCGATCACCACGCCCTGCCAGTCGATCCGCTCGAGCAGTTCGCTGTCGCGCTGGAGCAGGCCGTAGCTGGTGAGCACCAGGTCGACGCCGTCGAGGGCCTTCTTCAAGGCGGGCTCGGTGGCGGGCCGGCGGGGACCGTAGTGCTCCCGCACGACCAGCTCCGGCGTGAAGCCCGCCGCCTCCCGCTTCCAGTTGGTGAGCACCGAGGTGGGGGCCACCAGCAGCACGGGCCGGCGAAGCTCCTCCTCGGCCTTGAGGTGCTGCAGGAAGGCGAGCAGCTGGATCGTCTTGCCGAGGCCCATGTCATCGGCCAGGCAGGCGCCCTGGTCGAAGCGGTGCAGGAAGGCCAGCCAGCCCAGGCCCCGCTCCTGGTAGGGCCGCAGCTGGCCGGCGAAGCCCTCCGGCGCCGGCAGGGGATCGGGGGCCTTCTGCTGGTGGTACTGCTCCAGCACCGCCTGCAGCCGAGGACCGGGGTCGAAGCGGTGCACCGGCAGGCGATGGAAGGTGTCGCCGTCGGTGGCGGTGAGGCGCAGGGCGTCGTCGAGGCTGAGGCTCGGCTTGGCGGCACAGAAGCGCTCGGCGTTGCGCAGGTCGCTGGGGCGCAGTTCGATCCAGGCGCCCTTGTGCTGCACCAGCGGGCTGCGTTTGGCTGAGAGGCGCTCGAGGTCGTTCAGGCTCAGGGTGACCCCCCCGATCATCAGCTCCCACGACCAGGTGAGGTCTTCAACGAGGCTGAAGCCGCGCGAGCGGGTGGGCAGCTCGGCGGTGATCGAGAGGCCGAGGCGGCTGGCCAGGCCGCCGCTGAGGCTCGGGGGCAGCACCACGCCCACGCCCACATCGCGCAGCTGGGTGGCGGCGGTGCGCACCAGCACGAAGGCCTCGGCCGGCGTGAGCTGCATGGTTTCGGGCGCCGCCGAATCGAGGCCTCGCTCGATCGGCTCGAACACCTGCAGGGCGCGGCCCAGGCCCTCCAGCAGCAACTGGCCGGGCTGGGTCACCTCCACTTCGCCCATCTGCAGGGTGGTGTCGCCGGCGTTCCAGACGGCGCCGGCCGGCAGGCGCAGGCTGGGTTCGGCCTCGGCCTGGAGGGAGAAGCGCAGCTCCCAGAGCTCTTCCTCCGGTGGTGGGGCGAAGAGTTCGAGGCAGGCGCGGGCTGGGGCCACCCGGCCCGCCACCGCTTCGCGCCAGTGGTGGGTGGCGATCTCTAGCCGCTCGATCGCCTCGCCATCCAGGGCAATGCGGCCATCGCCTGGACCCAGGGCCCGCTGCCAGGCCGTCAGCAGGGGATCCAGACCGGCGATCGGCGGCTTGAAGCCGGCGCGCAGCTGGCCGGCCAGCAGGGCCTCCAGCAGGCTGGCCACCCGCAGCCGCCCGCTGCCGGGTCGGCGGCAGGCCAGGGCCTTCTCGCCGGGGGAGCCGGGGCTGATGGCGCAGGTGGCTACCTGGGGCAGCCGGATCGCCATCTCCTCGAGCCGGCGCCGGTCGCCTTCGCGGTTGAGCAGGGGCCACCAGCGGGCCTGGCCCTCCTCCACCAGCGGCAGCCAGCGGCCGCGGGCGATCAGGCTCAGGGCCCAGCGCTGCAGGTGACTCCACCAGCGCAGTTCATCGGCCAGCTCGGCGTGGTGACCGGAGAGGGGGAGGCGGCTCAGCCATTCGCCCGCCGCGCCGGCCTCGAGGGCCCAGCCCTCCACATGCCAGGGCCACCACTGCGGATCCTTCGGAATCGGTTCGCCGGCCTGCAGGGGCAGGCCGCTCCAGGTCGCATCCTCCGACTTCCGCTTGCCTTTCAGCGCTTGGCTGCGGCTCGGCAGGGTGAGCACGGCCTCGGCGGGGCGGAGGTCGTCGGTCCAGAGGTCGTGGTCATCGAGCCAGCCGCCGATCGCATCGAGGTCGAGGGCGAGCGGGTGTTCCGGCACCTCCTCGCCCGGCTGCACCGGCGCGGCCACCCGCCAGGTGTCGGCCCAGAGCAGCAACTTTCCCCCTGCACCTTCGGGGGGATAGAGCCAGGTGGCATGCAGCAGGCTCATTGGAGACTCATCGGGCCGGGGGGCGGCCGCGCCGCTGGATCATGGCCGCAGGGTGGGCAGCAGGGAAGGCGTCAGGCGCTGAATACCGTGCAGCAGCAGGGCGCTGCCGGCCAGGGGCAACCAGAGCGGCAGCCAGGACCGCACGAGCTCCATCATCAGGGATGGCGCAAGGGCGATTAGATTCGCACCAGGCGGCAGCGGCCAGGGCACCCCAGCAACATGGCCGAGGCTGCGGATGCCGCAGACGGCCCCCACGAGGCCGGCCTGCAAGTGGCCGTCATCGGGATCGACCCGCTGCAGATGAAAGGCGAGTAGGCCATAGAAGAAGCCGCAGCCTGCCGAACGCAGTAGGGGATCCAGCAGCGAGGCCGGGCTGATTCCGACTCTGCCGGGGGCCAGCAGGGCCAGGGGCAGGCTGATGGCGGCGGCGAGGCCGGCGGCCAGCAAGGCCCAGCCGAGGGAGCGGAGCCGGAGCCGGGCGCGGCTCTCGATCGGCAACGGGGTCACGGGGGCCGGATCGCGTCGCGCCATCATGCCTGGCCTGCAGGGCGCCAGGCCGTCCGTCGTCGGGGCCGGCGGGGAAAAGGCGTGGCCAAACGAGCAGCATTGGCGACGTTTTGTTGTGGCGAGGTTGCCTAGCTTTCTGGTGGAATCATTGTTAACTCAGGCAAGTCCTTCGGCATGGCGCGGTCCCGTTCATCTCGTCCCCGTCAGCCTCGCCAGCGCCGATCGTCCCCCGGACCGTCCCACCGCCACCCTCCCGTGCAGCGGCTGCTGCCAGGCCTGGCCGGCCTGGTGTTCCTCGGGCTTGCCGGTCTGGTGGTGCCGGCCGGGGAGGCTGGTGAGATCACCGCCAGTGGCGGTGGCCTGTCGCTCGGCACCCGGGTGAACGGCCAGATGGGGGGGGGCTGCTCGGCGGGTCTGTGCGCCATCGGTGGCGGCACCAAGGCCGGCCCCAACCTCTTCCATCGCTTCGCCGCCTTCGACACCCGCGGTGGCATCCGCAGCGTGCTGTTCGACACCCAGGGGCAGCGCCACCTGGTGGTGGGGGTGGTGAATCCCCTCGGCAGCTTTCTCGACAAACCGATTCATTTCAGTGCCCCCGCCTCGCTGATCTGGCTTTCTCCTGGCGGCATTCACCTTGGTGGCGGGGTGGGCTTCACCAACATCCCCAACCTGCGGCTCAGCACCGCCACCGGCCTGCGGGTCGGCGGCGGGATGTTCGATGTGATGGGCACCACCGCCGCCCAAGCAGCCCAGCTCAGCGGTGAGCCCATGGCGGGCCGCGCGGGCCTGGTGAGCGATCCGGCCTCCCTGGCGGCGGCTTCGCTGAGCGCCAATGGCGATGTGACCCTCTCCGGCGGCCTGCTCACGGTGGACCACGAGCTGCTGCTCGATGCCCAGGGCGGCCATGTGCTGCTGCAGGGCGGCCAGATCCAGGTGCCGAGTGGGTCGGTGGAGCTGGCGGGCAAGGGCGTGAGCGTGGCCCAGGCTGCCGGTGTGAGCGTGAGTGGCGCCAATGGCGGCGGCACGATCCGGGCGCAGGCGGGCAGCGGCGGCCTGGAGGTGGCCGGCAGCCTGGAGGCCCGCGGTGAGGCGCCTGGCGCTGCGGGGGGCCGCATCGAACTCAGCGGAGCCTCAGTGGCCCTGCGGGGTGCGCGGCTTGAGGCCAGCGGGCCCGCCGGCGGCGGCACGGTGCTGGTGGGCGGCGGCCTGCAGGGGCGCGATGCGGCGGTGCCCAATGCCCAGGCCACCCTGGTGGATGGGGCCAGCACGATCCGCGCTGATGCCACAGAGAAGGGCAAGGGCGGCACGGTGGTGGTGTGGGCCGATGGGGCCACCCAGGTGGATGGTGCGATCAGCGCCCGCGGTGGCAGCCAGGGCGGTGATGGCGGCTTCGTGGAAACCTCCGGCAAGCAGCAGCTGGCGGTGAGCCGGGCGCCGGATGCCTCGGCCCCCCAGGGCAAGGGCGGCACCTGGCTCCTGGATCCCAACAACCTCACGGTGGATGCCACAGGACCCGACTTCAACATCTCCGGGGCCTTTGGCAACTTCTTCACCTTCGGCGACAACGCCGTGATCGCCGCCACCACGATCAGCAAGGCTTTGATCAGCAAGGCTTTGGACGCGGGCACCAGCGTGAGCCTGGCCACCAGTGCTGGTGGTGCCCAGGCGGGCGACATCACGGTGGCGGCGCCGATCAGCAAAACGGCCGGAGGCAATGCCTCCCTCAGCTTGAACGCCCACAACAACATCAACATCAACGCCGACATCACCAGCACGGTGGGTGCGTTGAACCTGAATTTGGTTGCCAATTCGGACAACGCCAATGGTGGCTCCGTACAGATGACCAGTGGCCGCAGCATCAATCTCAACGGCGGCAATTTGAACCTGGCCGGCAATGGCGACTACACGTTGAGCAGCGGCAGCGTCTTTCAGAATCTTCGGTTCGATAAAAGTGGAACAGGGTCCTATCAGGCTCCCAGCTCCATCACGTTGAACGGCGTGACGGTTGGCACCGACATGACCTTCGGTGGCTCACTGACCATCCTCAACGATCTGCTGTTGGCCAATGGCGTAACGGTGAACAAGGGAGCCAACAGTTGGTTCTTTGGCACCACCGGCCTGCGGACCCTGGGCCTGGCCGATGGTGCCAGCAGCGCCACAGTGA
>Ga0209401_1000289_pt1 | contig 34424 bp, 62 predicted proteins | sample M_140807_MF_Meta_FD_187318 | JGI IMG/M metagenome (GOLD analysis project Ga0209401, IMG submission 187318) | Freshwater microbial communities from Lake Montjoie, Canada to study carbon cycling - M_140807_MF_MetaG (SPAdes) (version 2) | ecosystem: Environmental > Aquatic > Freshwater > Lake... | reverse complement strand
ATCAACCATTAGGGGAAAAGGGCGATTTTTGAAAGGAAATCAGGTTTTAGCTATGTTCTAGCGGGCGCGATGGAAAAACGCGAGGGCGGGCACGCTGGAGAGCGGGAATGGGCGGATTAGAACGCGCTCGCCGTCGCCATTACGCGCAACATCGCATAGGCCAGGTCGCTGGCTGTCTGGACGGGAGGCTGCGCGCCGCTATGCGCTCCGCCGCATACTCCGCCGCTATGCGCTCCGCCGCATACTCCGCCGCTACAAAAGAAAAGGGCGTCCTAGAGAGCGGGAAGGGGCGACTGGCGAGCATATCGGTGACGGCAACGGAATGGCAGGGACATAGAGCAGCTGGAATTGTCCCCTTTGGAGCGAAATCGAGCCAAGCAAATCCCGCAGGCAACGCCCGATTTTTATGCAATCTCGCGCTGAAATAGCGCCCGATTTCCCGCCCGTCTCAATTTATTTTCGCCCCGCTTTGCGTAGGTAAAACGTGCTTTCTTTAGCTGATAGGTGAAAAAAGAGTTTGACCAATTTCAAAACACCTGCTTTTCTTTCCCACATGAAAACAAACCAAGCCAACAAAAACACCACCACCACCACCAAGCCAGCCGATGGCACGCAATCGGCAATCACAACGCTTCAAATTATCAGCAAGCACGAATCGCTAGATCGGGCGGTCGCCGCATCTGGAATGGATTTAAGCTATAATCCAGCGGAGGCGCAACGGTCAATCAAAGCAACGCAGAGCGCCTCGTCGCACGGCTGGAAATCCGGCGAGGCGTATGTGACTGATAAAGGCGTTTTCTACGTATTCAACTGCGACATTAAAGTGCTCAACAAGTTTGAGCCATTTCACTCAATGATGACTAGCGACCCGTTTCGCGTTGTTACTTTCACGGATAGCACAATCGAGATTCACGAAAACCTACTCCTGCCAAAAACGAACGAAGGACGCAAGGCCATCGCTAAGGGCGGAATCATAGTCGCCTAATGCGCACCTTCAACCTTCACCACCAAAAACCAATCATGAAAACCTACGACCAACTCCAAGCCGAATACGACGCGAAACTAGCCGAACTGGATAGACTCATCGCGGAGAATAACGCCAAGCTGGCAGCGAATCACCTCGCCATGCACGAAGCCATTGCCGACGCGCAATCCGCCATCACAAACGCCATCGAAAAACTAAGCAAATGAAACGATTCCCGCTTTCCTCAATTCCTAACGTCGAAGGATTCCGATTCATCGGCATCACAAAGGACGACAAGCGCATCAACTGTTATGTAATGCAAAACGAACAAGGCGCACACGAAGCACGCGACGAATCGGACGGCACTAATTGCTTTCTTCATCTCGCATATTGGGAGATAATCACGGGCTGATATGGCAAAGACTACACAAAACGACGGCACGGGCGCCCCAGCGGCCCTAAAGCGCCTAGAGACGGAAGAGCTGAAGTGCTATCAGTCGAAGGAGTCACTGGAGGCGATGCTTTCCACGCTGGAAGAGCCTTCGCTAAACGCGACAACTGAACAGCGGGAGCTTTGGGCGACAACTAAGACACGCATCGAGAGTGATCTGCTTTTCAGTTTCAAAAGATGGGACGTGGCGCGCAAGGCGCTGATGGAATACGATAAATCCGTTGCGCCGGAGAAGCGCGAGGGCGAAAAAATCCTTGTGAGCGAGTGCAAAGAGATTTTCGCGCAGTATCAACTTAGCATTGACCTCGCCATAGAGCAGACAATCATCGCAGACGCGCAATCCGCCGCGCTGTGCGACTCGCCAGAGGCTTTTCACATCGCCCATGCTGGAAACTACCGCGCAGCAAAGGAAGGCGCGATTACGGCGGCAAAGAATGACGGCGTTTTGCCCGCATGGATACTCTAGCCTTCGCCCGCAAGCATAATCCATGAAGATTAGATACTACACAAATCCAACTACAAAAAAGCGCGAGATTTGGATATATAAAGACAACGAAATGGAGTTGCGGAGATTGCACCCATTTGGCGACGATATTTGTTTCCGCGCCTTCGCGTTTCTTTTGCGTAACGGCATACACTCAAAAGAGGAAGCAATGATTGCGATGACTGAAAAAAGATGGATGCCAGCAAACGGGCATCGCGGATATGGTAAAAAAACACATTCCGATTTAAAGAAGTGGCTTGGAATTGAAGACCAATCAAACTGCATGGTTAAATGTCCGCATTGCGGAAAGTTCATTCGATGACCACACTCGACTTCGCCCGCAAGCATATCGTTTTTAACAAGTCCTCGCCTATCACGGGGCCGTTTCGTGATGAGTTTTACCCGTTCCTCAGAAAGCCCCTAATGTCGGCGGATGACATCACTTGCAAGCGGCTTGTGATTTACAAGGCGTCTTCGTGTATGGGCACGGTTACTGGACAAATTATAAACACGAAGCGCATCGTGTGTGACGTTGGCGATCAAAAGATGGTATGCCAGAGCGACGACGATGCCGCGCTTTGGGCAAAGACACGCGGCAAAGAGTGGGTGCGGGCGAACAAGGATGCGATGCGGCTTGTTTCGCGGGACAAATACGCAATCACCAACGACTTGATGATTTTTCGCCATAAATTTCTGGAAATCTCAGGGCCGGGGATTACCTCGGCGCAGTCGGTGCAGGTGCGTTATCTGCAAACGGACGAATCCCACTTAGAGGCGTTTCCAGACGGGCGACTAATCGAGTTTGAAAAGCGCATGGGCGGAAGATGGGACAGGCAAGGCACGCACATCACAACCGCGCCGGATGAAGGCCGCGAAGTGGACACGTTCTTTCTAGCGGGACAGCAAGACGAGTGGCACTTCCGCTGCCCGAAATGCACGGAACTGTTTTGGCCGCTTTGGGGCGAAGATTCTCGCCAGAAATACGGCGCGGATGTTTTCGTTTTAAGCGGGGAAATCTGCGCGTGTATGTGTCCTCATTGCTTTACCGCCTTCCCGGACACCGCCCGCTCGCGTTACGACCTTGTAAAAGACGGGGACTATGTAGCGCAGAATCCGGCAGCATCGCCGGAAACTCGTTCGTTTCGTTGGAGTGTTTTCGCCGCTCATTGGATTTCATGGCGCGAAATGCTGATTGAATCGCAAGCGGCAATGGACGCGGCGAAGCTCGGTAACTTGAAACCGCTGGAAGACTTTCACAAGAAACGCCTCTGCAAATCATGGAAGCCTTTTCTTCCCGATTTTGGCGGCGGCAAGGGCGTGAACGATTACAAGCTAGGCGACGCATGGGAAAGCGCGGAGGAAAAGATAAGGATACTCAGCGCGGATTTTCAAGCGGGCAGCGGAGACGAGGGCGCGCATCTTCACGCGCTTTGTGTGGAGTATGACCGCCTTGGAAACTCTCGCCGCATTGAATACCGTAGGCTAGATACTTTCGAGCAGCTTCATCAAATGGCGCTCACTCTTGGCGTGCGCGAAGCCAAAGTTGACGGAAATCTAACGCGAAAAGGAACGTGCGTTATCGTGGACTCTGGCCATGAAAACAGGCTAGTGTTTCGCGAGTGCTCAAAATATGGCTGGTATGCCTATCGCGGCTCAGACCTAGAGCAATTTCACGTTGCCACGATTGACGGCAAGCAAGTCTCGCATCCGATGCCGTATTCTGCGCCAAAGCCGGAAAGCGGCATCGTTGGCGAGAAACAGCCCGACAGACTGCGCGGAGTTGCGAAGGGCGCGCTTCCCGCAGGATGGGCGTATTGTATCGTTGGAGACAACAACACGCTCTATGGCTATTTATCCGCGCTTGTCGGCGGCTCTAGCGGACGTTACTTCGGCATTGCGTCCGATATGCCGGAGATTTACGTCGCCAATATGCCAGCGTTCATTCCGCTTGTCGAGACTGACAAAAAGACGAACAAGGCTAAAGCAACGGTGTGGAAACGTGTAAGGAAAGACCACTTCTGGGACTGCGAGGTAATGGCGCTAACGCTCGCCATGAAGCACGGATTTTTCCCGCTTGCTATCGCAGCAAAGTCGGCGTAAAAGCTAACTCAGTGACGGACAACAGTATTGTTTCGGCCTATTGGTGTGGGCTGGTTATCTCATACGCTGGGGCGGTAAAAACGTAAAAGCGCGCCCTCCGTCGCCTAACTTTGCGCTTGCTAGTTGTTAGGTGTCTCTGTTATATGTCCGCGAAATGCCTAGCCCGCGCAGACTTTTTCGCAACTTTACAACCGCCCAGATTCAACAGTTGCTTGATCGCGGTTTCGACGAGGCTCTATATGGAAGATTTACGTCGCTAAGTGGAGCTGGAAAATCTAGCTCAATCAGAGACATGGACTTAGGAGAATTACTCATGGAAGCAAACTATGAGCTAGGCATCCGTGGCGGCACGCTTGGCCCGTCTAAAACATATCAAGATTTCACGGGTAATCGCCCGCCAATTACCGTCAATGACTAAGCCCGCACTCTCTGAACGAATCAAAGCAGGCATCCAAGGCATCGCGCTCGGCGTTGCTAAGTTTGCAGGCTACAATGCAGCGATGCCGAATAAGGTGCAAGCGCCAGCAACGCGCACGGGCACTAATCCGAACTCTAGCTACGCGCAACAGCAGCGCGTGCGGTTGTCTTTTGAGGGTGAGAACGCGATTAAGAACACTAGCTTTGCTCGCAACTACATTAACAAACGCCGGATGTATTGCAGCAGCGGAATCACCTACGCGCCCGATACTGGCGACCACGCGCTAGATGAAGCCGTGAGCGCGTATTGTATGGAGCAATGGAAGCACATGGGCGTTGGATGCTCCATGCAACAGGCGTTTGCCCGTGCAAGCGATGTGAACCTGCCGGAACGCGGAGACTCGGCGCTGCAATGGTATCGTGACGATGGGCGCTTGCGCTTGCTGGAAGTCACGGCGGATCGCATTGGCGAGCTTTACCAGTTCACTCGACCCGTGCGCGATGTTCGTAGCGGCGAAGTCTATTTTTCTGGCCTATATTTGCAGGGGCCAAACACGACCGCATATCGCATTTACGAACGCGGATTTGACGCGATTTACACAAACCCGCAGCGCGTGGAAGCGTGCGACGTTATATTTTTCAAAGACGACATCACTGGCGGCGTTCGCGGCGTTTCAATCTTTGCATCCGCGCTGGAAGACGTGAACTCGCGTTATCAGATTTTGAAGTCCACGAAAGACACGATGCAACAGCAGTCGAAGATTGCGGCTATCGCGTCAAATAATAGCGGGCAACCAAACGAACTCGACTACGAGACGCAAGTGAGCAGCGAGGGCGCGGTTGAATATGTAGAGACGATGGCAGACGGCGCTATCGTGAAATACCAATTCAACGGCGACAACTATCAAGTGTTGAAAGGCGAGCATCCAAGCGATTCGTTCATTAACGGGATGCGCTACTTGGACGCATCGGCTTCGCTTGCAGTCGGCTTTCCTTACGAGTTTTTATTCAGCGGAGCACAAAGCGGCGGTGCTCCTTTCCGTGGCGCATTTGAGGCGGCAGGGCGCGAGATTATGCGGCTCCGTAATGACGTTCACCGCCCTCGATTAGACGTTATCAGTTACGTGACAATTATGGACGGTGTAGAGCGCAGGAAACTTCCGCCCATGCCAAACATTGCGCGTGGTTGCTGGGGATTTACTACGCTGCCCACAGCGGACGCTTTTCGCGACGATGCGAGCGACATCAAAGCAATCCGCAGCGGAATCACGACGAAAAGCGCCGTCATCATGGCCAACAGCGGGCGCAGCTTTCCCGTCGTTTTGCGCGAGTCCATGCAGGAAGCGGTTGCAACAGCAATGGCCGTCGAAGATGCAAACCGCGCACTTGTCAAAGCTGGATACAAGCCAAGCGTTACCATTGCCGACATCGCGCAAGTGAGCGACAATCCGCAACAGGCGGCAGCGGCAGAAAACATCACGGAAGGAAAGCCCGCAGATGGAGCGCCCGCCGCAATTCCCGTAAAATGAGAGTATCGCCACTCCGCACGCCGATAGCACGCGCCCGCCTTTCCGCTGGATTGCAGCAGAAAGAAATGGCCGCGAAGATTGGCGTTTCTCAAAGCTATCTTCAAAAGGTAGAGCTTGGAGTCTTAAAGCCTAGCCTTCGTTTGCAGGAGATAGCAAAGGCGCTTTCCCGCGTTAAAGCGCAATGCGTTTAGCTTCCCTCGCTTTACCTAATCGGATTAGGTATAAGCGCGGAAATGGCAACAGCTTTAGCATCACTTAGGCACGCATCGTTTTCGCAAGATAGCATCAACGGCGATGTGCTTTTTGGCGTGAAGATTGCAGAGCTAGGCAAGGTCGCGTGCTTTAGCGGGCCGGACGGAAAGCCGCGCTATGCGACAATCACGCCCGCATTTGTGGACGCGCTACTTTCACACGCTGGAAACCGCTCTATCCCTGTTCACTGGACGCACGATTACAAGCAGGGTAACGGTGATGCGCTGCACGCCAAAGTCGGCAAGCTGAAAGACATTCGCAAAGACGGCGAAGGCAATCCCATTGCAGACCTTCACCTAGCGCCGGGCCAGTATAAGGAGACCGCTCTATGGAACGCAGAGCATGACCCTGAGAACATGATGCTGTCGCCCGTGTTTTCCTACGACCCGTCCGATAAGGACAGCACGCCTCTCGATTTCCAAGCCGCCGATTTAGTCGAATGTGGCGCAGCGACTACGGCTCTTTTTTCCGCAGCACAAACACAAACACAAACACAAAACAAAATGACAGACGAAGATAAAATCGAAGTCGCTAAGATGATTGCAGACGCACTCGCCGCAGCGAACAAACCAGCGGACGCGCCCGTCGTGCCCGACACCGCCGAAATGGAGGCAACCGCAGGCGTAACCGCCGACGACAAAAAGCCGGAAGACGACAATCAGCCCGCACTCATGGCGGCATTTGCCCGTTGCAACCGCGCAATCAAACGCCAACTCGAAACAGCGAAGGGCGAAGCCGTCGTGCTCGCAGAGGCTAAGTTCACCGCCGCACTCGGCTCTGGTAAGTTCACGCTTCCAGCCGCGCCAGCAGCGAAGGACGAAGTCGAAGAGGCTATCGCCGCTCAAATCTCAGCAGGCGCTAAAGATCGCTCCACGGCAATCTTCCGCTTGGCGAAAGACAAACCCGAAATCTACAACTCTGCCCGCAAAGCAGGAAAGCTCTAATAACTAACTCATCATGGCTACTACAAACACAGCTACAACTAACATCAAAATCCAGAAGACGGTAACGGCAACCGCCGTTGCGATTTCTCGCGGTGCTCGTCTCCTGCTTAACACTAACGGTCTCGTTAGCGTTGCGGGACTTAGCATTTGCGGCGATTACGTCGCACTTCAAGACATTCCGGCTTCCGGCACGGGCCTCGCGGCTCCTATCGGCAGCGGCGGCAGCGTGCCAGTGCTCGCTTCCGCAAACTGCACCGTCGGCGCAGCGGCTTACTCCGCAGCATCCGGTAAAGCGTCCGCAACATCAACTAACGCCGTGCTAATCGGCAAATGGCTGCAAGCTCCTTCGACCGATACTCTCGGCGTGGTGGAACTCGGCTACGTTGCTTAATTATTAACTAACAAATACAATGCCAGCATATACTAACTCAACAGCCCGCCCTCGGCAGGAACTCGCATCCGTCATTCGTGAGGGACGCGGGATTAACAAGCTCAACATTCATTCGCAGATTCTTCCGGCCCTCCCGGTGAACAAACGCACGGTGCATTTGGTGAAAGCCAAAATCGCAAACGCGCAGCTTGCACGAATTTTGGATGATTACTTCATCACCGCTCCCGGCGCAAACGTCGAACGCATGACGGCAACTCTTAACGATGACTCGTTCACCGTTACGATCCGCAAGCGCGAGATTCAAGTGCCGGACGAAGTTGAAATGGATTACGCCGATTATCTCAGCGTGGAATCCCTCATGGCAGCACAGGCCGCAGAAGCCGTGGAAATCACCACGGAGTATCTGACCGCCGCCGCAATCATGAATACGACTAACTTCGGCAGCGCCACCAACAGCGCCGTTGCTTACACCGAGGCAAACATTGCTACGATTAACTTCGTGCGCGATGTCTATGACTCGATTGAGCGCGTGCTCGATAAAGGCGAAGTTGCCGACACCATCGTGATTAGCTCGCAGGTTTACAAGCGCATCCGTCGCTCGACCTTGCTTACCAACTACGTCGTGTCTCAACTCGGCAAAGGCTACGAAGTCAACCAGAGCAATCTGCAACTCGCGTTCGCTGATGTCGGCATCAAAAAGGTGCTTATCGGCAACAGCGTGTATAACAGCGCAAGCGACGGCGCGACGGCGGTTATGTCTCGCATCTGGGGCAATACCTACGCGTGGGTTGGAGTATCCGGCGACAGCGCCAGCGCGCAGGAAGACGGCATCGCAACGCTTCAAGGTTGCGGCGTTAATGCTTACTGGGACAGCTACACGCCCGCAGACGGCTACGGCGTGGATACCTACCGCGAAGAGAAAACGGAGTCGAACATTGTTCGCACGAAAACCTCGAAAGCTCCCTACATTGCAAACGGCAATGCGGGCGATCTTATCGCCACGCAATACAGTTAGACAACTAACTGAGTAGCAATCAACTCAAAGCCCGCGCTTGGAAACAGGCGCGGGTTTTTGCTTGCCAATAACCGCATCATGCAATAGCTAGTCTGCACCTATGGCAAAAGAAACACCATCAAACGACAGGCAAGTTGACGCACTTAAACGGCAGATTGCTAAACAGGAATCAGAACTAGACACGCTGAAAGGCAAGGCGCTAACGAAGGTCGCAAAGACCGACGATTCGTTCTCTGGATACAGCGGCAAATACAAAGACATTCGCACGGGCGAAATCGTTGCGCTAAAGGTTCTCGACGCGCACGAGGTTCGCTTTCTCCGCACGCACCTAGTCAAAGGGGAGAATACAAGCGGCGATTACACGGCTGCGGATTTCCGCAGGCTTTTCGACAAGCTCTAGGATGAAGCGGTTTTATCCACTAATTGATAACGGCACTGGCATAATAAAGGCGCAATACTGCTACGACGCACTGGTTGCGCTTGGCGGCAGGGGCGCGGTTCTGGGTAGGGTTTCTCAGCCATACCCTACAAGATCACTTAACATGGCCACAGCAACCTTTCTTTCCACAGACTGCGAGGAAATGGTTGTCATAGATATGGACATACATTTTACCCGCGAAGATGTGGACAAGTTGCTCTCGCATGACGTTCCGCTTGTGTATGGCCTTTATCCAAAGAAAGCACTTCCTCTGCAATGGTGCGTTGCCACGCTAACCGATGAAAACCCGTTCGGCGGTGACGAGCCGCTAGTCGAAGTCAAACGCGCTGGACGGGGCTTTATGCGCGTGCATCGTAGCGTTTTCGAGGCGATGAAACCGCTAGTGCCGGAGTATCACAACCACGGGCGTGCAGAGTGGCAATTCTGGCATGAAGGGTGTGACAATGACGGCGAGTGGCGTAGTGAAGATTGGTGGTTTTGCGACAACTGGCGAAAGCTAGGCGGAAAAGTATTGGTGGATCAAACTATATGCTTGCAACATATAGGTGATTACTCTTATGGTGCGCCTATTCCTAACAACTCCTAACCACATACTACAATGGCAGACTTATCACCCACGGCAGCAAGCGTCCTTCAATCTTCCGGCACCTCCGTTTCATCGGGAGTTGCTTCAACCACGATTACGCGCGGTCAATACGTCTATGTTTTAGCGAACGGAACTATTGGACTAGCTGACAGTAATGGCTCAACTCCGGCAAATAGTTGCGCTGGATGCTGCATAGCGGACGTTGCCACTTCGCAAACGTGCTTTTACGTGGCGGCTGATTCTGGATTCACTCCCGGATTTACTGTGCTTGCCGGTGATACAATTTGGCTTTCAAATACTCCTGGGGCTTGCACGAAAACTTACGCAGACGTTGCCAGCGGCTCGACAGTTATTCCGCTCGGAGTTATGACAAGCACGACCGTGATGCGGTTTTCTCCGCTTGTTGGCGGCGTGAAGGCGTAACTCTATGGCCTTGGACTACAAGGCAACAATGACACGGGCGTTTAACGCCATGCTGGATTCGTCCATGTATGGCGACACGCTCGCCTTCAACGGCAAAAGCTATTCGTGCATTGCTCCGCCGATTGAACAGACAAAGAAGATGACGAACGCCGCATATGACGAGAACCTTCCTGCTACGTTTCAAATGCTCGCAACTGACTTAGACTCGGCTGGAATTTCCGTGCGTTCTACGATCTCGCACAACAGCAGGGCGTTTGAAGTGTTCGCAATCTCGCGGGACAATCGAGACGGAAGCGTTGAGCTTCGCACCTACCTCAAGCAATGAAAAATACCGGATTCCGCGTAGATGTTTCAACGCTCCGCAAAAAGCTGGCGGCGATGCAACAAGTTGCGGCAATTCAGTTCAAGCCGGATGTGATGGACTACACGAAAAAGACGCTGGCGACGGCTTCGCGGATTACTCCCGTTCGTGACTATCAACTCATTCGCACGAATCAGATTATAAAGCCTCGCAACCAATACGACCAATGGCGCGCACATGGCGGAAGAGGAAAGACGCGCCCGCAGTTTCTCGCGGGACGTGCTCCTGCGCGGTTTCTTTACAAGGCATCGTGGGGGCAGCTTGCGCGTTCACTCGGCTTGCAGATTCCAGAAAGCCAGCAGGTCAAAAACGCCACGTCACGACGCGACCCGATAAAAGCGCCACCTCGCGCCTATGGTCAGATTCGCGGAGGGAAGCGCACGTTTTCCGTGGCTATGTTCAATCCGTTCCTAGCCATACCTTCGCGCTATAAGGATTTTACGGGCGAACAAATAATTTCCGACGCACAGAAAAAGCATGAGCGACAATTCCGCCGCAACGTGAACAAGCGCCTAAAGGTTATTCTTTACGCAGTGATGAACAAATGAACCTCGACGACCTGTTTCAATTCGAGAAAAACTTGGAGTCTGCTTTTGCTGGCATCTTGTCCACTGCGACTCCGCACGTTTATCTTTCGCGCACTACCGACACGAACCAATCCCCGCGCCTAGAAATAAAGGCAACCGTGGGGCAGACTCAGAACCACGCTAAGGCCATGATTGACCGCGTGCGATGGGTGTATGACACATACGACGGCGCGATTGAGGTGAAGATTACCACGAACCGCACGAGCGAAGCTAAGAGCGATGCACATTACAAGCTAGTCGGACAAGTGCGGGCGCGGATGCAACTTTATTGGATAACGCAGGAGTGGGTAAAACAGAACTCGCCATTGTTAGTTATGGACGTGCGTGAAGCTAGTTCCGATGCCTCATTTGTAGATGAGAACGACCTAGACACTTCTACATTGACATTTGCCATATATTTCTCTATTAACCCAAAAGCGTGGCCTACGAATCTCTAACCTAACTACTTAAAAATATGGCAGTCCCTAATCAAATTCTCGATGGAACTCCCGCTTACGGGACAACCACAATCACCATTAACGCCGTTACCTATATCGTAAATAAAAAGACGATTACGCCCAACTGGTCATCCACGGAAGATTTCACCGCCGCCGGATTGCCTAACCGCAAGCACTGGACGAAGGGCCGCTATACTTGGCAGGCTGAATTGCAGCTTGCAAGCGGCTCGACAGCGTTTCCGGCTCCGGGCGCGACCTTCACCGATACGCCGCCGAACGAAACTGGCGCGATTACCTTTGCCGTAACGACCGTTCCTTACGAGGAAGAAAACACTCCCGGCGGCATCCGCGTCGTGAACGTCACGGCAGAGAGCGGCACAAGCTTTACCACCGCCTAACAATGTGGCTGGTCAATCTTGCATCCTTGGCTTTGATGACGCGATAGCGAGCGAACGGCGCGACCGCTCCAAGGCGTTGCTTGGGCTTCCTGAGTTAATCGGCGGCATCGTTTGTATGCCTTTGACGCTTCGCCGCTTTGAATGGTTGCGTGCGTATGATTCGCCGTTTGTTTGCGGCGGAAAGATAACGGACGCGGCGGTGCTGCAGTTCCTTTGGTTTGTTTCGCCGCTATTCCCGTTTGATGCCGTGCAGGAAGGGCGAGACGCTTTCATTGAAACAAACGCGACCTTGGACGTTGTGGCGGCATTGGAAGGCATAGACGCATTTCTCGACGCGGCGTTTCTCGATGCTCCTACGGGTTCAACGTGCAAACCGTATTACTCGCCAACGGCAGGCTTGTATCACTCGCTGAACGAAAGCTATCCAACAGGCGAATGGACGCTAGAGCGCGTTCTGGATTCAGCGTTGAACGTGATTTATCAGCTTATTAAAGCGGCAGACCGTTCTCGCGGGTGCGTGGTAGTCAATCGCAGGAGTGACGAGATTGCGGGCAAATGGGGCGATGCGCTCGAAACAATCACGAAGCCGGAAAAGACCGTCGTGCGCGAGATTAACCGCAAGCGGCGGCTCGGCTATATGCTAGTCAGCCAACCTTCCCGCAACAAAGACGGCACTTACTCTTTCGCAATGCAGAAACCTAACAACTAAGATGGCCGGAAAAAACGACATACTAGCGACGGCGGGCGTGGACTTATCAGCGTTTGAAGCTGGCATTGCCAAGCTAACATCGCGCTTGGATTCCGTGGAGAAAAGCGGGAGTAAGGCGGCGAGCGGGATTGAGAAGGTCGGGAAGTCCACAAATGCGCTGAAAAACATTCAGGTTTTCGATCACGTTGTATCGGCGCTGGGTCAAATAGCGAGCGGCGGAGGCGTGGCGGCGAACGCGATAAAGCAACTGGACGAGCGTGCGGCTTTCAATAATTTCGGAGGCGCTGCTGATAATATGGCTAAGTTCGGAGCGGTTGCCGGAAATACCATAGACGTTTTCTCTAGGATGCCCGGAAGACTTGGAGCGATTGCTGCGGTTGGGCAAATCGTAGCTACAAACATAACCGATCAAACACAGGCATATAAGGCATTTTCTGCGGAACAAAAGCACGTCGCGCACACAACGGACGCAATGATTGCGAAAGACGTTCAGTATGCCGAGACTCAAAAGGAACTCGCAAAGCTACATCTTTTATACAATCAGAACGACAATAAGACGATTAACGCAATAACGGAGGCGCGCAAGCAAAACGCGGTTGCGTTTAAGGAGCAGGCCAAGAAAGAGAAGGACGCAATTAGTGATACAACAGCAGGTGCCAGTGCGCGGCTTTCTATGCTTGACGTAGAGACGGAGAGGCTGCAGAAAATATCAGACCTAAAGGCTAATTTATCTGGCCCCGGCGGGAAGCTAAGTGTCGGCAAAGAGGGGATGTTTTCACTAGGCTCTGCTAAAATCAACGCGGAGGCGGAGGCGAAAAAGAAAATCCTCTCCGTGTCTGAGGTGCAGGAGAAAACGGAAACCAACCTTTCAAACATTATTGCCAAGCGTGACGTGACGCTAGGGTCTCAGTATAAAATCATCAAAGCGACGGGAGACGCAATAGACGCGCAACTCAAGGAAGCCAAAAAGCAGGGACTAGAAGCGACGGCGGCAGATTTAGGCAAGGCGCTGAATGAGCAGTTTCTCGCAAGGGAGAATTTCTACTATCTAAACGGCAAAGACCTAGAGCAGCAAAGGTTAATCACCGCACAGATTAACGCGCAGGCGGCGGGCAATCAAAAGCTCGCGGCTTTGGCGCAAGTTCGCGCACAGTTTGAATTACAGATTACCGATGCGATACGCCAAGGAAATGATAATAAAGCCAGAGAGCTAGCAAGGCAACAAGCGGCGGCAGAGCTAGGCGTTCGGGCGGCAGACATCCGCAAAAATCCACAGCAGAGGGCGCAGGAAGTGAAGGAACAGCAGGCGCAGGGATTGGCGGAAAGAACGGCAAACGCTAGGGATAAAGACATTAAAGCTAGGGCCGACGCCATTAGAAAATCAAAACGCAAAGACGACCCTTCGCTTTTTAATGAAAAGGAAGGAAGATTCAAAACAGACGATGAGCTATTAGGCCGCACAGATTCAACTAATCGCAAAAGCAAGGCGGACGAAAAAGCGCGTCAGGAATTTGCGGATAGAAACGAAAAGCGCCTTTTGGATGCAGGAAAAGACGCAATCAACAAAGTGAATAACTTCCAAGCGGAGAACTTTATTGCAGGAAAAATAATTAACGCACCATGAGTGTTCCAAATCAAATCAGAGACGGCGACTGGACGATTGCAACTCAAGACGGGCCGGCTACGTGGTCGCTTCCGTTTCAATCGAAAGGCGACACGCAGAGCTTTGAATACAAGGCCAAGTTCATGCAATACGCGGCGAATTACACTCCGCTCAAAAACGCACTGAATGGGCTTGTAACTCCGCCCATCACACCGCATGAGACGATTCAGACGATTAGCGTGACTCGCGGAGGCGCAAGCGTGACGGCATACCTAGTCGAAGAAAGCGACACGACGGATGAAGGTTGCGGCATATTGTCTTTCACGCGCACGTATGCCAGCCTGCCTAGCACGCGCACGGAGCAGAGCACGCTGACTTATCCTTTCCAGTTTATCTCTACTACGCTCACGTTTGACTGGACATCTCCGCCAGTTGCGCCGGAAGTGGCAGAGCTTCCGCTATTGGTCAACGCTGACATCGTTTATGAGTATAGCCTAGCGAAGCCCGCGATTACCTACGCGCCCAAAGTGTATTCCGTGTTTAACAAACTCGTCTATGTCGGCACATACGTCCCGCTAGGAACGAATTACTTTGTCGCGGAAGATTCAGCCATTGAACTTTATCGAGGCTTCTTCTACCAGAAACGCACGCCGTATATTTACTGGTCACAATTCCACTAACCGATGCCGGACAAGCTGCCAATGATGGGAGAGGATGCGTTCAAAGACGGATTTCTTTCTAAGAAGTTTGGAAACAAAGTAATCTCGCGCATTAACCGCCCGTGGAAAGTAACGCTACCGCCAAGTGGAGGAACGGGAAAAGTCATCGAGAGCGATGAAAACATTTGCCTCGATTTGACGAAGGCTAAACTTGGATGGGACGGCACTTGGAATATAGCATCACCGCCGCCATATCTTCCGCCGTGGAATCTTTATCCAACGGGGCGCGGGACGCTGGCGATTCCGTTCAACTACGACAGCGGCACGGGCACTTGGACTTGCACGAACATAAATCACGGGCTAGAGCTTAATTCACCCGTCACGATTGCGCTGACTACGGCAGGCACGGGCACGATGAGCAGCGCGTTTTCGACGGCGACAACCTACTACGCACGCGACATTACAGCCATCACGCTAAAGCTGGCGGCAACGGCAGGAGGTGCGGCAATCACGGGCGGCACAAACGGAAGCGGAATGACGCTGGTTTATGCTGGATTGGCGTTGAAGATAAATCCGATTTCGACGTTGATGCGGACTTACAGCCATCGGTCAAGCTGGAGTGCTGCCACATGGAAAGATAAGGTTGATGTAACCAATTTCACGAACACCTTCATCCTCACCAAAGCCGCACAGGTCGTATGGTTGGAGGTTGCATTCGTATCTGGATCGATGTCCACCTATACAATCAAAAGCGGAACCGTTTGGAACTCAGATTTACGATACGTGTCAGCGGACAATTTAGCCATAAGCGGCGGAACGTTCACTTGGTATCAACTCTTGGCGTGCCTAAAACTAAGCTCAGACCCCGGCGGCGAGGGGTATGACATAAAAATTAGTAACTCATGGTATAAGCTAATGATGCCAACTACCACTCATTTGATGCAAGGATACATCATGGCAACGCAGGCCGGAGGCTACGACGACCCCGCGCCATTCGTCGCTATCGTCCCGTGGTTCGGTTGTGTTTGGGAGGGTTCCTAACTTGACATATTTTTTCACCTAGCTATAACACTTTAAGCGATGCCTCTCGACCTAATAACCAATACCGCAGACCCGCAACAACGCGGACTAATCGTCAGCATTTTAGAGGGCGGCATCGCTCCTTTTCCAAACTTCACGCGCAACGACGCCAGCGTTGCTATCACGTTACAGCCCGTGAAGCCCTCGGCAACAGACACGCGCAGCTTTGATGTGGATTATACATCGGGCGACACGTATCAAGTGAGCATCGGAAGCGCGGACGAAGCGCCAACGGCGGGCACGTTTGCCTTGGAAATTGACAGCGTGACAACAGATTTGACGGCGCTGGATTTTGACGTTAGCGCGGCAGATTTAGAGGACGCACTTTCAGCGGCAAGCGTTGCGGGCGGAAATCCCGCCGTGACGGTTACGCTTTTGAGCGAAGGCGTTTATCAAGTGGACGGCGCAACGAATGGCGTGCTTCCCACAATCTCGGCAACGGCAACGAATCTAATTCCTAATTGCTCGGCGGTTCTCACGGTTATCGCGCAAGGAACAGTCTCGACAAAGGGACAGCAGATTATCGCGCTAGTTCAACAGCCCGCAGCCTACGCTACGCCGTCCACGGCACTGCCAACGGCAAGCGTCACGGTATCCACTGAACAAGCCGCAAGTTCATCGCTAAATAAAATCATTCGCATCGCGTTCGCCGCTGGCACGTATGGCGGCTTGTATAGCCTCTCTGCGACCGTGAACAGCGTTACGGCTGTGTGCGGCAGCGTTTCGCCCGTGGCGAGCATTGGCGAACTTTCTACGGCGCTAGGGCGTCATCCTCAGTTGCGCTACAATAGCACGACAGCGGCGGACAACTTCACCGTCTCGACAGACGGCGCGGCGTATCTTGTGGAGTTTATCGGCAACCTAGCGGGTCCAGTTGACCCTAGCTTGTCGGCAACGAATGTTTCCTTGCTCGCGCCCTTTGGAGCATCCGGCACGATTTCACTAAACACGGTGAACATGGCCAAAATGTTTTGGTCATCGGGCGTGGATTCCCTCGCGCTTACGTTGTCCGTTGTCCGCACTCGCACAAGCGGCGAGGTGAAGACGATTCTCTCGATTCCCGTAACAGTTCCCGCAGACATCATAAACGCTGGTTCACTCACTACGCTTTCCGTTTCGGGGGCGGTTAGGTATGACATATCCCAAAGCCTGAGCGCAGCGGAAAAACTACAGGCCGTCACAAATCAAGGTCTTAACCTAACCGCCTCAAAGCTACTTGGACAGGCGAGCAGCGGCGGAACCGGATTGCCAGTTGCAATCACTCTAGGCACAAATTTAAGTATGAGCGGCACGACGCTGAACGCGGTGGATTCAGCTACGGGCACAGTGACTAGCGTTTCCGTGACTACGGCAAACGGCGTCAGCGGCACGGTGGCGACAGCGACAACTACGCCCGCGATTAGCTTAACGCTTGGAGCAATCACGCCGACTAGCGTTGCCGCATCTGGTGCCGTAAGTGGCAGTAATCTTAGCGGAACGAACACGGGCGATCAAACCAGCGTGAGCGGAAATGCAGGAACGGCAACGGCACTTGCAACGCCTCGCAACATTTTCAACATTAGCTTTAACGGCACGTCAAATGTTGCTGGCGATGCAACGAACACGGGACACTTCGCTAGTATTCCAGGCACTGGCGCGGCGGGGCATTTCGTCACTGAGAACGGAACCGTGCCGACACTTATAGCCGGACGCTCGGCTTGGTATTCCAATGGCAGCGGAGTCCCTTCTTTCAAAAATGGAACTGGCACTGCTGTTACGCTTGTGAGTAGTTCCGACTTAGGCACAGGAGTTGCAACTTTCCTCGCCACTCCAAGCTCTGCAAATCTTGCGGCGGCTGTCACGGATGAAACAGGCACCGGATTACTTGTCTTTAATACCTCGCCAAGCTTGATCTCGCCTTCCGTGCGGCCAAGCATCATTAGCTTTGGAACCATACTAGCATCGGCGGCAGCCAGCACAGATAAAACGGCAACTTTTCCGAACGCCACGGGAACGGTTCTTTTAGACAGCGCAATCGGCGTATCTGTGCAAGCCTACGATGCCGATTTAACAACGTGGGCTGGCATCACTCCGGGCGCGAATGTAGGCACGTTTCTAGCGACTCCATCCTCCGCAAATCTTCGCTCCGCCGTCACAGACGAAAACGGCACGGGCGCGTTGCTATTTTCTGGGGCAACCTCTCCCGATTTCACGACCAGCATCACCACGTCTAGCACGTCATTCACCGCCTTTGCAGGAGCAACCACACTGCTCACCATCGGAGGCACAGGTGCAAGCGCGTCCATGTTCGCGCCTTCCACGCTCGACGCTACAAGCAGCATCACGGGTGCGATTCGCACCAGCGGTGGAATTTCAGCGGAAAAGGCGCTGAATGTCGGAACCACTGCAACTATCGGTGGAGTGACTAAGCTCGCATCTGGCGCTATCGGTGCGCCGGGATGGTGCTTTACGGCAGATGTTGATTGCGGAGCCTACTACATCTCATCGAACCGCTACGCGCTCGCCGCTGGTGGCGTCGCCGTGTGCATTATAGAGTTCGACGGCACTTCTCAGATTTTCGGGCACAGCAGCTCGCCATTCACACGGAACAACTCCACTGGCGAGGTTTATTGGGCGCTTCAAGCGTTTTCCGGCGCGTCGGGAGGGGTGCGAATAGGCGACCCAGCCGCGAAATTTTATACTCGCGCAGCCGCCTCACAAACCGCCAATATCCAAGAGTGGCAGAACAGCAGCGGAACCGCGCTGGCCAGTATTGATAAAGCTGGAAATCCCTCATTCCCCAAAACTATCACCGCCGCTGCGACTACTGGCGCGCAGACGATAGACAAAGCCAGCGGATCAGTGAACTTCGCCGCAGCCGCGACTTCGCTAGTTGTCACAAATTCGCTTTGCACAACTTCCAGCGTGATAAATTGCACCATCGCCACAAATGACGCGACCGCCGCAAACGTAAAGGCGGTAGCTGCCGCTGGTAGCTTCACGATTTATCTAGGCATTGCCCCCACCGCAGAAACGCGAGTCAATTTCCTCATTACCAACTAAAGCTATGACCTATACAGAAGAACAATACAACGAGGTTTTGAGAACCACGGCGGAGCAGCTTCAAGCACTCAAGCTGGAACACGCCGCCGAGGTTGCTGAAATCACAGCAGATCGCAACCGCCTCGCCGCGCTACTCGCAGAAGCATCCGCCGCCTTTGACGAGGGCGACATTGCCAAGCTGACAGCGATGCGCGAGGCCGCGCTGCAAACCGAGAGCGAGAAGAAACTCGCCGCCGCACTTGCCAAAAAAGCGGAGGCAGAGGCGGAGATTGCGGCCCTTTCCGAATAAGCCATGACACTTGAAAACGCTTTGCTCATAGCCGTAAGTTCCGTGACTGGCGCGTTATGTTTTCTCGCCAAAATCTTATGGCATCGTAGCGAACAATGCGAGGCAGACCGCAAAGAGCTACGAAGCGCAATCGAATCCGTTCGGGCGCAAGCTGGAGAGAACCACGGTATGCTAATGGCTTACAGGATGTGCCCCGGCAAGCCCTGCCCATTTAAGGAAAACATAAAACCATGAACAACTGGAAAACCACACTCAGCGGAATCGGTGCCGCATTAACCTCCGCCTTAACCGCAATCGCCGCATTACCTTATCAGCTTGGCGACGTTGCCACGATTATTCCGCCAGCTTGGAAGGCTCGCGTCACAATCGCCGGAATCATTGCGACGGTAATCCTCAAATCCATTAACTCCGCAGTCCAAAAAGACGCACCAAAACAATGAATCCATTTATCCGCGATCCTCGCCGCGTCGTCCTCGCTTTCGCCTACGCGGTTTTTGCAATCCTCGCGTGTTTGTATCTCGCAAGCTGTGCCGCCATTCCCTACCGTGTCAGCGTGTCATATTCGGGCGCTACGGCGTCCTATGACGGCAAGCGCGTGTTACTCGACGTGGACGGCGATGAAGTAGGTAAGTCGCTCCAAGGCTATGCAAAGTGATGAAATCCGCTTGGCGATTCTTTCGCCGGATGAAGCGCGTGATGCGTTGGCTCGCATCGCTGAAAAAGAAATAGGCACGCGAGAAATCGGCGGTAATAATTGCGGGCCGAGGGTGCGCGAGTATCAGTCAGCGACTTGGACGGATCCGGGCGTTTGGCCGTGGTGCGCTGCGTTCGTTTGCTGGATAATCCGCGAATGGTTAAAGTCGCCAAGCGTGAAAGCAATCGTGCATTTCCAGCGCCCAAAGACAACGGGCGCGTTTGACTTCATCCGATGGGCAAAGGATGAGGGCTTGCAAGTTCTAGGTGAAAATGAGCCGTGCCTCCGTGGAGATATAGTGGTTTTCGACTTCTCTCACATCGGTATAGTAACAGCCGACAGCGAACGCGGAGAAATCGAGGCGTGCGAGGGCAACACTAACGGAAAGGGCGAGCGCGATTCAGAGAGCGGCGATGGAGTATGGCGAAAGTATCGCGCCCGCTCACTTGTTAAGGCTTTTATCCGCCTTGTCTAAAAGCTCAGGATAATACCGCCGCGCCCATTCCCGCGCCTCGTTCTCCGCAAACTCGACAACCGACTTAGACGGCATCGCGCCCAACGTCATAATGCCGATACGCTCGTCAACTCGATAGGCGATTTCACGGCGTAGTTGATCGGGTGTTTCTATCATTGCCCATCCTCCCTCGATAGCCGTCCTATCTCTGCCATTTCTCCAGTGACTTCGCTGCTTGTGGAGCGGACGAATAGAGACATTGCGATGTGGTTAATGGTGGCGAGCTTCGCTTTCAGCGCATCCCGCTCGGCGGTGACTGCGGCGAGTTCGTCTTCAATCTGTTCGCAAACGGCGGCATCTACAAATATGTGCTTAACGCCATTCCAGATGTAGATTTTTGTTGCGGCTGCCGTTCTTGTTGTAGTGCTCATTTGGTTTCTTCTAGGGTTTCAAGTGCGTTATCCCGCGCTTCCGATGCGAACGGGTCGGTGAGATACCAGTCGTAGATTTCCGGCTTACTGGTTTCGCAGGCTATGTGCAGTTTATCCAACGCCTCTCTGCACTTGGCGAGCTTGGCTGCTTGGACTATCAGTTCTAGGTCGCTCATTGGTGCTCTCTTTTTGTGCGGTGCGCTTTCGGGTAGAGGGCAGCGACAGCGACATCTCTGGCCTTTTCGATTTCGTCCCATCTCCCGCCATCGCTGGTGTTGGAGATTTGATTTATTTTCATGAGTGCAGCACGCAGGCCATCCACATTGGCGACCAAGTCCGCGTTTGCCGTTTCCACGGTGCTTACGCGGATAAGAAGCGCATCGCGTTCGTCGGTGAGCATATCAATCGTGCAGCAGTAAGATGCACAGTCCTGTTGCGCCTTATCCCTTTCCTTCGTGCGCTCTGCAAGTGAGCGTTCGAGGGTTCGGGCGAAGTCGGCAGGCACAAAATAGCTTAGTGCTTTTTTAATTGGTATGTCGTCCATCCTTTGCTCTGACTCATCCGTGAGCGGTGTTGGTCGTTCGTTTGGTATCATAGTATTTGTTTCGCGATGTATTCCTTGAGAGTTTCCCCTTCTTCACGGTCTATTGCCCAAGCTATTGTCAGGATTGCCCACGCGATAACGATTATCGGGATGGTGATTAGTTTGATGATGTTCATACAATGTTTTGTTTTGAATTGTTCAACTCGGCTAGTTCTTCGGCTTTGACTATCTCCGCGCATCTTTGAACGGCGCGCTCGTATGGCCCGTAGTCCTCGCAGTTACGGCCCTCAATTAACCCTAGCTCCCTCTCTGCATCAGCAAGCGCACGTCTCGCGGCTTGTAGCTTCGTCGGTTTCGTTGGTTCGATTTCAAATAGTGAGTCCATAGGTTTTGTTTTTATACTTCGATTAGTTCTTGCTCAACGTGGTTTTCTACGTCCGCGAGATTACGCACGGCTTGATTGTAATACGACTGCTTTAGCTCTGCTCCGATTGCCTTGCGTCCGTTCAATACCGCGCCATACACCTCGCTGCCAACTCCCATAAACGGAGTAAAAACAACCTCGCCGGGATTACTCCAAAGCACGCAAGCGCGCTCAATCACGTCTAATTGCAGCGGGTGACAATGGCGCTCGTCGTCGGCGTCTCGGCTTTCCTTGTATGGGATAACTCGGTCAATGCGAATGTCGTCCCAGAAGCTGCTGGCGTATTGTCGCCAAATCCAATGACTGAAACGGTTCTCTGTCTGCTTTCCTTCGTGTCCTTTGTATTGCTGCAATTCATGCGGCATGACGCGCTCTCCGGCATATGAATGAAGCCCCGTAGGGTGTGAGACGGGAACTTTGTTTTCGCCGCACTTTTTGAACGTCAAAAGATAGTCCGCGCCCGCAACGTCGCACAGCGTTGAATCCTCTACAATCTGCGCGTGAGCTAATCCTTTCGCCATTGTGCGGAGACGAACGCCTAGCGGCTCTTTCCAAATTGCGCGACGACCCATGAATTGAAATCCATATTTCTCATGAAGCCGAATAATGTCGCCGGGAAAGTCAATCAATCCAGTTCCGGCATTTGCCCCGCAGCCCATGCGCGCCGTCTCGCCGTTTCCTTTTCCCGGAACGTCCATGCAATGAACGGCAGTAATCCGTCCCGGTTTTGTGAGGCGAGCCAATTCCGATACCACGTATCCGTAGTGAATGAAAAACTCTGAATAGCTCGCACAGTTGCTCAAATCCATTTCGCTGCTGCTGTAATTATACAGCCCGCAAAACGGCGGAGAATAAATTGAGAGGTCAATTTTCTCGTCTGGAAGCGACTTCATCACTTCGATGCAATCGCCGTTGTATAGGGCGTATTTGTTCGTGATTGTTTGGTTGATTATAGCCATGTTGGTAGTTCTTGGTTGTTGGTGTGTTTGTTGGTTTTTTCAATGCGAAGCTCGTTGTTTATTAGTTCAACAAGCCGCGCAAACATCTGTTCAGATTGAGCCGCTTTGCGGTTCATATTGGAAAGCACTCCCGCCTCGCCTTCGCTAGAAATTACGTCAATCTTCACGGGCTGCTTTTGCCCAAAGCGCCAGCAACGCCGGATTGACTGATACCATTGTTCAAACGAGTGCGACGGGAAAAAGGTTTGATGCGCGCAATGCTGCCAATTTAAGCCAAACCCTGCGATAATTGGCTTACTTACCAGCACGCGAATTTGACCCGCCGCGAACGCCTCAAACTTTTCCTCCTTAAATTCATCGGAATCATTACCCTCAACTTCCACGGAACCGTCAATCATCTTCTCTAGCATATGTCCCTCTTCGTTAAGGTGACACCACGCCACGGCTGGCTTTCCTGTATTTGAAATAATCTCAGCGGCCATTTCGCATCGCTCTACTATTGTTCTCCTGCGCTCTGACCGCTGCTCGGCAAGTCCTACCGCTGGCATATCAAACAGAAAGTCAGGATTAGCCGTGCGAGCTTTGATTATGTGCTCCACCGTCACGAGCGGAGGCAGCTTGTAATCTCCATCTGGAAAGCCAATGTCGGACGGCTTGCGAACAGCCCGCGCCCATGAACAAACCCATCTCCAGAAATCATGCTGCGCGTGTCCGCGAAAGCGATAAAGTCCGTGCGCGTATTCGTCTGACTTCGTATAGGTCTTTTCTGATTTCTTAAAAAAGCGGGAAATCATGTCAGTAAATCCCAAATCGCCAAGCGCCTCGCTACTTGTGCCAAGTTCGATGTAGTCGTTAGGGGCGGCGGTTGCCGTGCAAAGCAGGCGATACGGCAGTTTTTTCATAAACTCGGTAATTTGCGCCTTTATCTGTCCGTCAAAGTTTTTCAGAATACTCGACTCATCGCATACGACTCCGCCAAAGTCTTTCCAGTCGAATTTGTGAAGCTGTTGATAGTTCGTTACCGTGATTTTGGCGGCAACGGATCCGTCGCGGGATTGCTTCGCCTCAATTCCAAACTTGCCCGCCTCTCGTATCGTTTGCGCGCCTACCGATAGCGGCGTTAAAATCAAAACTGGCTTATTGGTTTTCTCAACCACGTTCTGAGACCACACTAATTGCATCGGTGTTTTTCCAAGTCCGCAATCGGCAAAGATAGCGGAACGTCCTTTATTTATCGCCCATTCCAAAAGCGCCCGCTGAAAAGGAAAAAGGAAGTCCGGCATAAATGTCGGCGCAAATCCAAACTCTCCGCTCAGTTGCGTTTTCTGATATAGAAAGTCCTCGTATGTTTTCGGTGTGTTTTTCATTGGTGTTTCTCTAATTGGTTTCTCAAAGTTTTGACCTAGCTCTGACAAACGTCAGAACAGTTGCTCGCCCGTTTACCCACCCGGATGTCTGGACTAGCTTCCCTCATTTGAAGCGGTGAAAGTTTCTTAACTCACTTGTTAAATTTCTGCGCCCGCTTGTCAATTATTATTTTGCACTTCTCGCAATTCGTCTCTTCCTTTTCGACAAGCTCGCGCCCGCAATTTTCGCAGCAAGCGGCGGCGATTGTATCGGCAAGGTCGGCGTCCATTAGGTTGTCCCAATAGCGTTCGTGGCGAGATTGCGCGCTCATAATCCATCCTCGCTCTCTTTGATAATCAGCCCCTCGTCAATGTAGTGCTGCAACTCTTCTTTCAGCGCATCGCGTTCGGCGGTGACTGCGGCGAGTTCGGTTTCGAGTTGTTCGATTTCACGGCACGCTTCTTCACTGTGTGCTTTGGATTGCTCTCGCGTGTCCGCCGTCATAGCGACTGCGAGATTGTCTAGGATGCGGTCTGTTCGTGGTGTATTCATGGTTTTTGGTTTTCTAGTTCTCTGACTTTCCTTTCGAGTGATTCAAGTCTCACGAACACCGATGCGCGGCGTTCAAGTTCAATCAAGTCGCAAATCAGGCGCGATGCGGACGAATCGCGCCTCTTCGCTTCGGCTTGTGTCCACGCGAGCAAATCGGCGGGCATTGATACTGATGTTTTGGTCATATCGCTGGTTTCTCTCTAAATGACTCCCATTCGCAAGGGATGATTCCGCCGTGTTCGTTTAGTCGGGAGATAATCGAAGGACTTGTCGCCTTGGAAAACTCGCTTGCGGATTGGTTTGAAATCAAAAGCGTGTCCTTTTTCGCCGCGTAGCGTGCGTCAAGTATGTCTGACAGTATCCTATCCTTATGTCTGCTATCGTCGGCAACTTCGTGGAGTTCGTCTATAATGAGTAGGTCAAGTGCGTGCGTTAAAAACTCCCGATACGCTTCCAGCCTTTCCATGTCGGTTGTGCCAAAGTCTCCATAAAACGCTTTTAGCTTCGCTACTACGGTTGTCAGCTTCGTGTAGTGAAACCAGATACATTTCGCCGTGCCAAGTTCAGCCCATAGCCGGTCAATCACAAGCTGGCTTGCAACGTATGTTTTTCCCGTTCCTCGCGGCCCCACCAGTGCGACGATTGCGCCCTTTCCTTTTAGTGCGTTTGTCAGCTTGGAAAGCGTCCGCTTTTGCATCACGCACCGCTCATCTTTACCGTCACAAAGCCCGTCAATTTGATAGCGAAGCTCAAAACCGTAACGTGCAAGCAGCGGACAGATTCGTGTCTTAAACTCATATCCGCGCATTATCTCCGCGCCCTTCGGCTCAATCGTCGCAAGCATCTTTTCGACGGCCTCGACAATGCCAAGCTCGCCCGTGTGTTTTGGTTCGCTCATAATTCTTTAGCTTTCAGTGTTGAATCTTGCGCCCATCCTTTCGGGGCGGTTTGCGAAAAAGCGCGTGCGCGGTCTAGCTCGCCGGAATAGTTATTAAGAAACGTGCAAAGGTCGCGGCGATGCCTTCCGTCCGTTTCGCCCTTTGCGCGTTCGCTTGCATAGTATCTTTCTACAAGCTCCAAGTCTGCGTCGGCAATCACGCCCAAGGCGCGGAAGGCTTTAATTTCTGACACACTCCACGGCGTTGTTAGGCGGCGATTGTAGAGCGTTGCGATGCGTTGCGCCGTCCTAGTTGTCGGCACGTTCTTCTCGATTTGTAGCGGCAATTCCGTCTCGGCAATCACGGCTTCAAACTCTGCAAAAGCAGAGCGCAGTTTTTCCAGCGCGGCGTGCATCTTTTTCATTTGCGAACAAGCGGCAAAGATTCGTCCGCCAAGATTTGTTTCCACCGCTCAACTTCCTTGGCGGCAATCGTGATTTCGTGAAACTGCGCCGTGCCAGCGTTGAGGCGTGCGAGGTGCGATTGAGCAAGCGAAAGCATCATCTTGGCATGGCTCTCGCGTCGGGGGCGTGGTGTTTTTGGTTTCATGGGTAGGTTATCGTGATTTGCGTATGCTCCGCTTCGCCTTTCGCGGCTTTGCGCTGAGTGGTTTGGATGCCGACTGTTTCCGGCGAGTCTTGTGGAATAGCACCGCAATATCTGAGACAGTCAACAAGTGCCTTCTCGCTAAGATTATCTTCGTCGCAGAGGCGTTTTCTGACAGAGACAATGCGGATAGAAATTCTTCCTGTATCCTCTTTTTCAATTTCGCCCGTTGCCAATGGCCCATCGCTAGGAGCGTATTCCAGCTTGGCAATCGTCCCGGCACAATCAGCGTGAGGCTTTGCGTAGTCTTGCGCGTTTGCGTCGATAATGGATTTGCTGGCATTTGGAAAAAGGCGCCGGATTGTGTGCGGGTTCATACTGCGCGCCAAACGGCGGCTTGCTTTCCGCTGGTATTCGTTCGCGTCGTGCCCGTGTCAGCTATCTTGCCAAGCGCGAGCAATTCAGTCAGGCGAGGTCGGATTGACAAAAGTGACTTGCCAACTTCCGCCGCGCACTCGTCAGCGGTCAAGTCTTGGTGAAAGAGAACGTCTAAAACCTTTTGCCTCAACGTTGGCGCTTTCTCGCGCATCGAATCAGCAGCCGCCTTGGATGTGACGCCGCGCTTGTAGCCGGGCGCGTCGGGGTATCGGGCAAAGTCTAGTTCGGGATGGTTCATTTGGTTTTCTTGTTTGTCGGTTGCTGAATCGTGCTGAAATCTACTTTCGCCATTCCGCGTTTTTCGAGGAAGTTGTTTAGCGCGACGTCCATTGCAACCGTCCCGCACTTTCGGTCAAAGCGAGGATGCCCGCCGAGTCCGCTTTCGATGTATTCAGTGCCGTTGCGTTTCATTTGATTCTCCTTTCCCATCTTCCTTGTTTAGTGTTTTTGTTTCCAAAGATTGCGTCTAGGAAATAGTTGTCGGTCTCTTTGCGCTTGCGGCCCGTCGTGCGGTGTGACGCTGCACTTCCCGCTGTTCGCTCTTGGCGCGGTTTGGCTGGTTTAAGGATGCTCATGGTGTTTTATTTGAAAGATTCCGCGCCGCCGATACGCTCGCCCGTGTTCACAGACGTTACACTACGCATCGCTTCAACATCTTTTTGGTCTCGGCAAGTGGATGCACGGCGGGAAAGTGGTTCAGTTACGCAAAGAGTGAAGCCGCCGCGCCTAGTCCGGCGATGAACGGGGCGAATGGAATAGCAAACGGAATGTCATCGGGCGCAACGTCAAGGTAGGAATCTTTCGGCGGTTTCGGCGCAGACTTTGGCGCGGCTTTCGGCGCGTCCTCTTTCGGTTCCGCAGCGAGCTTCATCGCGGTCGCGTTCAGCTTAGCCACCATTTCGGCAACGGCATCTTTCGGCAGCGGCTTCGCGCTACTTCCGCCGCCAGCCTTGTTAAGCCATTTGATTTTCGGATACATCTTGCCGTTGTATTCCTCATCTTCAACGGTGATTTCGCACTCGCGCCCCACAAACGGGCCGGATTCAACCAGCGAGGCGAGCGCGGCAAGATTGCCATCCCATCCGAAAACATCGGCCAGCGTTTTTACAGAGCGATCTAGCGCGGCGTGCGAAAGCCATGCAATGTATTCAACGTGCGTGCCGTTACATTCGCCGCCCGTGATTTCTAGCGGCAATCGCAATCCCGGTGTGCCTGTTTTGCTTTCGCAGAACCAGCCGTTAATTGGAGCCGCAACGCGGCAAGTGTGTTTTCCTGATTTTAGTGACATGATGTGTGTTTAGTTGGTTTTGTTTCTGAGAGATTTCATAGCCTCGTCATAGCGTAGGTAAAAAGCGTTTAACGCGGCGTCTATTTTCGCCATGATTGTTTCGTCTCGGTCAACGCGCAAAACAAACGCGGGATAGCCGCGATGGTAGGAGACGAAACGCCACCATTTCGCGCCCGTGACATAAATACTGAAATGCACTTGAGGCGCGTAGTCTTTCGGCAAGATGCCGTCCAGCAAATAGCGAACGTGATTTGTCGGCTGCGGGCATTTTATTTCCAGTCCGCCGTCCTCGCCAAGCAAGGCATCCGGCGAGCATCCGCACCGCCCATTGTCGTGCTCCACGAAGCCCACGTTGCGAATCTTCACGTCATCATGCTCCATGGCATACCAGCCGCGCGCTTCGTCCTCTAGGAGTTGCCCTTGCTCGGTTTCCCAAGTGGATATTCCGGCCATCGGCTTTCCTTTGTATGCCTCCGCGATTTTCTCGCAAAGGTAGGTGTAAGGCGTTGCTCCGTCTCGCGCCTTAAATTCCGGCGTTACTATACGGTCAAAGTCGCTGGCGGTAACTCGCCCGACGCGCAGCGTTAGCCAATCGAGATCGCCCTGTGTTATTTCGTGAATCTTGGGCATGGCTAGGCTTTGGCTTTTTCCTTGCGTGCGAGCATCGCGTCTAGCGCGTCATATCGGCTTGCGCTGATTTCTAAAAACGACTTTGCGCCAGCGTAGGAAAGGAACGCCGCCCTATCCGCGCCAACTGCTTCGACGCGCCCCAATAGCGATGCCGCCTGTTCGCCGCTGATAACTTCGCCCGTGATTCTCGCGTCGTCTTCGTCTTGCATGCAGTCTTGCCGGATAACGATGTTCAACGCTTGCAATAGGCTATTGCGCTTCGCAGTTGTGCTCGCCTTGCAATCGGCTTGTGTCTCGCTATCAGCCTTCCCGCCAAGGCGCACGCCAAACTTCGTTTGCTGACTGTGGCCGCTCGCGTGTCGCAAGTGACAAGTCACGGTGATTCTGTCGCCCGTCTCCTGAGAAAACGAAACGCTGAAACCGTGCTTTGATAGCAGAGGGCGCATAACGTGCATAACGTCCTCAAATTTCTCATACTTCCCGCGATTAGGAATTACAGACGTTGCCACAATGTCAGGTGTCTCCGCTTGTAGCGCGGCAAATGCGGCGTTAAAATCTCGCTCGGCTTGCCTATCCTCCATGCGTTCGTGCAGCTTCATAAGCTGCGTCATTGCCTCTGTATTCTCGGCTGTAATGCCGCGTTCGCAGATGGTTTGCAACATCAGCGCAACGCTTGGCTGCGGCTGTTCTTTGATTGTCAGTTGGTTATTTTCGCTCATTGGTTTGGTTTGGTGTTTTGTTAGTTCTCAATTCAGCGCGGCAGGATTTGAACCTGCATTGGACGCATTTGCACGGTTGCCCGTGTATTGATTGCCACTAGCTCGCGTAGGAACTGTCGTCTGTTTCCGCCACGCGCTGAATTGAAAACTATGGTTCATTTGTTAAATCAGGAAAGCGATAACCGTCGACGACGCCGCTAGTAGCAACAGCCAGCAAAAGCGAAGGCACTTGGCGTTGAATTGAGTTGCGCGAAGTATTTGCATATTTACAGCGGCTTCTTCGTGTAGTTCTTCGATGGTTTTCATTTTGCCTCTTTCTTCGCCAGCTTCTTCACAGCCGCCTTGTATTGCGCGACTCGCTCGGCAGTGATGCCCTTTGCGCCGTTCTCCACGTCGAAAAGATACACGCCGGAGACTTTCATTTCGCGCCGGACGGATTCGCGGGTCAAACCTGCGTCAGTCCGGAGCTTTAGAAGCTCCGCGCCAATGGTCTTAGGATTCGGGATTTTGCCAGAGCCTTTACAGCGCGGGCAGTTGGTTTTGTCGGTTTGTTTCATGCGATGTGATTTAGCTTTGAAGCGTATTGGTTAAAAAGTAAAGAAAAAAGTGAAAGTTTCTGGTTTTACCTACGGTGCGAAAGGTTGAGCTTAACGTTTTGATTGCCGAAAAGTAGCAGCCCGTCGAGTTGCTCCCGGCTCTTGTCAGCGTATTCATCGCGCACTGGCAAAAGGCTATCGCCGTCCAATTCCCGCCAAGAGGGTTTCGCGGGCTTAGTTTTTGGTTTCTGGACTGGACGCGCTGGCGACGGCGTAGCGTTCACGGATTGCCCGCAAGATATGCCGACGGTGTAGCCAAAATACCAGTTGGCGCAAGATGATGTGACGATGAGGATGCAGAGTAGTGTTTTCATTGGTTGATGATTAAACTGCGGCGATTCCCATTTTACGAAGGCGAGCCATGCGCGCTTCGTGAGCATCGGCAAGCGCACTTTCTATGCGCCTCTCGGACTCCCGCCGCTCGTCTATGGTCATAATATGCGCGGGCCATCCTTGTAGCGCCTTGATTTTCTCGTGGGTTTTCATAATTGGTGGTTGTGTGTGTAGGTTGTGGGTTCTCATTGCGGTTACATCCAGCCGAAGAAACGAACGCCGCCCTGCGTCCATAGGTGACTCATGTTGCGGCTTGTGATTTCGCTCTCGTCGCAAGGCGTCCAGTTTGCATTAGGGCTTGCGGCCCGCGCTTGCTCGATTGACTCGGCTTCGCAGCAAACAATGTTTGTGCAGTCGTAGTTGCGTTTAGTGAAGTTGGCGTTGCGGTAGGTGTTTGTCATGTGGGAAAGAAAAGCAGGCATCTCTCATTTGGTCAAACTATTTCTTTAACTCCACAGCTAAATATATTGGTTTCACCTACGCAAACGAGGCTAAAAATAAATTACCATTGAAACAAAATCGGGCGCTATTTCAGTGGCTCTATCTCGCCACGCGATGCGACTTGAGCGGCATTTCGCCCATTACTCGCCACACCTTGCGAATAATCCGCCCATTCCCGCTCTCCAGCGTGCCCGCCCTCGCGTTTTTCCATCGCGCCCGCTAGAACATAGCTAAAACCTGATTTCCTTTCAAAAATCGCCCTTTTCCCCTAATGGTTGATCGCACCTCTCGCTCTCGCAAGCCCGAAGGGTGCCAGCGGATGAAGCACTGAACGGTCAATGCCCCTGTAGCCTCGCCACTCGTATCGCTGGGCGAAGCCCTAAGCGAATTGCAAAATATATATAGCCCCACGCTCGGAGAGCGTCAAGGCGCGCAGCGCCGGGGGAACGGAAAGGGCTGGCCTTAGCAAGACGTTGGCTGGAACGTAGAACGCAATCGACAGACGCTCAAGACCGTAGCGCAACGCAAGCGAGTTGTTAAACTGGATAGCCTTTAACTTCTCTTCCCAATTTTACTAACCTCAATGCTCAAAATGTCGAGCATCTTTACAATTCCTTTACAAAAAAACTCTTTATCACTCAACTCCCGTGCCAAATTCGCAACCTTTACAATGGCTTTACAATGTAAACACCTATCCCGCGCGCTCCATCCCCACTATCTCCACCTCGCCGGCGCCTAGGTCGTCCGCTCTCCACGTCACCACAGCGCACAAGCCAACCTCCGCCGCTCGGATCCGCGGCGTGATCGCCTCCATCACACGCAACCGGCTCAGTAACTCGCGCTCGATAGGGTCAATCTCGGTAGTCATGCCAGCGATCTACTTTCGCAATCGTGAGAGCGCAAGCAAATGTGAGAAAACGCGAACGAATAACAATTTCCGCGCCATAGGCCCCCCGGCAAGGCATCTCTTTGAGCACTTGGCATGACCCTAGCAACTGAAAGCAGGCGCTTCCCCTTACATGAGTCGTTTTTCCGTTTTGCCCTATTTCTCACAAATGAGAATCGCTCTCTCAAATATGAGAAAACCTGTTGACAACAGCTAACGATTCGTTAATTATCAAGGCCAATGGATTTACCCATTGACATAATGACCGATACGCTGACTGACGCTCAGTTGGACGCCTTGGCCGATGAAGCTGAGTGTATCCGCCGCGAAGATGCGTTTCTTGCCGCGCTAGAGCGTGAGCGGGAAGCGGCCGGCGTTTTCGTGATTTGACTACGCTTTCACTTTCGGATCGCCGTCTGTGAAGTCGTCTCCGTCGTCTTTTTTCCAGCCTTCGTTATCGTTGTCGTCGTCGCCCTCTTCCTTGTCTGGAATGTTTTGCACGTCGAGGGCGTAGGCGGCGGCTTCCGCTAGTCCGTGAGCCGCGAAGATACTGCCGCTGTGCTCTAGTATCGGGTCGCGTGATTGCTTTTGCGCGCAGACAATGACGAACTCAAGGAAGTGTTCGCCTAGGATGTCTGCGGCTTTCCTTAGTGCTTGTTCTGCGGCTTCGTTCATGGCTCACGGAAGCGGCTTGCGCCTTTTGTTTCGCTTGCGTCCGCTTTTTCCTATGCGGAAAATCATATTTCCGACGATGAAAACGGCGAGAACGATTGAACCCGCTGTAATTGCTTGCGGTAGTCCCGGCTCGTTCATAGCGATCCTGACGCGATGCTGTGCGCCTCGCTGATCATTTCACGCACGACCTTGATTACATCTTCTGGCGCGGTGAATTTGTGCCCGTGCTTTTCCCATGTCGTAAGCGCGTTCATTAGTTCGATGATGTCCGCCGCAAATACTGGCGCACCGACGGCCCATGCGTGGCATAGGTATTCTTCCGGCAGGTTGAATGTTAAAGTTGCAGTCATAGCTTCGGGTGTAGGAATTGTTTAAGGAAATCGGGGATATCTGCGCCGTTTTTCTTTGGAATATCATACTCGCCTTCATCCAGCGCAACCTCAAAAGTGCGGTTAAAGAACTTGCGAACACCTGCGGCGGAAAACGTGACATTCGCCGCAAGCAATGCGGGATTCTTTTTCACGAACGCGGCCCATAGCTCGTCTTTCGTCATGCGTATATCCTCCCGTCAACGATGCGGTAATTGCTTACCTCAAAGCGTCCTTCGTTGTCCGTCTCCACCTTGGCAAATCCAATGTTCCATTTGTTTAACGGCATATAGCGTGGGTGAAGGTCGCATAAGCAGCCGAGCGACCACGCGCTGACAACCTTGCCGTCCAGGTCGCTTTCGCTGTGTTGGCTGGTCTGGTGGAAGTGCGAGCACATCACGCTAACCTTGGCGCGCATAAACAAGCCGCGTGCCGGATTGACTGGATTGCTGATTGAAAAGCGGTATTCGTGGCCGTGGAGAACGCTTAACTTTCCTAGCTTCACAGGTCGCATATCGTCCACGATTTCAATGCCGAGCTTGTCGGCGTGAACAAGGCGCGAAAGGTCAAAGTCCGGCACGTCGAGGAACACCGCGTGATCCTTTTTCATCACGTTCATAAATCGTTCTTCGTGGTTTCCTAACTTCCAAATAATTCGTGCTTTCGGAAAGTTTTCTCTAAGGGTTTCGAGAAAGGCGATAGTGTCGCTGACTTCGCGGTGAAACGGGAACTTGCGCGGGTCAACTTCCCACCGTGATAGTTTGTAGCAGTCCATTAAATCGCCGTTCAAAAGTATCACGTCGCACTTGTCGCGCTTCCCTTGTTTGAGCGATAGAACGAGGCTTTTCTCATCATGGAAAGGGATATGAATGTCGGAGAGCACTAAGCACCGCGCCTTTCCGTCCACGTCGAACGTGCGCCAGTCTATTTCACGCGATCCAACGGGCACGCCTTCCCATTCTCCGGCGTTGCGCTTGGGGCGAACAAGCTCAGCAACCGATTGGTGCATTTCGGATGTGCCGCGCAATCCAAGCACGCGGCGAACAGCATCGCGCCCTCGCTCAATCGTGGTGTAAAGCTGCGGGAAGTCTCGGTGTAGCATCCTTGCAAGCGTGCGGGCCGGAAGAGTGGGGAAGCGGCGACAAAGATTGACGGCCTCGGTTTTAACTGGCGTTTCTTTCGTCATAGTTGCGCCTCTCTAGCTAGTTTTTCGCAGATGTAAAGCCAGAAAGGGCGTCCGGCTCCGCATAGCTTATGCCAATGCCTAGACTTTCTGCAATTTCTATCTCTGCGCGCACTCCTTTTGACTCTTTCCATCCGTCCAACATTAGAACGATTACTTGCGAACAGCATTTTAGGATTTCTTGGTCGTATTTCTCCCAAAAATCCCACGTTGTCGGCAACGCGCCCGCCTCGGCAATCGGGTGAGAGTGCGAGATGGGCGAGAATATGTGAAGCCCTTGCGCCATGAGAACGGCGGCGGCTTTGTTCACGGCTCGAAAGCGGGCGAGCATCACGGCGCGGTCGCGGTGCGTGTAGGGCGTGGCGAGGTAAATCATGCTTCTGGGTGCTTTGCTGGCGGATTGCACGAAATGATGACGCCCATTTCCTCAGCGGCTTGCGCCAGCGTCATTAGCCCTTCGCACATTCGGCCATGCAGGGCGCGGAGTTGCGCGCACTTGGCTACGATGTGATGCGTGTAGGCGATCTGGTCAATGGCTTCCTCACGGCAGGCATCGGCAAACCACGACAAGCCGCCAGTGGGCAGGTCGGTTTGATGCTCCTGCTGGCCTTTGAGATACTTGGCGCGAATCTCAGCCTTGGCGAGTGCTGCGATTTCCTCACGGTCGGTGAGCGCGGAGAGCGGGACATAATCCATAGGGGCGCACTCTAGCTCAATGCGCGCAAGTTAGGCAACGGCAAATTCCAGACGGTTAGCTAATACATGGCGAGCGGTTAGGCATCGGTTAGCTAGCTGGCAAAATACTACGCACACGTATT
>Ga0209401_1000288_pt1 | contig 34503 bp, 42 predicted proteins | sample M_140807_MF_Meta_FD_187318 | JGI IMG/M metagenome (GOLD analysis project Ga0209401, IMG submission 187318) | Freshwater microbial communities from Lake Montjoie, Canada to study carbon cycling - M_140807_MF_MetaG (SPAdes) (version 2) | ecosystem: Environmental > Aquatic > Freshwater > Lake... | reverse complement strand
TTTTGAATTCATTGCGTTCACTGTCATTGACAATTGAACACATCATTCTCTTAGTTGTTTTCGATAGTCGAAAATTCTTATCAGATTTTAACATTAGTCCCATAGCCCTTCATAATATTTACCAAACAAACGAAAGCCGTTTGTAATTCTTTTCTGAACCACTTGCATACCCTCATAGTCACATTCGTATGTATGATTCGGTCCATCAATCCATTGATACATTGTTGCTTTACCATTCTCATCCCACTTGCAAGCAACGGTCTTTTTATCCATTTCACCAGAACGAAATTTATCTTGCCATGAATCATCAATTTTACATTCAAAAGCAAAAATCATTTCATCAAGTGCCCAATCCCAACGCTTATGATGGTTACCATCGGCATCATATTCATTTTCTTTTGGTGGTGCTGAAGTAGATTTCAATTCTTCTGGAACATCTTCATCATCAACATAAGGTGCGCCATGCGTATTTTCTTTCAACTGTTTCAACATTGGCAGAATGATATCTGCTAATGTGTGGTCCATTGACCAAGTATCGTATCGGTCAATCTTCACATAGTTGATTTGTGGGTGAACAAAATCAAGAAACTTCAACCATGCACCGCAAATTGGATTTAAAAACTTAACCCACTTGTCATACTTGTGACCAGGAACTTCTTCGTGATTATAGAACACATCATCATCTTTCTCCCAAAAACAAACAGTCTTCAGAATAGTGTATGGTGATACCCAATGATTACGATAACCGCTTTTGTAGATTTTCATTCTTTATAATCAATCTTGTTAATAAAACCCAACTTCTTTTCTTCAGACCAAGAAGCCATGTACTGGTTGTCCTTATCAAACAATGTCAGATATTCTTCTTTTGAAATTTCACGAGAACTAAAAATCGATTCATCGATATGCTCTTGTGAAAATTCTTTGAAAGTATCTTTACCTTTTTCCATAATAACTTCATCATGTGAATGAGACTCTTCTTTAGCCTCAACAACATAACGCATACGAAACATCGAAACAGTCTCAACAATATATAACGGCATTATAACATCCTTATTAAACCAATAAAATCAATACTCACTAACAAAAGATAATTGACTAACATGCCAAAAGATTTCCTAGTATAACTAGCCCAAGCATAGATAACGCAGCCAGTAATCCACACAGGATAAAGAGCCAAGAGGGGAGGATTTGGTACGGTAAATGCCATTGTAATGCTACACCCAATACTAATAATCCAAGCAAGAAACTCGGCAACAAAGCGAATACGATTAGAAGAGTAGTCATCTTTTATCCATTGCAAAGTAGGGCGAAACAATTCTATCATATTTCAACACTCACCAATTTAAATGAATCAGCACGACTTTCGTAATTGATATAACCACGAGGGTTACAAACAATGCGAGTCGAACCTAGCATGTAGTCAAAGTCTTCATGCGTATGCCCATGAGTCCACAATTTGATTTGTGGATGTGCTAAGATGAATTCATCTAAGTTAGTAGAGTAACCACCATTCATCAATGTATCGTTTTTATAACGAGGATGAGTAGATGCTTTGCTTGGCGCATGATGACCAACAACTACAAACTTCTGGTCGAACTTACCTTCAATCACAGTCTGAATATACTGCACAAATTTCTTGTGGTCTTCAACTGCATCTTCTGGAGAAAATGTTGAAGGCTCAGATTTTCTTTTGAAACCAATCTCAATGTAACCGCCACCTTCTTTCATAAGGTACTTGCCACCATTCTTACCATCTTCAGTGAACAATGGATTCTCTTCATAGATTGGAACTTTACGCTCAAGCATACGATTAGAATTGCTCACACAACGGAAGTCATTCATCATTCTACGAATGTGATACAGTGTCATCTCATCACTGTTGTTCATGTCAGTCCACAGTGTACCACCAACAAATGTCACTTCATCAATTGTCTTAACTTCTTTGTCAAGCAAATAAACATTGCTCAACATGTTAGACTCTAACATTGATTTGATTTTGTTTCCACTTGTTGCAAAGTCACCATTGTAATGTTCATGGTTACCCATGATGTAGACTACATGTGGAAATTGAAACGAACATCTTTTGAAGAAGTCGGTAACACGATTGCTACGAGCACCTTCTAGAAAGTTGTGTGGGTCAGGTCGACCAATGTCTGCGGCAACGCAAATGTCACCACTGAGGATAAGAACATCGGCATTGTTATCATTGTTGATAAACAAGTCACCGAATTCTAAGTGTATATCTGATGCGATTGAAATTTTCATAATGTAAGTATAACACAAAAAAATAAGTTGTGGGGCAAAGATGGGAGCCAAAAGGCTCCCAACAATCAACTTACTGTTTCAGAAAGTAATTGTTTTTTGGCAAAATTGAGTTCTTTGCTTAACTCAATTTTTCTTGGTTTCTTATGCTCAGGAATTACATTCTCTAAAGCAATTTTAAGAATACCATCTTTGAATTGGGCACCACGAACCTCAATACTTTCACTCAGTCTAATTGACTTGGTAAAAGAACGAGTAGCAATGCCACGATACAAATATTCCACTTCTGTTTGGTCTCTCTTTTCACCCTTAACGACTAGTGTGCCGTCTTGAAGTTCAACATCAATTTCATCTTGACTGAAACCAGCAACAGCCATTTCAACGACATACTTGCTGTCATCGATTTTGATGATGTTGTGTGGGGGAAAAGATGTATTGCGTTGTGGTGCAGTACCTTCAACAAGTTTTTCCAACTCATTGAACAGGTGGTCGAAACCAACAAATTGTGGATATAGTGCTGTTAAGCGTGTCATAGTTTTCTCCTTTTAAGCGAGTTACAAAATTAGTGACCCCGAAGGCATCACATTTCTATTTATCCTGAACCTCGAAGGCATTCAGGTTAACTAGAAATTCTCTCTGAGGGTTCTCTTCTTTGAAAACCTTCACAAATGTTATGTTCTCTGACGATACAGTCTCTTTGATATTTCTTGTATAGACAATATCACCAGAGTATCTGTTCTTTAACTTCACAATTTTTTCTTTCACATTTTTCATAATAAAATCTCATATCAGTAATCGGTTTTCTTTTTACCTATGTTATATTTAGTGACCAACTGCCATTCATCTTTCTCTTTGAATGAGATAATTTTTATCTGATGCAGAGGTGCAATGTTGTCTGTCATTACTTGTCGATTGACAATCTTAACGAGACCCCACTCTTCTAACAAATTGGCGATAGCATTTCTACGAGAAATATCATTATCATCAATAGTAGCCTCTTTACCATCTAAGGCAAAAAGTTCTTTAAAGTGGACAATGTAATATTGTCCCTGTTTGTGTAGAATATGACAAGATTGATACAGGACTTTTTCTTTGCGTGAAGATACCCCAATACGGGTTAGTGTTTCTCTTACTTTTAAAAAATCATCTTGCTCTTTCAATGTCACTTCAATGAAGCTGTTCAAATCATTCATTTTCCGCCAATATCCGTTTTTCTTTTTAGTTCTTGGATTTGTTCATCACTAAGAAGGCGAAGTGCCTCACGGGCTTTGGAATTTGAATAGCCGAAGATTATCTTGATGCATTCTATATCTTCACTTTTTTCAGATTTAGCCCACTTGGTGAAAGGTCTTTTGCGAGACCTAACGGTATTTAGTAAAAAATCATTTTGCATTTTGCCATCAATGTAATGCCTCAAGTTCATCTCATTAGCAAACAAAATGCAATCTTTATGATACGAAAGCGACCGATTAGTCAGAAACGGAACATACTCTTTCTCTGTAAGGTCATCAACAATTAATTGTTGTTTGCCTTGCAAAATTTGGTTTACAAAGTCAAATGGTGTCATGGTCAGTACTTTGAAATAGTGTACTTACGCATTTCATCCATGTACTCATCCGAGACTCTCTCGACTGGGACAACAGCATCTTGCACGATGTTAACCAAAAGCATTTCACGACCATCTTTAGTATTGTATTTTCTAATCAAAAACTCTTGCGGGTTCACTTTGAAAATCCAACCCTCCCACTTATATGAATGCGAAGGAGCAGGCACCGCTACAAAATACAACTCATCCACACCACGACACTTCTTCAGTTGATTGGGTTTGAATGTGAAAGCATTCTGCATGATAAAAGGAACTTGAGTCTTCACTTCAATCTTCTTACCATCACACACCAAATCTTTTTCTCTATCATATGGGTCGATTGATTCTTCAACAACAAGACCTTGTCTACTGAGATAGTTGACAATAATCTTTTCACCTATACGACCTAACCAATCCATCTTCTGTTCGTTGTTCATACAAACTCACAATCTGCCATGATTTCAATTAGACATGCCACCACATTAATTTCAGTGTCGGCAACGAATGCATTCTTGTATTGATAGTCAGCAAGAATCAATACGGCACGAGGAATGCTTTGTGGTTTTATCGAATCATAAAGCGAGTCATAAATTTTACGAAAGAAAGTTGTTGGGTCAATATCATTGCTACCAACCCATTTACGAATTGATGTGAAGTCTTTCTCTTTCATAAACTTGATGATTTCAGAAATTGAAACATCTTGAATCTGAGCCAGAAGACCTGTATCAATCTTTCCAAATTTAGAATATCGCTGTAGTTCATTCAGTACACGGCGAAAGTCTGGAAAGTGTTTCTTGATGATTTCAACAATCACCTTGTCTTCATATTCAATGTGTTCTCTCTCACCAAGAATGTTTTGAATTCTCTTAAAGAAAGCACCAGCCATCTTAGCCCGTTCACCATTCTTTAAAAGAAATTCAACCACAGCACAGCGAGAGTGCAATGGCTCAATGATTTTGTTTTTGTAGTTACATGTAAAGATGAATGAACAATTAGAAGAATACTCTTCAATTGCATTACGCAAAATTGCTTGTGCGTTTGGTGTCAGATAATCAGCCTCATCGATGATGACAACTTTACGACCACCTGCCATCGACATTGATGATGCATAGTTTCTGATTTTGTAACGAATAGTGTCAACACCATTCTCATCAGAGCCATTAATAATCATGTAGTCACAACCAATCTCTTCACACATGGCTCTTGCAATTGTAGTTTTACCTACACCTGCACCACCAGTCAAAAGAAGATTAGGTATGCTACTCTGATTAACATATTCCTGAAATGGTTGTTTTAACCTATCAGGAAGAATACACTCTTCAACCGTCTTAGGGCGATACTTCTCCACCCATAACATATGTTCTGACATTCAAATTCTCCATAATAAAATAAGTCATATTAAGATTCAATAGCAACTCGGTGCCACTCATCTCCAATTTTCATCCACAAGCGATTGTCTTTACCAACAGTCATAGAAACCTTATGAGTGGTTTCAGGATTCATAGGAGCAAAAATGAAATTTCCATTGCTTTGTGGCTTTGGTTTCTCACCATATGCACCTGTAAACTGAATCGTTGGTGCACCTTCTGGTGGTGCAAGATGACTAATGTCTTTATGCTCATTAGCCACCTCTTTCACTTGTCTATAAGATGCAACACCTACAGCAAATGCACCAATGATACCAGCACCTTTTAAAAAATTACGCCTCTGTTCCATTGCGAATTTCCTCAATGCGTTTTTCTAAGACTGAGATTGCGGTATTGAAATGTCCAGTACCTTCTGTCTCTGGTTTGAAGTAATATCTACGAAGTGTCTCAACTTCAGTTTCTAATACTGCAATGTATTCTTCACGAGTGGTATTAAAGACTTGCATGATTATGCTCCTTCAAACTTTGAACCGTTTTCAGTTGCAAGCCAGTATTCGAGTTTACGATTCTTGTTCTTAAAGTGTGCAAGACCTTTAGATGAAATCTGCAAATCATAAGCACCAGTGATAACTTTAGACATGTTCTCTGTCTTGAAGAGGATACGATAAACATCACCATTACCAGTAGCAACAGTTAAGGAGTCGCTGTGTGCTGAATCGTTTTGTAAATCTAGTGTAGAGATACAAACATCAGTGCCATCACTCTCAATAGCAATATGTGGAGAACTCAAAACAGATGCTACACGATTAACCCATGTGAAATCTTCTTCAGACAATGCTAATGTGATTTCTGGTGTTGGAAGAACAATGTTCTTCTCTGGTGGTACCTTAATCATTGTAGGGTCACAGTAGCGATACTTGATTTTGCTACGACCTTTGTTGGAAACAATCTTGACCAACTTATCTTCAAATTCAATCGCAGGTGTTTCTTTACTCAGAGACATTACAGAAAGAAAAGTGTTCAAGTCATAGATACCAAAGTCTTGAGGAAACGAATCATCAATAGTCGCCTCAGCAAGAATTGTTTTCTGTGAAGAAACAGTTCTCAGTACATTACCTTTTTTGAAGAAAAGACCCGAATTGATATTCGCATAATTCTTCAATACATCCATCGTGTTAGTGGACAATTTCATATTTAACTCCATTCAAAAATAACATTATAACAAACTATCTAAAAAATTGCAACATGCTTTTGACTTCATTGCCTAAGTCTTGCAAGGTGCTATTGTTGTCAATCACATAATTGAATTCAGAACCAATCCAGTCCCATTCCGATTTGTGAATACCCATATTTGACATACCCATGGTTGCAGATGAGAAACCTCGATTAGCATCCTCTGCAAGATAATACCAAACAGGCTCTGGTCCTCTTTTCACTCGAACAACAACTCCATTATTGTCTTGAATGTATTTGATTTCATTTTGAAACCTAACATCAGTCACTACAACATCTTTGTTCTTTGCACGATTAAGAAGAGATATTACCCATAGGTCTTTGTGAAAGACATTCCTACCAGCCTCAGTTCCCATCAGTTGCAATGCTAGTCTTGGTGTGAATTCATATCCGAATTTTTCACTCCAATATGAATCAGGTTTCTCACGCCAAGAACGGGAGACCTCGGTGTCACCTTCCAGTAACTCCCGAGGCCAACCGAACATGACGGCGACAGCATCCTTTAAAGGTTTTGCAAAAGAATCTTTTATAAAACCTTGTTCAACTAATAAGTCACCGACTGTACCTTTACCTGAACCTATGAAACCTACTAAACCGATAATCATAGTTTACCGGTAAGTTCAGCTACTTTAGGCATGTCACCAGTGAATGCATATGTTCCAATGTGCTGAGTTTTCATCCATGGACACAACCAAATCTCGCCACCCATCTTACGCCACATTTGACAGAACATATAATCTTCTGAAAGATATCTGTCTGTACCACCACCAGTGATTGACTCTTTCGAATCGATTACTGTATCGAAGTAAGCATGAATGTATCTTGAACCATCAAAGTTTGATTGCCCAACATGGTCTGGTTTGTATCTGATGTTTGGATATTCGACAGCCATCTTATCGAACACATGGCGTTTAACTAGCATGTAGCCAGTACCAATCTCCATCACCTCAAGTGGTTCTGTTACTTGAAACTGTGAAGTTCCTTTCACGACATTGAAAACATATTCACCAACAAGTTTCTCTAGTTCACGAGGATTCATGTTAGGATGTTTACGAGCCGCCTCTGCAACATTACCCCAATTGATAGATTTCTTTGGGTATGGTCCACCAATAACATCTTTATCTAATGCTAACAGTGCAACTACATCTTCTGGATTGTAGTGTACATCAGAATCGATAAAAAGTAAGTGTGTGTAACCTGAGCGAAGAAATTCATCTACCAAATAATTTCTTGCACGAGTGATTAGTGATTCATTGAACAGAAAAGAAAACTTAGTTTCGATTCCATATTTACCTAATGTAGATTGTAAGTCTAAACAGGATTTAACATACATCCCATGAGCCATACCTCCATACATTGGTGTTGCAATAAACACTTTATGATTTTTCAAATCTTCAACTTTAACTTGTATTTCCATGATGTTCCTATGATAAAAAGAGGTGTCACTTTTATGTATGCGACACCTCTTTTATTTTCAGGCTTTTTTAGGCAAAAGCACTAGAACCCATAACTGCATATGCAGTTGCAACCATAGCACGAGTTGGATTACCCAAACGGTATGCGGTACCGTTTTTAGTTTTGTTAGTGTAGATGCTGTAACCTTCTGCACGGAGTTCTTGAACACGAGCAGGCAATCTAGCAACACCGAAGCGGCTTTGAGCCTCAGCTTCAGTCAAGGGTTTTCCTGTGCTGAAAAACTGTACCAATTTTTCGTTTTGTGATTTAGTCATAATTAACCTCATTAATGTAAGTCGCAATTTTCAAAGTATAACCTGAGAGGCGACATATCTCTCAAGATTCTAATATTATAATAGAAAAAGACCCTCTTGTCAAGGGTCTTTTCGGCTAAGGTGTATTGTTTACCTTAGAATGGTACTTCATCACCTTTGAATGAGGGTGCAGTTGCAGTCACTTCAGGTACGGTGTTAGCCATACTCACGCTTGCATCTACTTTGGTATACAAGTCAAGGAAGGATGCTTTCGTATCTTCATCGAAACGATTCAGGCAATACTGAATTGCTTTGAGGCGGTCACCAAAGATGCCATATGCTTTCGCAATATGCACAAGACGGCGAGTGGAAATCACTTCATCGCAACCACCATCTTCAAAAGTTTTGCGAATTGCATCAGCCCATGTAACAAGGTTGTCAGCAAATGCATCATCGGTACGACCTTCACTCGACAATTCTTTCTTAACGATTTTCTTCTCAACAGTATTGGGAGCCCAACCTTGTTCGAAGGTAATTGGGAATCGTTCAAGAAAGGCTTCATTCAGAACATTGGTGTACATGAAACGACCATCATCTGAACCTTTACCTTTTGTATTTGCAGTAGCAATGATAGTGAAACCTGCGGCAGGCACAACCACTTCATTTTTCTTCTTCAAAAGGAAAGGCTTACCTTCAAGGACACGCTGAAGGCATGAAAGGTTCTGAGCACCATAGTCAATTTCATCGATACACAAAACGGCACCTTGGCGAGCCGCAACAGTCACAGGACCATCACGCCATACCATCTCACCATTCATAAGAACATAGTTACCGAGCAAATCACTTTCATCGGTTTCAGGCGTCATTGAAATACAAACGAATTTGCGTTTCAGTTTAGCACACACTTGTTCAACGGACATGGTCTTGCCGTTACCAGATTGACCAGTGATAAACACAGGATAGAATTTATTCGAACCGATGATACGATTCAAATCTTCATAATTACCAAAAGGCACATAGTTGGGATACTGAGCAGGAACCAGATTCATCTGTTCCATGTCAGTCACAAGGTTTGTAATTTTTTGCATTGTAGTAGGTGCAGGCGATTGTACAGGCATCTTCAAAACCTGTGCAGTCAGATTCACTTGTGCAGTGGATGCTGGAGCCACAATCGTATTAGGAACTTTATACAAACCACGACCAAGGCGGTTCTCTTCTTCTTTTGTAAACCATTGCGGAATTTTCATTCCGTTGGCATCACAAATTGTTACTATTTCTTTAATTGTGATACTGGTCTGACCAGTAGCGGCAATCAAACTCAAAAACTTATCACGGTTATCACTTCTAGACATAATAAAAACCTTTCAACATCAACTAATCAAACTACAGTATAACTCAAAACCTACCTTTTGTCAAGTCTTTTTTTGTTGTATTTTTACAACACTGCAACTTGGTCGATAAATTTTGAGACTAGAACACGGCTCACTTGTTTATTTTTAGAGAATTTCATAAAAGCGGTAGCAAGTTTATTGGAAGTAATCTTGCCTTCAACTTCAATAGAATTATCTTCAACAGCCAATTCAGAACCACCAGGAATCAAATAGAAACGGTTGTAGCCTTTTGTATATGATTCAATAAACTTTTGCTTACGCATTAGTTTACCCAATTCACCAGCCTTCTCTTGCCTTTGTTGATATTCATGTTCTGGAACAAAACCATCTTTAAACAAGGTCTCACCTTTTTCATCGGCATAATATCTGTACACTGCATTTTTAATGCCGCTAGTTTTTGCTGATGTTATGTAGAAACCAACAACTTTTGAATTGGTAGTCACTTGCAACATTTGCATAAGGCTAGCAGTCATGCCACGATAATCACGATTGTCAACTTTAATCTGCATTTTGCTTTTTGGCTCACGCAAAATAACATTGTCATTTGACCTGAAGTTTTTCAAATGAGAACCATCGTGAACATGGTTGCATGAATCAGAATCACCATCATGCAAAATAACAATGTTTGAAATTTCAATATTGTTCACTTTGTTGAAATTCTCAACAACTGGTTTCAATGCAACCAAAGCGGCATTCAAAGGAGTATTCGATAACGATTCACTATCAGGAGTACGATATCTTGTATAATAACCATTGGACTTTGAATATGACTTCATCAATAATACCAGAGCCATCATTGCTTTGTTAAACTCAGTGGTACTCATGCGAGAATTAATCATCTCACGCAGGAACACTTTGTTAAAATGCAAGTCACCATTTTTCTCAGAAAATTGTTTGAAATTACGAGTATCCCAAACATTTACTTTATCATTTGGAAAATCCATGTTACGAACACCAACTTCATCACCGAAGCCATATGCAACAAAAGGAATGTTCACTTTGCGGCAGAAGGAAACTAGAATCAACAATTGTTCAATAGTACCAGCCATGTTATCATTCATGGAACCAGACTTGTCGAGCAACATCACTAGACCATGAGACTTGCCTTTTGGCACTCGCATAACCTTGCGGAAGATTTGGTCATCGATTTTGTAATTGTAGATTTTGCTAATATCAATATCACCAGTGTTCGACAATTTAGATTTAGAATATGATTTTGCGGCTTTACGCATTTCAAATTCTTTAGCTAACAAACCAATGTAGCGGTCATTTTTAGAACGGAATTCATTCAACAATTTTTGACCACTCAGATTAGGATAGTTATCAGAGTAGTGATTCAAAATTTGTTCATTAACTCGCTTGGCAGGTGTAATAATCTTATCTAAGTTTGCAGTTGGAACATTTGCATACACATATTGTTTAGATTTTTCATCTAACAGAGAAGATTCATTACGGCGAAACTCTTCATCGGTTTTGCAAACTGGTTGCTTATACGATTCGGCAGATTCTTTATAACGATTGATGGCTGAACCGACATCGGACTCTTCAGATTCAGAATCATCTTCTTCATCGGAATCATCAAATTCATAATCACCTTCACCAGAAGTTTCGGCTTCTGATTCTTCTTCACCAGCATCATCGCCGTAGTCGGAATCACTTTCATAGGAACCGCCGAAGTCATCTTCCATTTCTTCAGAATCAAAATCATCTTCACTAGATTGTGATTTAGATTTTTCTTCACTAGATTGTGATTCAGAATCAAAATCATCTTCACTAGATTGTGATTCAGATTTTTCTTCATCGGCTTCTTCAGCCGCTTGCTTTTCTAATTTCTTAGCGGCTTCTTCATTAGCCTTGTTCTGTTCATCTTTTGAATAGCCAAAGATTTTTGTAGTAACCCGTTCAACATCTTCCCATGTTTCGCATAATTCTACTTCCTTGACAAGCAAGGTTTCTTCATCATTGAATTTGACAGGCAGAGTGTAACTGGATTTTGTATAGAGGTTCAGACGGTCGATAAAAAACAGACCATCGATTTCGTTTTCTTTAACACCAAAGAAACCTTTTTTGAAAAGACCATGGTATGCATTGACAAACGATTTACGAAGACCAGGATAACGGCGTTTGATTTTCTTTTCGATACGGGCATCTTCAATCACATTCAGGAAGTGTCGAAAGTTTTTACCTTTTTTCGAAGTGGCAGTGTGCCAACCTTTTTCAGGTGTCTCTAATGCGTGACCAACTTCATGGCCCATCAAAAGGTCGTACAACTCGCCAGTCATTTCTTGCCAGATAGGGCAGGTCAATGTGCGAGATTTTAAATCAAACGATGCGGTTTTTACAGGCGCATGTACAATTTGAATGTCTTCATTAGCCATCAACTTGGCTAGTTGGGACTTAGACTCAACAGAAAAATTTGTCATAGTGTATTTATCTCAATCAATCAAACTACAGTATAGCACATTCGGCGGTGCTTGTCAAGTAGTCAGAAAGTTGTTGTCTCAACTCAGGTTTCTGAGACAGAAGTTCGCAAAGAAAAGTTTGAATACCTTGGCTTTCAATCAATTCTACTACATCCATAGTTACAAACGATAGTTGCATTTCATCAGCATCTATCAAGTCATTGAGGGAAGTAATCGGCATACAGTGTCCTTTTCGATTAATCAGACTACAGTATACAACAGAACCAAGGTTCTGTCAAGTGTTTTTTTGTTGTATTTTTACGACATCATGGCTTGTAAAATATGAAAATTGGTTCGTACTTCAGCCACATATCACCTTTAATCTTACAGAAGTTTTTCGCTTTTGGCAAGCCAGTCTCTGTATCGATTCGATTACCACCTGGCATTTGTGCGAGTGCCATTTTCAACTTACCTTTATACTGCATACCAAGACTTGTCAGAATGTCCATTGAGTCTTGCTCAAGTGGTAACATGTCACCATCGAAGACTGCATCTGCAATGTTCCATAACAGATATCTATCATTCTTCAAGTACTCTACACATGTCTCAAGTGTCTTACGAAGAAAGCCATCTCGCCACAAATCGTATTGAGAGAACTTTTTGTATGACTGTTCTTCATCTTCAGAGTAAGCCTCTTTTGCAAAGTATGGTGGTGAAGTAAAGATTAAGTCTAGCTTACCTTTGTACTTTTGAAACTTAGGGTCTTTGCTAATCTCTTCAGAACCATGTTGAAAGATTTCGTATGTGTGTGTTTTTGGCCAGAGTGTTCCTAATGCTCTCGTAGTTTTTGTATTAAAGAAGTCGGCGAACTCGTGATACTTTGTACGACCGATTGTGGTATCATGGTCTCTATTAGGGTCTGTTCCGATATAATGTATATTACGCTCATCGTCAATAGACATAGCGCCAAGCAAGCGCCCACCCCAACCAGAAGATGGGTCGTAAATATTGATTTGGTCTTGGTCTTTAAATTCATTAGTGTATCGTTCATAGAGATATTTCGCAGTCAATGGTGGAAAGTTTACAGCATATTGACAGAAAGAAACACGAAAGGCTTTCAATCCAACAGGAAAAAGTTTTTGTTCTTTTTCAAACATTCTAATTCTAAACATTTTTGCGTTTTTGTATTCGATGTTTGTAATGCAGTGTGCAGGTATTGGAAGAGTATCAATCTCATCACGGGTGAGTGTGATGTACTTGTTGTTCTTTAACTCTTCATTGTAACCAGTGTACTCTTTATCTTCTTCAGTCGATTCAAGCCAATAGTCATGCGTATCATATCCACGCCATTGAGTCTCAAAATGTTCAATGAATTCTTTTGCAGATTTTATTTGATTTGTGATTGAGCCAATTTTAATTATTGCACCAATCTGAACTGGTGTAGAGTAATGATAGAATGAATCTCTCTTGAAGTGTCTGCTTGCATAAGTGACAAAAGTGTCAAGCAATTCATCTTTAGCAAAGTAATCGTAAATCGATTTACCTTTGTTCACATCTTTGGTATAGTTGATGCGAGTCTTCATCATTGTTGGGAACCACTGATTAACAGCATTGCCAATTACACTTGTGTTTCGAATCACATCTTCTTCACCTGTCAATACATCTTTTACAAGAAATTCATTCACACGAAATGAAGTCATTTTATTGAACTGATTTACAATCTCATGCTCATCATAACCAACTCTAGGCGGTTGACCTTTCTCATCCCACAACTCAACAACAGTTTTACGAAGGTCGATTACCCATTGGCGAAATTCATCTTTGGTCATCCAAAGAACTTCTTCAAATGTCTTATTGACATTCGATTCTATTAATTCTCGATTCTTCTCATAAAAATAATTCATAATATTCCATATTTGTAAACTGTGCCAAGCAATGTGCCTGAAGACCAAGCAATTGTACCCACTTCTTTCATCTCATTTTTTATATAGAATGCTCTAGCCCGTTCATTGGATGACCTAACAGTCAACCAAACATTTGTATTTACATCTTTGTAAAATCGTTGCAAAACTTCAGAAGCATTTCCTGAACCTTGTTCTTTGATTGCAATTTCTGAAATGTACGCATCACCTTTAATTGCTGTTGCGTTTCCAATGTTTTGTTTTTTCTTATAGATTCCAAATACAATCACAACTCCATTTTCAAAAATTACATTATTTTTTCTTATCTTTTCTTGCAATGTATCTTTACGCAAATAAGGAAAGACTTCTTTCTTATATGGTTTAAAAATACTCAGTATCTCTGTTATGTCTGATTCTTTTGCATAGTTCATAATTTATTTCCAATAATCATATCAACATCTTCAATTCTTGGTCTCTTACCGACAACCCAAAACAAAGTTTTTTCATTTTTGTAATCGATATTTTTTTTCATCCAGTCATGTGCTTTACCTTCATAAATGTCATCAATGTATTCACCATTAACTTGAACATCAAATCCTTTAGAGTATGCCGCAGGATGTGCATACATTTCGAAAGGTGTGAATTCATTTATATTCATGTTATAAACTTTGTTGAAATAACCTTCGATTTTCTTTTCTCTTGTTGGACCAACACAGACGCTAACTATGCGTTTTACTTTTTTATTGTATCTTTTAAGACCAATCAAGATACCTGCTAATTGAATTGCAACACCTGAGGGAACAATTAAGTTATCTAATTCATCAGGAATGTTTTGCACTTGTTCAGCAGTAGTTTCAAAAATAATTTTTGGATTGTCTTCCATCAACTCACCCATTTCAATAGGCATATAATTTAAGTCTTTAGCAATATCATTCATTCGTGAATGAATCACGGCTGTCATACCATGACCTGCTACAATTCTTATTTCTGAACCATAGTACTTTGTCAAACGCATCATAGCAAGTTTATCTAAATTTTCAGGTTTTGTTCCACCAACAGCAGATATGCATCTGATACCAAGATGATTTGCTACTTTCGCAATGTTTGCAGACTGTGGTGAATGAACAGAGGCCGCTGTCACAACACCATTATCATATTTGTTTTTAATCTCATCTAATTTATGTTCAAAGATTCTAATTGCTTGTCTTACTTTTCCACCATTGACATGATATTCACCAAACGGCTTAAAATAATCATCTCTCTTCCAATACAAACCATCATAAAAATGTACTGGAGTTATTTCACTTAACATCATATAATTCTTTCATGTAATTTTTTCTCTGTCTCTATATCAACAACAAGATGAATTCTTTCTTCATCTCCACCATTTACTGCCATGTGTGGTTTTCTTGTATCAAGAAACCAGCACTCATTTTTTGACATATGAATCTTCTGTTCATTACCTTTTGTTCCCCATACAGTAAAAATAACATCATCATTTGTCTTGATTGGAAAATGAAGTCTTGCTACTTTACCAAGTGAACCACCAGAGTCAGGGTCTACTTGGTCAGTGTGTCTTTCTAACTCTCCACCCCCTGGCTTTAAACGCATGAATCTCACACGATGAACCTTTTCACCAAATTGTTTTACCAATTCTCTTACTTCAGGAAACACATCATACAATAAAGTGTCTTGCAATTCGAAGTTAACATCTTTGTTCTCTTCTTTCCATTTGTCATTCATCTCAATTGGTTTAGTGATGAACTCAGGTTCTGGTCTGTAACCACGAAGTGACAATGCACCCCATGATTTGCCTTTGTTGTAGTTGCTGTAATGATTTGTGAACTCAGGTAACTTCTGCAACTTCTCATAAATTCCTTGAATCAATTCAGGATTCACATCACCAATCTTCTTGATTGATGCATACTCTGCCTTATCGATTGTGGGAAAGGGTCTCGCCATTCCTCTGTAGTATATCATATACATCTCACCAAATGTGGTAATCTTCGGACCTACTTGGCAGAAATTACATGTATGGGCAAGTGTATTCATCTCAACATCTTCTGCCCAAACATACATCCAACAATCATCACTATACTTGTTGACTACCTTCTCCAACTCAGCAACATCACCAATCATGCTACCGAAAGTAACATCACCCTTTTTCTTGTTTGCAATGACAGTCTTGCCATGCATTGTGATTGGTGAAGATGTTTTTGATATTGATATCTCAATCATTGTATCTTCTGAAAGAATATGAAGTGAGCCATCATCTAGCATACTTGCAATGTTGTTCTTTTTTACTTGAGTAAAAGGTCCAAGAGTGAATGAGTTATACTTCTCAAACTTGCTTGCTAGACCTTTGAGATAGTCTAAGTCAAAACCTTTTTGCCATTCTTTCATTCTACTTCTTCCTGAACTTTAGGTTGAGTCGCTAATCTTCTCTTAATGTCTACAAGCATTTTCTTTTGTTTCTTTCTAGCCATCTGAACTTTTAGCTGACTAACTTTCTCAACAAAACGAACACCATTCATATGGTCTAATTCATGCATGTAACACTGTGCAGTCATGCCTTCAAATCTTTTCTGAATTGTAGTTCCATTGGCATCTTCATATTCTGCTATGATGTATGTAGGCCGAAGAACTTTCAATGTCATTCCTGGAAAAGAAAGACAACCTTCAGGCTTAATTGTTTCTGGTCCAGTCTCAACGATACGAGGATTGAAACAAACGATATCTGGCATCATCACAAAAACACGAAATGGTAATGCACATTGATTTGCAGAGAGACCAAGACCATTGTAATGTTTCAATGTTCTAAGCAATCTTATCGACAAAGACTTTGGATCAATCGGTGGATTGACAAAGTTAAAATCAGGCATTCTCATTTTCAGTAATGGAAGATGTTCATCATACACATTGTATGGTTCGTAACTTTCAATTACTGGTGTTGGTGCTTTTGTGTTAATTACTAGTACTTCACTCATTTTGCTATCCTCGAAAAGTTTTTGACTTTCTCAAACTTAATAATGTTTCTAAATTTATCTTGCAGTATGTCACCCTTATGTGAGATGACAAACAAATTCACACCCTCAAGAAGATGCAGAATTTTCATCAAATCATCTGTGCCATTTGTATCTAATGATGAATCGAATATCTCATCAAGTATCAGTAGATTGGTGTTTGCTGAGTTCTTCAACTTAGCAACAGCCCGCCATGTCAACATCAATGCCATATCGATTCGTTGTTTCTCACCTTCTGAAAATGATTCATAAGTGAAATCATCACGATGCCTTGACTTGATTGTTTCTTTGAAGTTCTCATCAAGTGTGAAGTTAACAAAGAAGTCCATCGAAGCCAAATACTTGTTCACCAACTTGTTGATGACTGGAAGATACTGTTTGATAATTTTTGTTTTGATACCAGTGTCTTTCAAAAGAATAGATGCGGCATCATAGTAAGACTTTTCATCAAGTAACACTCTCAATCGATTCTTCAAATCACTCAGCGTTTGTTTCAAAGATGCCAATGCTAATTCTTCAGCATCTGTGGTATCTTTGGGTGACTTCAATTCTGCAATCTTAATATTCAATCTATCAATCTGCTTGTTTGTTTCAGTGATGGCATTGTTGTTTGTAGCAATGTTTATCTGTAACTGCTGAACAATTTTTTGCACATTGTTTATCTCACCCAATGATTTTTGCAAGCCTTGAAGTTTTGAATCTAGTTCTTTGAGACCATGTTCACATTCCGCACTCTTGGTCGAAAGGTTGGCAATCTCCGTCTCTTTAAACCCGATGGCAATGGTTTGCCTACAGGTTGGACAATCGTCATTATGTTGAAAGAAACTGATATCCTTTCTATATTTGGATACTGTGCTTTCAATTTGAGATTCAAGTTTTGTAATCTTCTTGAGTTTATCTTCCACCACAATCTTATCTGCCAAAACTCCTTGATGCGTTTCGACTTGTACGGAGAGGTTAGCAACTTCTCCATGTAAGGTTTGTATAGTACTCTGATGACTTTGTATCTCTTTAGCATATTCTGTTACCTTGTCTTCATTGTTCTGTTTCATGCTTGCAATAAATTTCTCTTGCATAGCAATCTTTTCATTTGATGATTCGATTAACAACTTACTATCTGAAAGACCTTGCCTGTTCTCAGATAACTTTAACCTAACAATACCATTCATAGCAGAGAAAATCTGAATGTCTAGCAAGTCTTCAATGATTGCTCTACGGTCATTTGCACTCAACTGCATGAAAGGAGTGAACGATGCTGAACCAAGAAGAACAATCTGTGTGAAAGATTTGTAATTCAATTTGAGAATGAATTTCTCAAGAAAGTCTTGATAGTCTCTTGCGGCGGCATCTTGATTCAGCAGTTCACCATTCTGATAGATTTCAAACACATTCGGTTTGATACCACGAATAATTTTGAACGACTTGTTGCCTGTATCGAATTCAACTTCTACAACACATTCTTTAGCATTGATTGAATTCAACAGTTGCGGCTTGTTGATTTTACGAAACGGTTTACCAAACAAAGCAAAGCACACGCCATCAAGCATTGTGCTTTTACCAGAACCATTTGCACCAACAACTAGTGTGTTTTCAAATTCATCAAAACGAATCTCTGTGAAATGATTGCCAGTTGAGATGAAGTTTTTATATCTAAGTTTACGAAAAATTATCATTCTATATTTTCTGTATTCAAGGCTTCAACATAAAGTTCACGCATGAATGTTTTCAGTTTCTCATTGTCAACATTGAGTTCTAAATTGTCAATGTATTTGGAAAGAATTGTCATTGTATCTTCTGCTTGGTCTACAATGTCTTTATCATCTTCAATAATTATCTCAGTGAAATCTTCAACAACAGAGATATCAGCTAGACCTGCTTTATAAAGATTGTCAATCACAGTATCAAACAAATATGGATTCTGCTTATTGACTACAATAACTTTAACATGAGTGCCTTGATATTGTGAGTAGTCATACTTCTTCCAATACTCAAAATCATGTTCACTGTCATCATAGACAATTTTGAAGAACATCTTATATGGGTTTGGAATGAATTCTATTTGACGAGTCTCTGTATCAAAGATATGAAAACCTCTTGTGTCATTGTAGTCAGCCCAAGTAATCTCATACTGATTACCAAGATAGTGTACAACACCATCTGAAGACTTGTGATGAAAGTGTCCAGACAATACCATATCGAATCTATCAAACACATCTCTGTTCAGACCTTCATGGCACACATTGCCACGGTCCATTTCAAAGCCAGAGATTTCAAAATGACCAAAGACTAATTGTACTTTAGCATCTTTCAAAAGAGCCATACTTCTATCATAGTTCTCTTCACATATCCATGGCATCAATAGAATATCAACACCATCGAATGAAACTACTTTAGGGTCATCATAGATGAAAGGCTCATTCACACCATCATATGAAGTGCAGAGATTTTGAATTGCGTTTACTTTGTTTGTGTTCTTGAAGTAGGTGTCGTGATTACCAATCAAGATGTGTGTGTCAATGCCTTCTTGCCAGAATCTACGCATGAAACGATTCTGAAAGTCAGATGCAATATTGTGATTGATGAACTTACGGCGGTCAACAACATCACCCAAATGAATGCATGTTTTGATGTTGTGTTCTTTTAGGTATGGAAAGAATGTGTTTTCCCAAAACTTGAAAAAGAAGTCATTGAACACATGACTATCTCCACGGGCACCGAAGTGCGTATCATTGATGAGTGCAATTTTCATAGTCTGTCAGTATAACAAAAAATGATAAAGGTGTCAAGAACTTTTTTCTGATTCTTTTAAGATTGCCTCTACCTCTTCTAGCGGTATTGTTTCAATGTCTTCCAATAACATTTCTTCAGGCTCAATGAATTTCTCTATGCCTTTATTGGCTGACTTGTCTTTCTTCTTCTTCTTGCTTTCTTCAAAATTCTGAATGAATTCGGAAATGTTATCATAGAGAATGAATGGTCTACTTGTACCAGTGTCTTCATCGTACTCATCTTCCATGATTCCAAATTGTTCAGTTGCTTTGTACTTCACATAGAGTTGTTTCTTCTCTTTCATAATTCGCCGTAAGAAAGCAAAGTAAATGATTTGGGTGAAGTAAGCAAATGGGTTCTTAGACTTGTCAGGGTCAAAGTTATCAACATACTGAATGCAGTTTTCTATACCATCAGAAATCATCTCTTCTCTGAATGAATATGATATGAAGTTAGGTTTTCTTGATAGATGTTCTGCAATCTTCAAGAAACATGCACCAATGTAGTTTGACAGTCTAGGTTTTTCTTTATCGGTCTCTTTGGCTTCTTTGACCTTCAGACGATACTCTATGATTGCCTGTAGAAAGTCGGCATTGTTTACATAGTGTTTTGGGTTTGCGGCCATAATGTTTTCCTGGTAATATTATAAAATTTCACTTGACAAGATTGTCATCGATGTAGTATACTAACTGTGTTCCGTATGAAGTTAATGTATTGGATTGTTCTTTAGGACCTCTGATACCATCTCATCATATTCTTCAATCTCTTCTTCTCTCAACCTATTTAAAGCATATCTGATTTGTTCATCTTGCAGAATCAAACGATTCTGCTCACTGTCAACAATGGTATTGTAGTGGTCAACGAGTTCTTCTTTTGGGTTCACAACTGTAAGAATATCAGCACAATGTATTTGAGCAATATTCTCTTCAATCAATTCGATTGGTAACCAAGGACTTATATGCATTGCATTTTGTCCTGTAGGCATTCTCTTAAAGACAAGACGCATTGGGTTTGAAAGCAATGCTGTACCATCAGAAGAGTCTTCAATAAAATCAGCAAGAACATCTTCTCCCGTTACTAGACGGACTATCTTGACATTTAGATTGTCAGGTTTTGAGGTCAATGTTGTAGAATTTGTAATTAAATTTTTCGTCATCGTAAATTTTAACACGCTCTATGAAATGTTGCAATGTGTAATTGGCATGTTTACCTATTCTGAAATCATCTGATATATCAAACAATACTGCCTTTTCTTTGTTTTCACCTATTCGTAAACCTCTACCTATAGATTGAAGATTCCTAATACGAGACTTTGAAGGAGAAGCAAAGATAATATTATGGAGATTGCGAATGTTGACGCCAGTAGAAAAAGTGCCATAAGAAGCAACAATAATGGCATCATTCTCTTTTTCAGTGATTGCCCTAACTGACTCACGAATCTCAACATCAGTTCCACCAAAGACAAAAAACACTTGTCTTTTTCCTGCGGCTTCTTTGATAATGGCATATAATTCCTTACCATGTTTTTCAACAAACTGAAACAGAATTAGGCTATTGCCTTTCAACGAAAGAGCAAGATTCTTAATGAAATCATTTCTTGCTTTGTTCATTACTATGTATTCAATCTCTGCATTGTAGTCCCAATCTCTTGATTGCTTACAAATGGCTTCAGGATATTTTAGTATCAAACACTTGATGAAAAAATCTGCTAACTGTTTATTGTCAATCAGTTCTTTTGTGGTAGTGACTTGTGTAGCAGGACCAAACAGACCTTCAAGCACAAGTTTATGTGTCTGAGTTCCATCAAGTGTTCCTGTACAACCAATGCGATATTTTGAATTGACAAGACCAGTCATAATCGTTGTCAATGATTTTGCTTTGAATTGATGTGCCTCATCACCAAGAACAAAATCAAACTGTTCAAAGTACTCAGGTGGATTTTTATAAATTGATTGCCATGTAGTCACTGTTAAAAATTTATCTGTGACTTTATCTTTTCCTGAGTACTGTCTGTGTATGTATTCTTCAGAATCATAACCATATGATTTGAAGTCTGTGAACATCTGTTCAACCAATGATGTTGTTGGTACAATCATCAGACCTCTTCTATTCTGCATACTGAATTGAAGAAACGATGTTATCAAATATAGTATCAGAGATTTACCTGATGCTGTTGGAGATATCAACAACATTCTTTTATTACGAATTGCTTGAGCAAACGCTTTGAGTTGATAGTCTCTTACTTCATGTGGAAGTTTTAATGATAGCGCCCAATCATGGGCTTCTTTCATTGAGAAGTTTTCTGTGACTTCTGAGAATCTATCAACCAAAAGAGTATACTCTCTTTCTTTAGCAAACACACGAATGTGGTCTAACAGACCATGATAGATGTGAAAACTTCTTAGGTCAAATAGCCTAATCTTACCATCCCAATATCTTGATTTGTACGCTGGTGTATATTGATAACCAGGAACATAAAATGTGAAGTAATCTGACAGTTCTTGTGCTACTGATTTTTCGCATTGAACCTGTAAGAAAACTTCATTCACTTTCTTAATTGTTAAATCATGCACCCTGTATAAATCTTTCCCATGCTATAAAGTCTCGCAGTTGCCATGTACGATTGTTGAGTTCTTTTAAAATAGCGTTGCATGAATCAACCATTTCTTCGTTGAGTGCTTTCTGAGCAATCACACGATTCATGTCTTCATCGCTATCAAGATATGTAGATATGTCCGATTTGAGAACAAATGGAAATGGTTCCCATCCATGTTCTTTCAATTGGTCATCATCTAATTTACCTGTGTAATATTCCCACTTCAATCTTTTTATTTTGGCTAATTTAAATTCACAGTTCTTGACTTCAAGTTTACTGTTTGATAAAATACGCAAATACTTGCTATGAAGTTTTGGTATGTTTAGAAGTTCTTTACCTGGCTCTGTTCTGTCCATGTCAGAATCTTTGGTCCACATATCTAACAACTCATTCAATTTATTCATAATTACCTCAATAATAGTTACACTAATCTGCAACTAGTATAACACAATTTTATAGTTTGTCAATATTAAATACGGTAAATCTAAATGACGCATCGGCAGTAATGACTGCATTGGCATCATCGGTTGTTGACATCATTATAGATGATAGAGTTGTTGGGAAGCAATCGATAAACTTAATTCTATAAGTTGGATTGTTTTTTGAGTTAAGCAAAGTCAATGATGCATCAGAGTATTGAGGAGTTGATGTGTTGATTGCATTTGGTGAAAGTTGTCCTAGATTTTTATACTCTTCAAACTTTGTTGGGAATGTCAATGCACGAATCCAATCGTGAATTTCAAACCAAGAAATCAAATCTTCATCTACCAAGAAAGTTACATTGAGTACATCATATACAATTTTCTCTCCAGGTCTAAAGATATCAACGAATGGTGTTGATTGTGGAATTTCTGATAAAGACACTCCAGGCAAATTCACTGACTGGCAGAAATATTGCATTGCTGGTGCTCTAAGAAAAGTCAATAGAAACTTATTCGATTGAAAGAAGTTTGTATTATCGGGAGTTCTGTTAAGTGCTGTCATATGTGTATTTATAAGCAAAAAAAAGAGGGACCGAAGTCCCTCTTTCAAATACCACTCTTGTAGGTGGCTTATTAATTACATCAAGTTCGTTACTTTGAATGAACGATAGTAATTGTTGCTTTGTGCTGTCAATGCACCATAGCTTTGAGTGGTACCGTTTGCGAATGGGTTTGCAACCAATCCGTAACGAGTTTTGAAACCAATCTTTGGTTGGAATGTAGCTGTGTCAACAGCACGAACCATTTGCAATGGAACATATGGGCAGTAGAAAATACCAGCATCATATGCATTTGTACCTTTGTAACCAACAACAGCGAATTCAGAAGAACCAGTTGCTGTGAAATACGGATCGATGTACACTTTGATACGACCGAACATAGTACCTGCAAAAGTATTGCCTGTATCGTCAACTGTCAAGTTAACTTGAGAGTTCAATGCAGAGTTGTAATCAAGAACACCAGCCATAGCCAATGCAGATGCTACATCTGAAGAAACGATAAGGATGTTACCTTTACCACGGCGAGTTGTTTTAGCAATCGCATTAGCTTCTCTTTCGATTTGGAAAGTCAAGCCTTTGATTTTTTCAACCATCCAACGACCGTTTGAGTCAGTGTCTAAGTCGAAAGTACCAGTGGTAGTTGTACCAACTTGTGCGCCGATTTTAGAAACACCGTAGATTGTACGGATAACTTCACGGTTAATTTCAGCAAGAATTTCAGCGGAAAGAATATTTGACAATTCTGTTTCAGCGTCAAGACCATGAACTGCTTTCAAGTCTTGTGCAAGTTCCATTGTGTATTCTGCTTTCAAAGCACGAGTAAGTGCAGTAACAGTAACTTTCTCAATTGCGAAAGCCATTTCTTTCATTGCATCAGATGAGCCAAGTGTTTCAGCTTGTGATGTTGTCAAACCACCACCAACTGCCGCATTTTGTACGAAAGTGTTAGTTGTGTTTGCAGTACCAGCAACACCAAGCGTTACTTGTGTATCATTTGGATAATCACCAGCGTGAGTGGTGTTAGCTTCGTTGAAGAATGCTTCATCATTTGTGTTAGCTTGACCAGCATAGCGTGAACGCATTGCAAAAATCAAACCTGTTGGGCCTGTCATTGGTTGAACACCGCAGATGTCATAGGCGATAAGGTTAGGTAATGAACGGCGAACTAGGCTGATAAGAATTGGGTCGAAACCTGCAACTGGACCACCTGCGTTTGCACCGCCACCGAAACCACCACTACCAACGGTAGTTGCTTCACGAAGAATGTTATTTTCTTCGTAGAATGCTTTTTCTTGGTTCTCAAGAATAACTGCCGTAACAGCTTTACGATACGGGTCTTTGATTGGTGCTAGTTCTGGATGGTCAAGAACTGGCGACCATTTTTTGGAAATTTCTTCTGAGAGAAACATATTTTTGCTCCTTGGGTTTATTTAGGTAAATGTTTTGAAATTGCACTTGCGTAAGCGGCCATACGAGCGTCTTTGATGACAGGTTTTTCTGAACCATCTTCGACTTGCTCATGCATTTGCGATGCATTGGCTTTCTTCATTCCTGAAGGGAAGTAATTTTCACGAATAGTCTCAAGTTTTTCTTGGTATTCTTCCTCTGTGGAGAATTCTACGCTCTCTGCAAGCGATTTGATTTTTTCAACTTGAGTAGATGTCAATCCTTCACACACTGTGCGAACAACATCAATCTTTTTAGCTTCGGTCAATTGCTTCTTGTATTCGATACCACGCTGAATTTCTTCGTTCAACTTGTCTTCAAGGCTTTCAACTTTCGTTGCCAACTCATCAACAAGGTCAACTTTTTCAGCAGGCACATCGATATAATGCTCTGCAAATAGGTTACGCAATCCACCAATAAAATCTTCTACCATTTCGGTACGAAGTCCTTTTTCGATGGCTACTTCATTTTGTTTCATCCACTCTTCTACGATGTAGTCGAGATAGTCGTTAACTTTTTCTGTCAAATCTGTACGAATAGATTCAACTGCTTCTTCAAGCATAGAAGAATATTCGGTTTCGATTTCTTCTGCAATTGTATTGATTCTGTCAGTAACACGAGCCTCAAAGATTGTAGAAACTTTTGATTTGAATTCTTCAGAGATGTTTTCATCTCCAAAAATTGCATCAATGTCATCATCAAATTCTACTTCTTCTTTGCGAACTTTCGCAACTGGGTCGCCTTGTTTACGACCAGCCAAATAGTCTCCAACATAATTTTTTTTTGTATAACCGGCATCATGTATTCCATGTTCTTTGTCAGCGGCAGTAGCCGCTCTCATAACACCTTTTGCGCCATGTTTATTATGAATTCTGTCCATAGTTTGACTTGCTTTAGAAGGGAAAGGTACATCTCCATGTTCTCTACCCATTCTTTCTACATATGCTGAAGTAGCAGTTTTTAATGATACTTCATCAAGTTCTTCTGTTTCTTCCATTTGAGAAGATGCAGCCGATGGTTTTGTAGTCGGCGCTACTGCTTTAGTACCAGTAGCATTTTTTACATTGCTGTCGGCGTGCTTTTCAGGTGTATCACCACCCAAGTCTTGTATTTCGCCTTCTGGTTTTTGAGTACTGTCAGATGGTGCAGATTTCTTGCTTCTAGCTAGAATTTCGGCAGCCGCTTCTAAGAGTTGATTAGCCATTTAAAATCTCCTTATGATTCTTTATTTATAAAATTAAAGTTTTCGTAAAAAATTCTCGAATAGTTGTGCGGCAACCGTTTCGATATCCTTGCGGGATGCTTTCTGAATTGCAGTTTTTGCTCTGTCAATATCGACTTCTTCAAATCGACCTTCAACAAAAACCCATTCTTTTCCTTCACGAATTCCATGTACAAAAGCGTCCGGCGCTGATGGGTCTGCTACGATATCGGCCGCTGTTGCAAGACGAAAATCATCTTGTACGACATTGATACCATCATTTCTTTTACGCAATGATCCAAGACCACGAGAAGACACGCCTATACCAGCACCTTCATCAATCAGATTTTTGACGATGTTTCCGTAAGGAGTATCCATAATTTTTGCTTTTCCGATAAAATTATTACCTTCAGCTTTCAGACTCTTAATCATGTGTGAAACACGCTCAAGATTGATTGTTGGTGTATCAGGATGTCCTAACTCACCATACGCACGATTTTGTTCTACATATTCTTTCACATATCTATTCACTTCATTACCAAGAATATCCATAGAGTACTCTCGCATATTTTTGTTTGGGCGATTTGCTTGCATGAAAACGCCTTCAATATAGTACCCTTTTTTGCCTGTCTTTTCATCAGCTTCAGTCAAGTACTTTACATCCTCAACATATTCTTTAATTAGTTTCATAGTAGACCTACATCTGTAGAATAAGTAGCAACTTTTGAGAATTGCATAATAAGTGATCCATCTGTACCTGAGTTTGTCACATAGATGTTTGATGTTGAACCATTAGCAAGTGCCACATCATATACAGAGAAATGCAAATCGTTTTGTGCAAACAATGAAAGTAATACTGGACCAGTTGCATCATTACCACGATAGATTACCCACTTGCCGTCAGTGGTTGTAATCACATGAGTGAGTGATGCTGAGTTTACAGTCTCAAGTGAACTGTTAGCTGAAAGAGCCGACAAGTTAATTCGTGTGGCAGTATTACCAGTAACACGAATTACTGTGCGACTTCTTAGTGTGTTTATAATTTCATAAGCCATTTTATTTTAGTCCTATTGCCTTACGGCGGTTCATTGACATTTTTCTTTTGAGTAATGTTCTACGCAACTTAGAGCGGCCTTTTGACCTCCAAAACTTTTTCAAGTTACGAGACTTCTTCATTCTTGATACAGCAGATACACGAACAACTTTATTACCAGAAATTCTGAATCCTTTGATTGCTGACTTTCTCTTATTCTTTTGAATAACCATCTTACCTTTTTTATCTCTACGAATACGGCGGCGAATCTTAATGATTCTTCCTACCTTCTGTCTATTAGGATTAAAAGCCTCTGATAGTTCTTCAAAATAATCTGATGCAATTGTTCTTTTGAGAGCAATCAATTTGCGCTCAAGCATTTCATCTAGTGACGCAAAGATTCTATCTTTTGCATCTTCAAATCGTTGTCTGATGATATCGTCAATCATTTCATTTGTTTGAATGCAAAAGATGAAGCCTTCATCATACCAGCTTTACTTTTATTGACCAAGTCTTCAAACTTTTTCTTATTGTCATCGTTCAATGCTTTATGAACAGCCATAATTGCTGATGCAGTAAACCCATCAACTGTTGCACTTGAGCCATCATCAAATTTTACTTTTTGATGTTGCTTATCATCAACAATCTTTTTCAATGTATCAAATGCACTTTCGTAAATTACTTCTTCAGTAGCGATTGCTGGCATACCTGCCATTTGTCCAGTAGCATCAAATTTGTTAAACTCATTTGGTGTTGAATATGGTACACTAAAGTAACGACCAATCTTGTCATTGAAGTAGAGTGCTACTCTTGTTCTATTTGGAAAAACACGAACTGCTTTTCTTTTCAATACAAGCACTGGTGGCGGGTCTACCGGTTTAGCATAGTCTTCATCAATAGATTCGGTACCAATTGAGTTTTCAATTTCTTCTTCTTCTTTGACTGCTTTACGAGCCAGAGAAAAAACTTGTTTGTTATTTGAAAGAACATCAACCATACGATTAAAGATATTCACAACAATAGCACGGTCAGCACTACTGAATTGTGGATTTGGGTCTTGCATCTTATCAAGAATTTTGTGAATTCTTTGTAACTGTGCCTTATTGGCAAGTCCTGCACGAACCAACATGTCGAATTTGGAGTAGTCAGACTTCTCCTCTTCAACAACAATATCTTCACGAATAGTTTTTAAGTCTTTCATTCTGCTTCGGTTTCTGTGTCAAACATAGTTGATGCAATATCTTGCTTACGAGCATCTAGTGCCGCAACCATTTTTTGCGATAACATATCTTCGATAACTTCTCTCGCTTCTACTTTATCGTCTTGACCGATTAAGTCTAAGAATTGTCTTGTTTGTTCATTAGCCACGATGTTCTCCAATAATTATTTCTTTGATTTATTTATACCACCTGATAACTTATCTACAGTAGAATCAAGCATAGGTGTCATAGATTCACCATTTGATTCAGTAGAGTTATCAGCAGTATTATCTACGCCAGTCAAGTCACCCAACTCAGTTCCTTCACCTGGAACTGGTGCTGGTTGTTCTTGTCCTGGCGGTACAGGTTGACCATTAGGTCCTGATGGTTGTGCTAAGTCAGGAAATAGCTTTTGCTCTTCATCAATTTGTTTTCGCATGTCTTCAATCTCATCATCAGATTGCTGAAGAACATTTTTCTTAACCCACTCTAATGAGAAATACTTACCAATGTATGGGTCAACTGTAGCAACTAAATTTAATCTTTCACGCAACAACTCTGCTTCACGCATCTCAGCAAAGTTATTATCTTTCTTAAAATCATACCAAATTGTTTCTTTGATTTCATCCCACTCTTCAGTGGTGCAGATACCTTTAAGAGATAATTGTACCTTTAAAGCACCATCAAATAACTGACAGAATTTATTACGAAGACGATTTACAAATTTGGCAAACTTAACTTCATCTCTTGTGACTTCAGTAACACGACCAAGACCAACCATACCTCCAGGTTGTGTATCAAGGCGACTAACTGGAACATTCAATGATTGATATAATTTTTTCTGAAAGTACTGAACATCTTGTAACTCACCAAGGTTCTGACCTGCTGGTAATGTTGTAATCTCTGTACCTTTGCCACCTTCACGGCGAGGTAACCAGAAGTCTTCAAGCATCGAAAGATGTTTACGCTCATCTTTAATTTCGCCAGTGTTTGCATCATAGACAAGTTTGTTACGATACTTGACCATGATATCACGAAGATATTGTTCTGCTTTTAATTTTGGTAAGTTACCAACATCGATATAGAACACTCGGCGCTCAGGTGCTCTTGACAATCTATAGATGACAATAGCATCTTCAGTCATTCTTAACTGATTCAATGGTTTGATTGCTTTATGCAAGTAACCAAGAACCATTGTGTTCTTGGCATCCATTAAACCTGAGTTTACATTAATGATTGAATCTGGTGCAATACGAATACCAGATGCGCCTGCTGTAGCATTTGCTGTATATCCTTGAGTGGTCATGCCTCTATCATTATAGACATAGTACTCAGTGACAGATGAAATTAATTCAGCACCCGTTCTTGGGTCTTTATTTTTTTGAATCTCACGAACTTTTCTAATTTTTCGTGGGTCAATAAATCTTAATTCTTGTATACCTTGTTTAGGCTGTTTTTCGTTAACAATAATATGATAGTTAAGTCTACCATCAATATACCAACGGCGATAAATCTCATCTCCAAGATTTGAGAAGTTCAACATGCGTTTAACATTTTGAAACTCTTCTCTAATTTTCTTTTTAATAGATTCAGGCTGTTTCAATTTGTCCATATTGATATCAACGATTTCGCCATCGTCAGTATCAATAGTAATTGATTCAGTAATAATTTCATCGATAGCCGCTTCACATTCTGCATGAAGAGACATTTCACGATATCTTGTAATCAGTTCAAGTTCATTGCGAACCGAACCTTCTAGGTCCACATAGGTGCCATAATACGCACCAGACTGAACGGTTATAGCGCCGTCTTCAACAGCGGCTTGCGGCATAACGAAAGAAGACTGCTCAAGTTTTTCGACCTGAGTTACTTCTTTCTTGCCTAGATTGAAACCAAAAAGTTTGATAGCCATATCACTCCATTATATAATAAAAAGTAAGGGAGGGGAAATCCCTCCCTATACTTAGTTGATGCCGATTGCGGCGGCTTCCCAATATTGATACGCCATAGTTACTGTAAACTCTTCAATTGTATCGTTTGATCCCCAATCAACATCGATTTGACTGACATCGGTTGGGAACATTCCGATAAACTTGTAAGATTTAAGTTCGTTTCCTGTTTTTCCATACTGTCTTACAACAGCATCTACACCATAAGATGTAGCAGAACGAGCGATATTATTTCTCAAGTTAGTAGAGTGTGAATTCAACGCCGCCATCCAACGCTCGAAAGCATTACGGATAACGAAGTCTTCATCATTGATAATTGTGATTGTCCAGTCAGCAAATGTTCTGTTACCAGCAACTTTAATCTCACGACCAAAGTACTGGATAGGAACTGAATTTACTGTTGAACCTGGCAAGCCAGCAGTCTTACAAAAGAATGTAAGTTTTTGTGAAGCATTTCCGGGATTAGAGAAAAGAGGGAACTGCATCTCAACTTGGAATAAGTTAGGACGAGCGCCATCTCCTTGCATCTGAGAGCGGAATTCATAGACATTAAAAGCCATTTAATTTTCTCCTGTTCTCTTTATTTATTAGAATTTACCAACAACTTCATCAAATGCAACACCAGTTCTAACTGCAACAAAGTTGAGTTGAATGAAATTGATTGAACGAGCAGGTTTGATATAAATGTCACCAATGAATTCATTACGGTCAATTACTTCACCAGTGTTATTTGTTTCATCGCAAACAACACGGAAATCGTAAATACCACGGCGACCCTGTACATCACGCAAGAATGGTTCGACTAGTGCTACGAATTGGGCACGAGTAAATTCGTCATTGAATTCAAACAATGAAAACTTGGCTGCTTTTGCAATTGCTTTTTCAAGAACAATAAACAAACGGCGAACATTGATTCTGTCGAATGCAGATGGTTTAGCTAACAATGTCTTATCACCGAAAAGGATTGTACCTTCACCAGGGAATGTAACGACAGGATTAACACCAATCTTATACAACTCATCACGCTCTGCTTTGGTTGGGTTGAAAGAAAGTTTAATAACATTCTTGATTTGACCACGATTGAAACCAGCTGGTGAGAACCATGGGTCACGCTCAGTGTCTGTTCTTACACACAATCCTGCTGTATCACCATTCATAGGAATATAACGGTATACATCGTTGTATTTGTCGTATTGATATTTCCATGATGAGTCTATGACTGCATATGAAGATGATGTCAACAAATTACGGAATGTAGTAATGTTTGCTCTTTCGCTTCCTGCTTGGTCAACAACATCATCACGGCGTGGTGATAAGAACACTAAGCAGTCTTTACGAGCCTCAGCAATGTTACCAATCAAGTGTGTTGCAACAGTTTGAGAAGTAGCACCAGCTAGAACTAATGAAATGTCAACGATTTCTGGATCTTTGAAAAAATCATAGCCTCTGATAAGGTCATCAGTACCAGGAGTTTCATACAAACCACCAGCTAGAGATGAACTCACTGGAGTATTAATGTTAGTATAAGTTATACCTAGAGCCGCATTACCCCAATTGGTGCCGCCTGAAGTGTGGTCGCCCCAATAGATGTATTTGGATCTATTGAAAATAACACGAGGATAGTAGCTTGATGAACCGCTGTCGCTCTTAGCATCAGATGCTTTAGAAAGATATGCGTATTTTTCAAGAACTGTGTTTGCTGAACCTGTTAGTTGACCGTCTTCATCGATAACGATAATGTGCATTTCATCGTTGCTACCACCTTTATCAGCAACAAAAGTAGAAGTTCCTGGTGCGCCATCAAAGTTATCAGCATATTGCCACTTACGAAGAACTGATGTACCAGCACTTACATTTGCTGTTAATGCTGTTGCAAGTGTAACAATTGTTGTAGAAATTTGTGCGACACGAATATATGTTGTACCGCCATCTACAGAGATGAAGTCATTGTTTGCAATCAGTGTAGCACCGCTTGTACTAAGGTTAATAGTTGTGTTACCAACGATAGATGCGTTTGATGTGATAGATGCTAGTGAGGTCAAATTTCCAGAGAATGCATTTGCACTTGGGCAAATAGAAATTCTCAATGAATTACCTAAAGGGCCAGCATATCTAGCGGCGAAATCACCGAATGTGCCTTCTCCGTTAAAATAGTTCTCTTCGTATTCATCTTCATTCTTAATATAAATTCCATTCCCGCCTGTTGTAGCGTTGTTTGAATTTGTATTAGCGGCACGAACAATACGAAGATTGTTTCCGTATGCCAAAAAGTTGGCAGCCGTAAAAAATGATGTGGCAGTATTTGCATCCGGTTTACCGAAGCGTTCAACGAGTTTTACTTCGCTGTCAACAAGGATTCTCTTCTCGATAGGTCCCCATTGAAATGCTCCAGAAAACGCACCTTGAGTTGTCCCAACAGCAGGAACTACTGTTGTTAAGTCAATCTCTGATACATTTACGCCTGGACTTAGTTGAAAGGCCATGTTTTGTCTCCTTTAAAATTCTTAGTCTGGCTTAAAATTCCAATTACTGTTTATTTATAGTTTTACAAATTTGAGGAAAGATAGCGACTTTTTACGCTACTCCATAAATCACCATCCTCAACTCTCATCTCTTCATAATCATTTACACCCTGATATCCATCTATGATACCAAAAGGTGTCATGGAGTCTTCAATTAGGGAGTTTTGCTCTTCTAGAATGTGCTGTCTAATGTCTGTATTTGTAGTTTCTTTGAAAAATTTTTGTGCAACTAGCCAAGCAAAAAGCACCAGCGTCATTGCTAAGTCATCATTATTACCTTCTTCAGCGGCATAACTATCTTTAACACGCACAAATGTGTTAAGTTCTGCAATGGTATCGAAGTCATAAATCAGAAATTTATTATTCTCAACAATTGCTTTTAAGTTAGCGCATCCAATCTTCTTAACTGCTGATGTTGTTCTCAATCCAAAAGAGACTGATTTTTTATATCCAGCAGAAATTGACTGACCTTTGATAGAGTGATGTTCTAACTTGAAGATATTTTCATACTCTAAATCATTATGTAGTATATCCACAACTTGTTGGCCGTTGTCATTGATTTCAACAAGTACAAAGGCTTCATTGTAATACTTTGCTACCCTATAAATTAATGTAGGAAATGTCAATGGTGAAACGGTATTGCTTCTGTATTTTGCTACTTGTTTGTAAGGAACAGTAGTCACATCAACAACTGAGAATGCTGAATAATCTAAACCTAAACCTCTCGAAACATCGACTGTCATTGTATACATGTTTTTAACTTTTGGTTTACCTGTCTCTTCATCAAAATGTTCAGTGATAGGTCTTTCATAGATTGATAGACCATTCTCTTCTTCAAGTGGATTCTTGAATGCTAACTCACGAAGTTTTATACCAGAGATTAATGTTGCCGAAGAACCAATGAATTCTGTCTCAAACTCTTGTCTGAATTGTTCTTCAGAAGTGTTTCGTATTGTCTCTTCTTTCCAAGCATCATCACGACCTGGAACCATTGACCAATGCACTTCAAGTGGTTTGTATGTTGAACGACCTTCTGTCGCATCGACCCACATCTTATAAAATTGATTCAGACCATTAGGTGTCGATACAATAATAACCTTTGTCGTTTTACCTGATGAAATAACAGGATATGTCGATGTGAAGAAGTCTTGTGCCATGTTGTGCTGAACGAAGGCAAACTCATCTAGAAAAACTAGATTGTAAGTACCACCACGAACACCAGATGCAGAAGTAGCGTATGCCCAAATAACAGAACCGTTTTCAAGTTCGATGTTACCTTTATTCCAAACCTTGATACCTTGTTGCAACCATAGAGGCAAATATTCATATGCGTATTGAAGTCGACCTAAAATCTCACGAGCCAATGCGCCTTTGTTTGCAAGAATTGCAATCTTATAATCAATGTTGAATAGTACAGTCCAAAGCATATAACCAACTGTCGTAGTTGTCTTACCAACCTGACGAGGCATCTTTGCAATACAGAAACGATTGTTGTGAAATGTATCGACCATCTCTTCTTGAAATGGCCACATGTCGAATGGAACAAGACCTTTGTCCACATTGACAATCTTCACATATTTTTTAATGAAGTAAATTGGGTCTTCAGAACACTTTACAATCTCTGCAACTTGTTCTTCAGTGTAGGATATTTCTACACCTAACCTTTTTAGACTCGCATTACCATTATACCCACCACCATTATCACTCATTTATTATTCTTCAAAAACTTTACTAGTTCTGTTGTTGAGCCAACAAAAACTGCTTTGTCAACATTTACATTTCCACTTTGTTTTTTATCGTCAGACCCTTGTAAATCTTTCTTACGCTTTTGCAATTCAAGTAAGTCTTTATTTAAGTCAGATAAGTTTTTGATTAATGTTGCGACAACTTCATATGCTCTTGGTTGTTCAGATTCGTTTGCTACTAACAAAAG
>Ga0209401_1000287_pt1 | contig 34658 bp, 47 predicted proteins | sample M_140807_MF_Meta_FD_187318 | JGI IMG/M metagenome (GOLD analysis project Ga0209401, IMG submission 187318) | Freshwater microbial communities from Lake Montjoie, Canada to study carbon cycling - M_140807_MF_MetaG (SPAdes) (version 2) | ecosystem: Environmental > Aquatic > Freshwater > Lake... | reverse complement strand
TCGTTAATTTTATTGCTGGCTTTAATCAGCACTTCCACAACAGGGAAGAAGCACAGGCTGCTTTAGGCTTCCCTTGTCAATTTAGTTCAACCGACTACAAGAGATTCAAGAAGTGTGGCTGGACAATCATCAGACTTGATTTAGGTGGTCATATCATTAATCCTAAGTAATCATGCAACTTCCTGAAACACCTTTCAAAGAGAATCTTTACCATCTCTTAAGATTCTTCGCCTTTTTAATTGGCGCAATGGCACTCACATCCTTTTAATTTTTATAAACAAACCAAACATGGCAATTATCGCAAAAAGTTCAGGCGAATCATCTCAGAGAGAATTGATCGCAGCAGGTACATACCTCGCAAGATGTTATTCAATGGTTCACTTAGGTACTGTTAAGCAGTCTTACCTCGGTGAAGAAAAATGGACAAATCTTGTCCGCATTACATGGGAACTACCCACAGAACTCCGCTGCTTCAACGCAGACAAAGGAGAGCAACCTTGTGTAATAAGCAAGGAAGTTACTTTGTCAATGAATGAGAAATCAACTCTCAGAGCATTGCTCACAGGCTGGAGAGGCAAGGCATTCACAGATGATGAGGCAAAGGAATTTGATGTTACTAAGCTTCTTGGAAAGCCATGCATGATTAGCATCTTCCATCAGGCCAGCAAGAGCAACCCCGAAAAGAGTTATGAACGCATAGCTTCTATAAGTCCGGTGATGAAAGGCATGGAATGCCCTCCTCAGGTTAATCCATCTTTTGAGTTCTCAGTAGGCGAATATAACCAGGCTAAGTTTGACACTATGCCGGAGTTTCTCAAGGAGATGGTCAGAGGCTCAAAGGAGTTTCAGCAAATGCTTCAGCCTAAACCAGTGGCACAAGTGACACCAATGGCACAAGCACCAGTGATTAATTCAGTTGATGACCTAATTGATGATCTCCCTTTTTAATCATGGGAAAGGTAATTGATGTAGATGGGTATCCAGTTTCTTTTGAAGAACTGGAACTCATAATCCAGTCATGCATAAAAAGAGCATTATATCCTGCCTCTTTTCCTCAGCCTAAGAGAATCAATTTAATTCCTTTGAGCAAAGCCTGCCACATTTTAGGAGTTAATAAATATAGGTTTTCCTATAAGGCTGAAAAATTAGGTATTACTCCTCACATTGTAAATGGGAGAAGTTATTTCTCAGAGTACCAATTAAGCCAGTACTTGGAGACAGTTAAGAAATATCCATACATGAAAAAACATTTATCATAATCATGGCATCACTTTGGCAATTAACCCAAGAAGAACTCTCCTTTATCAGCTTGATGGAGGAGAATGGTGGAGAAGTTACAGATGAACTTCTCGAAGACTTAGCAATCCGTAGAGATAACTTCCAGCACAAGGCTGAAGCCTATGCTAAGTTTATACTAAAGCTTGAATCTGAGTCTGAGCAGGCAGCTGATGAGATCAAGCGGATTCAGGCCATTAAGAAAAGCAAGGATAAGACAGTGGACAGACTTAAAGAGACATTGCTTGCTGCGCTTATGTTATTTGGTCAAGAGGATAGCAAAGGAGTCAGGAGATATGAAACTCCACTTGCTAAGTTATCGACTCGCAAAAGTGTTTCTGTAGAGATTCTTGAGGAAGGCAATTTACCTCCAGCTTATTGGCTGATTAAGAAAGAGCCTTGGAAGTCGGAGATAAGTAAAGCCATCAAGGATGGTGAGTATGTACCAGGCGCACAACTGAAAGAGAATTTATCACTGAGTATTAGGTAGTGTTAATTTGGTTAGTTTGAACAGTTTTTCGACAAAAAAAAGGGAGGTTTTTGGCCTCCCTCTTTCATTTCCTAAAGATTAGGATTAATCAGCAGTTTTAGGATTAAGCAGCAGTTGTGAACTGAGCAGTAAAGATACCATTCACTCCTTCATTGCTGTCTCCAGCAGGGAATAGAGTAGTTGGTGCAGCGAATACATCAAAGTAGCACTCCATCCAAACTGCATAAGTTTCATTGCACTCATCAGGCAAGATGCGAACATCACACTTCACCTGTGGCAATCCTGGGATTGGCATAGTAAAGCGATTCATTACACCAATCTGACCATAAGAACCTACATATTGAAGGAACGGAGTGTAAACAAGTGAACCTGGAGCAAATACAACAGCAGAATCTTCATCAGTAAGAGCAGTTGCTGCATTGGTGTCAAAATAGAACTCAGCAAGTCCAGTGTTGTCACGAACAGTTGAGAAGTTGATACCATTAGCACCTTGACCGAAGTAACGACTATCGTTCATCCATACTCTTTGCAATGCACCAGCACCACCAACGATGATTGGAGAACCATTGAAACCGGTGTTCATATAGTTCTGCTTCATGCCGAATAGACCAGCAGCATAGATTGAACCATCTGTACCTTCTACTACATAAGTAGGGTTGGATGCACCACCATACCAGTTACCAACTGAACCGGAGATTGAAGCAAGAAGGTCGGCATTCATAGCTTGAACAAGAGCATTTGCAGACAATTGGAAGTCTACGAACATCTCACGAACAACAGACAAAGCACCACCAGCAGCACCGATAGCATTTGCACGAGTTACAATCTGATTAGGATCAGTTGAGCCTGTCAAAGTAACAAGTTCAGAATAAGCAGCGCAATAGGTACGAAGTTGAGCCTCAGACAATGTAAAAGAAACACCACGATAGTTGTTTACCTGAAAGGTAGACTCAATGTAGTTCATCTGCTCACCAGGTGTGCAGTTTTTAGTATCAACTGCATCGGAAGCAATCTGACGCTGTTTGAAAGTTACACGAACCTCACGGCTTGTTCCAGTTCCATTGTCGTTTGCTTGGCGAATGATTTGACCACTTCTAAGGTTAGATGGGTCATTCAAAGCTGCAAGTGTTCCACCATGGATGGCAACATTAGCCGGGTTGTTTATTAGGTTATCTGAAAGCGATGTTAGAATCGCTGGACAGATGTTAGCTGTTGATAATGACATATTATTTAACGCATTTGTGCAGCCACATTAGATATGTCTGCGAGTGCGCCTCTGATTGAGGCAGGGATTGGTGTGCCTTGGCTTTGCCCTTGAGCATAAGCCGGAATTGTGGGTGTGCCTGCTGGTAATTGAGAAGGAGTAGTGCCACCTTGTCCTTGCTCTTTTAACAGCTTATTCTCTTGCAAAACTAATGCAGAAAGGTCAGAATAACTAAACTCTCTTCCATTATGCACCAAAGGTAATGATGGGTCTTTGGCATTCACCAACTTAGCAGCATTCCTTTCGGCATCATAAATTATTTGACCATCTAATTGATGAAGTTTCTTTTCAAGTACTGCCTGGTAAGCAGGGATTCGAGCAGCATCAGGTATCTGATCATTCCATTGAATGCCATTAAGCTGAGTCTGTTCCCAAAGTTGCTTCATCTTGCTGACATATCTCTGCTCGATAAGCGACTTGTCGGCCTCTGCCTTACTAACCAGGTCATCATACTTGGATTGAGCCTCTGACATTTTCTTTAAGAACTCCTCAGACTGGTTGGAATTGACTGAGTTCTTAGCCTTCTCTTCAAGTTCCTTCATTTTCTTGAGAGCAAGTTTGATTTTATCCCCTGAGTTCTTAGTGACTTTTAACTCTTCGACAGCATTTCCATCAAGACCATACTCTTTAGCCATCCTGACAATTTCCTCATCATAGCCCATCATGTAATTGCTGATGAAGTGCTTTTTAAGGTCAAGGCTTGTCTTGGCAAGTTCAAAATCATAAAGATTGGTGTTGAACTTATTGCTAACTGCCTCCGGTACTTGAATATCATTCAGAACAGATGCTGAAATCATCAAGTTAAACTCAGGATCATCTGACACCCCGGCTCTTTTGGCCTGAGCAATCAAAAATTCTTTAATATTCATGCTCATATCTGTGGATTAGAAAATGATTCAAATAATTCAGTTGTGTCCAAAGTAGGCTCATCACTTACTTCTTCAACTACTTTCTTTTTGCGCTTAGGTTTCTCCTCAGATTCAGCAGCCAATTCAGCCTCAAGTTCTGCTCTTACTTGTGCCTTAAGTTCTTCCTTAAGTTTAGAAAGCAATTCAGGACTGCTGAGGGAATTTTGATCTCCTAATTTAGCTGCTCTGCCAATGTAAACATCACCAGTAGGTCTAATCCTTGCCCAACTGAATGAACGCTTATTAACTGGCTTAGACAACTCCCTGAGAGCAATCGCAGCATTAACATTCACATTAAATGGCATGTCTTGTGCGCCTGTTACTGGGTTAATTTCCCATCTTACAACTGTAACCTGAGTCCGATTGCCTTTATCTCTGATGGCATCACGGATGTACTGTAAATTATCCATTTTATAAATTGTTTAAAAATTACCCTGTGTGATGAATTGTAGAACGAAATTTTCCGTTTACTGTTTCTTGGCTTGCTATGTAAGGCTTAAAGCCATAGGCAAGCATATCTGATTGAATAACCGAGGCCATTCCATCAAGCCCATTATTCTGAACCCTTGTTCTTTCCTCATAAATCTTAGCCCCATTAAGGCTTAAAATATAGGCATGAGTCAGCCACATGCCATCTCCTTTCCAAAGGTTAGGCAGGCCATCAATTTCTACCTTCTCAATAATCTGCTCTCCATAGCCTGCATAATACTCCCAACCTAAATGCAATAGATCAAACTCAGGCAACTGTCTCCAGTTTGTCGATAGTTGATTAAGTTTATCAACATCAAACCGAGCATCATCTTCCAAAACTAAAACATATTCAAGCCCATGATCAATTTGCTTCTGCCATACTTCACGATGAGAAGCACAGCATCCAATTTCTGATAGACTCATCTTAGACCTTTTATGCTTTATCTTTAGGCTGTTGTCTACTCGATGCTTGATAAAATTACCATCATTTGCAACATGACACTGAGCCTCATTACCATACTTATCAACTAAGCCAATTGCCTTTAGATGCTGAATCAATTTCAACTTTCTAATAGGTGTCTTCTTAAGGTTTATATAATAGATTGCATCAACAGGCAAATTCACAATTGATTCTCTCTGTGACTGAGAGATTGATGGTGAAGAAGGCTGTTTCAAAATTCCTTTCTTCGAGGCCGAAGAATTGTCTTGCGATTGCCTTTGAATCATAATCTGTGGATTCGTAAGTTATTCCCTTTGTTCGGTTGATAATAGAAGTAATGGCAAACTCTGCACTTTCTAAAGTGGTATTTGCCACAAGTTTAATTGTTACTGTCCTAAGCAGGCTATTGGCTCTGCCTCCGGCTGGCTGTTGCTGAACTGAGGCTGATTCCCTGACCAGGAACATGACTAACTTGTAACCATCATTGACAGCGCAGTAAGTTGTTCCATCCTTAGTCACATAATTGCCAGCCTGATTTTCAATAATGCTCTCAACTGCTTCACCATAATTGAGCATCTGATTGCCCGGATAAGTTCCAGCCAAGTTATTGCATAGGTCTGCAATTGCACTCTCTACGGTTACCTTGGTCAATGTCATCTGCTCAAATATTGAATGGCAAGCCTGTTTATTGTTTGCAGGCTCTGCTCTAACTCTTTGTCTGTGAGTTCAAATATAGCCCCAAATCTTTGTTCTAAATAACCTGCAATTTTATTTTGTTCTGCTGAGACAAAGGTAACACCATAAGCTTGATCTGAAATAGGGATTGGCCTCCAAGTTGCCCACATGTCTCCGGTAAGAGTTAAGTCCATGTAAGCAGTCTGCCTGCCTAACTTCTGCCTGAACTCCTTATAACTTCCAAAGGAATCACCACCACCAAAGGCTCTTTGTTGCCTCTGATTTGCAACATCTCCAAACCTTCTACCTATTGGGCTTGATGTGCTAAAGCTTTTGCCTGAGTCATAAGGAGGCAAACTTGTGCCATCTGATTTCTTGCCTTCCTGTTGCACTCTGCTCTGAACTGCTGAAGCAGCATACAAAGCAGCCTCTCTGAGAACCTTAGAAGCTTGTGAGGCATCCTTAAAGTTCTTGAACTGTTGCCTCAGGAAAGCAGATGTAGAATCATAAACTGGCATAATTCTTAAAATATTTTTGCAGATATAAAACCAATGGCTTAGTATTGCATCCAAATCTAACCAAAAAAAAATGAACACAAAACATGCAAAAGTAATAGATGTCATGGATGCAATATTCATTGACCTAATCACAGAAGACCTGAAAGAGATTCAAGAGGCTGTCTACCGCTATGGTGGTAATGTCATAGTTTATGAGATTGGAGATGAATTTAGAATTTCTTACACACTAAATGCCCATCCATTCTCAATGATGATCTATGGCATTCACATCAACAAGGGCCAATATGATTGCCAAGTCAGAGCCTTCGGGGGTCAGGTAAAAGATTTTAAAAAAGGCACTAAATTAGTCCTTATTGATAACCTTTATTTTTTAGAGCATGAATCGGGAAATTAAAGACTTGCTTAAAAAAGCAGTCATAGTAGGCTTTACCTATTCGGTTTACCTAATCTTAGCATCATTGCTAATAATCAAGTTTGTGGCATATGTTTTTCAAAAATAATAAATAATTATGGCTAAGGAAAGATTATACAACAAGATTACAGCAAGCTGCACGGATGAAGAAAAAGATAGATGGCTTGTGGCAGTAGGTCAGCAATCGGCAGCAATGGTGCTGAGAAAGATTATAAGAGAGTACTGCATTGAGCAGGAGACAAAGAAGGAGGAATTAAAGAAGCTTAAACTTAGCGATAAGTAAGGATCATGCTGGTTGGTGTAAGTGCGAATAAATAGCACCTTGGGTAACAGGCTGACTCATAATCGGCAGATGGAAGTTCGAATCTTCCACCAGCACCTAAACAATTAAACAATGGCAGACATTACCATGTGCGATGGCACTGATTGTCCAATAAAAGACCAATGTGATAGGTTCACATCTAAGCCTAATGAGTACAGGCAGTCATACTTTGTTAATGTTCCTGGAAAACTTGATGAAGATCTACAATTTATTTGCGATTGGTTTTATGGAGATATTCAAGCAAGCATTATGAACCAACTTAAAGACATTGTCAATGGAAAGTAAACAGACAGCAGTAGAATGGTTGGTTGACCAAGTAGAAGATTTTATGGGGTTGATACCAACAGACATCATTGAACAAGCCAAAGCAATGGAGAAGGAGCAGATAATGGATGCTCATGAAAAGGCTTACATTGATATGAATTTATCTTTTAGGTCGGCAGACAGAGCAGAAGACTATTACAACGAAACATACAAGAAATGAAATGGCTCTTGATTGCTCTGCTATTTATATCCTGCAAAAAAGATAATTGCCAAACCTGCACACAGATGCTTTCTGAAGATTACTATCCGGCAAGGGATGGTTATCCAAAGACTACTTCAAGCAGTTACTATTCTTGTGGCCCAAACAATTCTTGGATAGGCAACCAAGTCAATGTGCAGAGGTTTATCCTTAGTGATACTTTAGTCACTAAAATTTTATCAGTGGATTGCAAATAATTATACTTTTGCACTATGCAAGCAACTCAGATTCAGGAACTAATTGACTGGATAATTGACCATGAAGGTCACATTGATTGCAATGATGTCTTAATTAAGGCTGAACTAATAAACATGAGGTCAAGACCAAGGATTGCAGGCTACCTTTATAACGGAAAACTTTACAAATCAATAGATGAATTTAGGCTCTCTACAATGAATGATGTTGATGATCCTAAACCACTTTTTTATTCTTGGTAACTATGGGCGCAATAACTGACTACTTCGGGGCAGAGACTACTTCTAAGACTAATATTTTAATTGACCATCCTCAGCACTATGGTGGAGACGATAACCCTTATGAGGCAATCAAGGTGATTGAATCTTGGAATCTTGACTTTGCTTTGGGCAATGTGGTTAAGTATATCAATCGGGCAGGCAAGAAGGGAAGCAAGTTGGAAGATTTAAAAAAGGCTCAGTGGTATATGAACCGAGCAGTTGAGCAAGCAGAAAAGTTTTAATTATACCCTTTAGGATATAGTTTGAGCATAATTGCAGAAATTATACCCTTTCGCATATAAAATAAATAACCCCTCCGGGTGAGCATTGTAAAGAGGCTTGAGGGGTCTTATTACACTAAATCCATCTAATTCGATGGAATTGCCGTTAATTACTGAATTCTATGGCCTGACAAATCCCTGCTGGATAAGTCCGGCATTGTCACAATTAAAGCAAAGACCTTCTCCTCTAAGGTTTAACTGTCTTGCCCAAATAGCAAGCGACTGATTGTAACCATCTAAGAAGGTAGCCATAGCCCTTTCGGTGAACTCTCTGTTGCCTTGGCTGAAATAGTTAGCCCTTGGACTTGCAACCTTAGCCCAAAGAATCTGATAGCAAAGCAGGTTAGCCCATGCATCAACAAGAAACTCTTTCTGCTGGCAAATAAAGCTATCAAGTGAGCAAAGCAATTGAGCATCCATGTAAACACCTGATTGACTATTGTCCTGACTCCAACTATCTCCAAAACCATACCCTAATGGAGCAATCACAGGGAAGATGCTCCAGCCATTGCGCCATAGGTAAGTGAATCTTGTTGCGCACTCTAAGTCCATTTGATTCCAGCCCCAATCAATGAACATCCCGGTGGTGGTTTCTAAGTTGGTGCAATCAACAGCAGCCATGATGTTAATCTTATCAAAATCAGAATAGAACTCATTATTGATAGGAACATAATTCATTCCTGGTTGCATGTCATAAGTGCCTTGATCAAGTATGCTTCCATCCTGAGTCTGATAGATATACCAAGGACATGCAGTAACAACTGTACTGCCTGCATTATAGACAAACAATTGTTTAATGCGGAGGCTTAAATACTTACTGCCTTGAATGCTTACAAATGCGCCCTTCAAGATTGCTTCTTGAGGAACTGTTTGAATCTGTTGCCACTGCTGGACAAAGTTCTTGCTGGTCTGAAATAGCACTTGATCAAGCTGCGCCTCTGCTGATTGAAATAAGGCAAGCTGAATGTCTCTTTTGATTCTTACATAAGAGACAGCTTGTGCAGAGTTCCACATGCCAATGTAAGAGGCCTGCTCAGGAGTTGCAATCTTCTCAAGCAATTCTGAAGACATGCCAGGATAATCATTGATATAGATTCCTGACAATGGCACATCAGTCGAACAACCCTGTAAGCCAATGTAATTCTGTAAGCAATTCATGAACGCAAGTTAGTTATGTTTCTTGAGAAATTGCAGGTGTAGTAATTCGGAAAATCTTGTTAGTCAATGCTACCCAAGCACCGAGTACTTGCCCAAGAATGAACATCAGCACGCTGTCAGATGCACTTACTTTCTCTACTTGGTATAAATACCCAGTGCCAAAAAGCATGCCTACAAGAACAACAGAGGTGCAAGTATAGGCATAGACTTGCATCCTCTTTGAGTAGAGGTGTTGATTTAAATCCCCGGAAATAGACCTTTGATTAGCCCTCCCACGAACTTGCCTCTTCTCTCCGCTTTGTCTGCTTTTTGTGCCTTGACCTGGTTGCATGAATCCAAATATAAGACAGTCTTAGCCAATGCCATGTTCTGATTGTGAACTGTGTCCACCCTTTGATGAATGTTCGCCAAGTCAAATCCTGAAGTGATACAACTCTTTGCAAGGTACTGAACATCATTGCTAATCTTCGATTCGACATCATAGGCATGGTAACGATCATAAGTGATATAAATCATGAAAAAGGCAAATAGCCAAATAGTTTCATTATTCTTCATTTTAGTAATTTTTTTAACTCTATAAATATTTTACCATATCCTGTAATCTTGATGGCCTCTCCGGCTTCATAGATTGTCACAGGCTTACTTAGTTTGTGATGCAAATCCCAAAGAACATTTCCAAAGCGAAGCACAAGAAGCCAAAGCCATCCATGATCATACATATACTTCTCAAGGTCTGAATAGTTGCTGGTATTGATGTCAGCAATCTTGGTGAGCATAATAGCCCCATAAGCTGGAAGGTCAAACCCAAACTTAATCAACTCTTCTTTTAATTCGGCAGTCATTAGTAAGTCCAAATTACATTGGCAGGCTTAGTAGGATCAGAATCAGCATGAATGAAGCTGCTTGAAACCCCTATCCTATTTATACCGGATTTGAGAAGAGCATTAATTATTGTCCATCTCTTAGCCCCATCTTTACATGAAATGTCTGCTGCCCAACCTTGTGTATGACTGCTTGAATCAACACCACCAACCTTAGCATTATGAGCAGCAGTCCTATATCCTGAGTTAATTCCAAAAGCAATCTTAGCAATTGACCGAGCATTGTCAAGTCTTTGCAAAAACTCAGGCTTCATCTTAGCACCTGAACCAGGAGCATCAGGAGAATCAAATTCCGCAAGTGTAAAATGCTTCAGTTGCATTGTGTAAAGTTATTAATTCCTTTTGAATTTCTTGGCAGCACTTTTAACAGACTTCTTTCCAACACAGCCCCAAGCCTGCCGGCTAAGGTCATTGGCACATGGTGGCTTTGCACACTTCTTAATCCCTGCCGATCTTGCACAATAGGAATCACCTTTAGCAGTGCCAGGAGCAATAGAATAACCCTTAGCCCCGAACTTGACAGTTTTGCCATTGACCTTAGCCTTAAACTTTTTTTCTGCCATTATCTTCCTTGTCCAATATACTTTTTTGATCTGCTTCCTTTAGGCTTCCGACTTTTTGAATGCTTGCCTTCCCTTCTCTTGCCAAAGGTGATTTTGACAGGCGAACCTCCACCACTTTTTGCTTTTTTCATACCCAAATATCAGAATTTATGTCTTATTATTGCAAACTACTTTATGAAGTGTCGATTAACTTTACGGATAGAGAAATCAAATTTCTCAAAGTATTAGCTGGAGGTAGACATTATCTCAAGGATATAGTAAAGCCTAATAGAAGCTCAGTTGCTCGATGGGGAAATACCCAAGAACAAGCAGACATGCTTGGAGTAATGGGTGAATATGGAGTCGCTAAATATCTCGGTTTGCCATTTGACACAACCATCAATCTCCAAGGTGATGGAGGAGAAACTGACATCTACTTAGGCAAGCTTAATGTGCAAGTCAAGTCCACCAAGTATAAGACTGGAAGGCTTGTCTTTAATAATAAGAAGGAGATTGCTGCTGACTTGTTTGTATTGTGCTACTGTTCCGAGCCTGAAATGTATATACAAATATTAGGATATATCAAGAAGGATTCAATTGACTCTGTTTCTGAAGTCAAAGATCTTGGACATGGTCTAAGAATTATTGTTGAGCAGAAACATCTGCTTCCAATTTCAGACTTGCTCAATTATGATAAGTCTTTGTAAGCTTAATGTAATTACTTGACTCCGGTTCTGCCAGCTTCCTTGGCTGACTCATATTGCTCTTTGCTCACAGGCCAAAGTTGATGCCTGCAATTATAGCCACCTCGATAGATAAAGATTGTGTTTGCATTAGTCCCTGACATTCTCCCTTGCCATCCTTTTAGGTTAGCCCAATCCCTTACCTGATCAGTAGTAAAGAATCTGCCTGTCCTTGCAGAGCAGAATGGTCTTGTGTCCTCAATTATTGTTCCGGCATAGAGATAATACTCTACACCTAAGTCCTCACTTACTGTCTGAATGTACTCTGCATTGAAGGCCATTACAGAGTCATTAGTTGTCTGCTTGATGTATCTATTTAAAAAAGGCAAATCCTCCGGTGTGCCTTCAATGAACTGCCTAAGAGTTTTGTTAAGTTCAGCCCTATTGCTTACTCCGGCAATGTTGCTCTTTAGGACTTCTTGAATGGCATTTCCAAAATTGTTTCTGATTCCACCACCTATAAGAGCATCCTTAGTAAGTTCAATATTGGTCTCAAGAATGGCTTTATAAAGTTCAGTTTTCGGGGAAAAGTCATCGAGAATAAGACTTAGATATTCATTAGATGCTTCAGCAAGTGCCTTGTAGCCATTAATGACAGCCACAACCTCTGTCTGATATGCTGCATTATTGACTATTGTATCAGCAATGTCTTTCTTTAGCTTAACCATCTCTCTTAAAGTCTTAGCCCTATCTTTAGGATTAAGACTTAATTCAGAGGCTAAATCAATTACTTCATTGCTAAGAGTCTTAAAAACTTTAGGCAAAGCATCAGCCATCCCATTCTCAATATCCAACTGAATTTGCTGGATTTTCCTGATGATGGCTAACTGCTTCTCTGTAGGCATTACATTCCTTCAGGCATAATGGGAACAACAGCAGACTTAATCTGAGCAACTTTGGCTGCTGCCATTGCATCTACTTGCGCCCTTTGGATATTGATAGGTATATCATACCACATCGCATTTTCATCTACTAATTGCATCACAAATGCTGGAAGATTAGCACTCAAGACATAATCTTGGAGAGTGCAACCTTGGCTGTTTAGTAGCAATGTCTTTTCATCAACTGTCCGATAAGGCAAAGGATCAAGCTGCTTAAGTATCTTAAGGTAAGACTGCTGGATTGAGTTCTCTCCATAAAGCTTCTCCACATAATCATTCTCAATGCCTGAAATAATCAATGGGTTAAAGTTGCCTTGTCTCGCCTTAGTAAGCATCTCACCAATCATGTCAGTAGTCATGACATCAAAGTCAGTAGGTACTGTAATCTGAGGCAATGCTGCTTTGACCTTGTCGCTATCCATTAAAGAGGAAGCAAAGAGGCTATTATATCTTTGGTAAAGAATGTGAAAGCAAACCTTATTGTAAACCTGAGCCAAGTGAACAGTTACAGAGTAGCAGAAGGTGTTTAGTTCCTTTCTGTCGTACTCCTTTGCAATTCCTGATTGAGCAGCAGGAATCTGACCAAGCAATTCCAAGCCTATTGCCTTAAACCCTTGAAACTCTTTCTGAACAATATCTTCTTGGAATAACCTGACAGTCTCAGTAGGTCTTTCAATATATCCAGCCGGAGGCACAGGTGGAACAATGGGATTAGGATTAACAGCCGAAACTCTATCAATGTTAATCTCCATCAATCCAAATGGACTGCTTGAGGCTCTTCCTGAGCCTTGGCAATCATTACATCCTACTCTCTCTTCCTTTCTGTTTGTCCTTTGTCCTGTGCCATTACAGGTCTTGCAAGGAGACATCTTTAATGCCCACTTCTGAGGCAGAGCATGCGTTGCCCAAAGGATGTTCAGGTCATCTGTCCGAAATAATACTTCATTCCAAGCAGGAAGGCAAGGAGCAAGCACTGAATCAAAAACCAAATGACCATCTTCCTCTTCATAAATAACGCTTCCAACCTTAACCACAGGGAGGTAGGAGAATTGATAAGGGAGAATAAAAACCTGGAAAGGATTGTCATAAGTATATTCATTGACTTGTCTAAAGAGGACTAAGCCCTCCATAGTAATGCACAAGAATTGATCCCATTTTTTGCGGTTCATGTCCTCGTAATCCTCAGCCTTAAAAATCACAAAAGATTCTTCCTCGAATATTAAATCCTCTGAGAAGATAGTTTGTGGGTAAGGCTTTGACCAATCTAATGTCGTTACCCCTGCTGGATTCTTAACAAAGTCTTCATAATATGGCAACACTGCCACAATTGCATTTGAGTCTTGCAGATATGTCTTTAAGAAGACATTGAAAGCCCAAGTCTCAAGGCTTCCAAACTTTGGCAAAGCATTCTCCACATAGAATTGCAATGTGTTGTCCTGCAATCCTATTCTCTCAGCTACACCAGTCTTTTTAAAATCAGATTCAAATGTAATCTTGAAGTCATCAGCTTGCTGAATCTTCTGTAAGAAGTTAAATACTCTTCCTGTGGCTGTGGTTGTTGGTGCTTGCCATCTCTGTCTTCTGTACTCCTTCATCCAAGGCTCTTCACTCGGATGTTGAGTATGGAGGAGTTTAGTTGGATACTCATTTTCAAAGTGATACTCTAACTCTTCAGCTTTTTCTCTCGCACATTCAATGTACTCCAGCTTGCCCTCACGGATCTCCCGATCCATAAGAGTTGAAAATAATTGTCCAATTAACTCCTCCATCCCTTATTTACTTAGTCGCAAAGAACATTAAGTGTGATAGTCTCCTGACCAAATACACAACCATACTCATTGGTTACAGTAACCGTGAAAATGTATGTGCCATCATAAGCCCCACCGCCAGGAGTCCAAGTTAAAAGTCCAGTTGTTGCATCAATTCCAAGAGCAATATCAGCAATAGGCTCACTTCCGCTAACCTCATCAATTGACCAACTTTGAGCAGGTGCGCCTGAAATTGCGCCAATGTTTAACACAGCAGAAAAAGTGGTTGATTCTGTTGCTCCACATCCACTTGTAATAGTGTTGCCAATGTAAGTGTTTCCTGAACCTGTGAAGCTGATGATGTAATATAAGCCCTCAAGGAATGTATCAGTGTCAAACTCATAAGGCAAAGGATTGACCTTAGAAACCCAGTTCACAGTCACCTCAGCCATCTGATAGGTGTTCAGTTCTGCTGTGATGATTGGATCACCAATTACAGTCACATAGTATCCTGAAGCATCCCAAATTCTGCCTGGAGTAAAATAGTAAAAGTCGTAATTCTGACTTGAACCAAGGATATCATTGTAGAATTGTACATTATTTTGTACAACTCCCTGCATATCCTGGTAAGTTAGGGTATGAGTCTTAGCAAGAGCCTTAGTATTCTGCATGCCTCGGCCTGCTGTTGTTGCAGTATCAGGCTTAGGCTTCTCTCCTGATGTGTTAAGGACTAAATATCCCTCACCATCAAGGTATCTCTCATAGAGAGCAGCAATCCATGAATCAGCAGTTGCCTTTTCAACGGAAGTAAGAGCAGATGACTTCTTTACATAGGCCACTGCAATGATTTTATTTTGGAACTCAGGATCACACAGAAAGTTCTGATAGCATCCTACATCCGGACAGGTTAATGAAAATATTGACATTTTGTTAGCAAGTTAAACAACTTGAGTTTTTGGGCTGAAAGCCCTGAAGAAGTGCCGAAAACTTGACCTGAGCCAAGGTTTCAAATGATGACTGTGTCGTGAAATCTTGAATCGTGGCAACATCAATATCTCCCTTCACAAAGATTGACTTATTGTTCCAAACTAAGTACGGATGTCGAGTGGCATCAACAAGCGCAAGCTGAGTCTGTTCATCAATAAAATCAGTATGCAAATCTAATGATAAATCTTGCTTGTTTTGTGGCCTTCTGTGAACTCCATTCGATTGCCTGTATAGATTTTCCTCAATTACAGGTTTTGCTCCTCCTCCATTAATTCCAAGCCTTACTCTTTGCTTCCAATCATTAAAGTACTCAAAGCCTTGAGCAATTGAATTGCTATTTGCCCAAAATTCAAGCATTGTAGAAAAACAATCAGAGGCATCAATGTTGATGATATTGCTTAATGAGTAAAGGTAAAAGCCTTCCTCTGTTTCGGCATATAAGCCTAAACGATAGCAACCAGTAGCAACAGCAGGGATTAATGTTGTGGCTTGGAATTGAGTTGGCCTACCTTGATTTTCAAAAATTGCTGGCTTAATAAAATATAAAGTTTCTCCCGATCCTTCATAATAAGTCCATGCGGTAATTGAACAGAAACAAACAGGAGCATTGGTAAAAGTGAAATAAAATTCAACCCTACCTGTATCATCTAACTCAACTACAACAGAAAGCCAATCAGGAAATGCAAGCCCTTCAACTACTGATTTAAACTCATTAAAGTCATCAGTGGTAATCCCATTTTCAGGGATTGTGGCAAGTATATCTCCAATTAAATCTCCATTGCAATCAGTTGCTTGAAAATTAACTGTATAAACTGGATTATAAACTGCATCAAACCAATCTTGGTAAGTACCTCTCACTCCAAAATTGGCATACATTCCATATTCAGTTAAAGTTACAACTGCTAAATCAGCCTCACCTACTTGCTGAATGAATTGTCCATCTTGAGTGAACAAGCCTACTGATGCTGTTGTAAGCCCTGTGAGATTTCCTGAATGAGATGGCACATTAAATTGCCAATTGTCTCCTGGTATTGCAGGCATAGCATAGAACTCAGGACTCACATAGCACCCCGAATTGAACTCCACAAACTCCATATCATACCACTCATCATAAAGCCACTGATAGCTTAATAATGGCAAGTAAGGCAATGGAGTCGTTGATGCATATCCATTAAAGTAAGAATCATCTGAAGTGGTATCACTAACAAACCTCTGCCAGAGCCAATTCGTATCAAGCCTGCCAATCATTAACAAGCTTCTGTCATCTCTATACAACAAGCAGAAAACCCTTATGTAAGTACCTGATACAATTGTAAATGAATCAGTCCAACCATCAGGAACAGTAAATGTATTGAAGTAAGCCTGAATCAATGTCTCATCAGTTTCTGTAAAGCTGAAGTTAATAACCTTCTCCATTAAGCTGATGCAATACCTATCCTCAGCAGTTTGAACTGCAAGATTAAATGTCCTTGCATTCTGCTTAGGCAATGTGTCAGCAGGAAGCCTTGTAGGATTGCCTGAAGAATCAAGCTGCCAGTTCTTGCCTCTTGCAAGTCCACTTGTGGCAATGCCCGTAATGGAATCATAAGAGTAAGTCATTGGGAAGAAGGCTGAACCATTCTGATCAACAATCTGCAATGCCCGATTAACCTCTGCCTCAACTGGAATGGCTGAAAAGTCAAAACTGCCTGAGTAACTGCCGGGAGTAAAGGCTATGACATTGGCATTTAAAACCTCCTTAGTAGTGAAATTAAAAAAGCCATTGATAGTCACAACTTGACCATTGTCTGTTTCACTTAAGTCAGCATTCCTGATATTAATGTTGTACTCATAATTCGGAATATCAAATATTGTTTGATAGGTCAATGTAAAGCCTCCAAAGTAAGGAGAGATATTAAATGACTCCATCTGACCTCTAACTCCTGCAACCAATTGACTTAAGGTCTTTCCCGGAAAGAAACCAGGCAACCAAGCATCAACAGTCACTGCTAATTCATTAAGCAGATTGGAAGTGATTTGGTTGTCAGGATAGAACCCTGCATTCCAAGCAGGCTCAAATCGGTAGAATGAATTAGGCATTTAAAAAGTGTTAAATCTGCCTTCAGAATCTGCCCAAGTTATTTTGCTTGTTACGAAATCAAGAATGATTACTGGCTCATTCATCATGGCAATATAAAAATCATATTCACCCATTGAATCAGGACTTCCGCATTCAACTATTTGACCCGATGAATTTACACAAGTTGAATTATCAGCAGTCAAGTTCACATAGGCTGCACTAATGCTTACCGGAATCTCAACATCACTTATGAATGCCCAAGTCCGATATTTCATCCGGATGTAAAATCCATAGTTTGCATCCGTTTGGATTTCTAATCCTGCCCAACTTACCCATCTTTCCATTTCAGAAATGGTAGGATGGTTACTGATTTGATAGAGTGTATAACCCTGATATTCTTTTTGATTCATAATTTTAAACTTGTCTTCCTAATTTTGTTTGATAAGCCTGAACAATGGTACTAAATGCTTTAGCTTCTACATCAGACAACCCTGCTCCTATTGTTATAATTCTTAAAGCTTGAGTACATGGAAAAAGCCTCCCTTGTAAAGTTGTATTATAAACTCCTATTGTTGCTGCAAGATTTGCTTTGTTAGTTCCAGAGTTTGTTGATGTACCTCCTAAAATACCATTAAAAAAAATTTTATTATTATTTCCACTTCTTGTCCCCAATAAAAAACCAGTATTAGCCCCACCAGGATAACTATACTGTGCGGGTGAAGCAGGTGATTGAATAGTGTAATATGCCTGTAAAGGTGGAGTATTTGCACTACTAAGTGCAAACCAAGCAATAGAAATTTCTTGTAAACAGCCTAATGGTACGGAAGTTCCTGATTGTGTTGTACCCATATACACCGACATATGAGTGTCATTGGTTGTCTGATGAGTGTTTGGAATATAATTTGTATTTGCCCAACTACCATTAGTCGCTAAAGTTTTTCGCATACCATTAGCAGTTGAAAATGTAAAATCTGTTCCATTAAATGTTATATTAAATGTGTTTGTAGTTGATGCATCCTTCAAATTAAACTTCATGGCATTAGCACTATTCCCTATAAATGGATAAATAACTTGAATCTTGTTCCATAAGCCATTAGCTACTAATGATTGAACCATGTTATTGACTGCATCAATCTCATTCACAGACATAGCATAATTACCACCACTTGCAGACTGCATTATGTTTATATAGTCCATTACAGTTGGATGCAAAGTCTGCTCTATGGCATTGGCATCACCAACTATTCTTGTCCCATCACCATATATTGTTGTTACTGGCATTAGTTTAAATAGGTTGCAGTAAGAATTGATGCAGTAATTGAATTGGAAGGATCTGCCGTTACCCAATCGGCTTGCAAATCAATGGCAAGTGTTCCAGTGGTATTGATTGATGCAGAGGTACTGCTTACCTGAAAATAGTTGTTTAAACTACTTCCAGTATGATTTAGTCTACCGATTCCCATAAATTGAAGAGTTCCTGATGCTCCTGCGGTTCTACAAGTTAATGTAAACTCTGCATCATAATAAACAGTCGTTAAACCTCCATTGTGATTAAAAGTTATTGTTCCAACTGCTACCCCACCAATAGTCAATTTTAATGCACAATCTTGACTACCACTTGCTTGATTGTAAGTTCCTGATACAAATATTTTTATTGTCTTACCTATTGCAAAGAAATTAGCAGGAAGTGTTGTTACTCCGGTAACTGTCCCAATTAAGGTAATGGAAGTTGCAGTATTGGCAACAGTAACTGTTGATGTTTGGGCAAATATTCCCAAGGCAGTAAGGTCTGCACCTTTGCTCAATGTTCCATTAGCATCTGCCTGAATTATTCCTGAACCACTTGTCGCTAAGTCAGGATTTCTATCTAAAGTAATAAACTTAGTAAGGATTGATGTGGAAGCAGCATACAACTTCCTCAAGTAAAGTGATGAGTTATTGCTTGTGGTATCATACCACATCATGCCATCAGTTGTGGCAGTAAGTCCTGCACTACCTAAAACAGAAGGAGTAAGTAAAACCTGACCATTAGCAGCAGTACCAGCAGCAGCTTGAACTCTTGCGGTAGGAACTCCAGTGCCTCCAACATTCATTCTGCCATTGGTATTATCAATAGCCATGTTTGTTGTTTCTGACACTGCCGTGCCAGTACTTGCATAATAAGCAAGCCTTGTTGATGTGCCTGAGTTTACTGTTCCACTTCCACCTCCTCCACTATATTGTGGGATATTGAGATTACCTCCTGTTAAAGTTGCTGCACCACTTGTGCCAGTAGTAGTTAAACTTATCTCCTCAATTGCTCCTGTTGATGCCGTTGTCCTTCCAAGCAATCTTGATGTTGCCATTGTAAGACCTGAACCAGTTGCTGCACCAGGTGCTACATAATCACCTCCTGCCCCGGCAGTAGCATTTGTAATGCTTGTTGCTCCGCTAAACTTTGTGATTTGACCGGATGAAGGAGTGCCTGTAGTTGTTACAGTTCCTCCACTTGATGGAGCAGTGTTGGCAATTGTAAATGAAGGATAAGTTCCGGTAACATTTATTCCAGTTCCTGAAGCTAAAGAAACAGTTTGATCGGGTGCAGTATTGGCTACTACATTGCTTATAATGCTTATGCCTGTTCCTGCACTGAGAGTATCCTGCTTGCCATTAAATGTAGTCCAATCTGCACTATCTAAAAAGCCATCAGTTGAGCCATTAGCCTGTGGAATGCTTATGTCAGGAGCAGTTCCTCCACTTGATGCAATTGGAGCAGTGCCTGTTACCGCAGTAACTGAACCTCCTCCACCTCCTCCTCCACTAATTGCAAAGTATCCAACAATCCTCCAATTGCCTGAGCCTTCAGAGACAATCATGCAACAATCTCCTGCTGCCGTTGTCTTATTAGCAAGACCAGGAATAATTAAGCTTGTGGCATTGTAAGTCAAGGTTGCAATACCTTGAAACATTAGGATGAATCTTGCTCCTGATGGACAAGTGCCAAATGAATTGATTGTTGCAGTTCCTGATATCTGTAAGTAATTTCCTGTTGCAGTGTTAAGATCAACTGTTGCTGCTGATGCTAAGGTTGTGCCTTTAGCCTCAAAGATTGCATTCTCAAGAGTTGATTTGTCCTTCTGAGTCACAAAGCTTGCAGTGCCATCAGCAAGCCAAGACCTCAAGTCAGCCGGAGAAATCTCTTGCGTGTTGTTGTCAGGGAAGAGTGTTGCACTCTCAGTTATTAGATTGGCTCTGTTTAAATTTGCCATTAATCACCTATTTGATAACCATCATCAAAGCCTTCATCAAATGCTGCGCCTGTTGCTGCAAGTTGATTGGCCTGAAGAAGTGTAAACTTTGTCGTACCTCCGGAAGCATCCTCCGGCTGATTGGTGGCCTCCATGATAAAGCCTTGAATGTCCAAAGAGCCTGAAGTGAGCCTGACTTTCCGATATTGCTCATCTTGAGACAAAGTTAAGAAATCGCATAGACTTTGTGGATAACTAAATTCAACCCCGATAGGCTTAAATAAATATTCAGCAGCTTCAGGAACAATGATGTCTGCATAGATGTCTGAGTTCTCCGCAATGGTAACTTCAGAAGGTATCTGAATGCATGGCTCATCTGCGTCAGATATTGCACTCTCATAGGCTGTTTGATATTCACCTACCTGAAACTGAAGCCTTGGATTAGTCAGGCCATAAGTGTGCATCCCTAAAACCTTCCACCATCTGCATGCAATGCGAACAGGTGTGTGAAAGATATTGTAAAGATTATTCAAAGGACTACTTGAAAAGGTAATCAAGTTGCTTGGCAGGCTCACAGTGCCGGCAAGAAATGTAACTGCACCTGTCTCTTGAAATAAATTAAAAGTAGTGTCTTCCACATCTTCTAATTCAATGGTTTGCCTATTTAGCCAAATGATAAAAGTTTCATAATCATTAGGCCTATCTGACGTTGCACCCCCAAAACTTATGTCTGATAGTCTTCTGCTAAATTCAATGGCATAGCCCTCAGCAATTATCTCTGTCCTGATGTCCAACTTGCCTGATGAGTTTTCAGCCATTGCTCTGTTATTGACAAAGTAATTGCGATCAGTATGGATGGCAAATGTTCCTGATAGTTGAATATTCTTCCACTTCTCATCATAGCCAAGCTGGATGGCATTAGCTAACATATCAACCTTAGCCATTGTCGTTACCTCTCCAACATTTGTAAAGGTTTGGCTGATTGAGTTCTGATAGAAGTATTCTCTTGGCTCAACTCTTATTTTCCATTCTGTTCCTGTCCATTCAAATGCCCATCCAAGGCAGAAGATTCTATCAAGTGCCTCAAAGGTTTTTTTCCAAGTTGTCTTAAGTGCGCCAAGGTCATCCTGGTTATCTGCTTGCCTAATTCTAAGCCCATTGGTCAAAGCATTGTTCCAATAACACCCTCCTTCATCCTCATTAAAAACATCTGAAAGCAACTTATTATTGCTTCCTGTCATCATGTAGATTGCCCTCTTAAGCCATTGCTCAATCGTTAAGCAGTTGGCTATTGAGGCATATTCTCCTGAATTAATCTCGTTAAGGTTTATGGTGTAGCCTTTTTCTATATCAACGGTAACAGCAGCAGTAACTGTGCTAAATGATGTTTGAGCAAAAAGAAGCGCAAGTGTAATGCCTGTAGCAATTGTAAATGATCCTGTGTAGGTGTTGCTAATAGTTACTGAAGCACCTGCAGCTAATGTAGTATTGTAAAGAACTAAGCTAGGAGGATATGATTGAGGAATGTTTCCATTAAATTGAACTAAATCAAATTCAACATCTATTGGCCCTGTTAAATCATTGTTTGTAAGAGTAAATTCAATAGTTATTTCATAACTTAAAGTTCTACTATTACTTTGATTATTTTTAAAAATAGGTGAGCCAGGTAGATTTCCATCGCCTACAACAAATATGACATTTGTGTCAAATACACTCCCATAATTTTCCGTGAAGTCCTTTTGCTGCCAATAAGTAGGCACAATTGCATATCTATTAGCACTTGGCCCTGATGGGCCTCTTGTCAAATAGGTGCTACTATCAGCTAAGTTCTTACCATTGGCCTGAAGGTATAAGTCCTGCCTGTGTAGCCTAATTTCCTTTTCTGTTAGAGCAGCAATAGAATCACCATTTAAGTCTTTGATGGCTGTAAGGTCAATCTCTACATCTTGACGAGCCTTAAACTGCTCCCTAAAGTTATCATCAATAATGCCAACGGTTATCTCCCAGCTATCTGTGTCGCATACATTATGCTCCTGGTAGATGGCAAGGTTAAGCATGCCATTGAACTCATAAGGCACACCACCATAGCCAACATCTGAAGTAATTTGTATGGTGATTTCGGCATTGATGAAATATTGGTCATAAAGAGCCTTGATAAGCTTTGCTCCTCTCTCATAGAACCTCATCTCTGTGGAGAAAGGCTGATCTATCCCATGAGACTCCATCCTGATGGCTGTGAACTCTATGGCATCCCAGCCTATTGGTTCTTCAACCTCAATACCATTGAGAAAAAAATTCCATCCTGCCATGGTTCAAAAATAGATAAAAAAAAGGGATAGCAATGCTACCCCTCTTTCCTCTATCTAAACCAAACATTAATTCTCAGTTCTAAACCTATTATTAAGAATCTTAGTTGTCCTTCTTGGTGTTCTGATGAACTTCTCAAAGCCTCTTTCATCCATGTTAAGTTGAGTAATTGGCAAGCCTTTTAGTATGCTTCCAAGTTCCCTTATTTCGCCCACAACAGGACTGCCACTGCTTGCCTGTCTTCCTGATTGCATACTGCCCCAATATATCTCTTGCTTGCTTAGAGCATGGTTAGGAATTACCTGAGAGCCTTTAGGCAAATCAACCAGGGTAGCAGTTGGTGGAGTAAAGTAAACTTTGCCTGATTCAGTAATTACTTTCTCAACTCCTCTTTCTCCAACCATGGCCTTACCTCCTTTGAATGCTTTTCCCTTAGTTCCTTCTGCAAACTCAGGCACTGGTTGAGCCAATATAAAGCCAATCTGAGCAGCTTGGACTGCTAAAGATAAAGCAGCTAAAGGAGCAGTAACAGGATTTGTTGCCCATTTAGCAACTTGAGAAGCAGTTTCAAATATTACTCTTGCAATAGCAGCAGCTTGTTCTGCCTTGAATTGTTTAGTCCTAATTTCTTTTTCTTTTGCATCTTTTTGTTGATTGAGTTGGTCAATCTTTTGTTGATTACCATCTGCAAGTCTAATTTCCTCTTCATATCTTTTGTTGAGCAAGGTCATTTCATTGTTAAGATTGGCCTGATAAAGTCCAAATGCTCCATCAGATATAGTTGTTGCTAATTCAAATGTCTTTTGGATTGCTTCTTGCTTTTCTTCCTCTCCTTTTTTCATAATCCGAACCATCTCCGCATTATTAGCCTCAATTGCTTTATTGGCATCAATAGCATTCTTGACTCCCTCTTGCATTGTCTTTGCCCTTTCCTTTCTTATTTCCTCCTCAGTCTTTTGAATATCTTTATAGTTCTCCATCCGGAGTTCTTTTGCCTGCTGGATAAAGTCTTGCTCTGCATTGAGTCTTTCAAGATTGGTAACTTTTATTTCGGCCTGAGTAATATCAAGTCCTTTTTTTGCATATTCTTTTTGTAAACTCAATTTAGCCTCCTGAAATGCTTTCTCTGCTCCAATCTTAGCAAGTGGATCACCAAATAACTCTCCGGTAAGTATGCGCTGTTGCTTTAACAATTCAAGCAATTTAAGCCTATCATCATATTCTTGCTTTAACAATTTGGCTTTTGCTTTCTCATCTTCAATTGGAGGAGGAGGAGGAGTATTTACAATTACTCCGGCTATTTTTTCATAAATGCTTTCTTGTTCTTTTAAAATGGCAACTTCTTTAGTTGCTGCATCAAGTTTGCGCTTATCTCTTTCAATCCTTGCATCTGATTGTCTAATCATTGCTTGTTCAATCTTTTTGTCTACTTCCCCAAGCATAGACCTTGCAGCTGACTGCCTACTTATAAAAATACCTTGTTTAATACTTATGTCAAGAATCTTTTGAGCCAATTCAGATTCTACTCTTTTAGCTGCAATCTGTTCATCAGTTGCCTTTTTTGCTTCTGCACCTCCAGCAGCTGATTGTAATTGTTTTGCAATGCCAGCAGCCAAATCATAAGCACCTTTAAGGAATGGGTTTAGCTTGTTTCCTATGGCAAGGATTAAGCTATCAATGCTTGAATTAAATCTGTTTTGGCTTGCAGCAAGTGTAGTAACCTGAGTATTGCCTTTTCCAAATGTGTTTTCAAGTTCAGTGGCGAACTTAGGTAAAAAGTCAGAGGCAAGTACCTGACCTTTCTGAAGCATCTTATTAAGTTCTCCAGTAGTCACTCCCATTGCTTTAGCAGCAATCCCAAATGCCCCAACAAGCCTTTCTCCTAATTGGCCTCTAAGTTCTTCAGCCTGCACATTGCCTTTGGACATCATTTGTCCAAGTGCTAAAAATGCTCCTTTAGTGTCCTCAGCAGATAAGCCCATTACCTGAGCAGCCTTAGCAACTGCTGCAAACTGTCTGTTTGTTTCTTGACTACTTTGGCCTGCTAAGTTAGATGCTGATGCAAAGGTCTTATAACCTTCAGCAGTTGCTCTTAAATCAAGTCCAAGTCTATTGGCTAAGTCTCTAATGAATTCAAAGTTCTTTGCCCCTGCTTCCATTGATCCTGAAGCAAAATCAATAGCCTTTCGCATTGATTCAAACTTGATAGTTGTATCAACCACAGCAGAAGCGAACTGTTTGATTTGACTAACAGCAAATAGACCACCAAGAACACCGCCAACTTTGCCAGCAATGCTACCAAGTTCGCCCATTGACTTGTTGGTACTTTGGCTCTCCTGGTTAAACTTCTTTAAGTCAGCAAGTGCCTGCTTCTCCTCATTGCTTAACTTATCAAAGGCTTGAGCAGCAGCTTCAAGATTGGATGTCTCAACAACATATCTAATCTTAATATCATTATTTGAAATAGTTGCCATGTCTTTCTATTTGTGGCAAAGTTACAATAAAAAGCCCCCCAATTTGGGAGGCTCTTTGAACTTAAATGAAACACATAAAAAAAAAGTATTTTACTTCTGACTTCTCCTGGACTTCTGATCAGCAATCCAAGTAGAATAGATTAAATAGTATTCATAGATTGGCCTTTCGACCAAGAATTTAGCTCTTTGAGCATCTCCAGCTGCGATTCTAAGGACTTCGCTAAATCGATGTCTGTGCTGTCTGACAACTGAAGTCCAATAATGTGCTTCAGGTTGTTTAGGCTTTGGAGAGTTTCTGCCTGCAAATAGGTCGGAAAATTCGTGCTGTATTCTGTCAAAGAGGGAAGATAAGCGTACTCCGGCAGATTCAAAAAAAAACCTTCTACATCATTGGACTTCATCCAATGCTCAAGCTTTTGCTTGTTGTATGGATACTGGTAGTCAAGTGGGTTCTCTTGCTCATCAAAGTAGACAACTGTTGCAAGTTTCAACTGCCTAAGCAGGCTCACAGACATCTCCATCTGCTCCTTAAGCCTTGAGGCCATGATGCCCACCTCATAAAGCTTCTTATCATCCTTCTTCTTCTTGTCAATGAGAAGGTTTATTAGCCCATTGTTCCAGCCTCTTAGGAAGTCAGGATTTATTTGCCATAACTCCTCGGTGAAGATATCCCTGGCAGCTACTGCCCTTTGGAATGGGACATTAACCTCAGATACGAATTTAAAGTATTTGACACCTCCACTTGTGAAGGCATACTCTATCTGATCCCATCTGTCTTTCGGGGCTACTCCCGAATACCTTGGTTTTTCCGGATGATTGACAACATCCGTTTCTGCATTAACGACAGGAGGAGGAGGAAGAGATGGTTTGCTCCTAAAAATATTGAACATAAGTAAAATGGTTGGTTAAAGATTAGACAAGAGATAACCAGGAACTGCCATGCTCCTGAGCAATAGGGACACTCACCAAGTGGCTTGGCCCACAAGGTCGGCAATTTCTGAATTTGGAACAGATACCACTGCCCAATCGGATGGTCGTCCAGCAGATAGTCCAAGAACAAGGAAAAAGCTGCACTGATCAGAGCAATCAGAGTCAATGTCAGCAGGCTGAGAATCATGTGGGAGTTCAATAATGCAGCAGCCTCTTCGCTTGCCACCACAGGAAGCAATAAGTTCATCATACATAATATGGGTCAGGGATTAAATCGTTGAATATGTTTAGGATTACCTCATTGATGCCCTCATCATTTCGATAGGTTGGAGCAAATGAGAAGCAGATAGTTGAGTATGTTAAGCCATCAACAGCAGTGAACTCATACACCTTCTGATTGGTGGGATTTATGAACATTAATTCATATTGACCACCATAAGGATTGAAAAATCCATCAGGGCAGCCAGCCAAATCAATCTCAATGTAGCCAAGGTAATCAATCTCAAGCTGCTGGCTGATGCGAGCATTTACCCCAGGCTTATTGATGTTGACGATGATTGAATCTTCGGGGTAAGATGGTGGCACAAGAATCAATAAAGCATCAGGACAACTGTTGAGAGGCTCACAGGCCTTGAAACAATTATTGCAACATTGTGCCATACTTTTCGAGATTGAAGTTACTGGTTATCTCTGCAAAATTAGAGAAAATAAAATAACGAAAGGCATCTAAAGCATGTGACTTGTCAGGATTCTTGTTCTTCCAAGGGTCAAGGCTTCCTTGCCTGCTCACCTTTGCTTCCTTTAGATCAATTACTAACTCATCACACCTTTTGCCACTAATCTGAACCTTGGCCTTCTGAAGAGTCAAGATTGTGACCAGCCTGCTTGCAATGTGGCTTGGGTTAGACCTTGGCACTTGTATCTGCATGTCACCAATGCCAAGATAATTCTTGATTAGAGCATAAGCTGAGATGTTATCCTGAGTGAAGGCATTTCTACTTGCTCCGGAGGCATCACCATTGATGATGTAAGTCATATCAGGAAACTCTTGCTTGATGGTTTGGCAAAGAGCTGCAAGATCACCAACCCGGTAAACCTTGATGACATTAATGGTGGCATAAAACAAGCCCTCGGATGAGTTCTTGATGTATTGGCTTACCACACATGTATTGGTCACATTGAAGTCAAAGGCAAGATAAAGATTGTGAATCGGTGAGGCTTTGATATAGCCCTGGTAGACATGCTTGCTAAAGTCAAATGAGGTCGCAAAAAGCGACTCCCTGTCCCAAATGCCCCACTGCCCCAAGGCATAAACCTCATAGTAAGTCTGAGATACTTCTTTTAGTGCCTCCATCCGGATTGGGTATTGGTCATCTAAGAAGTCTAAGGCATCCAAGTAAGTGCCATGAAGTCTCAGCACATCATTGGCCTCCTTTGCTGGCACATCATCGAAGAACCTCTTTTTAATCCAATGGCTATCAGAGACCGGATTGAAGGTCAAGAAGAATCTCTTTGGATGTTCTGACTTGCCCCGAAGTCTTAATGTTATCTGAGTGAAGTCTTCAAGAGTTAATTCTGTTGCCTCCTCAATCCAAATGTATTTAGCCTGGCTTAATGACTTTAGTTTTTCAGGATCATCACAGCCAAGAAATATAATCTTGTTGCCACCGGATTGAATCTCTAAGTATCCAGTCTTAACTCTGCACAGTTTATTCAACCCCCACTGAGTTATCTTATTTTGGAAGTCAGCAAAGACTGAGTTCCTCAGAGTGCTGGCAACTTTGCGAATCACAAAGTAAGTCTGAAACTCATTGTTCCTATGGTCGCATATTTCAGCCAGTAGCATCTGAATCATGGTCTGACTCTTGCCACTTCCAGCACCCCCCCAAAGGATGTTGTAGGTCTTTGGGTCTGTTACTGCATCAAGATATTTCTCCTGCCAAAGGTCAGGACTTGACAAGTCAATCTTTGCCAAGTTAATCTCTTACTTTAGCCTCTTTTGGACTTGTAGGTCTGATGACCTCTGTCATCTGCATGGTGACTTGCTCCTGGTTCATGAGTCCCAAGTCCCTTGCTATGATATTGTGATTGAATAGGCCACTTGCAGCCCCTTCCAGCTTGCTTGTATAAATCGCTTGCTCTATGCGTGTAAAGACACTACCGAAATCTTTTGATTTGGTCTTGTATTCAGAAAGCTTAGTCCAGCAGGAGAATCCACAAGCAAGAGCAAAACCTTCTTTTGTAAGCAATCTTTTTTTAGGCAATCTAACCTCAGTTGCATCCTTACCGCGAAAGTCTACCTCAATTAGAGGGTTTTCCTCAGCCCACTGAACATACTGTTCAAAGTTCTCAAGGATTTCCTCAGGAGTTTTAAACTTACCATCAAGGCCATGCTTAAGCCTTAACATCCAACATTGATTTCCTTTTGGTGCTGCCATAGTAGTACCGGCTTCTCAGCCTTGATTTGTGGTTGATAATTTAATTGATTCTAATCCTTTAAAAATTAAAGTTCTAATTGTAACTGAAACATTGGTATTTATTGACTTACAATATTGCTTTAAATGTTCGAATTCTGAATTATTAAGTGGCATGCTTACATATTTGTCTCTTCTGCCACTCTTGGGTCTTCCCAACTTCTTTTTAACTTTGATTACTTCATTTTCTTTTTTGTTACTCTTGGGTCTTCCAACTTTCTTTTTAACTTCCATTACTACATTTTCTTTTTAGATGCTTTCTTGGCCTTCTTAGCAACAGATAGAGCAATGGCAACGGCTTGCTTTTGCTTCATTTTTGGATGTTTCTTAAGTTCTGTAGAAATGTTTGAACTTATAGTTTTTTGCGAATATCCCTTTTTCAATGGCATAGCTTTATTGATTTATTGCAAAGGTAAGTGTTTTAAGATTGACTCATACAAGTCAAGTTGATTCTGCCATCTTGATTGATAACCAGGAATAAGGTTCTTTTCAAGTTTAGCCCTAAGCTGCTTGCACTTGCGATTTAAAAAAAATCTAATGTCTTGGACTGTCATCTGTTTAGGTTCTTCAGTATAAATTAAATCTTGAGAATAGGTTGCAATGCCTTCCCACATGGTAGGCACTTGGCTAATGCTGATGTTAGAATGGGCAGTCATCAATGTTAAAGTTATCGTTTAAGTCAGGTGCTAAAATTTCAGGAGTAGGCAAGTAAGCATTTAAGTTTAAAACTCCCAAGATTCTATTCATGTGGTCAAAACCATTAAAAATAAACCTTCTTTTTGGGTAGTTATATTCAAACTGGATAAACCCTCTTTTGCCTACCTCCTTTCGCTTAATTTTTTTAGCGTGAAGTTCACAAATAGGATCATTTGGATGAGTGTAGAACATAGGCCTATGATATATTAAAATATTCCACATTTTGTTGTTCCACATTGCTCCGCCAGCTAAATCATAAACATCAGGACAAGGGTAATTATCTGCATTGTTCTTTTTACTGCCTCCTTTTGGATGGCTTAAAATCATGAAGTAAACATTGTTGGCAGTTGCAAATCTTGCAAAATCGCCAAGTACCTGGCTAAGATATTGGTCATCTCTTCCGCCTGCTCTGCTTATGTCATTATCCATTTGATTGAATGGGTCAATAACACATCCATCAACTTTTTCCTTGATAATTAATTCAAGAAATCTTTGTTTGATGTAGGCAGGTGTAGGACTTTCTGTTTCAGGATAAATGTAGAAAAAATGGTCGCTTACCCATCGATATGCTTTTTCGTAAGCTTCCTTTGTCGGTCTGTAATGATTTTTAGGAGAACATTCTTGACCTAAAAGCATTTCCACAAGATCATGGTAAAACATCTCGGCTGGATTATCTTCAGGAGGGAATATTGCAAACTTTCTGCCAAATAGAGCAGCATGGCAAAGCATCATAAACTTCATAATGCTTGACTTGCCATGATTACCATGTCCCGATAAAAGAGTTATCTCTCCTCTTCTAAACTTAAACAAATCATCAAGCATTGGTATGCCGACATTATCAAGAAATGGAAGCCCATTTTCCAAAAGGTCAAAGGCTTTATCCATAACAGAAGTACCATAGACAACATCTTTTGCAGGTATCGATGTATCAAATAGTTCAGCAGGTGGCGCAACATCAATTTCCATTAATGTTTTACTATCAATAACCTTTCCGGCAGTCATCTCAGCAGTTCCAAACTGGTTCTGCCAATATCTGTAAGCATTTGCTATGGTTTGCTCACATTCTTTTCTGCTAAAGCTTGTATCATTTGCCAGGAACTGATTATCGCAAAAAGCAAGACAGTCATATTGATTAACTCCAAAACGGCAGCATGCTCCGGCAAAGCAAAGAATAAAGTGATTTCTCTGCCCATCTTGAAAATATTGGTTTTTGCTTGCTGTCCATTTTAGAATTTTTGGGATAAGTTCAACTTTACTTTCATAGGTAGGCATTTGTAACCTTTCATGCTTTATGTAAAGTTTAAACGGTATTGCTTCCTTGTTTAGATATAGGTCAGGATCATAACTTTCAAAGCATCCCCTGGCAATGTCTTTGTTTGCTTTATCTGCAGGGCAATAATCAATAGTTAAAGCATTGAAATAATCCAGCAAGGCTTCATATTGCTCTTTATACTTTTCGGCATCAGCAATTCTGATAAGTGCTTTCAATCCTCCTCTTGGAGAAATCCAGCAACCATAGGTGTAAGGCTCTGAAATAATAATTGTTTGTAAGTCTCTAAGGCTTTCTGTTTGCACATCATCCCAATCCATGATGGCAAGTCCTGAAGCTTCTTTAAAAGCAACGGCAGCCCTTCTTGTGAACCTTCCTGAGAAGCAAATTAATGGCAGCTTGTTTAGCTTAAAATCTTTCTGCTCTTCAGGGTCTTGAATTGACCTTAGTTTTTCTATCAAGTCTTTTGATGCTCCGTTTTTAATTCTGTCCAGTATCATATCAACCGGAAAAAACTTAGGGTCATCAACCTTTCGATAATTGTCAAAAAATGTAACTGTCATAGGTTAGCTTTAATTTGGTTTATGAACGCAATATGATCAAAGTCCGGTGGGACAAGCTCAGGATATTTAGGTTTTTCAGGCTGATGATTTACTTTCAAGCAATGCCTAACATAATCCTCATAGTTGCTATGAACTTCCTGTCTAAGTAAGATTGGGTCATTCTCAGGCTTTGGCGGATAATAACTCTGATTTGCATTCTGATAATTAGGTTTTGACTTATGCCTGTCAAACTTTTCTTGCCAATTGTTGCTTATAGTCCTTTTCCAATCAAGAACTTTCCCTCCATTTGCTTTTGTCCAATCAGCATCTGCATAATGACTGTAAACTTGCTGAACCAGGTCTAAAGGAAATCCTTTCTCGTCAAAATAGCTTCTTACTTCATCAATGGATGGAGCAATAAATTTCTTTACCTCTTTAATTTTTTTTTCACCACTCCCTTTCTTTAGTTCTTTAGTTCTATAGTTACTTAGTTCTACTATGTGGGTCAGTGCTTCAGACTGTGCTTTGGTTAGTGCTTCAGTTAGTGCTTCAGTATCTGCTTTGGTATTTTTGCCCCAAGCAACTACCATAGCTTGATGCTGATTTATTGCTTCTGAAATTATCCGAATGAACCCAAATTGAGCAAGGTCTTTTATGCATTTTCGATAGGTCTTATAATTACGGATTCCAGTTGCCTCCATTGTAATTGATGAAGGCAAACCAATTTTTTCCTTTTGGCTTAATTTGTTCCAATGGTAAACCAAATAGAAATAAAGTTCAGTGTGAGCATGACTTACTTTCTCAGGATGCTGGAATCTAAACTCAAACCAGGCATCTGTTAATTGATACCCATTCATGCCAACATCTTGCTTAATTGTTTAAAAAGATAGATTGCCTCCTTTGGACTTAATTTGTCCAAATGATCAGAATACTTATCTATAAGCAATCGATAAATCAGGACTAACTCCCGATCATAAAGGCCATTAGTTTGCCTTTGTAAACTTTTAATAAATTCAGGCTCTTGCCTAATTTGATTAATAATGTCATTAAGTTCCATAAATAAAAAACCCCATCCGGCTTTCCTGTGTGAGACCAGCGAACCTATTACGCTGCACAGTACGACCGAATGGGGATTTTAATGTCTTCATAGATTTATTTAACCCGGGTCTCAATCGGGGTCTTTCGACATGCAAATATAATTACTTTTTCAAATGCTCATCAAAATTATTGATGTACTCAATGAACTTATTGACCTCATCCTCTTCCATATCAAATATCTGCCAAACCAAGTCAATGATTGAACTGTTAATAGTATCCTCAGCCTCTGCCATGTCTTGTCCTAATTGCTGGTGCAGGAACTTCTCAAACTCAACAGAGTGATGAAGAAGCCTATTGAAGTGAAGCTTAACATCATGCCTTAGAGCCTTATCAGAATGCTTGATGACAAATCCGGTCTCAATGATGCCCCGAACAAAGCATGTGAATTTGCTAAAATCGTTTTTCATTTTCTGAGGCAGTGAAAAAATAGAACAGTCATGGCAAGAGCAAAAACAGTGATGGAAAAGGTTACTAATCTCCAGTAGTAATACTCCTTTTGAAGTTTTAAATAGTCTTGATTCGTATGGTTAAGCTTGAGCAGATTGTCCTGATTCAATTGCTTGACCTTAGCATTCTGCTCTTTGTGATAATCTCTTGCTCTTCTGTGATTGTCAGAGATTCGCCTGCACTCAGCAAGCTTGTCATAAAGTTCTTGGCTCATGTTTGATTTATTTTTTTGCAAATAAAAAACCAATTAAGCCAACAATCAAAATAAATTATCTGAAAACCATAATGGTGTTCTTAAACCACCATAGACTTGCTGAATTGCGGAGTGCCTTAGTGGCTGCCTCATCAAGTGTGTATGCTCTTAGATGCATTTGATCAATGATGTATTCATTGGTTTGGCAATTTACATGACCATCACCATTCTGCCCAGGAACTGCCCAAGAAAGTATAATTAAACCTTTGGCATGCTTGGCAACATTATCAAGATAGATACTTTCAAACTCTTCCGGGATATGCTCACCAACTTCCAAAGACATCACACAATCAAACTTCTCGCCTAAGTCAAATTCAACTGATAGGTCCTGAGTTCTTCCAGTGCCTAATGTAAGAGCATAGGTGTTAGGATTGCCATCATAAGCTTGGCAATAAATTCCAGCAAGTCTGAACAACTCAGGATAGTAACCCATGCCACAGCCAAAATCCACAAGAGTTTTTAACTCTTCTTTCTTGAGCATTGCAAGAATAGCCCTTGCAAGTTTTACATCATGATGATGACCCTCAGCAGTTTTATTCTCCCAAAAGCCTTTCTGATTTATTTTCATTCTGATTTATGTTGTAGTACCAATCAATAACAGTAATAACTTCATCCAGTGACCAACTCACAAGCACAAGCCAATTCTGCGCTACTAATTTATCAAGAAAAGCCAATTGTAACTCTGATGGCTTATTGTAGCCTACCTTTAATTCTATGGCTAATCCTGAGAAGCCTTTAAGCTGATCAAGAATGAGACAGTCAGGCACTCCTGGTTTAGTTCCCATTGCTTTTAGTTTACTTGCCTCTATGGCATTCCTACTTCCTCCATTCGGGCAATGAAACCAAGTAGCCTGTAGATTGTCTAAATACTTGGCAACAGATTTCTGAAAGTCATCCTCTTTGCCCACATATTTCTTAAAGCCACCGGATAGGTCAATCAGTGGCTTATTGTGTAAAAATTCAAAATAGAACCCTGCCATAAATTTCTTGCAATTACATTTGCAAACCTAAGCCAATTAGAATTAAAAAATGATATCTTTAAAAATGAGTGACTTCTGCCGGAAGTTTAACATTCCTCAGCATAGATTCAGCAGATACAAGTCAGCCTTTGCTATGATTGCAATGGAGGGCTTTCAAAAGCCTTGGGTGCTTGTGAATGAATATAACAAGGCAATGGTCAAGGAGATTCTATCTATCAAAGGCACAAGGCCAAAAAAAGATAGGCTGACTTATGAGGCATACAAGTCAAAGTATAATCTGACTGTTGATCACTTCCAAAAAGTGTGGCACAGGTTGCACCTGGAAAACTTGGATGGCAAGATGATGATTGTGGACAGCAAGCAGAATTATGCCCTTTTGAAGTATGGGAGGATCTACCGAAAAAAAACTTAAAATATTTTTGCAGATATATTTGCAGATATAAAAACAAGTATTACTTTTGTCTCACTGCAACGGAGCAGCACAAGTTCAAAACATAACCAAACAAAAAAATGACAATTGATCAATGGATTAATAATTGCAAACAAGTAGCTTATCACAATTCAGCTATTAATCGCAAAACTGAAGAATCTCCTAAAGAATTTTATCGTAAAGCCTTAGAGGTGATTAAATATTATAGAATTGCTAATAGTCACAATGTGCTTACAATACAGGCTTATTGCAATTTAATGGGTTATTCAACTTTGAAATAACACCTCCCATTTTTCTCCTTACCATCATGCAACTTCCTGAAACACCTTTCAAAGAGAATCTTTATCACCTCTTAAGATTCTTTGCCTTCTTAATTTTCGCAATGGCTATCACATCCTTTTAATTTTTATAAACAAACCAAACATGGCAATTATCGCAAAAAGTTCAGGCGAATCATCTCAGAGAGAATTGATCGCAGCAGGTACATACCTCGCAAGA